>Ga0102924_1004034_pt1 | contig 15050 bp, 11 predicted proteins | sample PaiPotPPM11metaG_FD_80116 | JGI IMG/M metagenome (GOLD analysis project Ga0102924, IMG submission 80116) | Iron sulfur acid spring bacterial and archeal communities from Banff, Canada, to study Microbial Dark Matter (Phase II) - Paint Pots PPM... ... | reverse complement strand
TGCTGGTGGAGGAAGTGGGGGTCGCGGAGTCGAGAATGACGGTCTCCACCGCAGGCATTGTGCCGCGGATTCATGATTTCGGGAGGGAGAAGATTCGTCCCAAGCTGGCAATTTCGTTGAACGGGTCGGAGGAAGAGTCGCGCACGGAATTGATGCCGCTGAATCGAAAGTGGAGCCTGGAGCAGCTGATGGCGGCAGCGCGAGATTTTCCGCTGCGCAATCGGGAACGAATTACGTTTGAGTATGTGCTGCTCAACGGTGTGAATGACGCGGTCGAGAACGCGAAACAGGTGATCGAATTACTGCGCGGCATACGCGCGAAAGTGAATTTGATCGCGCTGAACCCAGGGCCCGGCATTGAATTTTCAACTCCAGGAGACGATCGCGTAGCGGCCTTCCAGCAGGTTTTGATCAAAGCCGGAATTCCAACGTTTGTGCGGCGTCCGAGAGGGCGGGATATTTACGCGGCGTGCGGGCAGCTCAAGCGTACGGTCGAGATTGCCACAGCACCGGCACAGTAGCGTCTTTACTCTTTGTTTTGGCCGGCGCGAGATCTGAGGCGGGAAGTTCGACGCGCAGAAGTACCGAGCCATCCAAGGAGAGTTCACGAGAAATCTGCCCACGATGTTCCTGCAGAATCCCCTGACAGGCACTCAGGCTTAGGCTGTCTTCATCGCCGGAGGCGTTGGCTGCGCTCTCGGCCTTCAAGGGCGCAGTAGCAGCGGCAATTTGCAGAACGCAAATGCCGGCTTGCCGTCCGGTGCTGACGGTTACGATCTTGCCCCCGCGCTCGCTTAGCAAGTGCAGACAGTTAGCGAGCAACTGGAGGCAGACCTGCAAAAGCTGGTTGGAATCTCCTAACACTCTGGGGAGCGCAGGATCGAGTTGGGTGTGGACCTCGATTTCGAGGGTCTCCCATTGAGGCTGGGTCAGTTTGACTGCGGTACGCGCCAGCGTGTTGAGATCCAACGGCGTCTTAGGCGTTGGTACCCGGCGGGCGAAGCTGATCAGGCTTGCGACCAGAGATTTAGTGCGGCGCACGTGCTGTCCGATCTTGGCGGCGACAGGTTTTTGTGTGTCGCTAAGTGCGGTATTCAGCAGCAGATCGGAATAGCCCAGCATGGCAGTGATGGGATTATTGAGTTCGTGGGCAGCCCCGCCGACCAGTTGTCCCACCGAAGCCAGTTTTTCCGATTGAAGAATCTGGGCCTGCAGGCGTTTCAGATTGTCGAAGGATTCGCGCGAATAGGTGAGCAGGCGCATGAGCTCGCGATCGAGCATCTGTTGGCGCAAAAATACCATGATACCCATGCAGAATGCCGCCAAAAGCGTCAGAGCCAGGCGAAACATCCGAATGCGTGCGGGGATGTTGAGGTCCGACATAGACCAGGCGGCAAATAGCGGCAGAGAAAAAGCGGCGATCATGCTGCAGCGCGCGACCCAGAGTCCGTACCCGCTGGAGGCTTGGCGGGTTTCGGACTCAGGCTGGTCGATCTGCGTCCTGAGACCAATCCAGGTAAGGCTCGCCATGGCCGCGAGCAGCGGAATATCGTAAAGGCTGCCACTGTAGTAACCTTTGCTGGCGATGGCCCAGTTGGCTACGGTGGAACCCGCTGAATAGCAAACACTCATGCCGAACAGCGCACCGTAGAATTTTCTCCACGGGCCTCTGCTAGTTATCCAGCAGGCCACCAGTCCCGCGAGGAATGCCAGTTTCTCGGTGTTATAGACGGAGTTCAAATTGCGGTTATAGGCAGCAATATCAGGCGTCACGTACTGCCACGGCAAGACAATGAAGACGTAGAGATAGAACCACCAGACGAGCAAGAGAGCAAAATCGAGGCGTCCGATGCGGGCGCCGTACTCGTCGCGGGGAACGTGTGGGCGCAGGCCCAGTGCTGCCATCAGGGGCACAAAGTGAAGAAAGAGCACGATATCCCAGGCGCAAAGATCGGGCACGTCGCGGCGCAGCACAACTTCCGAATATGTCCAAAAGAGCTGATAGAGAAGCCAGAAACCTAGTCCCAGGGTAATGAGCAACCAAAAAATACGGGTGCGGCCTCGGGAGCGCGCCCCGAGAGGAATAAACGCAGCCGTGCCAGAAAGCAAGAGAAGTGACTGCACGATGTCGCTGAAAGCGGTGAGAGCAAAGGAGCGCGGCAAAGCGACTGCGGTCAGGATCGCGGCAGTTAACAAGCCTGCTACGGCAGCCAACCATAGATTGGAGTGCTTGCTCAGAACAGAACCTCGCCCCCATTGTAGATGGGAATTAGCGGGGGTACTGGTTACTGGAGTAACCTGACTTAGAAGGAAGCTATAAGCGTGCCTAGAGTCGCACTTGCTCGATAAGCTCTTTTTATTCAATAATGTCCGGGGTGATCGCCACGCCGTCAAGGCGGATCCGTTTTGAATCCTCACGTAGAGCGCTACCGACAATCCTGGAGATTAAGAATTCCGCCTGATCCGGGCGAAATCCGACGCGTTGAGCGCTGGCTGGCCACTGCCCGTGTCTTTCTGGCGGTGTCGACGTTAGTGGCAATCCGGATGGACCCGACGGAGTTGGGGCACTCCTGGGCGGCCTACGGCCTGTTCGTTTTCTACATGGCGAATGGGATTTTGATCCTAATGCTGCTGCGGCGAAGGCAACAATCCACCGCCGCGTTTCGCCTGCTGGTGCATTGTGGCGATATTGTCTGGCCGGCGTTGATTTCTCTATTTGCGCAAGGGGCGCGATCACCTTTTTTCCTGTTCTTCTTTTTCGTCCTCGCGGCAGCGGCGTACCGCTGGGGATTGTGGGAGACGCTGGGGACCGCGGTAGCAGAAGCTGTACTGCTGTGGATCGAAAGTTTCATTGTGCTGCACGTCTGGCCGCAAGGTTCGTTGCCGCTGCGGACGCTGACGGGTTTGCACATCAATGTGACTGACTTCGAGCCGCAGCGGCTCTTCATGCTTTCGATTTATTTGATCGTGATGGGCCTTCTGTTGGGGTACCTGGCAGAGCAGCAAAAGCATCTGCGCGCGGAAAAAGCGCTGGTGACCGGAATGCTTTCGCGGGTGCGGGTGGAAGCCGGTTTGACCGGCACGATGGAGCAAATCTTCCGGGAATTGCTATCCATGTACGGGGCATCGCGGGGAGTCGTTGCCTCGCAGGAAATGCACAGCAAGCGGGTGTTTGTGGGGGAATTGCGCCAGGCGAGCGGAAGCGTGCGGCCCGAGTTTAAATGGCTGGAGTCCGCGCCACGGGACGTGAAAACGTATGTGGAGGATTTCCCGGGAGACGTATGTTACGCCTCGGTTCGGGGAGACAAGTGGACAGCGTTGGCGTTGGATTACTCGGGCCATCCAGTGTCGGTGACGAATCTGGCACCGCTGGTGCAATTGCGGCAAGTGCAAAGTTTTGATTCTTTGGTGACGGTTTCTTTTCTCTCGGGAGGGGAGTGGAGAGGACGGATATTCCTCTACAATCCGCAGTGGCGGGGAGAAAAACAAGAGGAACTACGTTTCTTGCTGGACGTGGTGCGGCAGGTGGGGCCTGCGGTGTATAACGTGTACCTTCTGCACCGATTACGGCGGCGCGCACTGGCGGCGGAGCGCGCCCGGTTCGCGCGAGAACTCCATGATGGCGCAGTGCAGTCCCTGATCGCCATGGAGATGCAGGTAGACGTAGTGCGCCGTCAAGCCGAGGCCAACCGGCCGATCGACGGGGAACTGGGACGAATTCAAGGGCTGCTGCGCGAAGAAGTGCTGAAGTTGCGGGAATTGATGCAGCAGATGAAGGCGATCGATGTGGACTCGCAACGTCTGCTCGGAGTCTTGAAAGACACGGTCGAGCGCTTTCAACGAGAGACGGGAATCAACGCGCGATTCGTTACCGATCTGGACGAATTGGACATGCCACAGCGAGTTTGCCGCGAGGTGTTGCGGATTGTGCAAGAAGGCCTGGTAAACGTGCGCAAGCACAGCGGGGCACGGCATGCGCTCGTGCGTTTGGCCTCGAGCGGAGAAAAATGGACTTTAACGGTAGAGGACGACGGAAAGGGTTTCGCTTTTGCGGGCCGTTACAATCAGGATCAGATGGAAGAGGCCGGGAAGGGCCCAATGATTATCAAGGAACGGGTGGGCTTGATTGCGGGAGAACTCACGGTAGAATCAAATCCCGGACAAGGAACGCGTTTGGAAATAACTGTGCCTCGGAATGGAAATACGCCGCATGACGTTTAAAAAGCAACAAATTCGCATCGTGATCGCTGATGACCATCCCATTTTTAGGGACGGCTTGCGGCGCCTGCTGGAAGCGGAAGCAGATCTGAAGGTGCTGGGCGAAGCCTCGGATGGTGCCGAAGCGGTAAAGCTGGCGAAACAATTGAAACCCGACATTCTTCTTCTCGATCTGGCGATGCCTAAACATCCGGGACTGGAAGCGCTGAGGGACTTGAGCATGCCGGCCAATGCCACACCGGTGCGCGTGATTCTGCTGACTGCGGCCGCGGAGAAGGGGCAAATCGTCGAAGCCCTGCAGTTAGGCGCTCGAGGCGTGGTGCTGAAAGACTCCGCCACGCAATTGCTACTGAAGGCGATTCAGACCGTCATGGCGGGGGAATATTGGGTGGGACGAGAGAGCGTTTCGAACCTGGTGCAGTACTTGCGCACGTTGATGCAGTCTTCTCACGACGAAGCCCGGCAAAAGAAATTCGGGCTCACACCGCGTGAACTCGAGATCGTTTCAGCGGTGGTTGCGGGGTACTCTAACAAGGAAATAGCGGAGTACTTCAAGATCAGCGAGGATACGGTTAAGCACCATCTCAGCAATATCTTTGACAAGCTGGGTGTCTCCACGCGATTGGAGTTGGCGCTATTTGCAGTCAATCAGGCTTTGCCGCTGAAAAGCATTGCATGATGGCCCCACCTCCGGATGACACGATCGTGCATCTGTGTGGCACTTCAGTGCCATTGGCTGCTCGAACCCCGGAGGCTATAGTTTGTTCACCGATCAGCTTGGCCTAGTACTATCTGTCGTGTCACCAGAAGTTACTTCGGTTCGGGGTACATAGGGCCAAGCGAAGGTTCAACAAGAGGAGCCTTGTGACAAAACTTCTACAGCAACTCTGGAACGATGAGCGTGGCCAGGACATTGCGGAGTACGCGGTGATGTTGGCCGTGATTCTAGTAATCGTCGTGGGTACGATTCGTCTCATCGGTTCGAATGCCAACAATGTGTTCTCGCAAGTTGGCAGTGCGATACAGTAAGGACCGATCCAGCCTTTTGCAGTCAGGACGCACCGACGACCCCGCCTGAGTCGGGCGCGAATTTGTGTGCTCCGCCCCCTGTTTCTTGACGCGATTTCCTTGTAGATAATTATTTTGGTTGATTCGCAGCCGGCGTACCAGTCGTGGTGAGCGCCACCTTTTCCGCGCCGGTCGAGAGCCTGGTGATATACGGGAAAAATGGGGTAATCTCAAACTCCATTTTCTCGCGGGACGAAGTCAGAGCGACGGGCTTGGCTTTGGAGAGTTCCGCCTGATCGCTCCAAGGGTCGACCTTGATGCGTCCACCGAGCGGCAAAGCTGCGATCTGATCCAGACGCTTTTCATCGAGTTGCGGCGCGGTGGCCAACAGATTCGACATGCGAATGCTCTTGTCGCTGGCCAGTCCGTTGCCCAGGTGTGGACGAATCAGTTTCGGTAAATCCGGAGCGTGTTCCTGCAATGCTCTCAGAAACAGTCCGGCGTTCCCCAATTTGTCCTTGTAGGGGGAGTTCTTCAGAAGTTCCAGAGCCTTGGTGTCGGCGGCTTGTTCATCGGCGGAATTTTGCTTGAAATCGAGCCGCTGAAAGGATTCCTCGTCGGGGAAAAAGAGCTTGTCATTGAAGGCAAGCTTGGTATCGAAGGGATGCCCGAGGATGATGTGGCTGACCTCATGGGCGAGAACCATGGCCAGAGCAGCCTCGTCAGGGAGAACATCGAGCAGCCCGCGGCTCATGACAATGGTGTGGCCGATGGTGAACGATTCCAACGGGGCAGTTAACAGAACGCGGCAGTGGAAATCGCTCTGCAGATCAATGTTGTTGGTAACCAGAAGATTGTTTACGACAGTGGAGAGAACTTTGTCTACCTCACCCGGAGGGGCGAGCAGGCCGATTTTCTGCATGCGCTCGATGGCGTTCTCTTCGGCTTGGCGTTCCCACATGCGCTGAGCCATGACGGGGCTCGGATCAGCGGCAGCATCGCTTTGATCTTTCACCGATTCCGCCGAATCGACCAGAATCTGGGTGAACTCCTCATTTTTGTTGAGGCCTTTCAAGTCATAGCCCCAGAGGCGAGTCTGCGCCTTGAAGTGAAGCGTCTTGGTGAGGCCGGTCTTGAGGTTGGACTCTTCCGTATAAACGTAGGCAGGAAGCCAAGTGCCGGGACGCATGTTCAAGCGCCAACTATCGAAGTGGAAGAAGAAATTAATTTTGGGCTGCGGATAATAGGTTCCGTTGAAGCGGACGATATTGTAGTCCTGGTCCTCGACCCAGATTCTGCCCAGGAAGCGGACGGTTTTCTCGCCCTCGCGGGGTTGAACATCGATGACCAGGCAACGGACTTCGCCAAGAAATTCCCGGCGGACAAAAGTGAATTTGTAGTATCTCTTCTGGAAATCAGAGTCGAGCACGACCATTTGGGCGAAGCCCATGGGAAGGTAATGGAGAGAGTAGACCCCGGTCAGCTTGCTGAGCATGCGATGGCCGAAGCCGGGCTGCCCGACAAACGAGGTGTCCTCAGGCCCGTCGCTCATATCGAGCCGGCCCAGGAAGTACTGATCTTTCACCGGTTCCGTATTTCCCGCAGCGTCATTCTTCAAATCCTGCAAATAGGTCTCAACCAGCGGATGCATGTGGCGCATCTGGGCCATGAAATAGTGCTCGCGTTGCACAACGCGATCCATGACATCGCTGAGAGTGGCGGCAGGGGGCGGGGTGGTGTCCGCGGTCTGCGAGATGGCAGGCTGCGGCGCTGCGGACGGCGCTGCCCCCGAACTTAGCGCAGCTTGCGCGCCCGAAGGAGAAGAATCCTGGGCTGTGGCTGCAAAGCTGCAGAACAAGAAAACGAAGAAAAATCCCAAGCCCGAAATACAACGAAGCATACGCATAAGAACCTTCTGGGAGTGAATCACGCTAACTGGAAAATGATATGAACGACGGCCGTCGAGTCATAGGGTTGGCCGTCTTTCAGTGCGGGCTTGAAGCGAATCTGTTCGGCGGCGCGTACGGCCGCGTCGTCCAGACCGTGTCCCAGTCCGCGAACGACTTTCAAGACACGTAGTTTGCCGGAAGCTTCCAAGACAACTTCGAGGAGTACTTCGCCCTCGATGCGCTTGCTGCGAGCTTCATCGGTATAGATGGGGACCGGTTTGGAAAGGATTTCCGCCGGAACTAATTTCGCGGCAGCCGATGGGGCGGGGCGCGATTGAACGGTAGGAGGAGCGGGAACATCGGCATCACCGAAGCCCGCCGGGCGAACCGTGGCGCCAGAAGAAGTGCGGGCGTTGCCCACGGCCACGCCACCACCAAATCCGGTGCTGGCAACCACCCCGCGGACGCCTTTAGCCCCGCCGGTGCCGTTGCCGTAACCAGGGCCGGTGGGCATATCGAAGCCGCCGGATTGAGCAATGTTGACCGCGCGGGTCTGCGTTGCCCTGGCAGGCACGCCATTAGGATCGCCGAATCCGCCAGTCTGCACTTGTTGCGGCGGGCGCTCGATGGTTTGCGGGGCGGAACTTCCCGTCGAAAAGATGTTGGTTCTTACAATCTGCTTGGGAATGGCAGGCGCGCTCGTAGGTACTTGATCCAGTTTCTTTGGGGCAATCTTCACTTCGGGAACGGGAGCATCTTCAACCCTTGGTTTGGGTTTAGGTTGAGGAGCGGGCAACCGCATCGCGGAACTGGGCGGATCAAGCTTTGCCTCCAAAATCGGCCTGGGAAGTTGCCGCTGCGGCGTGTGATTTTCGGGAACTGGAGTGGGGACCAATTCGATCGCGTGGTAATCCTTTTTCGGTGGTTCGAGGATCTCTGGGTGCAAAACAGGTATCCAGACGAGAATCGCAATGATGACCGCCTGCACGCCGTAACTAAGCACAAACTCATGCCACGGCGCTTTCCACTTAGGAAGGGGGGAAAACAGCAGTGACTCGTCGGAGAGGAGCGGCACCATAATCAGGTTCTTTGCTTCTGAGATGCAAACACCGGATACAGCTTAAAAGTTTCCCACCCTTCGTTGGAACGCGGGGAGCCCGGGAAAGTCACGTCCAAAGTGTACTACCCCAAGGCTGGCCATGCACGAGAGAGGCCATTCGGGGACCAAGTCGAAGGGATAAGCTGCTATGGAATCAATAACTTCCAAAAACAGCGGTGGGTATGAGAACCGCGACCGCCCTAAGACGTGCAAAAAACTACACTATTTCAGGACAGATTTCCTGTCATGTCGGCCAGGTTCAGCAGCGCACGATCTTCGGGCTGTGAATGTCCCGGGTGGCGTTGCGGGTGTCGACCACCAGTTGTGACTCCTGAACGATTTGGCGGTAATTGTAGTCGGAATGGTCGGTTACGATGACGATGCAATCGTACTGTCCAAGGTTCTTCAACTCAGCACACTTCATTTGCAAGTCGTACTTACGGCCCTTGCCGATGAAAGGGAAGTAGGGATCGTGATAGCTGACTTGAGCTCCATCCTTCTGCAGAAGTTCGATAATGGTGAGCGACGGGGATTCCCGCAGGTCATCAATGTCTTTCTTGTAGGCGACGCCCAGCACCAGCACACGGGCCCCATTCACCGATTTCTTCTGCGTGTTCAGCGCGCCGCTTACCGAGGCAAGGACGTGATACGGCATATTGGTGTTGATTTCGCCGGCCAGCTCGATAAAACGAGTGCGGAAGTCCCACTCTTTGGCTTTCCAGGAGAGATAAAAGGGGTCGACCGGAATGCAATGGCCGCCGAGGCCGGGGCCGGGATAGAAGGGATGGAAGCCGAAGGGTTTGGTGGAGGCCGCTTCGATGACTTCCCAGATGTCGATTCCCATGCGCAGGCACAAAAGCTTGAGTTCGTTGACCAGGGCGATGTTGACACAGCGGTAAATATTCTCGAGAAGCTTGGTCATTTCGGCGGCAGCTGGCGAGGAGACAGGGACCGTGCGCTGGAAGATGGAGCCGTACAGAGCTTGGGCGAGCTCGGAGGCCTGGGGATTGAGTCCACCAACGACTTTCGGGATATCGCGGCGAGCCACGCTGGTGTTGCCGGGATCTTCGCGCTCGGGGGAAAAGGCGACGAAGAAGTCCTTACTCGTAAAGGTTTCATTCCGCGCAGCCTTGAGACCCCCATTATTCTCTTTTTCGAGAATAGGAACCATCACTTCTTCCGTAGTGCCGGGGTATGTGGTGCTCTCGAGTACGACCAGTTGTCCTGCGCGCAGATGGGGGGCAATGGAATGAGTAGTGTCGGTGATGAAGCTGAGGTCGGGTTCGTGATATTCATCGAGAGGGGTAGGTACACAGATGATAACTGCATCCATGTCGCTGATTTGGGAATAATCGGACGTGGCCGAGAACCCATGAGCTTTCGCTGCCCGAATCTCTTCGGGAGTGATGCGATAGATGTAGGAGCCGCCTTTGGCTAAAGTATCGACTTTGCGGGAGTCGATGTCGAAACCGGTGACCCGGAATTTCTGCTCGCTGTAGAGTAGAGCGAGGGGAAGTCCCACGTATCCGAGTCCGATAATGCCGATTCGTGCTTGGCGCTGTTGAATCTTGCTCTTGACTTGATCAATGAACGAATCTGCGACCGAGGAAATTGTCATAAGAATTTTGTGTATCAACAAAGAAAGAAACAGCACGAAAAGCTCCCAATTTTAGCATGCGGAAAGGGGCCTGCGATGAGCGAAAAGCCCCGCAGGTTCAGGCCGTAAAGGGGATCGGAGGATCAGGAGACTGGATTCCAGAAGAATGAAGAGATTCAGCCGCCCGACTGGTTCTTGGGTTGTTGGCGTTGCCGTGGTGCTGATCGTGGTGTTCGCCGCAAATGCGGGGAAAATGCTGGTGGTCGACGATCCCAAGCCGTCGGACGTGATTGTGGTATTAGCCGGCGAGACGGACCACCGGCCGACACTCGCCCTGGAGTTGCTGGAGCAGGGCTATGCCCATCGAGTGCTGATCGACGTTCCTGCCGACGCAAAGATTTACGATTCCACTCAGGTCCAGTTGGCCGAGAAATACGTTCGAGGTTTGCCCCAGGCTGCGGACGTCAGGATCTGCCCCATTGTGGGGCTTTCGACCAGGGATGAATCGCACGATGTAGAACAGTGCCTTACGCATGAGCAAGGCACGCGAATCTTACTCGTGACCTCCGAGTTCCATACTCGGCGTTCGCTGAGCACCTTTCGTCAGGAGCTTCGTGGGAAAACCTTTTCGGTGGCGGCGGCACGCGACGGCTCGCAATTCGGAACCCGCTGGTGGACTCATCGCCAGTGGGCCAAGACTTGTCTAGATGAGTGGTTGAAAGTCATCTGGTGGAACGCCGTTGAACGATGGCAGTGAGAGAACACTTGCCCAGAGCCTGAATTCCGGGCTTTGGGAAGATGAGTTTTCCACCGCAAAACGCCTCCAACAACACGAAAAGCATTGACTGAGGACAATTGAGGAGGGTACGATTTCGGGCAACGGGAAAAATCCAAGTTGTCAACGGAGCGTGGGAATGGGTGGATCCGCGATACGCGGTATCGTGAGCATTTTTCTGTTGGTTCTATTCCCCGTCTCGTTATTCGCCGCGGATACCAATGCGGCCATGCTTTACACCAACGGGGCGGCATGGATCAACGGCGCGCACGTTCCTCATTCCTCATCAGCCATCTTTTCCGGAGATCTCCTGCAAACGCGCTCCGATTCTGTTGCCAATATCAATGAACCGGGTTCAAGCATCACAGTGCTCTCCGATTCTTTGGTGAAGTTCGAAGGCGCCTCAGTTCGAATCGAGCACGGCGGGGTGACAATCTCCACTTCCAAAGCAGTTGCAACCAGCGCAGGGGACGTGAAGGTTAGTCCCGTTTCGAATGTCTGGACAGAATTTAACGTCACCGATGTGGATGGGACCGTGAGGATTGCAGCACGCAAAGGTGACCTGAAGATCGACGACGGCAAGGAAACTGTGGTCCTGGCGCAAGGTCAGGAAACTACTCGCGATGAAACCTCTGCTACCGACAGCGAAGGCAGGAAGAAGAGCAAGAAGCGAGGCGCGGGAGCCATTCCCGCAGCCGGCGGCGGTGTGCTCAGCTCTCCGTATGCGATTGGCGCGGGTGGGATAGCTGTTGTCGGATTGACGACATGGATCCTGGTGAAAAATGACGACCCTGCCAGCCCTGCAAAACCGTAGCCTACTGTAAGAACCTAGTAGAAAAGTAGAGACGAAGGCTCATGCAGTTAAACCCTGCTGCGGGCCAAATTTCCTATCAAATCTTAGACGACTTCGGAGGCAGGCTCCATTTCGGCCGGTTCGGTCTCGAGCGGCTTGCGTTTGCGGGAACGCTGCAGCAGAGGAGAAGCAGCAGCAAGATTGCAATACACGTAGAACCAGGCAGCATTGGCAGGAATCTGCAGATTGAAATCGAAGAAACTGTGCATAAGAATTCCCGTCACGCCTAACATACAGGCGAGCGTAACCGCGCCGGTGATCTGGGTGGTCCAGTTCGCGATTTTGCCAAGGGCGCGGCGATAAAGCACGACCAGGAACCACACCATCACGCCGAAGCCGGCCAAGCCCATTTCAGTAAGCAGTTGCATGTAGTCATTGTGGGCTTCGTTGACAAAGAAATTTGTGTAGAAGCTGCGGAACTGCGGATAAACCACGGGGAAGGTTCGCAATCCCCAGCCCAGCACGGGCTTGTGACGGAACATTTGGATCGCGTCACGATCGATGGAGAGGCGCATGCCGCCGGAAATTTCGGTGCGAGCTTCCGAGGAAATGCTGGAGACGCGGGCGGTAAGTTCCTTCCCGCCGAGCCAACTGAGTAAGCTGACCAGAACGACAGCGAACGCGACAGCAGCGATGGCGAGCCGGACTCGTCTCTTTTGCCGGAACAACACGGTTGCAAGAACCGCTAACTCGGCGAAGATCGCAATCATGCCGCCTCGCGAACCGGAGAGGAAAATCGTTCCAATCATGATCGCGGCTGCGATGCCGGCCAGGATGCGTCCTCTCTCAGGCACCAGGCGAGAGAGGGACAAGACCAGGGGAATCGGAACCAGCAACTCCATGATGCCCGCGTAATGGTTGTGATTTACGTAAGGACCATAGATCCAGCCGCCCAAGCGTGGTATACGAGTCCAGTAGATTCGACCGTTGGGAGAAACTCCTTGAACGAGCGCAAAGGCGGCGAGAGCAAAGCCGTAAAGGGCCAGGATCACCGCAATTCTGCGCGCCTGCGCGGTCCGAATCAAGGTCTGGGTTGCCAGGAAGCAGAGCAGGCCATAGGTGACGTACAACATGGCGCCAGAAATCGTGTCGTGCAGGTAAGCGCTAGCTTTGAATACGATTTGAACAATGATCAGTAGACCGAACGCCGCCATGGGCACAAACAGTGGATTCCACGAGAGGGTGATCTCTTGGTCAAGCCACTGCTTGGCCAGCCAGAGGATACTGAGGATCACGGCGCCGGTCTGGAGCACGAAGATCGACCAGGGCTCGACCGTTCCGAATGCAAGCGGCCCGAACATTAGCAATCCGAAAGTGCCGTACAGAACGATGGCGCCTAACCGCGCCGACCGTAACCGCGGAGTCATTTCGTTCTTTTCGTTATCGGAATTCATGAAGCTGTAGCGTTTCCTCGTGCCCCTTAGGAAGGTTTCCTGTTGATGTGGAAGTCGCCGATCCAGAGCTTACCACGCATCGGACTGCCCGCTGGGAGCCTGCGGATGTGCAGAACGATGAGCTTGCAATCAGGTCCCGTGGTGAATTCGCCGTCAGCCGATTTCCAGGACGTTGCCTGTTTCAATTCTTCGCTTTCGTAGTAGACCGCTTGGGTATACATGTCTTGAATGGTGAAGTGCGGCCCACCGGCGCCCTGCATTTCGCTTTCACCATTCTTGTAATAAGCCGTGAAATCATAACTCGTATTGGGCTGAACGGGGATGAGTTGATATAGACCCGATTCTCTGATCCCCGGGCCATCGAAGGCGATCAGCAGAGAGCGGCGTCCAGCATGAAAATCGCCGGGGTCGAAGGTTAGAGTGACGCTGGACTGCTTTTGATACTGCCAGTCGAAGCCGGCATTGAGGATGTCCAAACTAAAATTTCCATTCACCATCAGATTGGCGGTCGAGGGCAAGTAGGAGGAGAGACCAAAGCGGTTGCTGGTCTGCTTCCAGGCCAGTACTGCTTCATCAACTTCTTTGTGTTCAATGAGGTAACGAATGTAGTTGAAGGCGTATCGCCGTTCGAAGGGTTCGCTGGTTTGCATCAGCGCATCCCACACTTTCATCGTGCCGGCGGTTTCTCCTTTGGACTGCAGCAGTGTGAGGAAATTGAGGTAAGCGCTGGCGCGCGCAGGGATGACGTCCTTCAAGAGCGCGTCGACGTCAGGTTGGAGGCGCCAGGAGAGCTGGAGCGCGGCAACGTCCAGGTTGGTGTCATTGGCGATCACAACTCGGAACTCACGCAGTGCCTTCTCATTTTCGCCTTGGACGAGATAGAGATTGCCCGCCTCCCAGGCGACGTCAGGCGTCATCGAGTCGGCTTGGATGGCGTGTTCGAGGGCAGCGGTTTGGTTTGGGGTATCTCCGAGAATCTGGTAGGCGTTGGCCAGATCGAACCAGTAGCGCGATGAATGTGGATTGAGTTGAACCGCTGATTGGTAGTATCCAATCGCCGAGCCTGGGTCGTGAGCTACGAGATCGTAATATCGGCCCAAGTGATTGCGGTAGTCTGCGTTACCCGGATCGAACCACGCTGCCCTTTGAAGAGTGGTCAACTCCGGCTGGCTTCCCAGCCAGGAAGCAATCAACTGGCGTGCGGCGAGTCCCCAGTATGCGAGCGCAAGGATGGCAGCAGGAGCGGCAATGAGCCACTTGCGAGCGGGAGTGTGGAAGGGAATCTTCATTTTGAGGTGGACAAATTCCTGCTAAGCGCTGCTGGACGCGGATGTTTCCTCTACTTCTTCGCCCTCTTCCGTAACTTCGGGCAAGTCTTCATCGCGATAGTACCCGGCGTACTTGCCTTGATACTCGTAATAGTAGTAGTAGTCCGGCGAAGTCAGATCCACGGCATTCAGCAGAACTCCCACCAGTTTGGCATTGACCTGAAAGAGAATATCGCGGGATCGGCGCAGTGCCTGCTTCGAGGTCTGGCCCGACCGAATGACCAGGATGACGGCATCGGCGCGCGGCGACAGCACAACCGCGTCGGTCACAGAGAGCGAAGGCGGCGTGTCGATCACGATGTGGTCGTATTGCTCGCGCAGCTGCAGGAGTACATCCCGCATGTTGGAAGATGCCAACAATTCCGCCGGATTCGGCGGAGGGGTGCCCGCCGGGAGCACAAATAAATTGGGAAGAACGGTGGTTCGGACGATTGCTTCATCCAGCGTTGTGCTACCGGTCAGCACATTGCTCAGCCCGCTATGCGGTCCCATGCCCAAGGTCTTGTGGATGCTGGGCCTGCGGAGGTCGCCATCGATCAGCAATACGCGAACGCCTTTTTGAGCAAGAACGACAGCCGTGTTAATGCTGGTGGTGGTCTTGCCTTCCTGGGGCAAGGCGCTGGTGATCATGATGACTTTGGGAGGAGCGCCTAGGCTCGACAATAGAAGAGAGGTGCGCAAAGCGCGATAGGACTCCGCCATTTGTGACTGCGGCCTGACTTGGGTGACCAGTTCCACGGCTTCCTTCGAGGTTGTGAGGACCAGACGTTTCGGGTTAGAGCCTTCGCGGGTGGACTTGGAACCGAGCGGAATCATGCCCAAGGAAGCGAGGCCCGAAATCATCTGGGCTTGCTCCGTGGTTCGCACCGTGCTGTCCAAGGCTTCTAGC
>Ga0102924_1004033_pt1 | contig 15051 bp, 22 predicted proteins | sample PaiPotPPM11metaG_FD_80116 | JGI IMG/M metagenome (GOLD analysis project Ga0102924, IMG submission 80116) | Iron sulfur acid spring bacterial and archeal communities from Banff, Canada, to study Microbial Dark Matter (Phase II) - Paint Pots PPM... ... | reverse complement strand
ATCTTCCCCGACGTGCCGGTGTCGCAGAAGCCGGCCGAGGTCCGCATGGGCAGCGGCAAGGGCTCGCCCGAATTCTGGATCGCCCGGGTCAAGCCCGGCCGCATCATGTTCGAGCTCGACGGCGTCGAGCACGACGTCGCACGCGAGGCATTCGAACTGGCGGCGGCGAAATTGCCGATCGCGACGCGCTTTATCGTCCGGCCTGGCGAGGAGCCGGCGCCATGAAGGGGATGAAGGCTTCCGATGTCCGCGCCCGCTCCGACGACGAGCTGACCGAGCAGGTCGAAACGATGGGCAAGGAGCTTTTCAACCTGCGCTTCCAGCGCGCGAGCGGACAGCTCGAAAACACCGCGCGGGTGCGGCAGGTGCGGCGCGACATCGCCCGCATCAAGACCGTGCTCGGCGAACGGCAGCGTCAGGCCCACGGCTCTGGCGCGGGGAGATAGCATGCCGAAACGCGTCCTTCAGGGGGTCGTCGTCAGCGACGCCTGCGACAAGACGGTCATCGTGCGGGTCGAGCGCCGCGTGATGCACCCCGTCTACAAGAAATTCATCAGCCGCTCGAAGAAGTACGCCGCGCACGACGAGACCAACCACTTCCATGCCGGCGACAAGGTCAGCATCGAGGAGAGCCGGCCGCTGTCGAAGCGCAAGCATTGGGTGGTGCTCGGCGCGCCGCCGGCCGATCCCAATGGGACGAGCGAGAAGCCCGCTAAGGCTGCCGAGAAGCCGGCGACGGCGCGCCGCCGCCGGACGGCTGCAAAGCCGGAGGCGGTGGCTGAAGAGGCTGGGGGCGCCGCATGATCCAGATGCAGACCAACCTCGACGTCGCCGACAATTCCGGCGCGCGGCGGGTGCAGTGCATCAAGGTGCTGGGCGGCTCGAAGCGCAAGACCGCCGGGGTCGGCGACGTGATCATCGTCTCGGTCAAGGAGGCGATCCCGCGCGGCCGCGTCAAGAAGGGCGATGTGCATCACGCCGTGATCGTCCGCACCGCCAAGGAAATCCGCCGCGCCGACGGCAGCGCGATCCGCTTCGACCGCAACGCGGCGGTGCTGATCAGCCGCCAGGGCGAGCCGATCGGCACCCGCATCTTCGGGCCGGTGACCCGCGAATTGCGCGCCCGCCGGTTCATGCGGATCGTCTCGCTCGCCCCCGAAGTCCTATAGGCACGCCATGCCGAAGATGAAGTTGAAAAAGGGCGACAGCGTCGTCGTCATCAGCGGTCGCGACAAGGGCCGCCGCGGCGGGGTGTTGCGCGTATTGCCCACCGAAAACCGCGTGATCGTGCAGGGCGTCCATGTCGCCCGCCGGCACACCAAACCGCAGATGGGCAACCCGGGCGGCATCGTCGAAAAGGAGCTGACGATCCACGCCTCGAACGTCGCCCATATCGACCCGAAATCGGGCAAGCCCACCCGGGTCGGCTACCGGATGCTCGACGATGGCCGCAAGGTCCGTGTCGCCCGGGGCTCGGGCGAAGTGATCGACAAGTGAGAGCGTCGCGATGACCCGTCTTCAGGAACGATACGACAGCGAAGTGCGGCCGGCGCTGATGCAGGAGTTCGGCTACAAGAACCCGATGCAGGTGCCGCGCATCGAGAAGATCATCGTCAATATGGGCGTCGGCGAGGCGGTGCAGGACGCCAAGAAGATCGATGCCGCGCTCGGCGACCTGACCGCGATCACCGGCCAGCATCCGGTTGTCACCAAGGCCAAGAAATCGATCGCGACGTTCAAATTGCGCAAGGACATGCCGATCGGCGTCAAGGTGACGCTGCGCCGCCAGCGCATGTACGAATTCCTCGACCGGCTGATCACCGTCGCCTTGCCGCGGGTGCGCGATTTCCGCGGCGTGTCCGCCCGCAGCTTCGACGGGCGCGGCAACTACGCGCTCGGCCTCAAGGAGCAGATCGTCTTCCCGGAAGTCGACTACGACCGGGTCGATACGGTGCGCGGCATGGATATCGTCATCGTCACCACAGCCAAGACGGACGCCGAAGCCAGGGCCTTGCTCAAGGGCTTCGACATGCCGTTCCAGAATTGACCGACCGGAGACTCCGTATCGATGGCTAAAAAAAGCTCTATCGAGAAGAACCAGCGCCGCATGCGGTTGGCGAAGCAGAAGATGCCGGCCCGCGACCGGCTGAAGGCGGTGACGCGCGACCGCAACGCGGCGCCGGAAGATCGCTTTCAGGCACAACTGAAGCTGGCCGAACTGCCGCGCAACTCGTCGCCGACCCGCATCCGCAACCGCTGCTCGCTAACCGGCCGCCCGCGCGGCTATTACCGCAAGTTCAAACTGTCGCGCATCGCGATGCGCGAGCTCGCCTCGTCCGGCCAGGTCCCGGGCGTGGTCAAGTCGAGCTGGTAGGGGGATCGACCCGATGACGATGAGCGATCCGATCGGCGATATGCTGACCCGCATCCGGAACGGCCAGCAGGCACACCAGGCCGTGGTCGCCTCGCCGGCCTCGAAGATGCGCGCCAACGTCCTGGAAGTCCTCCGGCGCGAGGGCTATATCCGCGGCTTCAGCCGCGAGCATGTGCGTCCGGGTGTCGCCGAGCTGAAGATCGAATTGAAATACGTCGATGGCGAGCCGGTGATCCGCGAGATCGCCCGCGTCTCGAAGCCGGGACGGCGAATCTATTCGCGCCTTTCCGATCTGCCGCGGGTCTATAACGGCCTCGGCATCGCCATCCTGTCGACCCCGCGCGGGGTCATGTCCGACAACGAGGCCCGCGCCGCCAAGGTCGGCGGCGAAGTCCTCTGTCGCGTGTTCTGAGCCCAAGGGATCTAGAAACGATGTCGCGTATCGGCAAGAACCCGGTGCAGATCCCGCAAGGGGTCGAGGTACAGTTGAGCGGACAGACGCTGAGCGCCAAGGGGCGGCTCGGTACGCTGAGCCTCGCCGTCGCCCCTGAGGTGACGGCGAAGGTCGCCGACGGCGCCGTAACGATCACCCCGAATGACGAGTCGAAGCGGGCGCGGGCGCTGTGGGGCACGACCCGGGCGCTGGTCAACAACATGGTGACCGGCGTCGGCACCGGCTTCACCCGCAACCTCGAGATCAACGGCGTCGGCTACCGCGCTGCGGTGCAGGGCAACACCCTGAACCTGCAGCTCGGCTACAGCCACGATATCCCCTATCCGATCCCGCCCGACGTCAAGATTGCCTGCGAGCGGCCGACCGCGATCGCAGTCACCGGCGCCGACAAGCAGCGGGTCGGCCAGGTCGCCGCCGAGATCCGTGCGTTCCGCCCGCCTGAGCCCTACAAGGGCAAGGGCGTCAAATACGCCGACGAAACGATCCGCCGCAAGGAAGGCAAGAAGAAATAGCCATGGCGAACAATCCCGACGCTCTGTTCGAGCGCCGCCGCGAGCGGGTGCGCTACCGGCTGCGCCTCGCCGCCAACGGACGGGCGCGGCTATCCGTGTTCCGCTCGTCGCGGCACATCTATGCCCAGATCATCGACGACGCGGCCGGCCGCACGGTGGCGGCGGCCTCCACCGTCGACACCAGCCTCAAGGGCCAGCTGAAGAAGAGCAGCGACAAGGCGGCGGCCGCCGCGGTCGGCAAACTGATCGCCGAACGCGCCAAGGCCGCCGGGATCGCGCGCGTCGTCTTCGACCGCGGCGCCTATATCTTTCACGGCCGGGTCAAGGCCCTGGCCGACGCCGCCCGCGAGGGCGGCCTCGATTTCTGATAAGGGGTCCTGATGGCACGCACCCAGGGTGAGCGGCGGCGGCGCGGCGACGACAACCAGCCGCGCGAGCGCGAGGAGAGCGAGTTTGCCGAAAAGCTGGTCAGCATCAACCGCGTCGCCAAGGTCGTCAAAGGCGGCCGGCGCTTCGGCTTTGCCGCGCTCGTCGTCGTCGGCGACGGCAAGGGGCGGGTCGGCTACGGCTCGGGCAAGGCGCGCGAGGTACCGGAGGCGATCCGCAAGGCGACCGAGCAGGCACGCCGCGGCCTGGTTCGCGTGCCGCTGCGCGACGGCCGCACCTTGCATCACGACATCGCCGATTCGTTCGGCGCCGGCAAGGTTATCATTCGCGCCGCCAAGCCCGGCACCGGCATCATCGCCGGCGGCCCGATGCGCGCGATCTTCGAGGCGCTCGGGGTGCAGGACGTCGTCGCCAAGTCGATCGGCAGCTCGAACCCGCACAACATGATCAAGGCGACCTTCGCCGCGCTCGCCCGCATCAACTCGCCGCGCGCGGTGGCAGCCCGCCGCGGCAAGAAGGTCGGCGACATTCTAGGCCGCCGCGACAACGAAACGGCGGCGCGGGAGCCGGCATAATGGCACAGGGCAGTGCAGAAAAGAAAACCGTGACCGTGGTCCAGATGGGCAGCCCGATCGGCCGCCGCCACGATCAGGAAGCGACGCTGAAGGGCCTGGGCCTCAACAAGCGGCATCGCCAGCGCACCCTCGAAGACACGCCGGCGGTGCGCGGCATGATCAACAAGGTCAAGCACCTCCTCCGCGTCGTGGAAGAATAGAACCCTCACCCATCGCTCGCTTGTGCGAGCGGCATGAAGCCCCTCTCCCGCACTGCGGGAGGGGGTACCTGAGGGCGAAGCACGAAGGCGGGTTAGGGTGGCCGGGAAGGTTTGGAGACAGTGCAGGCATGAAGCTCAACGAGATCAGGGACAATCCCGGCGCGCACTACCGCTTCAAGCGGATTGGGCGCGGCATCGGTTCGGGCAAGGGCAAGACCTCGGGCCGCGGCGGCAAGGGCCAGACCGCGCGCTCGGGCGTCGCGATCAACGGCTTCGAGGGTGGCCAGACCCCGCTGCACCGGCGGCTGCCAAAGCGCGGCTTCAACAACAAGATCTTCCAGCGCGACTACAAGGTCGTCAATCTCGGCCGGTTGCAGCAGGCGCTCGACGCCGGCAAGCTTGCCGGCAAGGACAAGATTGACGGCAAGGCGCTCGTTGCCGCCGGCGTGCTGCGCCAGCTCGGCGACGGCATCCGGCTGCTGGCCAAGGGCGAACTCAAGGCCAAGATCACGATCGAGGCCGCCGGCGCCTCGCAGGCGGCGATCGCCGCGGTCGAGAAGGCGGGCGGCAAGGTCGTGCTGCCGGCAGGCGCCTCGCCGGCCGGCGAGGCGGCGGAGGCCGAGGCGCCGGAGCCCAAGGCGAGACGCCGCAAGGCGTCGGAGCCGGAGGCGCCCTCCGCATAAGAGCGCGGCGCCGCGGGTGCGGCACTTCGCGCCCGCGGTTGCTCCGGTCGGTTAAACGTTTGCAGGATCGCCCGGCGGGGGCCATATCTCGCCCGTGGGGGCGGTCCCGCGGGTACGCCTTTTTTGGGACGGGGTCGATGGCGTCAGCCGCCGAGCAACTCGCAGCCAGCATCAATTTCGGCGCGTTTTCGAAGGCGACCGAGCTGAAGAACCGCATCTGGTTCACGCTCGGCGCCCTCGTCGTGTATCGCCTCGGCACCTACATCCCGATCCCCGGCATCGACCCGGCGATCCTGCACGACATCTTCTCGCGCAACGCCGGCGGCATCCTCGGCATGTTCGACATGTTTTCGGGCGGTGCGCTCGGGCGCATGACGATCTTTGCCCTCAACATCATGCCGTACATTTCGGCCTCGATCATCATCCAGCTGCTGACCGCGGTCTCGCCGACCCTCGAAAACCTGAAAAAGGAAGGCGAGAGCGGCCGCAAGAAGCTGAACCAGTACACCCGCTTCGGCACCGTTGCGCTCGCCGCGGTGCAATCCTACGGCATCGCCGTCGGGCTTGAGGGCATGCGTTCCGGCGCCGCCTCCGCGGTGATCGACCCGGGCTTGTTCTTCCGGATCGTCACGGTCTTTACCCTGACCGGGGGCACCGTGTTCCTGATGTGGCTCGGGGAGCAGATCACCGCCCGCGGCATCGGCAACGGCATTTCTCTGATCATCATGGCCGGGATCGTCGCCAATCTGCCGCATGCGCTGGCCGCGACCCTCGAACTCGGCCGCACCGGCGCGATCTCGACCGTGTTCATCATCCTGTTCCTGCTGATGGCGGTCGGCGTCGTAGCCTTCATCGTCTTCATGGAGCGGGCGCAGCGCCGCATCCTGGTGCAGTATCCGAAACGCCAGCAGGGCAACCGCATGTTCGGCGGGGAGTCGTCGCACCTGCCGTTGAAGCTCAACACCTCGGGCGTGATTCCGCCGATCTTCGCCTCGTCGCTGCTGCTGCTGCCGGCCTCGATCGCGACCTTCGAGCAGGAGGGGCAGAGCTTCGGCTGGCTCGGCACGATCACCGCCTATCTGGCGCACGGCACGCCGCTCTACATGCTGCTCTACGTGTCGCTGATCGTGTTCTTCTCGTTCTTCTATACGGCGATCGTCTTCAACCCGACGGAGACCGCCGACAATCTGCGCAAATACGGCGGCTTCATTCCCGGCATCCGGCCCGGCAAGAACACTGCGGACTACCTCGATTACGTGCTGACCCGGATCACCGTGATCGGTGCGGCCTATCTCGCCGCGGTCTGCATCCTGCCGGAAATCCTGATCTCGCAATACGCCGTGCCGTTCTATTTCGGCGGCACCAGCCTGTTGATCGTGGTCAGCGTGACGATGGATACGGTCGCGCAGATCCACTCGCATTTGCTCGCCCATCAGTACGAGGGGTTGATCAAGAAGGCCAAGCTGCGGGGACGCCGCGGATGAACCTGATCCTGCTGGGCCCGCCCGGCGCCGGCAAGGGAACCCAGGCCAAGCGGCTCGAACAGAGCCACGGGCTCGTCCAGCTCGCGACCGGCGACATGTTGCGCGCCGCAGTGGCCTCGGGCAGCGATCTCGGCAAACGCGTCAAGGCGATCATGGATTCGGGCGCGCTGGTTTCGGACGACATCATCATCGAGATGATCGGCGCCCGGATCGCCGAGCCCGATGCCCGCCCCAGCGGATCAAAGGGGGGCTTCATTCTCGACGGCTTCCCGCGCACCGTGCCGCAGGCCGAGGCGCTCGACCTGATGCTCGGGACCCAGGGACGTAAGCTCGATTACGTGATCCTGATGGAGGTCGACGAGCCGGCGCTGATCGACCGGCTGTCGGGCCGGTTTACCTGCCGCAATTGCGGTGCCAGTTATCACGAACGCTATCAGCGGCCGAAGCTCGAGGGCGTCTGCGACCTCTGCGGCAGCACCGACCTCGTGCACCGCGCCGACGACAGGCCTGAGGCGCTCGGAACGCGGTTCGCCGCCTATCGCAATCAGACCGCACCGATACTACCTTACTATCGTGATCGGGGCATTCTGCGCCGGGTTGACGGGATGGCTCCGATGGACGAGGTGACGCGGCAGATCGAAGCCGTGCTGGCAGGCAACGCAGTGGCGCGGTGAGCCTGACGGCGCGGCTTTTCGCCGCGGGATTGACGCGTGTGTAACGATCCATATAATCATGGGCTTAGGTAGAGGAGCACCCTCTCTCCCCCAAGATTCCAAGGAGATGCGCAAGTGGCGCGAATTGCTGGCGTCAACATCCCCAATCAAAAGCGGGTCCCGATCGGGCTGACCTATATCCATGGGATCGGTCGCTCGAAGGCGCTCGAAATCTGCGACAAGGTCGGCATTCCGATGGAACGGCGGGTCCATGAGCTGACCGACGACGAGGTTCTGCGGGTCCGCGAGCTGATCGACCGCGACTACACGGTCGAGGGCGATCTGCGCCGGCAGGTCGCGATGAACATCAAGCGGCTGATGGATCTCGGATGCTACCGCGGGCTGCGCCATCGCAAGGGGCTGCCGGTCCGGGGCCAGCGTACCCACACCAACGCGCGGACCCGCAAGGGCCCGGCGCGGCCGATCGCCGGCAAGAAGAAATAAGCGCCGAGACTGCTCGGCGGCAATTGCGGAAGAGTTAGATGGCAAAAAGCACGGCAGCACCGCGCCTGCGGCGGCGCGAGCGCAAAAACATCACGTCGGGCACGGCGCATGTGAACGCCAGCTTCAACAACACGATGATCACGATCACCGACGCCCAGGGCAACGCGATCGCATGGTCGTCGTCCGGCAGCCAGGGGTTCAAGGGGTCGCGCAAATCAACCCCCTACGCCGCGCAAGTCGCCGCCGAGGATGCCGGCAAGAAGGCGATGGAACACGGCATGCGGACGCTCGACATCGAGGTCAAAGGACCGGGTTCCGGCCGTGAATCGGCGCTGCGCGCGTTGCAGACGGTCGGTTTCGCAATCACGTCGATCCGTGACGTGACGCCGATCCCCCACAATGGCTGCCGCCCGCCCAAGCGGCGCCGGGTGTGATGCGCTAGCGGTTGTCCGCGCGCTTTTTTTGTTGAACATCGCCGCCGGCTGGACCGGCGGCGGACGCAATTCGATCCGTTATTTAAATAGACCGAGGTATTCGCGGTGCTTCAAAGAAATTGGCAGAATTTGAAAAAGCCGGCCAAGCTCGAGGTCGAGCCCGGCGACGATTCAACCCGCGTCGCTACTGTCGTCGCCGAGCCCCTTGAACGCGGTTTCGGGCTGACGCTCGGCAATGCGCTGCGCCGTGTGCTGTTGTCGTCGCTGCAAGGCTCCGCGGTGACCTCGATGCAGATCGAGGGCGTGTTGCACGAGTTCTCGTCGATGCCCGGCGTGCTCGAAGACGTGACCGACATCGTCCTTAACGTCAAAGGCATCGGCCTGCGCATGCATGGCGAGGGGCCGAAGCGAATCCGGCTGCGCGCCAACGGCCCGGGCGAGGTGCGCGCCGGCGCGATCGAGACCGGCCACGACATCGAGATCCTGAACCCGGAGCTGGTGATTTGCACGCTCGACAGCGGCACCCGCATTTCGATGGAATTGACTGTCGAGAACGGCAAGGGCTACGTCCCCGGCACCGACAACCGTCCCGAGGACGCGCCGATCGGCCTGATCCCGGTCGATGCCCTGTTCAGCCCGGTGCGCAAGGTGTCCTACCGCATCGAGAACACCCGCGTCGGTCAGGTTACCGACTATGACCGCCTGGCGATGCGCGTGGAGACCAACGGCGCGATCACGCCGGAGGATGCCGTCGCCGTCGCCGCCCGCATCCTGCAGGATCAGTTGCAGCTCTTCATCAATTTCGAGGAGCCGCGCCATGCCGCCGAAAAGGAAATCACCGGCGAGCCGCTGATCAACAAAAACCTGCTGCGCAAGGTCGACGAACTCGAATTGTCGGTGCGCTCGGCCAACTGCCTGAAGAACGACAACATCGTCTATATCGGCGACCTCGTGCAGAAGACCGAGGCGGAGATGCTGCGGACCCCGAATTTCGGCCGCAAGTCGCTGAACGAGATCAAGGAAGTGCTGGCCAATATGGGCCTCCATCTCGGCATGGAAATCCCGAACTGGCCGCCCGAGAACATCGAAGAGCTGGCCAAGCGGATCGACGAGCCGTATTAAGCCGCCCTGCTTCGTCCCTGGTCGTGATCCCCGCGAAAGCGGGACCAGGAGCAAAGCTCAAACGGGTTGCCCTGGACCCCCGCCTTTCGGGGGGTGACGAGACTGGAGTTCAGGCCTTATGCGCCATCGCATGCACCACCGCGGCTTCAGCCGCACCTCCGCGCATCGCAAGGCGATGTTCGAAAACCTCGCCGCAGCGCTGCTCAAGCACGAGCAGATCAGCACGACGTTGCCGAAGGCGAAGGATCTGCGGCCGATCGTCGAGCGGCTGATCACGCTCGGCAAGCGCGGCGGGCTGCATGCGCGCCGGCAGGCGATTGCGAAATTGCAGGACGCCAAGCTCGCCGACAAGCTGATGACGACCTTGGCCGAGCGCTACGCCGCGCGATCGGGCGGCTATACCCGCATCCTGAAGGCCGGGTTCCGCTACGGCGACGACGCGGCGATGGCGATCATCGAGCTGGTCGACCGCGACCCCGACGCCAAGGGCCAGGATTCCGGCCCCGTCGAGACCGCCGAGGAAGAAGCCGAAGCGGCTTAGCCTCGATCAAGAACGATATCGTCCCGGCGAAAGCCGGGACCCACGGTTCGGCATTTTTTTAGCCGAAGGATGGGCCGCAGCTTTCGGCGGCACGCCAAAATCATTTTATATCAAATGCTTACGAGGTCGCCTGCGCGGTAAACCCGAGGCTGCCATCATCGTCCGCTTCGCTGATGATGACATCGGTCACCCGCGCGCCGGGCGGCCCCTGCCGGCCGGCCTCGATCATCCGCTCGACCGCCTCGTTGTCGCCGATGACCAGTGCCTCGACGCTGCCATCGGCCCGGTTGCGCACCCAGCCGCGCAGCCCGAGTGCAATCGCCTGCCGCAATAGCCAGGCCCGGAAGCCGACCCCCTGCACCCGGCCGGTGACGCGCAGCCGCACGCTGCGTTCCTCGGCCTCACTCGAATTCCAGGATGACCTGGTCGACCGCCAGACTGTCGCCCGCCTTGGCCCGCAATCTGGCGATCCGGCCGTCGCGCTCGGCCCGCAAGACGTTTTCCATCTTCATCGCCTCGACGGTGACGAGCGGCTCGCCGGCCTTGACCTCCTGTCCCTCATCGACCGCCACCGACGTCAATAGTCCTGGCATCGGCGACAGCACCAGCCGCGAGGTGTCGGCCAGTTCCTTCTTTGGCATCTTCAGCAGCAGTTCGGCGGCGCGCGGCGGCAGTACCTGCGCCTGCCGGATCACGCCGCCGTGGGTAAGGCGGAACGAGACCCCGGACAGGCGCTCGATCTGCACCGTCTCCGGCCGTCCGTCGATATGGAGGCGCAACAGCGGCTCGCCCGGCAGCCAATCGGTGTGCGCGGTGCAGTTCCCGCTTTCGGTCTCCACCACGTAGGCGCCGGTTTCGCTATGGACCGTTGCAGCACGCGGCCGCCCGTCGAGCAGCACCGTTAGCCGCCGCTCCGCGCTTCGGGTGCCGCCGTCGATCTCGGCGATGCGTTGCGCCGCCAGCACCGCCGCCACCAGGATCGTACGATCGGCCTCGGTCTCCTCGCCGGGCGGCACGAACCCGTTCGGGAATTCCTCGGCGATGAATTCGGTCGACAGCGCCCCCGCGGCGAAGCGCTCGCTGCGCGCAATCGCCGCCAGAAACGCGATGTTGCTGCGCAGCCCGGACACATAGAAACCGTCGAGCGCCCGTCGCATCCGCTCGATCGCCTGGCCGCGGTCGTCGCCATAGGCGACCAGCTTGGCGATCATCGGGTCGTAGTAGATCGAGATCTCGGCGCCCTCGTACACGCCGGTGTCGACACGGATGCCCTCACCTTGCGGCGGCCGGTACCGCACCAGCCGGCCTATCGACGGCAGGAAATTCCTGAGCGGGTCCTCGGCATAGACCCTGGTTTCGATCGCCCAGCCGGCGAGCCGCACATCCGCCTGCCCGAACGGGAGTTTCTCGCCGGCGGCGATGCGGATCATCAGTTCGACGAGGTCGAGCCCAGTGACGCATTCGGTGACCGGGTGCTCGACCTGCAGCCGGGTATTCATTTCGAGGAAGTAGAAATTGCGGTGCCGGTCGACGATGAACTCGACCGTCCCGGCCGAGCGGTAGCCGACGGCGCGGGCCAGCGCCACAGCTTGCTCGCCCATCGCGGCGCGGGTCTCGGCGTCCAGAAACGGGCTCGGCGCCTCCTCGATGACCTTCTGGTGCCGCCGCTGGATCGAGCATTCGCGCTCGCCCAGATAGACGATATTGCCGTGGGCGTCGCCGAGCACCTGGATTTCGATGTGGCGCGGCTCCTCGATATATTTTTCGAGGAACACCCGGTCGTCGCCGAAGCTCGATTTCGCCTCGTGCTGTGCGCTGGAAAAGCCTTCGCGCAATTCGGCGTCGTTATGCGCGATCCGCATGCCCTTGCCGCCGCCGCCGGCCGAGGCCTTGATCATCACCGGATAGCCGATCTCGCCGGCAATGCGAGCCGCCTCGCCGGCGTCGGGAATGATGCCGAGATAGCCGGGGACGGTGGTCACCCCCGCCGCTGCGGCGAGTTTCTTCGACTCGATCTTGTCGCCCATCGCGGCGATCGCCTCGGGCGTCGGGCCGATAAAAACGATGCCCGCCTCGGCCAGCGCCTCGGCAAAGGCCGGGCGCTCCGACAGGAACCCGTAGCCCGGGTGCACCGCCTCGGCCCCGGTCTGCCGGCACGCCGCGACGATGCGGTCGATCCGCAGATAGCTGTCGGCCGACGGCGCCGGCCCGATCGCCACCGCCTCGTCCGCCTCGCGCACATGCTGCGCCTCGGCATCGGCCTCGGAATAAACCGCGACCGTCTTGATGCCCATCTGCCGCGCGGTGCGCATGATACGGCAGGCAATCTCGCCGCGATTGGCGATCAGGATCTTGCGGAACATGGGTCGCCGCCGCCTCTACTCTGTCATTCCGGGACGGGCCGAAGGGCCGGACCCGGAACCCAGGAACGGACGAAGGGCGCTATGGACAGGTGCCGGGTCGAGCGGGGCGAAGCCGGTGTTCATGGGTTCCGGGTTCGCGGCTTCACCGCACCGCGGAATGACGGGCGAGGGGAAGCGGGTCATTACAGCGGGATATTGTCGTGCTTCTTCCACGGGTTCTCGAGCCGCTTGCCGCGCAGCATCGCCAATGCCCGGCACAGGCGCAGCCGGGTCGTTGCCGGCTGGATCACATCGTCGATGAAGCCGCGGCTGGCGGCGACGAACGGGTTGGCGAATTTCTCGCGGTATTCGTCGGTGCGCGCCTCGATTGCGACGGCGTCGCCGAGATCGGCGCGGAAGATGATCTCTACCGCGCCCTTCGGCCCCATCACCGCGATCTCGGCCGAGGGCCAGGCGAAATTGACGTCGCCGCGCAAATGCTTCGAGCTCATCACGTCATAGGCGCCGCCGTAGGCCTTGCGGGTGATCAGCGTCACCTTCGGCACAGTCGCCTCGGCGAATGCGAACAGCAATTTGGCGCCGTGCTTGATGATCGCGCCGTATTCCTGGGCCGTGCCCGGCAGGAACCCCGGCACGTCGACAAACGTCACGATCGGGATGTTGAAGCAGTCGCAGAACCGCACGAAACGCGCCGCCTTGCGGGCGCTGTCGATGTCGAGGCAGCCGGCCAGCACCATCGGCTGGTTGGCGACGATGCCGATCGTGGCGCCTTCCATGCGGGCAAAGCCGATCACGATGTTGCCGGCGAAATTCGGCTGCAATTCGAAGAAGTCGCCGTGGTCGACGATCTTGGTGATCAGCTCCTTGATGTCATAGGGCTTGTTCGGGTTGGCCGGGATCAGCGTGTCGAGCGATGGTTCCCGCCGGTCACGCGGGTCGGCCGAGGGCCGCACCCTGGTGCCGTCGCGGTTCGACGACGGCAGGAAATCGACAAAGCGGCGCAGTTCGAACAGCGCCTCGACATCGTTCTCGAACGCGAGGTCGGCCACGCCCGACCGCGTCGTGTGGGTGACGGCGCCGCCCAGCTCTTCCTGCGTGACGCTCTCATGCGTCACCGTCTTCACCACGTCGGGGCCGGTCACGAACATGTAGGAGCTGTCCTTGACCATGAAGATGAAGTCGGTCATCGCCGGCGAATAGACGGCGCCGCCGGCGCACGGACCCATGATCAGCGACACCTGCGGCACCACTCCCGAGGCCAGCACGTTGCGCTGGAACACCTCGGCATAGCCGGCCAGCGAGGCGACGCCCTCCTGGATGCGGGCGCCGCCCGAATCGTTGAGCCCGATCACCGGCGCGCCGACATTCATCGCCTGGTCCATGATCTTGCAGATCTTCTCGGCATGCGCCTCGCTGAGCGAGCCGCCGAACACCGTGAAGTCCTGACTGAAGACAAAGACTAGCCTTCCGTTGATCGTGCCGTAGCCGGTAACGACGCCGTCGCCGGGCACGCGCTGCTCGGCCATGCCGAAATCGTGGCTGCGGTGCTCGACGAACATGTCCCATTCCTCGAAGGAACCGGGGTCGAGCAGCAATTCGATGCGTTCGCGCGCCGTCAGCTTGCCCTTGGCATGCTGCGCCTCGACCCGGCGCTTGCCGCCGCCGGCGCGGGCCGCCGCACGCTGTTTCTCTAGTTCCTTGAGGACGTCCTGCATCGGGCGAAAGTGCACCAAAGCGGCCGTGAAGGCCAGAGTTCGGCCTGTCTTCGTCATTCCCGCGCAAACAGAAATCCAGGGCCGGCAACGCGGCGATCCCCTGGACCCCTGCTTTCGCGGGGTGACGGGATCGGAGGGTCGCGGCAAGATGGTCCCACAAATCCAACGGGAGAGAGTCAGATGCCGGAAAGCGAGCTGTACAAGAAAGGCGCCGAGATGCGCCGGCAATTGATGGGGGACGCCGCGGTCGAGGCCGCGGCCAAGGGAATCTACAGCGACCCGGTGATGAAGAAATTCATCGATGTCGCGACCGAGACTGTGTTCGGCGCGCTGTGGACCCGGCCCGGCCTCGACACGAAAACCCGCTCGCTGATCTGCGTCATCTCCGACACCTGCACCGGCCGCGAGCCGGAACTCGCCCTGCATCTGCGCTTCGCGCTACGCCAGGGCTGGACCGAGGAGGAGCTGACCGAAACCCTGCTGCACCTGTCGGGCTATATCGGCGTGCCGATGATCCGCGAGGCAATGCAGGTCGCCAGCCGCGTCTTCAAGGAGTACCGCGCCGAGACCGGAAAGGCGTAACCGCTCAAGGTTCGCCCAGCAGTTCCAGGAACCGGGCGGCGCCGGCCAGGTCGGCGGCGAGCGCCTCGCGCCGTTTTGCCGCCTCGGAATCTTCGCCCCAGGCTTCGATCTGAAAGCTCTCGTCGAGTTCGGAGGCGGCGAACGCCGCCTCCGCATTCAGCCGCCCCTCGATCACCGCCAGCGCGATCACCAGCGAGCCGCTTGCGGCGGTCAGCGTGTGCAGCGCGGTCAGGCGGAAATCATCGTGGGCCGCGATCGCCGTGGCAAACGCCTTCAGGCTGCTCGGCGATTGCTGCGTCGGAATGACCCCGGCGGTGACGCTCAGCGGCGCGTCGAACCGCAGCGTCGCCCAATCGATCAGCGGCTGCCACATCGCCTGCTGGCGCGCAGAGAGGGCCGGCTGGTGGTCGGCGCGGTAGCAGAGGAGATCGGTGCTGGCGTAGTTCGCCGTTTCGGCGACCACTTGTT
>Ga0102924_1004031_pt1 | contig 15055 bp, 15 predicted proteins | sample PaiPotPPM11metaG_FD_80116 | JGI IMG/M metagenome (GOLD analysis project Ga0102924, IMG submission 80116) | Iron sulfur acid spring bacterial and archeal communities from Banff, Canada, to study Microbial Dark Matter (Phase II) - Paint Pots PPM... ... | reverse complement strand
TGATCATGTTCACCGGCTCCACGCGCACCGGGCGCAAGGTCGCAGAAGAGGCTGCCCGGCGGCTGATCCCCGCCTCGCTGGAGCTCGGCGGCAAGGATCCGATGATCGTCCTGTCAGACGCCGACCTGGATCGCGCGGCCAACTTCGCCGCCTATTACTCGATGCAGAACGCCGGCCAGACCTGCATCTCGATCGAGCGCGTCTACGTCGAGGAGGGCGTCTACGACGAGTTCGTCGCCAAGGTCTCCGACAAGGTCCGCGCGCTGCGCGTCGGCAAACCCGAAGGGCCGGGCTCGGTGGAGGTCGGCGCGATCACCTTCCCGCCCCAGATGGACACGATCAAGGATCACGTCGCCGACGCCACCGAGAAGGGAGCGCATGTGATCGTCGGCGGTCATGAGCTGCCGGGCCCGGGGCGCTTCTACGAGCCCACCGTGCTGGTCGACGTGGACCACTCGATGAAGATCATGACCGAGGAGACCTTCGGCCCGACCTTGCCGATCATGAAGGTTGCCGACGCCGATGAGGCCGTGCGTCTGGCAAACGACACGCCATACGGACTGGGCGCGTCTGTGTTCACCCGCGACGCGCAGCGCGGCGAGGCGATCGCCCGGCGCCTGGAGGCGGGTGCGGCCAACGTCAACGACGCGATGATCAACTACACCGTGCTCGAGCTGCCCATGGGCGGCGCCAAGGCCTCCGGACTGGGCTCACGCCACGGCGCAGGGGGCATCCGCAAGTACTGCTCCCAGCAGGCCATCGTGGTCACCTCGCGCCTTGCCATGAAGCGCGAAGTGCACATGTTCCCGTACAAGCGGCGAACCTCGCGGCTGCTCGCCGGGCTGTTCAAACTGCTGTACGGGCGCGGCCGTCGCGATTGACGTCCGCTCGGCGGCGGCGGCGCGCCCGGTTGCGGGTATTCGCGTCGCGGCGACTGATAGCCATGGTTATACGGAGTCTGTCGCCGACATATCCTCGCGCAGCGGTATCCCGAGCACGCTTTCGAGCTCGGAGATCGTGGTGTCGGGGTCGGTGTGGTGGACGACCGCCATGCCGAGCTCCTGCGCTGGCGCCAAGTTGAAAGGCAGGTCGTCGACGAACACACATTGGCGCGCATCCATGCCGATCGCCTCCACCCCGAGCTCATAGATGCGCGGGGCGGGCTTGCGCATGCCCACCTCGCCCGACAGGATCACGCCGTCGAACAGCTCGCCCAGCAGGTCGTGGGGATAGCGCGTGGTGCCCCAGGAGTTGGAGATCAGGCCCGTACGCAGCCCGGCCGAGCGCGCGGCCCGGACAGCCGCCACCATCGGCTCCTCCACCAGCGATCCCGAAAACAGGCGGTCGATCAGGCCTTCCGCGCAGGACACGCCAAGCAGCTCGCCGAGCCCCATCTCGAACTGCGCCTCCTCGATGCGGCCCTCCTCAAAGCCGATCAGCAGCTCGCGCGCCTGATGGTTTGAGCGAAAGATCCCCGCCAATGCGTTCGGGTCAAGACCTTCCTCACGGCAGAAGGCGCTGAACGACGCGAGCAGGTTGCTCGTCATCACGCCGCCCCAGTCCAGCAGCAGGCCGGTCCGCTGGCCGATCTCCGGTGCGTTAGCCGCCATACGCGATCTCCTCGGCTCGGCACGCGAGCTCGAGCACGCCGTCGCCGAACGTCTTCAAATAGGGGTCGTCTGTCGTGCCGGCGACCGCGCGCTTGTAGTTGCCCTCCATGAACACCACAGACTTCCACACGGCCAGCGCTGTATACCAGCGGATGTCGCTCATCGCTCGACCCGAGCGCTCCTCATAGCGGGCGATCAGCTGTGCGCGGGTGGGGAAGCCCTCCGCGCGCGTCACCCGCCCCAGGTGCTCGCGCAGCCCACCCACGGGGTCGCCGGCCTCGGTCCACATCATGCACAGGTAGCCCAGGTCGGCCAGCGGGTCGCCGATCGTGGCCATCTCCCAGTCGAGCACCGCCGCCAGGCGGGCAGGCGCTGCGGGGGCGAAGATCGTGTTACCCAGGCGGTAGTCGCCGTGGACGATGGTCGCGGGTCCGGACTCGGGCAGGTGCTCTGAAAGCCAGGCGCCCACGCTCTCCACGGCGGGGATCTCGCGTGTCTTGTTCAGCTCCCACAGGCCGCCGAAGCGCCGCAGCTGGCGCTCCAGATATCCGGTCGGCTTGCCAAAGCCCTCCAGCCCGACCTCCAGCCAGTCGACCGAGTGGATCTCCACGAGCGAGTCGATCAGCTGCTCGCCGATGCGCCGGCGCTCGGCCGGGGTGTCCAACGCCTCTGGCAGCTCGGTGACGATCGGCTCGCCCTCGATCCGCTCCATCACGTAGAAGGGGCAGCCGATCACGTCCTCCTGCGCGCACACCGCCAGCACCTCGGGCACCCGCGCGGGCGTGTCGCGCAAGGCGCCCAGCAGGCGCGCCTCGCGCAGCACGTCGTGCGCGCTGGGTGGCAGCGGCGGGCGGGGCGGTCGGCGCAGCACCATCTCGTTCTCGCCGCGCTCGATCAGGTAGGTCACGTTGGAGTGCCCCTCGCCGATCGGGCTGGCCACGATCTCGCCCTCACCCAGGCCGTGCTCGTCCAGGAAGCGCGCCAACGGCTCAAGCACCAGCAGCGGCGGGCGACTGTTGTCCTGCGCCTGTGCGAAGGTCTCGACGATGTCATCTGCGGCGATTGGCGCGCTCACGGAAGGGAACCGTACAAAGACCGCAACCTTCCCTGCGCCGAGGTGTCTGTAGCGACCATGTCCCGAATCTCCAGAACCCTCACCACACTGCTCGCCGGAGTGCTCATGGCGGGCGCCGCGGGCGCCGCCCCGGCCCTGGCCGACCACAGCCAGACCAACTTCTTCGAGGCGAGCAACGAGCTGCTCATCCCGTCGGCCCGCGCGCACACGTTCCAGACGCTCGAGCATCTGGGCGTCAAAGCGCTGCGCGTGGAGCTGTACTGGTACGACGTCGCCCCGGACCCCACGAGCGCCACCCGCCCCAACTTCGAAGGGACCAACCCGGCCAGGTACGACTGGAGCCTGTACGACCCGATCCTCGCCGAAGCCCAGCGGCTGCACTGGCCGGTGCTGTTGACCGTCACCTCGCCCGCGCCCAGGTGGGCTACCGCCAACCACCAGGCCCCCTACATCACCAGGCCCGACCCCAAAGACTTCCAGGAACTGATGACCGCCGTGGCCCTGCACTACGGCTCGGAGGTGTCGCTGTACTCGATCTGGAACGAGGCCAACCACCCCGCCTTCCTGCTGCCGCAGTTCAACACCAACGGCACCCCTGCCTCGCCGCGGATCTACCGCGGCCTCTACCAGGCCGCCTATGCCGGGCTGCAGGCCGCCGGGCTGACCCATCCGCGGATCCTCTTCGGTGAGACCGCGCCCACGGGCTTCGACCGCGTCAACGTGCGCAGGGAAGGGGCGCTGCACGACGTTGCGCCGCTTGAGTTCATGCGCGAAGCGCTGTGCCTGAACGCCCACTACCGCAAATCGCCCTCCTGCGGAGAGCTGCAGATGAGCGGCTACGCCCATCATGCGTACACGACCGCGGTTCCTCCCACGTACCACACGCCAGGGGCTGACAACGTGACGATCGGAACGCTGTCTCGCCTCGAAAGTGCGCTCAACCTTGCTGCCCGCGCCCACGCGATCCCGGGCGGGCTGCCGATCTACCTGACCGAGTTCGGCACCCAGAGCGTGCCCAACAGGCAACTGGGCGTTCCGGCCGCCGTGCAGGCCGAATACAACGCGATGGCCGAGCACATCGCCTGGTCGGACCCGCGCGTGGTCGCCTTTTCGCAGTACCTGCTCAAAGACGACCCGGTTGGAGGCGCCCCCGGCGCGAGCGTCCACGGCGGCACCGTCGGCTTCCAGACCGGCCTGGAGTACGCCAGCGGCCAGCCCAAGCCGCTGTACTTCGGCTGGCCGATCCCGCTGACCGTCAGTCGCGACGGACACCGCTTCGCACTGTGGGGCCTTGCGCGTCCGGCAACCGGTGCGACGCATGTGACGGTGCTCGTCAAAGCGCCGCACGCCAAGCGCTACCGCACGCTCAAGGTGGTCGCCACCAACAGCCTTGGCTACTGGAGCCTTGTCTCCTCCACGCCGGGGGAAACCTGGCGGGTGCGCTGGACCGGTCCCGCCGGCGTGAAGTACGAAGGCCCACCCATCCACGCGCACTGAGGCGAGCGTGGATCGGCGCGGATGCCCTGATGGCATGTTTCGGCGTCGCCCTACGATGAATGGGCGATGCCGGAGCTGCCCGAGGTAGAGATCACCGCCCGGCTGCTCGACGCCGCGCTGGGCGGGGCGCAGATCGAGTCCGCGCTGGCGCCCGGCATCAACGCGCTCAAGACCTTCGACCCGCCGCTGTCCACTCTGCAAGGGCAGCGGATCGCGGCAGTGCGCAGACGCGGCAAGCACCTGATCGTCGACACCGACGGTAACGGCGACCAGTCCGCCCAGCCGCTGTCGCTGCTCATCCACCTGATGTCGGCCGGGCGCCTGCAGCTGTATGACAAGCTCGCGGGGCCGCGCGATCGGACGTCGCGGCTGCTGTTGCGGGTCGGCGAAGGTCGCGAGCTGAGACTGCGCGAGTTCGGCTCCAAGCAGGCCGCCTGGGTGAAGGTGCTGGCGACTGACGAGCTCGAGCGCGATGACGCGCTGGCAACGCTCGGTCGTGAAGCGTGGCCCGATCCGGGCGCAGCGGCTGAGCTAAAAGAGCTGCTCGACGCTCCCAGACCGCTGCACGCGCTCCTGCGCGACCAGCACGTGATCGCCGGGATCGGGCGCTCGTGGGCGGATGAGATCCTGTGGGAGGCCAGGCTTTCCCCATACAAGCGCGGCGCCGACCTGGACGAGCAGGAGGCGGGGCGGCTCACAGACGCGATCGTGCAGACCCTTGGCTGCGCGATCTCTCATTACGAGCAGGCGGTGCGCCTGCCGATCCCGGACAAGCTGCCGATGCCGCTACGCGTGCACCGCCACGAGGGCGAGCCTTGCCCGCGCTGCGGCGCCACCCTGCAGGCGGTCCACTTCGAGGACTATGTGATCGCCTACTGCCCCGCCTGCCAGACCGACGGACGTGTGCTCAAGGACCGCAGGCTGTCGCGGCTGCTGCGCTGAGGCGAAGCCTAGCCCGGCGCTCTGGCCATGCCAAGGATGTGGGGTATGGCGGGTGCGACGGGGCTGAGCTTGAAGGAGAAGCGCTCCTCGCGCTCGATCGCAAAGCCCGAGCTGCGGATCGCCGCGCGCGTGTCGCGCGCGCAGCGGCAGCCGCCTGCCAGCGGCGGATAGATCGTCGCATCCAGCGCACGCTGGATGCGAGCGGCGGCGGGGCGCTCGGATACGACGTGCTCGTAGAAGCGCAGCTCGCCCCCCGGTCGCAGGACACGGCGGATCTCGCGCAGAGCAGCCGCCTGGTCTGAGACGGTGCACAGCACAAGCGACACGACCGCCGCGTCAAAGCCGGCGTCCTCGACAGGCAGCGCTTCGGCGATTGCGCGTGTCACCTGCACCGACACCGTGGAGGTTTCGCTCGCGCGCTGGGCGAGCGCGCACAGGTGCGGCTCGGGCTCCACGGCGAGGACGTGCGTGACGCCCTGCGGATAGTAGGCGAAGTTCAGCCCGTGGCCTGCTCCAATCTCGACCACGCGCCCTTGCAGGCCCTCGAGCAGAGCCGTGCGATGCTCGGCCCCGCCGCGCTGCTCGGCCGTGTGGCTGATCCTTGGATACAGGCGGGCGAAGAGCGGATGGCGGTGCGTGCTCGGCACGCCGTCATGATCGCAGTCGCCGCGACGCGTACTTCCGATCGCTCGTTGGTGGCGAGTGCTGCTGCTAGCTGTCGACGCGGCCGTCGGAGCCGTCGTAGTGGTGCAGGAAGATCTCCTCGAGCGACGGTTCGCGGCTGGTCAGCGTCTTGATCGTGTGCCCACCCGCCTCGGCCAGCGCGGCGATCAGTGGGCCAACGCTTCCGGTCACCTCAAAGCGGAGCGCGCTGGGTCCGGCGCTCTCGCTATGCACGCCGGGCAGCTGCGCCAGCTCGGGCGCGGGACCCGCGAAGGTGACCTCGACCGTCTGCGCCGCCAGGTGGCGCAGCTGCGCCAGCGTTCCCTCGTCAACGAGCCTGCCCTGCCTGAGGATGCCGACGCGGTCGCACAGCGCCTCCACCTCGCTGAGGATGTGCGAGGACAGGAACACCGTCTGCCCGCGGTCCTTGGCTTCTTTTATGCACTCGCGAAAGGCGACCTCCATCAGCGGATCCAGGCCGCTGGTGGGCTCGTCCAGCAACAGCAGATCGGCGCGGGTGGCCAGCGCGGCGACCAGCTGCACCTTCTGGCGATTGCCCTTCGACAGCGCCCTGATCTTCTTGGACGTGTCCAGCGCAAAGCGCTTGATCAGCGCATCGCGGTAGGCAACATCGGTGCCGCCACGCAGGCGAGCGAGGAACTCGAACGTCTCCGCGCTGGTCAGCGACGGCCACAGAAACGGCTCGCCCGCGACATAGGCCACCCGCCTGTGCGCATTGACGGGATCGCCCCACGCGTCGATGCCGAACAGCGCGCCGCTGCCTGAGCTTGGCCGGTGCAGCCCAAGCAGCAGCCGGATCGTGGTCGTCTTGCCAGCGCCGTTGGGACCGAGATACCCATAGATCTCGCCCGCTGCGACCGTCAGGTCAAGGCTGTCCAGCGCCAAGGTGGGTCCGTAGCGCTTGCACAGCCCAACCGTGTGGATCGCCGGCTCGTCGTCGCTGGCGCTGGCGGGAGACGGCGGCGGGGATGAGCGGAGTGGCGCATGTGCCATGGGCAGCAGCACCTGAGAATCACACAACCCGCGGGCGGCTGCTCACTCCCCGGTGACGGTGCCCTCGAGCGTCTGCTTGACGGTGTCGATGCCGCGCTCCATCATCGCGTCCGCCCGCTGTGCGCGATCGTCGGGCAGCAGATCGGCGATCCACACGAAGCGCGTGCCGCCGTCGGGGTGGGCGAGCACCTGGGCGGCGCCGTTGTGATGGCTGTATGGGCCGTCGACGATCGACCACACCAGCCGGCGCGCCTGGGCGTCTGAGCTGACCAGCCGCTCGCGCGCGGTCACCCCGTTGAAGAACGACACGATCCGGTCTGTGCCGTCCAGGTGTGCGTCCGTGACGAAGCCCGGCACCAGCCGCTCGTGCAGGGCTCCCCAATCGGCGAGTGCGTCCCAGGCGTCCTCGACAGACACCTCTATGCGACGTTCCTTGTAGATGGTTGCCATGGGCCGGGATGCTCGCCGACTGCCACGGCGCGGTCTTGGACATTCGTGCTCGTGTGCGACGATCGACGGGTGCTGAGCTCGACGAACGTCTTCGCGGCCGACGGCCTGCAGCTGGACGACGTGGCCTGTCGCCATCCTGCGGGTCCGGGCCGGGAGATCGAGCGCGCGGGCACGCTTGCGCTGGTGTTCGTGCGCCGCGGCTGCTTCGTGCGCAGCGTGGACGGCGTGGAGTCGTTGCTGGACTCGACGGTCGCCTACGCGATGCACCCCGGCGAAGAACAGCGTTTCGATCACCCCCACGGGCACGGCGACGACTGCACGGTCCTGTCCCTCGATCGTGCGCTCGTGGCTTCGCTGTGGGGCGGCGATTGGCTGCTGCCCGCAGCGCCGATGCCCGTGAGCCCGCAGCTGGACCTCGAGCACCGCATGCTGCTCAATGACGCCACGCGCCAAGAGGACGGGCATGACGTGTTCGAGCGTGCCATCGCCGTGGGCGCGCGCCTGCTCGAGGAGGTCGACGCACGCCGGGTGGGCAGCGGCCAGCCCAAGACGGCCAGGCGCCGGCGCGTGCTCGTCGACGAAGCCCGCCAGGCGCTGGCCGGCGACACAGAGCTCTCCCTCGCGCAGATCGCCCAGGCGCTCAGCGTCTCGCCCCACCATCTCAGCCGCGTCTTCCGCGCGACCACGGGTGTGACGCTGGCCCGTCACAGGATGCGCCTGCGCGTCCGCGAGGCGATGCACCGGCTGGCGGGCGGCGAGCGCGATCTCGCACGCCTGGCCGCAGACGTCGGTTTCAGCGATCAGAGCCACCTGTGCAGGGTCGTGCGCGAGGAGACTGGCACGACTCCCGGTACCCTGCGCAGCGCTCTGCAGAGGCCGGATTAGACCCAGCGTCCGCTCTCGGAGCGCGTGGCGAACTCGACCGAGGTCGAGTTCTTCTTGGTCGGCAGGGCGCCGGCTTCAGATCAACTGTTGAATCACGATGGAAGCGACGGTGGGCTGCGCGCCTCCGGCGAGCGGTGTGATCGTGAGCGCCGGCGTGTTCCCCGCTGGGTTGCGAAGCTCGACCGTCGAGTTCGCGCTGGTGGTTGTGACGAGCACATCGCCGGCAATCTGACTCGTGCCGGTGGCTCGCCCGTACACGGTGTAGGGCAGTTGGTCCATGGCACTCCCGGAGTCGAGCGCAATTACCAACTGGCCCGGCTCGGTGACTGAGACCGAGAAGTTCACGCTGTACGTGCCAACGTCGGGCAGCAGGAATTCGGCCGAGCTGAGTCGGATGATGCCACCCGAGGCCGGACCGTCGTGGGGAAACTGGACCGGAGCTCCGGCCGCGACCGTCGTCGCGTTGTCCGGCGGCATTACGGCGTAGAACTCGGCGTATGCGGATGATCGAGATGACCCTTCCGGGCCAGCCGGTCCCACAGACCCTGTGGCTCCGGTCGGTCCGGTCGGTCCCGTGGCGCCGTCGAGTCCGGTTGGTCCTGGGGCTCCGCTGGAGCCTGTAGGTCCAGTCGCGCCTATGGCGCCGTCGAGTCCGGTTGCTCCTGGGGCTCCGCTGGAGCCTGTAGGTCCAGTCGCGCCTATGGCGCCGTCGAGTCCGGCGGCGCCCGGGGCTCCGCTGGAGCCAGAAGGTCCAGTTGCGCCCATGGGTCCTGGTAGTCCTGGGAATCCGGTCGGTCCCGTGGCGCCGGTGAGACCGGTCAGTCCCGCTGGTCCCATGGTGCCTGTGACTGGTCCGGATGGTCCCGTTGCCCCTGTAGCGCCTGTGAGTCCGATCAGCCCGGCAGACCCCGTGGCGCCAAGCAAGCCCTGCAAGCCTTCGCGGCCGCCCGGTCCGGGCAGGCCCACGAGACCCGTCGGGCCGCGGACGCCCGAGTGTCCGCGCGGTCCGCGTGCTCCCGAAGCTCCTCGTGCTCGCCTCTGGCAACGAGCTGGGTGTGGCCCGACCCGCCCTGTGAATGCTGCCGGACCACAGCGTTGAGCAGAAGTCGACTGACCTGCAGCGATGCTGGGGGCAGCGGCCATCGCACCAAAGAGCCCCAAGGCACAGGCCGCCGCGGTGCGCATGCCGAGAAAGGGTCGGCGGGCCGTCCGGGCTGGGTTAGGTATATGGAAAATGGCCATCTCCTGGAACTTAGACCCCAAGCACCGGAAACGACGTGGGCAAACTACGTGAACTACGGGGGTCGAACCCTCTCGACGCCGGCTACGCGCCCGAGACCCGCCCGGCGGCGATCGCCGCGACCACGAGCATCACCACCCCGTAGACACCCGGCACGGCGCCCGCAGCCGTGCCGAAGGCCTGCGTGGCGAGGGCCGCCGCGACCGCGAAGTCGCGCATCGCGATCGTGAAGGCGCCGGGGACGGCGCTAGCCCCGCGCCCGTCCATACGTCGCCACAGCTGCGCCAGGCACACGCACACGATCAGGAACGCCACACTCGCCAGCAGCGCTGCGCCGAGGTGGTGCGCTCCATGTGTGCCGCTGAGCGCGGCGTAGACGAGCACCGCCACGGTCAGCGCCGCGACGCCCTCGCGCTCGGCGTCGACCGCCGCGAGGTGCGTGGTAAGCGCTGCGCGGCTGCGCGCGGCGACGCCAATGAGCAGCGGCACGAGCACTACGAGCGCGAAGCGGGCGAGCAGGTGCGCGGAGCTGACGTGCACGGCGCTCCCCGACAGCCACCCGATCGCCAGCGGCCCGACCAGAGCGGCGAGGACCAGCGAGCCAGTCACCGCGCCGAGCGCGATCGTCGCGTCGGCGCCGGCCAGTGCGACGAGGCCCACTGCGGCGATCTCCGACGAGGACAGCCCCACAGCCAGCAGCCCGTCGCGCACCAGCGGCGCAAACGGGCGCCCGAGCAGCCAGGCCGCTCCCACGAGAACCGGCAGCGGCACCAGTGATAGGAACACCACCGGGCCGGTGTGATCGCGTAGGCGGGCGAGGTCGGCGAAGGAGATCCTCAGTGCGGTCGCCAGCACGAGCAGCGCCAGCAGCAGGTCCGAGCGGGCGGCCAGCCAAGGGGAGGGGATCGCGAGGCCGAGCGCGGCGGCGAGCAACGCCAGCGGCGTCAGGAACCGGGGGATCGTGGCGAGCGGGCGCAGCATCGTTCATTCGATCGGCGTTGCGCCATCGGCAACAATAGGCTCAGGCACCGATGACCCCATCGTCGACTCAGCCGCCAGAGGGAGCCGACCACACCGCGCGGCTGCTGGTTTCCTGCCCGGACGGCCCCGGGATCGTGGCGGCACTCTCGCGCTTCTTGTTTGAGCGGGGGGCGAACATAGTGAGCTCCGACCAGTACTCGACCCATCCCGAGCATGGCACCTTCTTCATGCGCTGCGCTTTCTACCTGCCGGCGATCGAGCGCGAGCGAAACGAGTTCGAGGCGTCCTTGGGCAAGCTCGCGCAGCGCTTTTCGATGACCTGGCGTCTCTCCTACGCGAGCACGCGCCGTCGCGTCGCGCTGATGGCCTCGCGCACGGAGCATTGCCTGCTGGACGTGCTGTGGCGCGCCAGCCGCGGAGAGCTGGAGATGGACATTGCCTGCGTAATCTCAAACCACGAGGAGCTGCGCGGCGACGTCGAGGCATTCGGCGTGCAGTTCCTGCACATCCCAGTCACCGCACAGACCAAGCCGCAGGCGGAGGGCGCCGCGCTGGAGGTCCTCACGGGTGCGGTCGACCTGGTGGTGCTCGCCCGCTACATGCAGATCCTCTCGGGCGACTTCCTCGCGCGGGTGGGCTGCCCGGTGATCAACATCCACCATTCCTTCCTGCCCGCGTTCGCCGGCGCCGAGCCCTACCGGCACGCCTACGAGCGCGGGGTCAAGCTGATCGGCGCGACCGCTCACTACGTCACCGAGCAGCTCGACGAGGGCCCGATCATCGAGCAGGACGTGGTGCGCGTCGGCCACCACTACACCGTCTCAGACCTCGAGCGGGTAGGGCGCGACGTCGAGCGCATGGTGCTGGCCCGCGCCGTGCGCAGGCACCTCGATGACCGCGTGCTCGTGCACGAGGGCCGCACGATCGTCTTTTGACGGCCGTCTCGCTCAAGCGAGCCGTGTCGAGGCCGATACGTCTATATGGCTCAAGCGGTCTCCCGCCCAGGGGCGCGTGCGGCCCGGCAGCGACGCGACATGCAAAGACGGGGCCGGCCCGCGACGTCCCGGACGCCGGATGGCTCGCCAGACCTGCAGCGCGCGATCGAGCTGGCGACGCTGGTCGAGTCCGCGGGCGACGCCGTGCTCGGCGTGTCGCCGCGCGGGTTGATCACGCACTGGGGCGAGGGCGCGCAGCGGCTGTTCGGATACTCGCGGGCCGAGGCGGTGGGCAAGCTCATCACCATGCTCGCTCCTCCCGATCGCGGAGGCGAGGCGGGCGCGATCGGCCAGCAGCTCAGCAGCGGCGAGCGCGTCAAGCGGATCGAGACCGAACGAGTGACCAAGGACGGACGTCTGCTCGAGGTGGAGCTGTCGGTCTCGCCCATCTGGAGCGAGGACGGCAGGTTCATGGGATCTGTCGGCATCATGCGCGACCTGACCGAGCTTCGCCAAACGCTCGAGGAGCTGCATGCGGCGAGGCTCGAGGACCTCGAGCGCCTGGCATTGGTGGGCGAGTACCGCGACGACGACACCAATCGCCACACCGAGCGGGTCGCGCGCACGGCGAGCCTGGTGGCGATCGCGCTGGGCCTCGACGCGGATCTGGTGCGGACGATCCGTCGCGCCTCTCCGCTGCACGACATCGGCAAGATCGGCATCCCCGACTGCATCCTGCTCAAGCCAGACAGACTCACCGCGGAGGAGTTCGCGGTGATCAAGACGCACACGGCGATCGGCAAGCGGATTCTCGGCGACAGCCATTTCCCGATTCTGAAAATGGCGACCGAGATAGCCTTCACCCATCACGAGCGCTGGGATGGGACCGGCTATCCAGCCGGGCTGCGAGGGCAGGCGATCCCGGTCTGCGGGCGGATCACGGCGCTGGCGGACGCCTTCGATGCGATGACCCACGCCCGTCCGTACAAGCAGGCGTTCTCGGTCGAGCACGCCGTCGCGGAGATCCGCCGCTGCAGCGCCAGTCAGTTCGATCCGGCGATCGTCGAGGCGTTCATGACGCTCCCTCACGGCGAGCTCGTGGACACGGTCGCGGGCGCGGGCGGGCGCTACGGGTGCGCGGCTTAGGAGGCTGGGATCCCTGGCGCGATCGAGCCCGAAGAGCAAGCATTCGACTTCGAGCTCCCCGACCTCGTCAACTCCGACACAGGCACGATTGTTATTGGAGGTTGTACACTAAGCTCCAATAAGAGGGTTACTATGTCGGAGCTTTTGAATCGTCACTGGCAAAGCGAGGTCGCGGGCAGCGGAGTGTCGCGTCGCGACCGTCGCTCCTGCGATTACTACGCCTACCTCCCCGACCCGCTGGTCGACCGCCGTTTCGCGCTCGACGGAGAGGTCGCCGCCGACATCGCCGACGCCGAGGCCGCAATCACCCGGTTGAACGCTGAGGCGACGGCGCTTGTTGACACCGAGGGCCTCGCACGGATTCTGCTGCGTGCCGAGTCCGTGGCCTCATCGCGCATTGAGGGGCTCGAGATCGGGGCGCGCCGTCTCCTCCGCGCCGAGGCTGTCCGCTCGTTGCACGAGCCGTCATCCGATGTAACGGCTACCGAGGTGCTGGGCAATATCGACGCGATGCTCTACGGTGTCGAGCAGATCGGGCCGGGCGACGAGATCACCGTGGATCTGATCTTGGAGATCCACCGACGCCTTCTCGCCGGCACGCGTCTGGAGGTCTGCGCAGGCAACTGCAGGCAAGTCCAGAACTGGATCGGCGGTAGCGACTACAACCCATGCTCGGCGGACTACGTTCCGCCGCCCCACGAGCTCGTCCCGGATCTCATGGAGGACCTTTGCGCGTTCTGCAACACCGAGGACCTACCCGCGGTCGCACAAGCCGCGGTCGCCCATGCGCAGTTCGAGACCATCCACCCGTTCGTGGACGGCAACGGCCGCACAGGCCGCGCAATCATTCACCTCGTGCTGCGTCGCAGAGGGCTCGCCCCGCGCGTCCTGCCACCAGTCTCGCTCGTCCTCGCCACGCTCGCACGCGACTATGTCGGCGGACTCACGGCGTCCCGGTATGTGGGCTCGCCAAACTCACCCGATGCCATCGCGGGTGCGAATACCTGGTTGGCGACCTTTGCCGGCGCCTGCGTCCGCTCAGTGGCCGACGCCGCCACGTTCGAGTCGCGTGCCGTCGCCCTCGAGCAGGAGTGGCGCGAACGTCTTGACCGGGTCCGGGCCAACTCAGCGAGCGACCTCCTACTTCACCGCCTCCCTGGCGCGCCGGTGCTTACAGCCGAGAGCGCAGCGACTCTGATCGGCCGCACATTCAAGCCGGCCAACGACGCGATCCAGCGCCTCGTCCAGGCGGGCATCCTCCACCAGATCACGATCGGCCGGCGCAACCGCGCCTACGAGGCTCCCGAGATCATCGAAGCGTTCACGGACCTCGAGCGACAGCTCGCCAGTCCCGAGGGCGACACGCGCACATCGTCTCCCGCCCGCACCGTGCCTTACCGGCGGTCGCGTTAGACGCCGACTCCACTCGCGGCGGCTCGTCGCTACGCTTGGCAGGTGATTGCTCCGGGAGACATCGCACCAGATTTCGAGCTCCCCGACCAAGATGGCCGCGCGGTCAAGCTCTCGGACTTCCGCGGGCAGCCGGTCGTCGTCTACTTCTACCCCAAGGCCGACACGCCGGGGTGCACCGTGCAGGCGTGCGGCGTCCGCGACCATGAGGCCGACTACTCGAAGGTCGGCGCCACGGTCCTCGGGATCTCTCCCGACCCGGTTGCCAAGGTCAAGAAGTTCCACGACAAGCAGGACCTCAACTTCCGTCTGCTCGCCGACTCAGATCACACGGTGGCCGATTCATACGGCGTCTGGGTCGAGAAGTCGATGTATGGCAAAACGTACTTCGGCAACGAGCGCACGACCTTCGTCATCGATTCCGACGGACGCGTGGCGCACGTGCTGCGCAAGGTCAAGCCGGCCGAGCACGACGAGCTGGCCTTGAAGGCGCTTGAGCGGGCTACCCCGCCCGTGATCTAACTGACGCAAAGCACGTCCTCAACGTTGGGGCGGGAGCGTGCTGCGATGTCTAACCTTTGTGTAAGGTTTGCGATGTTGGATTCATGCCGGCTTCCCGTTCAGCGTGGATGCGTGTGGGCGATCTCAGTGTTCGCACGGGGGTCTCTACCCACCAGCTGAGGGCATGGGAACGTCGCTACGGGCTGCTGCAACCCCGGCGCTCGGCAGGTAACTATCGGCTGTATTCGCCGGCAGACGAGGCCCGGGTGCGGCTGATGCAGCGGTATCTGGCTGACGGGGTCCCGGCTGCCCAGGCCGCCGAGCTGACGATCGCGGCACGCTTTGCCGTCAGCGTTGGAAGCGGCCGCGAGGTCCCCGCAGGTGACGTGAGCACGGCCCAAGAGGAGATTCGTGGGGCGCTTGGGCGCTTTGATGAGACATCCGCCCAGCGGACGCTCGAGCGTCTGTTTGCGGCGTACACGCCGACCACGGTCACCCGCGACGTGCTGTTGCCATATATGCACGAGGTGGGAGAGCAGTGGAGCGCTGGGCGCGTTACGGTCGCACAAGAGCACTTCGCGACTACTACTTCGGCCTAGTAAATAGCCGTCAGGCGGCTTTGGCGTAGCTGACTTGTTTCTCGTCGAAATATCGTGCGACGATCCGCGGGGTGCGCTGGCGTGAGCGCAGGTAGCTGCGGGTGTCG
>Ga0102924_1004030_pt1 | contig 15056 bp, 12 predicted proteins | sample PaiPotPPM11metaG_FD_80116 | JGI IMG/M metagenome (GOLD analysis project Ga0102924, IMG submission 80116) | Iron sulfur acid spring bacterial and archeal communities from Banff, Canada, to study Microbial Dark Matter (Phase II) - Paint Pots PPM... ... | reverse complement strand
GCACTGGGCCATGGGCGCGCGCGCTCTCGATCGCGTCGGCCCCCTCGACGAGCCTCCCGGGCGGGGGCGCCACGAGATCGAGCATGGGGATCGCGTGCCAGCTTCCCGCGAAGCGCGGCGCGGCGAGCTCCGCCGTGAGGTCGACGACGGCGCGAAAGCCGCTCCGGCGGAGATCGGCGGCCGTCGGGAAGCGCCCGATCGAGACGCCGTCGGCCACGGCTGCCGGCTTGGGATCATGGCGCGTCCATAGCCTCAAATTCACGAACGCGCCGAGACGATAAGGCGCGGTGAGAATGCGCGCAGCGAACTCCGCTGTGCCATTTGCATGTTTCTGGAAGGCAGATGGGCCGATGGCTGCATAGGCGAGCGCCACCAGGGCGAGCCCCAGCGCAGGCCAGAGCAGCCACAGGAAGGCGGGGCTGGCGCCTGCGATCTCAGGGCGATCGCCACCATCATTAAGAGGAGCACGCAGGCGGCGGCGTAGAGGAGCGCGAGGCTGCGGCGATCTGGATCGCGCGCGAGTCTGGCTCCTTCGAGCGGCTGCGCACCATGATCGGGAAAGGCCCAGACGCAGAGCAGGCCGAGCAGCGCGCCCGTGGGGAGGTCGATGAAGTGATGCTGATAGGTTGTCATGGTCGAGCCCACCACCAGGGTGGACCAGGCGGCGAGCAAGGGCAGCGCCAGGCGCGGCAGATGGCGGCTGTACAGGCTCCAGAGGATCACCGTCAGCGCGACGTGCAGCGAGGGCGCTTGGTTGAAAGGCTTGTCGAAGGACCCGAGAGCATCGAACAGGAACCCGACCAAGCCGCTCGTCTGCGGCTTCGGCCAGGAGAAGCGCAGCGGGAAGGCGATGAAGCACAAGACGGCGATGATCTGAGCACCGAGCAGCCGTCGCGCATGCGTGTTGAGCTCGCGGCGAGTCGCGCAGACGAACACCGAGGCCGCATAGAACGCATTGGTCGACCAATAGGGCAGGATGGTCCAATCGAGGAAAGGCACTCGCCGCTCCCAGTCGAAAATCGCTTCTGGGACATGGGCGTGCAGGGAAGCGAGCCAATTCGCCGCCCCATAGGTGACGTAGAACAAAGGCCCGAGGCAGGCGAGCCACAGGATGGCGCGCCGAACCGGGCGGGCCTCGCCCCCTGCCTGGGCCTCTCCGCCATGCGGGCTTGCGGCGACGCAGCTCAAGCTTCGCTCTCCCCTTGCGGCTGCGGGGTTGTCGCCTCGGCGCTTGTCGCCGGCCTTGCCTCGGCCTGCCGACCTTCAAGCTGCGCGAGAGACGCGCTGAAGATTCCCCATTCGTCGATGCGCTGCTCGAGCTTGCGAAAGCCGGCCGCGGCGACGAGCTCGTCCATCTCGGCTTGCGTTCGCCTTCGCATCACCCAAGCTTCGCCGCCACGGTGCGAGGTGAGAGCGCGGGCGATCATCTCGAGCTGCGGATGCCAGGGCTGGTTGGTGTAGACGAGGTAGCCGCCAGGCTCCAGCGCCTCGGCGAGCCCGCCGAGCGAGTCGCGGATCAGCCCGTTATCGGAGAACAGCTCGTACAGGCCTGAGACGATGCCGAGCGTCGGCCTGGGGGTGACGGAGGCGAGATCGCCGCGGTCGAAGGCGTCGCCTTTGCGGAATTCGGCGATGTCGGAGAGGCCCTTCTCGGCGATCAGCGTGCTGCCTGCCTCGACATTGAGATCGCCATAGTCGCGCAGCAGGATGGAATCCGGCCGCTTCACGCCTTCGGTGACGGCCTCGAGCACGTAGCGTCCATGTCCCGCGGCAATGTCGATGACGCGTACCGGCATGCCGGCGGCCTCGAGCCTCGCCATGGCGAGGCGGACCAGCTCCTCGATATTGAGCTTGCGCTGGCGGATGCCGCGCCAGCCGATCGAACCTAGATAGGCCTTGTCGACAGCGCGCCCGACCGCGCCGACCCCGGCTGGCCGGTTGCGATAGATATAGTCGAGGGTCGAGCCCGAATCGAAGCCCGTCCTGCGCCCGAGCGCGATGCCTTTCGACACGAGGCCGCCCAGCCTGAGGCCGAGCCGCGTCGCCGACCAATGGAGGCCGCGCGGCGAGAGGGCAGGCAGCGGTGAGGCGAGGCCGTCGGCTTCGTCGCGGGTGAAGCCGGCCTGGTCCGCGCCAAGAAGGCTCGGGCGCTGGGCCGGATCGTCGAACTGAGAAAGGATGAAACGGCGCGCTTTCGCCACCGCGGACGCCCGGTCGCGCTCGCCGAGCGTGTCGTGGAAGAATCCCTCGAGCACGTGGCGCTCCTTCGGCTTCGCTCCGAGATTGACGAAGAACCGATGCTGCGGGAGATGGCGCACCACCCAGTCGGCGCCGGAGATCAGGAGCTGCGTCGGGACGGTGATGGCGCGCGCATCGGCTACGATGCGCCCCGCCGTCTCGTAGAGGCCCAGGAGGATGTTGACCGAGATCGCCCGCGTGATCAGGGGGTCGGCCTTGTAGGAGGCGATGCGCACGCCGTCATGCGTCAGGACGCGCGGCTTCACATAGGAATTGACGTAGAAATTGCCGTGAAGCCGCTGCCTGAGCTTGAGCAGCATGCGGGCGAACGGCACATAGAGCTTCACCTCGAAGGCGGGTGAAGCGAGCACCATGGCCCTGATCCTGGGCGCATAGTCATGCACCCAGGCGGCAGCTATGACCCCGCCGACCGACTGGGCGATGACGGCCATGTCCTCGACCGCGATCGCGTCGGTGCGGGCGATGTGGGCGGTGAAGCTCTCGATGTCGCGAATGCTCGTCGCGACGGAAGGCGAGAAGCCGCGCTCGCCGAGCGACCGGCCATGGCCTCGCGAATCCCAGGCATAAAGGGCGAAATCCGGCAGGTTCAGCTCGTCGACGAGATGCGCAATCCGGCCCGAATGCTCGTGGCCGCGGTGGAAGAGCAGAATGGCGCCACGCCGCTTCGGCCCCGCCGCCGGCCAGCGCCGATAGAACAGCTCGACGCCGTCATGCGTCGCGAAGGTCAGCTCTTGCGCTTGCCGCATGCCCCAAGCCCCTTTGGCGATTCCGCTACAGCATCCCGCGCTCGCTGTCATTCCCGGGCAAGCCAGGGCCGCCTCCAGGACCGCTCCCGCTAGGCGAGTCCCTGGCGCACCCGGTTCCAAACGGTGATGGCCGCCAAGATCGCCAGCAGCGGCATCAGCCAGAAGAACCAGCCAGGCATGGGCAGAAGGAGGCCGATCCAGAGGCCTAGCCCGCCGAAGATGAGCGCCCGGTCGCTTTTGCCGAGCGGACCGTCATAGCGACGCTCCGCGCCCGCGAGCGGCCCCATCACACCTGCATATTCGGAAAGGACGGCGAGGAAGATCACCAGGATGACGGAGGATGGCCCGAAGGGCCTCACGAAGGCGAAAGGCAGCGTCAGCGCTGCGTCCGAGACGACGTCGCCAAGCTCGTTGAGATAGGCGCCGAGCCGGCTCTTGTGGCCGAATTCGCGCGCCAGCATGCCGTCGATGGCGTTGAGCGCCATGCGCAGGAACAGCCAGACCGGCAAGAGAAGGAAAACGGGCCTGAGCCAGCCCAATTCGGACAAGACGAGCCCGACGAGCAGCGAGCCGGCCGCCGCCGCAAGCGTCACCTGGTTTGCGGTGACGCCGGCTTTCGCGAGCCTCTCGGCATAGGGGCGCAGCAGCGCCTGGAAGCGCGGCTTCAGATCATAGAGGGTCACGCGATCTCGCTCACCTGATTCCGGCCCGCATGAAGCTCTGCACGAATTGGCGCTGGAACAGGAGGAAACCGAGGAGGAGCGGTCCCGAGGTCATGATGGTCGCCGCCGTGATCACCGACCAGTCGATGCCCTGATCCGAGGAGGAGAACACCGAGAGCCCGACCGTCAGCGGGCGCGTCTCGACGGAGTTCGTGATGATCAGCGGCCACAGGAAATTGTTCCAGTGGAAGCTCACCTGCACGAGGCCATAGGCGATGTAGATGGGGCGGGCGAGCGGCACATAAACGCGCCAGAGCACGCCCAGCGTGCCGCAGCCCTCGATGCGCGCCGCCTCCTCGAGGTCCTTCGGCACCCCGAGAAAGGCTTGGCGCAAGAGGAAGATGCCGAAGGCCGAGGTGAGGTAGGGCAAAGCGACGCCGACGAGCGAATCGACGAAGCCCAGCGCCCGCACCGTCTTGTAGTTGGCGACCGCCAGGATCTCGGGCGCGATCATCAATTGGATCAGCACCAGCGCGAAGAGGAGGTCGCGCCCGCGGAACTCGAAGCGCGCGAAGGCGAAGGCCGCGAGCGTACACAAGACGCATTGCGAGCCGACGATCATCGTGACGAGGATGATGGTGTTGAGGAAATAGCGGGCAAAGGGCGCGGCGTGCCAGGCGCGGTCGAGATTCTCGAGGGTAAGGGGCGCGAAGAGATCGAAATGCGTGGCGTAGAGCGCCGGGTGGAAGGCGGTCCAGATCGCATAGGCGAACGGCGCGAGCCAGAACAGGCCGAGCGCCCAGGCCGCGCCGGTCTCGAGAGTTCGCGAGAGCGCTGAGGAGCGGTTCATCGGGCCTCCACCTTCTCCCGCTTGCGGGAGAAGGCGCCCGAACGTAGTGAGGGCGGATGAGGGCGCTGCTGCCAAACGGCCCTCACTGGTAATGCACCTTGCGGCCGGCCGTCAGGAACTGCACCAGCGCCAGGCAGCCGAGGATGGCGAGCAGTACGATGGTGAGGGCCGTCGCATAGCCCTGGTCCCAGAACTTGAAGCCGACCTCGTAGATGTGGAACAGCAGCACGTTCGTGGCATTGTCGGGCCCGCCGCCGGTCATGACGAAGATATGGTCGACGGTGCGGAAGGCGTTGATCACCGCATTGACCAGGACGAACAGGGTCACCGGCATGAGCAGCGGCCAGGTCACCCTCCGGAAGAAGGTGAAGCGCGAGGCCCCCTCGATGGCGGCGGCCTCCTTGAGGTCGGGCGGGATCTGCTGCAGAGCCGCGAGGTAGAAGATCATGAAGAAGCCCGCCTCCTTCCACACGGTGACGACCATGATGGCGCCGAGCGCCGTCGTCTGGGAGCCGAGCCAATTCGTGGCGTGGCCGCCGAACAGCTTGGCGATCTGATCGAGCAGGCCGTAATCGGGCGTGTAGAAGAACAGCCAGATATTGGCGACCGCGATCATCGGCAATACGGTCGGGGTGAAGTAGGCCATGCGCAGCAAGGCGCGCCCGGGCAGCCGTCCATTGACGAAGATCGCCATGGCGAGCGCCAGCCCGACCGAGGCCGGGATCGTGCCGAGCGCGTAGACCGCGTTGTTGACGAGTGCTTGCCAGAAGATCGGATCGGCGAGCATGTCGTCATAATTCGACAGGCCGACAAAGTGCGACGGACGGCTCGGTCTGGGCGTCGAATAGAAGGAATCGATGAGCGTCGAGACGATCGGGATGTGCGTGAAGGTCGCGAGCAGCACCACCGACGGCAGGAGCAGCAGCCAGGCTTCGACGGTGCTGAAGCGGATCCACCTGCGCGAGCGCCGCCCCGCTAAAGCAGGTAAGATAGCAGGGGTGGAAGGCAGCCCCGTTGCACCGCGGGGTTTCGCTGCACCGTCGATCGAGTCTACGCCGCTCACCCACCTTCTCCCGAGCCAGGGAAAAGGAGTCGCGATTGCGCGCTCCCTTCTCCCGCTCTGCGGGAGAAGGTGCCGAGACTACGTCGAGGCGGATGAGGGAGGGTTGCGCCCTGCCTCCGCCGAAGCGAAGCCGCTTCGGCTTCGCGCAGGCAGGTCGGCATCAACATCCCTCGTCCGCCCCTTCCCCCGGCTTCCAAGTTCTGGATCGCCCGCCGAAAATCTCGAAACCGGGGGGACGCAAGGGGCACCTTCTCCCGCAGGCGGGAGAAGGAAGAACGCCAACGCCCAAAGCTTCGGCCGACACGGATGTCGGCATTCGTGTCAAATATAGTCCTTGAGGATGCGGTCGGCCTCGCGCTGCGCATCCTTCATTGCGGCCTGGGGCGTCTTGCTGCCGGTCAGCGCCGCCTGCAGATTGTCGTTGAACACCTTCATGACGCGCTGGCCTTCATGCACGGTGATCTCGGGCCCTGCATATTGCAGCTGGTCGCGCGCCACGGCGGCCTGCGGGAAGCCGGCAATATATTTCTTCATCACTTGCGTCGCATAGGCGGCCGGAGAGGTCGCCACATAGCCCGTCGCGATCGACCAGGCAGCGGCGCGTTCGGGCTGCGTCATGAACTTCACGAATTTGAAGGCCATCGCCTGCTTCTCCGGCGTGATGCCCTTGAAGATATAGAAATTGCCGCCGCCGGTCGGGGCGCCGTATCGCACATGCTTGGGCAGCATGCCGACGCCGAACGGGAAGGTGGCGTTTTGCTTGATCTGTGTGAGGTTCCCGGTCGTCTGCCACATCATGGCGAGCTTGCCCTCGAGGAAGTCGCGCGGGGCGGCCCCCCATGAGGTGAGGGCGGGCGGCTGCACCCCGTATTTCTTGGAGAGGTCGACAAAGAACTGCAGCGCCTCGATCACGCGCGGATCGTCGAAGACGGTCTTCGTGCCGTCGGCATTCATCAGGCGCACGCCGTTCGCAGCCGTGAGGCCCGAGAACAGCCAGGAAGTATTGCCGTCGGAGGGGATTTCGAGCCCCCATCTCGTGACGTTGCCGCCCGCATCCTTCTTGGTCAGCTTCTGCGCGAAATCGCGCATCTCGTCCCAGGTCGCCGGTCCCTTGTCCGGGTCGAGCCCCACTTCCTTGAAGGCAGCCTTGTTCCAGAAGAGCACCGGCGTCGAGCGCTGGAAGGGAATCGAATAGGTCTTCCCCTTCAGGCGCGCATTCTCCATGAAGCCCGGATAGAAGCCCTCGAACCAAGCCTTGTCCTGGGATGTCTTGACGAGGTCGTCGAGCGCGATCACGGCATTGTCGTCGGTCAGCGTGATGATGTCGGCCGCGAGCAGGATGGCACATTCGGGAATGTCTCCGCCCTTCATGGCGATCAGCGCCTTGCCGATCGTCTGCACATAATCGCCCGCATAGATCGGCTTGATCTTGACGCCTGCGTTCTCCTTCTCGAAATCGGTACCGTAGCCGTCGATGATCTTGGTGATCGGCCCCGACACTGCGATCGGGTAATAGAAGCGGATCTCCATATCGGCGGCGCGCGCCGGCACGGCTCTCGAGGCCGTGAGCGCGAGACCGGATGCGACGGCGGTGCGGCGGGTCAGGGTCGTCATGGGATGTAGCCTCCTGTTGTTATTGGTGACGTGGGCAGAGGGGTCTGTGGGGAAACTCCCTCATTGATAGGATTTCAACAGCCTGTCCGCCTCGGCCTGCGCGTCCTTCATCGCCTGGGCCGGCGTCTTCGTCCCGTTGAGCGCGGCCTGGAGATTGTCGTTGAGCGCCTTGGCGACCCGCTGATTGTCATGGGTCGAGAGCTCCGCGACCGCGTATTGCAGCTGGTCGCGCGCCACGGCCGCGGGCGGAAAGGAGGCAAGATAGTCCTTCAGCGCCGTGGTTTCGAAGGCGGCCGGCGACACCGCCACATAGCCCGTGGCGATCGACCATTTGGCGGCTTCATCGGGCGAGGTCATGAACTTGACGAATTTCACGACCGCTGCCTGCTGGGCGGGAGAGGACTTCTTGAAGAGGTAGAAATTACCGCCGCCGGTGGGCGAGCCGCGCCGCGCCTTGGCGGGCAGCATGGCGACCCCGAACGGGAATGTCGCGTTGTCCTTAACGTTGGTGAGATTGCCCGTCGTGGTCCACATCATGGCGGTCTTCCTCTCGAAGAAGTCCTTGGGGGTCGTGCCCCATTCGACGATGCCTTGCGGCTGCACCTTGTCAGCCCGCGACAGGTCGACCCAATATTGCAGCGCTTCGATCACTTTCGGGTCATCGAAGAATACCTTGGTGCCCTCCTGGTTCATCAGCGTTGCGCCGGCCTCGGTGGTGAGACCCTGGAACAGCCAGTAGGGGAAGCCCGAGGACGGAATCTCGATACCCCATTGCGTCACGTTGCCGGACGCATCGCGCTTCGTCAGCTTTTTGGCGAATTCGCGCATCTCGTCCCAGGTCGCGGGCGCCTTGTCCGGATCGAGGCCTGCCTCCTTGAAGGCCTCTTTGTTCCAGTAGAGCACCACCGTCGAGCGCTGGAACGGGATTCCCCAGGTCTTGACGCCAGAGTTCTTGCCGCCCGTCTGGCTGTTCGCCATGAAGGCGGGATAGAAGCTCGAGAACCAGGCCTTGCCCGCCTCGCCCTTGACGGCATCGTCGAAGGGCAGGACGGCGTCCTCGTCGATCAAGGTGAACATGTCGGTCGAGAGCGCGACCGCAGTCTGCGGGGCGTCGCCGCCCTTGAGGGCCGTGAGGATCTTGGTGATCGTATCCTGGTAGGAGCCCGAATAGATCGCTTTCACCTTGATGTCCGGATTGGCCTTCTCGAATTCGGCGACCATGCCGTCGACGATCTTGGTCACCGGGCCGCCGACCGCCACCGGATAATAGAAGCTGATCTGGGTCTCGGAATGCGCGGGCGGCGAGGCGAGGGCGAGCCCGCAAATCATGAGGGCCGCGCTCGCGGTTCGGCGGGCAAGGAACGTCATTCAGGGGCTCCGGTGCTCGAGGTTGGGATCAACACGCCGGGCGTGTCACCCTCTCCCGCTTGCGGGAGAGGGTGTCGTCCGCCGTGGCGGACGACGGGTGAGGGCTGCGGGGGCGGCGCTCGACTGCCCCTCATCCGCCGCTCGCTGACGCGAGCGGCACCTTCTCCCGCAAGCGGGAGAAGGAAGGGCTGACGCCTCATGTCGTCCCTCCCTCGATCCGCCGGCCCGAGGCGCGATCGAAGAGGTGCTCGCACGCCCTGTCCCAGGCGAGGCCGGCGCGCGCGCCAAGGCGCGCCTCCGCGCGTCCCTGCACGCGCACCGCGATCGCCTCGCCGCCCTTGCCCTTGAGGCCGATGATCGTGTCGGCGCCCAGATATTCGATGCTGGTGACCTCGGCATCCGTGCCGTTGCCGGACGGCGGGGCGAGGCGGATGTCCTCGGCGCGCACGCCGGTGACGATGCCGGGCTCCTCCCCTGGCGCGGCCTCGATCAGGTTCATGGGGGGCGCGCCGATGAAGCGCGCCGCGAACATGGTCGCCGGATGCTCGTAGAGCTCGGCCGGCGAGCCCTTCTGCTCGATCGTTCCCTCGTTCATGAGGATGACCTGGTCCGCCATGGTCATGGCCTCGATCTGGTCATGGGTAACGTAGATCATGGTCATGCCGAGTCGCTGCTGCAGCGCCCTGATCTCGACACGCATCTCATGGCGCAATTTGGCGTCGAGATTGGAGAGCGGCTCGTCCATCAGGCAGACCGGCTGCTCTGAGACGATGGCGCGGGCGAGCGCCACACGCTGGCGCTGGCCGCCGGAGAGCTGGCCGGGCTTGCGCGAGAGATAGGGCGCAAGGCCGGTGAGCGCCGCGACCTTGGTAAGGCGCGCCTCGCGCTCGGCGCGCTTCACGCCACGCACCTCGAGGCCGAAGACGATGTTCTTCGCCACCGAAAGATGGGGAAACAGCGCATAGGACTGGAACACCATGGCGATGCGGCGGTCCTTGGAGGGAAGCTCCGTCACGTCGCGGCCTTCGATCTCGATGCGCCCGGAATTCGGTTCCTCGAGCCCGGCGATCAGCCGCAAGGTCGTCGACTTGCCGCAGCCCGACGGGCCGAGCAGCACGCACAAAGAGCCCTTCTCGACCGAGAAGGACACGCCGTCAACGGCCGCGCGGCCGCCGAAATCCTTGACGAGGTGCTCGACCGCGATGCGTGACAACTCTTTGTTCCCAACCCAGCCGCCCGGCTCTTCGGGCGATGGCGCCGCCATCTCCCGCCCCCTGCCGTTGGGGCCATCCTAGCCTTTCGCTTCCGCGGGTGGAATACGTCGTTGCGATGACGTTTGGATGTCGATGCTTGCGGCAGGATCAGGTCGAGCCGGAGCGCAGGACCTCCGAGCGCGGGCGGGCGCCGCCCGCCTTCGGGCGAATCTTGTCGATCCTGGCGATCACCGCGTCGCAGATGCGGGCGCAGCGTGACCCCGCGAAGGGGAAGACGTCGCTGAGCACCGTCGAGAGCCGCGACTGCAGCGAGCCGCGCAACAGCCGCCTGGCGCGATGCAGCCTCGTCTTCACGATCTGCGGGCGCAGGCCGAGCAATTTCGAGGTGTCCTCGATGCCGAGCTCCTCCACGTCGCGCATGATGAAAACGATGCGGAAATGCTAAAGGGCCAGCGCCTTTTCGTTCACCGCCCGATGGTCACGAACCATCTCGTCGGCGAAGGCGCGCACGCTCTTGTTCTTCGACATCTTCAAGGCGAGCTTCGCCGCTTCGATGTCGATTGTGCCGGCCGTGTAGGCGATATGGGCGATCTGTGGGTCGGTCAGCGATTGCGCGAGCGCCGCGTCGAGCGGCGTGAGGGCTAAGGTAAGGGAGATGATGCTGGTAATTCGCATGGCGTGCTCCTCCGATGGTTGGCCGCGGTCGATCCTTTGGATGGCGGGGGCGGCCAAAGGATCCCGCTGACCCAATCTTCGGGGAGGGGTCGCGCGAGTTCGCCAGGTCTTCCTCTCTCGGCAAGAAGCACGCGTCGGGAGAAGGACATAGCATCGGAGGCCACGCGCACCGGCACCATCCCCCTTCGGGCTCTTGGCACCGAGCTCGCGGCGGGGTAGGTGAGGCGCCCGCATCCGCCCCTCTCGAATGGCCCCAAATCCCGAAGCCGCACCTGCCTCAGTCGCCGAGCGCTACGATGCACTCGTCGCCGACGGCACCATCGAGGCGGAGCCGGCGCAATCGAGCCTCGTCGAGCGGCTCGATGCCTTGGCGGGGCGCCTCGCACGGCGGCGCAACGGCGAAAGCCGCTTCGGGTTCACGCGCCTTCTCGGTCTCGGCAACGGCCAGAACGGTTCGGAGCACCTGCGCGGCCTCTACATCCATGGCCCCGTCGGGCGCGGCAAGACGATGCTGATGGATCTGTTCTTCGACAGCGTCGATGTTGCCATGAAAAGGAGAGCCCATTTCAATGTCTTCATGGCGGATGTGCATGAGCGCATCCGGGACGTGCGCGACAGGATCAAGGCGGGCGAGATCAGGGACGGCGACCCGATCGCCCCGGTCGCCCGCTCGATCGCACAAGAGGCGAGGCTCCTGTGCTTCGACGAACTCGCGGTCACCGACATCGCCGACGCCATGATCCTCGGGCGCCTGTTCACGTCTCTGTTCGCCTCGGGCGTGGTCCTGGTCGCGACCTCGAACGTGGCACCCGACCGGCTTTACGAGGGCGGCCTCAACCGCGCCCTGTTCCTGCCCTTCCTTTCTTTGCTGCTGGAACGGGTCGAGGTGGTGCGACTCGAGGCACGCGCCGATTTCAGGCTCGAGAAGCTCAAGGGCGAGCGCATCTGGCATGTGCCGGTCGATGTCGCCGCCAGGAGGGCGCTCGACCGCGTCTTCCAGAGCCTCACCGGCGGGGCGAAGCCTTCGCCCACGACGCTCGAGGTGAAGGGCCACAGGGTCGGCGTGCCGCTGCAGGCGCAAGGAGTGGCCCGCTTCACCTTCCATGACCTGTGCGTCGAGCCTCTTGGCGCGTCCGACTATATCGCGCTCGCGCAACGCTTCCACACGCTGATCATTGACGAGATCCCGGTCATGGGATTCGAGCGGCGCGATCACGCCAAGCGCTTCATCGCGCTGATCGACACGCTCTATGAGCGCCATGTGAAGCTCGTCGCCTCGGCCGAGGCCTGGCCCGACGCCCTCTATGTGGGGAGATCCGGCCACGAAGCGCTGGAATTTGGGCGGACCGCCTCGCGTCTCGTCGAGATGCGCTCGCGCGATTACCTCGCGCTCCCGCAAGGCCGCGCCGATTCGAGCGCTAGCGGAGCGACGACCGGGCTGGTGGAGACCTGAGGGGTCCTCACGCACCCGTCACCTCCTGCCGCATGGCGTCCGCTTCCCAGTCGGTCTAAATGTCACCGAATGAGCACAATTGCTGAGAGGGGCGGCGTAGCCGTCGCCCCGGGGAACGAGAAATCTCGAAGCGTGAGGCGCGCCCATCTCGGCGCCCTCAAGGCCATTATTCCCTACGCGGCGCGCTACAAGGGTAGGATCGCGCTCGCGGGCCTCGCGCTGCTCGTGGCTTCGGCGGCGACGCTCGCCTTGCCGCTTGCGGTGCGCCGCCTCATCGATCTCGGCTTCGGCGCGGAGAGCAGCGCCTTCGTCGACAAGTATTTCGTCGCGCTGATCCTGGTGGCCCTGGTGCTCGCGCTCTCGAGCGCGGCGCGCTACTATCTGGTGACCACGCTCGGCGAGCGCATTGTCGCCGATCTGCGCGCCGAGGTCTTCGGGCACCTGACCACGCTCGAGCCCGCGTTCTTCGATGCCAACCGCTCCGGCGACATCGTGTCGCGCCTGACGGCGGACACCACGCAGATCAAATCGGCCTTCGGGGCGTCCGCCTCGATCCTGCTGCGCAACCTCGTGCTGTTCCTGGGCGCGGCGGCGCTCATGGTCTATACGAGCCCGCGCCTGTCGGGCTTCGTCTCGCTCGCCATTCCGGTGATCGTGCTGCCGCTCGTCTTCTCGGGACGGTCCGTGCGGGCGCGCTCGAGCGCCGCCCAGAATCGCCTCGCGGATGCAGCTTCCTATGCGGCCGAGCAGATCGGCGCCGTGCGCACCATGCAGGCCTTCGGGGTCGAGCGCATGACGAGCGGGCGCTTCGCCGAGGCCGTCGAGCAGGCCTTCGCGGCCGCGCGCGCCTCGATCCGGGCGCGTGCCGCTCTCACTGCCGTCGCCATCTTCCTGGTGCTCGCGAGCGTGGTCGCGGTGCTGTGGATCGGCGCGCAGGACGTGCTTTCGGGCCGCATGACCGGGGGGACATTGTCGCAATTCGTCCTCTACGCCGTATTCGCCGCCTCTTCGCTCGGCCAGCTCTCCGAGGTCTGGGCCGAGTTGTCGGCCGCCGCCGGCGCCGCCGAGCGCATTGTCGCCATCATGGCGACGCCCGCGGCGATCGCGGCGCCGGCAAGGTCGCTCCCGCTGCCAGAGCCGCCGCAAGGCCGGATCGCCTTCGACAAAGTCAGCTTCGCCTATTCGGGCAAAGGCGCGCCAGCGGCGCTCGACAGGCTCTCCTTCAGCATCGCGCCGGGAGAGCGGGTCGCGATCGTCGGCCCGTCGGGAGCCGGCAAGACCACGGTCTTCCAGCTGCTCCTGCGCTTTTACGATCCGCAATCCGGACGCGTCTTGGTCGACGGGGTCGATCTTGCGCGAGCCGATCCCGTCGAGGCGCGCCGCAGGGTCGCCCTGGTGCCCCAGGATCCGGCGGTGTTCGGCACCACGGTCGCAGAGAATATCCGCTACGGCGCGCCGGACGCGAGCCTCGCGGCGCTGCGGCGCGCCGCCGAGCTTGCTGCGGCCAGCCTGTTCATCGAGGCCTTGCCGCACGCCTATGACACGGTCATCGGCGAGCGCGGCGTCACCCTCTCGGGCGGCCAGCGCCAGCGCCTCGCCATCGCCCGCGCCATCCTCAAGGACGCTCCGATCCTCCTCCTCGACGAGGCCACCTCGGCGCTCGACGCGGAGAGCGAAGCCCTGGTGCAAGACGCACTCGACAAGCTGATGCAGGGCCGCACTACGCTGGTCGTCGCCCATCGTCTGGCGACCGTACTTTCGGCGGACCGCATCCTGGTGCTCGACCAGGGCCGCATCGTGGAAGAGGGCAAACATGTTGAGCTCGTCGCCAGCGACGGTCTCTATGCGCGCCTCGCGCGTCTGCAATTCGAGGCCGGCGCCGCGGCGCTTGCCAAGGGCGGGTCTCCCGACCGTGGTCCACGATAACGATGCGCTAGGACAAAAAAGATAAGCTCCCCGTGATTCAACCTGAGCACATCTTGCTGTAATAGCATGGATTTCGCCCTGGATGGGGATCAGGAGCTGATCCGCTCCTCAGTCCTCTCGCTCTGCGCCCGGTTCTCGGACGCCTACTGGCTCAAACGTGATCGGGAAGGCAGCTTCCCGCACGAGTTCCATGCTGCCATGGCGAAGGATGGCTGGCTCGGTATCGCCATGCCCCAGGAGCATGGCGGGGCCGGCCTCGGCATCATCGAGGCCGCGCTCATGATGCAGGCTGTCGCGGAATCCGGGGCGGCGATGAGCGGCGCCTCGGCGATCCACATGAACATCTTCGGCCTCAATCCCGTCGTCGTCCTCGGCACGACAGAGCAGAAGCAGCGCATGCTCCCGCCCCTGATCGCAGGAACGGACAAAGCGTGCTTCGCCGTCACCGAGCCCGACGCCGGGCTCGACACGACCGGGCTCAAGACGCGCGCCGAGAAGAGGGACGCGCACTATATGGTGACGGGACAGAAGATCTGGATTTCGACGGCGCAGGTCGCAAACAAGATGCTGCTGCTTGCGCGCACGACGCCCCTCGACAAGGTCGCGCGCAGGAGCCAGGGCCTGACGCTCTTCTACACCGATCTCGACCGAAGGAAGGTCGAGCTGCGCGAGATCCGCAAGATGGGCCGCCATGCGGTCGACTCGAACGAGCTCTTCATCGAAGGGCTGCGCGTGCCGGAAACCGATCGAATCGGCCCCGAGGGGGAGGGCTTCAAGGCGATCCTGCACGGCATGAATCCCGAGCGCATCCTGATCGCGTCCGAGGCCGTCGGCATCGGCCGTGCCGCCCTGGCGCGGGCGGCGCGCTATGCCCGGGAGCGGATCGTCTTCAAGCGCCCGATCGGCCAGAACCAGTCTGTTCAGCACCCTCTCGCCAGGAGCTGGGCCGAGCTCGAAGCCGCCAATCTCATGGTGCTCAAGGCCGCCTCCCTCTATGATCGCGGCCGCGACTGCGGCGTCGAGGCCAATGCCGCGAAATATCTTGCGGGCGAAGCGGGGTTCCGGGCCTGCGAGACCGCGCTGATGACGCATGGCGGCATGGGCTATGCCGAGGAGTTTCAGGTCGAGCGCTACCTGCGCGAGGTGCTGATCGCGCGCATCGCGCCCGTGAGTCCGCAGATGATCCTGAGCTTCATCGCCGAGCGCGTGCTCGGCCTGCCGAAATC
>Ga0102924_1004029_pt1 | contig 15062 bp, 22 predicted proteins | sample PaiPotPPM11metaG_FD_80116 | JGI IMG/M metagenome (GOLD analysis project Ga0102924, IMG submission 80116) | Iron sulfur acid spring bacterial and archeal communities from Banff, Canada, to study Microbial Dark Matter (Phase II) - Paint Pots PPM... ... | reverse complement strand
TATTTCAGGAAATACGTAATGAAAGAAGTTACAAAAACTTTCCTAAGCGGGAAGTTGAGTGCTACATTGATCATACCCATTGAAATGGCACGCAGGCATGGACTTGATGAACCTTCACATGTAGTTGTTGAAGAGAGAGGAGACGGAATACTAATTCGGAGACTGGAAATATGAAAAGACGAAAAGGGGAGTGTTTTCTTATTCCTGTTATCACACGAAAACAAATCCCTACGACTGGTCAGTCTTTGGATAGGCCGGCCAGTCTGCAAAGATTCACAACTCCAAGGGAGCCGACTCCAGTGGATCGTAATGTATTAGTCGAGTCTAACTTTCTTAAACTTAGCTTCGACGTTTATGAATGCCTATGTCCATGTAACGAGTGTTCTGGAAGTTATAGTGGCGCTGGACTAAAGGTTCGTGCTTCGGGCCCGTGTCATAGGACTTGAAAACGATGGATTCTTACAAACCGCGTCGATTGAAGCAAACTCTCAAGAAGGTGTGGTTATGGATGGCGTATTGGAAAGATGACGGCTATACATTCTGCAGACATCGAATAATAAAGTGTACACTATCTGGTACATGGAAATTAGCTAGTGCGCACAAACTATGTACAGGGTATAATGTGATAATCATTTTATGACCAAAAAGGTATATGGAGAAGAACTAGCTCAGCGAAAAAACGATATATTAGACCTGTATCAAGCGGATAAAACCTATCGTGAAATGGGCCCGATCATCGGTATTCCAACACGTAGCATTCAGCGGCATATAAGTATTCTCGCAAAAGATCCTAAGAATGGAATTATACCGCGTCGAATATTTATTAAAGATGATTATGGAATCAGATTAGGGTGTCCGACTTGCAAAGGGCTTAAAAAAGTCAAGGATGTAGCTTGTAAAGATTGTTTTGATGATGGTATAAATGAATCTACAGGGGTAAGTATCTTTTATTATGAGGCTGAAAGGAACAGGATTAATCCGATAACAAGACGTAAGGACACGAGGCATCTGATTGACTTCACAAAGTATCTAGGTCTCACAAATGTACAGGATTTAGCAGACTGGTTTAAAGTCAAAAAAACGCCGGAGGAGAATTATATCTATTTTGAGAAGAGAGTAGGGGGCGGGTACGTCACACAAGAATTAAGGGATAGAAGACGACTGCAGTCTTCGACCCAACGAAGTATGGTCAGCAGTATTAAGAATGCATATGATATGAATCGTGAGAAGGGTATTCCTTGGGAACGTATAAGAAAGTACATAAAACAACCCCAAGGCCTAACCAAACCAGAGTTTGACGCATATACACCAAATCAGATTAAGGTTTTTTATAATAACTCAGACACAAGATATAAGGCCGTTACTTCCTGGTTTATGGCCGGTGGACGTGTAGGCGGAATTCATGAACCTATTTTTGAACATTTCCTTAAGATCGCTGATTTAAGTGATCCGATAGAAGAATTCGATGATGAGCAGAAAAAGTTGTTAAGAATCAAAATACCTGACTATGATGAGAGTCCTGTATATCAAATGAAAATATACGCTCAAGACGTTGACCCAGATGGTAAGATAGACCAATATATTTGTTGGACGACACCCGAATGCCGTGATTTAATAGACCAGATGCTAGCTCAGCGTCAGAAAGATGGTGAATTGGGTAACGAACTTAGGGATAAACCATATAGCATAAAGAATTTTCCGAAGGAGGCTCCGGTATTCAGGAAGCATTATAATCCGGAGCCAGACCGTCATAAATACAACCCAAGGAGGCCTGGCCATGAATATACAGAAGCTGAGAAGCAGGAAAAAGAGGAAAAACGAACCTACGAATTGACACACCCTAAATATTTAGATCAGAATGATTTAGACTCCTATTTTGCGGCAAGACGTGATAGATACCTGGAACCAATGCCAAAGAGAGTAAAAATGTTTAATGGGTTTAGATCTTATGTCTACAGTGTAATGCTTCACGAGGCACATATACCCGAAAAGGAGATCTACTGGTTTCAGGGGCGAGATTTAGGAGGTATAGGCGACGCCTATGATAAATGGGGGATAGTAGACAGACTCGCAACATTCTGGAGAGCTATGCCATTCCTTACAATCGATAAGGAGAAATATTTACGAGGAATAATTAAGGAAAAAGAAGGTCAAATAAAGAACTTAAAACTAGATGAAGACCACCGAAAGGAATTCGAATGGAGTGTACATCATGTCAGTAATCAGGCCATAAATATGACTGTACGGAACGAACAAGGATTGGAAATGTTGAATTCAATGATTTTATCAATTCTAACACCAGATCAAAAAGAGGCGATGATGAAGCAATTCCCACAGTTAGCATCTACGTTGCCATCGCCACAGCCGCCAGTTAGTAGTTCTTTACCTTTGGAGAATAAAATAATCCCAATAGACAAGAAAGATGACATTATCAAGTCAGCAGCAGCAACAACAAATGAATCAGGTAGCGAATCTACTAGTGGGAATAATGGAGCTACAACAGGATCTAAAAGAGAGCAGGAAACTCCTAACGGAGATGGATCGTAGAAGATTGCCATTATTGACTGGTGAATATAAAGAGAAATTCTATCCAGACTGATTTTTTAATGCATTCCTTCGGGAGCGGACCGTTATGAAGTTAAGGAAGTGCATGGATTTCGTAAGTTTGCCGCGACACAAATGGCTGAGGCAGAGGTGGAAGTGGAGAAACGTAAAATCTTGACTGGGGATAGTATAGGTGTTCAAAAAGTATATGCTAAGTACAAAAAGGAAGTCTTGCTGAAGGAGCACGCCAAAGCATGGAATAAGTTAAGCATTGACCAATCAAAGTACAAGGTTGAGGAACTAGAGGAAGAAAACGCACAGTTACAAGAGGAAATGACAAAACAAGGTAATACATTGGAATACAAGTATGAGCAAATGGCTAGGCGTAATGATCAATTGGAGAACCAGGTGCAGGATATGATGCGCCAGTTGAAGGACTTTATGGATTCTCAGAAGAAATAAAGCACCTTACTTCTTTTTCATTAAATCGGTACTCTATGTCTATCCATGGCATTGAGTGCAAGCCAATCCAAACAATTACAAGCAATTATGTCAAAAGCAAGAGTTACAGCGCAGAATCAGTGAGAACAGGAAAGAAATTCGAAGACAAAAATCATATCTTCAACGTAGGCATCTATCATTAGATCGTCAAAAAGGTCTCTAAACCCACAATAGGATCCTAATTAATATTTCTATTTTTGGTTCTGTAAACTTATCGGGAGATAATTAGACTGTAAACTGTCGGGAGATATTGTTAGTTGTGGTTCTGTTGAATCTTCCTAGCGTTGGCGAATGTTGTTGAAATAATGTTGGGGCTAAAAAAAAGGAAATGGTTGCTTGGTTTATGGCGAATGTGCACTACAACTAACGGCGCCGTTACTCTGGTGGTTACCTAAATGCACGCTGCCCTGATTTATGGATAGACTTGAACAGTTGCTTGGCGAATTACCATTCCCACTAACGAGAGTTGTGTGGGAGTGCGAATTAGCAGCAGCTGATATAGCGCATCCTCCGCTATGTGAAGTTGTGGTCTGGATTGAATGTGAATCGAAGGAAGCAGAACTGTTACAAGTACCTCCTTTTGCAGCATTGGATGTTGGGTTTAGAATTAAGAACATTCCCGCTATGGAAATGCTAATTCCTAATGCCAAAGTGAGTTTATTCATGTGCTCTCAAACACGAAGGATAGATAAAAGGATATTGCAAATTTATACTGAAAAATCATCTATAAAAACGAAGATGATTCAACAGAACGTTAGTTCTTGTATACCTAATAGTAGATTATTGTTAGGTAATGACAGACCGTAAGAGGGTCAACATCGAAGTTATGGAAACAGTTACTGACAAAGAATTGAACAAACTTATATCACATCTGAAAAAACTAACCGATATGTTCGACATCTTCATGGATTGTCAACTAGACATCATCTAATTCTCTTGGTTTGTCCTTTTGTTTGCCTATAGTTTTGTATTCCGTTGAACCATAATAGAATGGTGGTTTCTCCCAATAAACTGTATTGTCATGGCCTTCAGGACATTTATACACACGTTTCTTGTAATCATTATCGGTGGGATTTTCTTTATCTATACTATACGCAGAGTCAACAGGTGGCACTAAGTCAAATGACTTGGAACATTTAGCGCAGGCCTTTTTGTTTGACACCTGATTGGGTAAGTTGGCCCTTCCTATTAAGTCCTTTTGAGTTTTCTAGCTATATCCCAATACGCACTCTTACACTTTGGACATACTCTAGGCTTTTCATGTTCTCTAGGAGCCCAGATATGTTTACATCTTTCGCATTTGTAACCTTTTAGAGTAATCTCTGCCATACTCATTCTAGTTACTTCCTAGTATATAACCACTACTTAGTTATTACCGATAAAGCTATATAACACCTTGTAGTAACTAACTAGTAGGTAAATGATAATGGAAAACATACGCTTGCAACGTGGACAAGAAATAGCGAATAAACCGAACCAAATCACTAGAGTTGATGAAAATACATACAAGGTAAGGTCTCAGTCAAGCAATAACCAATATGATGTTATTTCTACTGAGAAATGCTGGATTTGTTCGTGTCCAGATTATACAAATAGACATATCAATTGTAAACATATTCTTGCTGTAGAAATTAGCTTCGAACTAAGAAAGACAGTAGCAAGTGAAATTATTATTCCACAAATTAACTTAAGTAGTTGCCCACAATGTCAGTCACAATTGATAGTTAAAGATGGATTGAGACATAACAAATATGGCGATATTCAAAGATTCACTTGTAAGAATTGTTTCAAACGATTTACCATTAATCTAGGCTTTGAGCGAATGCATGCAACCCCGCAAGTAATAACTTCAGCTATGCAATTGTATTTCACAGGTGAATCATTTAGAAATGTTCAGAAATTCCTAAAGTTGCAACGTGTAAATGTAAGTCACATGGGAGTTTACAAATGGATAAACAAGTATGTTAAACTAATGGAAAAATACCTAGACAAAATAAAGCCTAATGTTTCTCATGTATGGAGAACTGACGAATTATATCTTAAGGTGAAAGGCAATACAAAATATCTATTTGCTTTAATGGATGACGAAACTAGATTCTGGATTGCTCAGCAAGTATCAGATAGCAAGAATACTAGCGACATAAGACCATTATTCAATGAGGCAAAAGAGATTGCTGGTAAAAATCCAAATGTCATAATAAGCGACGGTGCTAGAAACTTTCATGATGCATTCAATAAAGAATTTTTCACGTTGAAGAATCCAAGAACTAAACACGTTCAACATATCAGGCTAGCAGGTGATATTCATAACAACAAAATGGAACGTTTCAATGGGGAGGTTAGAGATAGAGAGAAGGTCATGAGGGGGCTAAAGAGCGCCAATACTCCAATTCTTACAGGTTATCAAATCTATCATAACTATCTTAGACCGCATGAGGGATTAGACAATAAAACTCCAGCTGAAGCATGTGGAATAAAGATAGAAGGAAAGAATAAATGGATTACTATCATTGAGAATGCAAGCAAATGACTAAAAAGAAAGGACGTAAGCGTAGCGCAGCATATAGCTCCAAACGTGGCACTGGGAAAAGGAAATAATTTACTACTTCTATAGTAGTTCTAGAATGTTCGTAGATAATGTGGTTACAGGTTTTCAAATAGGAGTTGGTATCTTTGCCGCAGTGGCATTAGTTATAAATTTCCTTGCTTTCAGAAGCGATAGAAAGTCAGACGAAACTAAGCTTGCAGAAAGCGTTTTTAAGGATGTAAGAGAATTGGACAAAGAGCATCTAAAACTACGAAGATATCAATATGAAGAACATAAAGATGATTATCTAGATTGGGGTTCGTTGTTTTTCAATACTCTTGAATGGTTGTCATTTTTAGTGAATCATGATAAAATTAAAGACGCTGAAATAATCACATTCTTTAGACCTGCAGTAATAGACTGGTATGATACATTTTTTTGGACAATGATAATTACTATGTGAGCAAAGAAGATGTAGATGACCCAAAGCAATATGCGGAATTAAAGAAATTCTATCGAAATCTTAAGAGCGGGAAATTCAAGGACTTCTGATAAATTAACTCTTCATCTCCTAAGAACATCTAAGTAGTTTGTTTATAGTGTGTAACGCCCAACGAGTCTCAATGGACCCACCGATATTAATTTCCGAACCTTTGCAATATGAACCTTGGTACAAACAACATACACGAATAATAGAAGAAGTAACGAAATATGAAAGACCGATTGAGAAGATGTCAATAGCAGAAATTGCGGAGATGTATGAGAAGAGGGAATTCTTATGTGACAGTTGTGGTAAAATACTTAGAGGGAAAGATAAATGCACACTAAAAGAGCATATCTTGCATTTGATCGATCCTTTTTATGAATGGTGTTGCGAAGATTGTTTTCAGCAGGACTTGAGAAAGGGAAGAATAGTTGCAATACAAGAAGTTTCCACCTGATTTTTTACACTTATACTTATAAACAAGAAAAACTATTATAACATGTGTCTGAATACGAAATCGTATGTGTAACGAAGAATCTAGATGGTGTTATCACTCATGTTAGACTGAAAAATTACGTTACTCTATATCCAGTTCAATCCATTATTAATTCCCTGACACAGGATTCGTTTTTTACAAATCATAATGGCGTTAGAGCCAATGTCCGCTCAAGACATATTCAGGAGACTGGAACCACGTATTTGGTGACCACACCTGACGGCACAACAGAAGACAATTTAGATTACTTACCCTTATGTTCTCCTTGAGGTTATTAATGTTGACTTATCCCCCAAGTAATGCTGGTGGTCCAGCAGATGAGAGAAGGGTGTTCGGAAATATATTCTGGCAAAGGGTATGTCAAAAATATCGACACCTCGGCAGAAATACCAACACGACACAATTTATCTTTGATATTGCAGGTGTCAGACGAAATGTCAACGAAGAGGGTGGGCTAGGTATACTGGGATTTGATGAGCAATTTATACAACAAAGACTTCGAGAAATAGAAAATGAGGGGCTAATCGAGTTAATCCCTGAGAGAAAGTTTCGCCTCACGCAAGACGGTATCGAACATTGTAAGAGATTGCCAGTAACATACGGCTGATTTTGCTAACTCCCGCCTGTTTACAGTCTAATTATCTCCCGATAAGTTGACAGAGCCCTATTTTTGGTTCTGTAAAGAGAAGTGCGCGATAGAGAAAAGACCATGAGAGGATTAAAGAAAGCTGATACGAAGATTCTGTCTGGCTATCAAATCTATCACAATTATTTCAGACCACATGAGGCATTGAACGACAAGACTCCTGCTGAGAAATGTGGAATTATAATTGAAGGCGAAAATAAGTGGAAGACAGTTATTGAGAACGCCAAGATTGATAAAAATAATGCCGTATTAGATATGGTATAACATATGATAACATATATACCACCAAAATTCAAACAGGAAGGCTTTAACTGTCCGCTATGTAATGTATATGCTCACCAAGATTGGAGGGATTCAGATTGTGTCATTAATGGCAGTGGACTTGTAGTTAAGCATGATAGAACTTTAGAAAGTGTCTGGTTTGCAATCTGTTATCATTGTAAAAAATATACTGTCTGGATAGACGAAAAAATGATATACCCTCAAATTAATGGTTCCCCTCCGCCTCATCCAGATATGCCCAAAGATGTGAAAGAATATTATGTCGAAGCAAGACGTATTGTGTCATTATCTCCAAGAAGTGCTGCAGCATTGTTAAGAGTGTCCATAGAAAAATTAGTTTATGAGATCTTAGGATCTGAAAAAGGCAAAGACCTCAATGAAAGCATTGGCACACTTGTAGACAAAGGATTGGATGTTGATATACAACAGTCTCTAGACTATCTAAGAGTGACAGGTAATAATGCTGTCCACCCATTAGGCGTTATTGACGTAGATGACTATAACATGGCAATACCGTTATTTGGACTTGTCAATTTAGTTGTCGTAAATAGGATTACTGGACCAAATCAGATCCATTCGTATTTTAATAGTTTGCCACAAGGCATCAAAGATAATATCGATAAAAGAGATAGTAAAAAATAACACCTTGTGTCAATCTGTATGCTCATGTCATCTTAAATCTAAAACATGGTCAGATTTTTTATAGTATGACTTCAGTTCCTAGCTTGTCAGAATTAAAGGAGATGGTCGAAGCGCATATGAAAAACGAACTTAACATTATGAATGTTATACTGAATTCAGACCAGAAGACGGTATTAGAATTTCAAGAATGGTATATTAATCACGCATACTGTAAAGGAATAGAGGAACTGAGACAGATTGGAAAGAACGGAAGAGATCGACAGAATAAAGAGGGAGGGTCTTAACACAATCTTAAAAGAGAGAAAGATGGAAGTCATTGATACGTTGGCAACATATGGCAAGGACGCTGTAAATCCTATATTGGACATCGTGAATGCAACAATTTATGATGACGTGAAAAGTCACGCTTTTCAAACGATCCAGAAAATCAACGAGAAATTCAAATAATTATCCTCATATTTTTCCTTTTTTTCAGTCATGACCCGCCAGTTAACAGCGTTGTTTAGGACCCGTTAAGTTAACAGAGCCCTATTTTTGGTTCTGTAACGTTATAGTTTGATTTAGGCAAAATCATATACTTGTAACAAACCGTTTGATCTGTTGGGAGATTAGTTCTGATATACTAAGAGTGTGTTATTGGTAGGTAATGACAGATGAAATACATGTGGTATGTAATGTATGCAGGGAAGATTTAGGAATAGAAAGACCTAATTGGGGAGCAGACCATTTAGCAAAATATCCAAACCACAATAGTTTTGGAGATTTAAAAGTAAAAATAGAATAATAGAATACCACTAAACCGGAACTAAATGTCTTCTATCCCAATATCTCTTGTTCATTTCAGTACATTTCTTACACTGAAACACTCTTTCTAAGCTGTCACCTCTTGGGCATGGTTCTAATAACATTTCTGAAATGTCAGGCGTGGGAGGATAGATGACATTAGGCTCTCCGCACTTGTCACATGTAGTAGTTTGACCACCACTTGGGTTTTCTTGTTTCATAACCTCATCTTCTTTTTCTCATTAAAATCCATTTCGGATTTTTTGCCTATTATCTTTCTAGCCTTCTGCAAGTGTGACTTACAATATATCTTCTATTGCTTCTTTTTCCATGAATGATGGTATAGGGTCGATTTTTTGCCACTCGCTTCCGTTCTTGCTAATCTCATCTATATACCACTTACTATCGATCTGACAGTGCTTGACATAATTTATTCCATCAAGAACACATACATGGGTTTCTTCTTCTATCCTATATAGCAGACATTTGTTGCATTGTTGAATTCCTGACATTAAATCGCTACATCCTATCATAATTTGCCGAGATATAGCCTTTTAAGTCGTTAGATAGAACTAAATCGTTAGGCAAAAGTAATTGTCAGGTGCTATTAAGGTTAAGGGCGCCAATCTCACCCTTGACAATGTTAGAATAGCGGGATTTGACACAGGTGTTTCTGCCGAAAATAGTCAAATGCAAATGAGCAATATGGACATCAGGCATAATCGCGTTGGATTAGATCTTAGAAGCTCACGTTCTCATATCATGAAATCGAATATCTCCGCTTATCAAATCGATATTTTAGCCCGAGATTCACCGATTCAGCTGATTGATACGGTTGTTGAAAATATCATTGTGAATGGTGTCACTCATTTCATCAGGTCCCAGCCTGTAAGCATAAACATCAACCCGTTCGCTTTATTGGCAAGCGCTAAAGAAGTCTTGCATACTAAGGATGTTGGTGTCAAAAGAGCCAAACTTAAGAAGTGATCGGGCAACTGTGGAAATATGCTGGATACTCTTTCGCACTTTATAGCATGCTAAAGACTGTTCTTTCTTGGTTCGGTTATTCGCTCTGAATCCATGTGCGAAGTGACCTCATCAAACGACCTGTTACAAGCTTTCATCGGGACTCTAAACAGTAGGGAGAGGGTAGCTTTTAGCCTAAAGTTTAAATCGTTAGGTTGTTAATTGGCTTTGAGAAATGGCTAACTGGGGCTGGATGATACTCGCAGCCGCTGCGGGTGGGTTAATTGTCTATTTGATCACACGGCCGAAAGAACAACACCTGCTAGCAGAGAATCGTCAGTTGACGCAAGTAATTGCCCAACGCAATCGCTACATAGAATCACTTGAACAACGGCTTTTGAATCTGGAAAATGTTCAACTTCAGTTCAATGATTTACAATTACAGTATAATGAGGTTATTGCTGGGATCGAACATCTTGAAAGTCAAGAAACAGATCCAAAAAGGAAGCAAAGCTTGAGGGAACTGAAAGCACGTGCAAAAAGGCAGAAACTAGAACAAGAACAATTAGCAGTTTCCTAATTTACTCACTCTTCTCGTCGTGGGATACACCTCGAAAGAAATGAGAGTAAGGTAATGTTCATATACCAATGACTCTATTAATAACTTTGGAGACAGGTCATGAACCTTCTTGGCCCGCAAAAACGTTGCGGTGCGATCAAGAGGCATGATGTGTGACCTGAGTATCCATATTTTTAAAGATGTAATCTTCGAGCCAATAAACCTTCCAAATCCATAGATAAATCAAGTTCCACGATATTCTTACATCTACGACTTTTTGAATTACAGTAAGCTACAATGTCAGCTATTTCATGGGTGATGGACGGATCCCTATTTCTTAATCCTAAATGCGAAAATGCTTTTCTTAGGTCGTGGTCTATTTCGAAGATGATACTCTCGAGCCTTATACTATGCATATCCAAAAAATTTCGATAAATACTTCTTACCTTATCAATAAATAAAAAGTCATACTGATCCTCAACATATTTTTTTCTCTTTATTCCTCTTCTTTTTCGTTCAAATTTAGCGCTAATCTTGTCTATAACATTAGGTCTGTTTATATACATACAAGTAGCGAAGACGTCTCCTTCGATGTGGAGATTCTTAATAATTCTCTCTTTATCTAACTTGGGAAGTTTTCTCATATGTATATTGGAATGTTCAAGTTTACCATGAATACTTTTAATATCGTCTGCGACACCAATAATAAATGAAACATATTTCAAATTATCACTTGTATCTGCACCTGCGAAGATCAATTATCATTTGTGATATCAATTAACTAAAATGCTTTGCCCTATCCGACGAAAGTTTACACCCTATCTTTTATCTGAGATCCGACGATAAGTTGACAGAACCCAATAAGACATTTGATTTATCTCCCGACAGTTTACAGTCTAATCATCTCCCGCTAAGTTAACAGAACCCTATTTTTGACACTGGTAATTCTTCGGGACATTTTAGGTCAGTGGTAACTTCGGGTGATAAACTGGTAATTTAGGGTGATGTTCAAGTGTTAACTTAGGGACATGATTACCACTCAACCCTGTGATGTGTCGTGTGTTTTAACTCGTAGTCTAGCAAGAAAAGATGCAGGTGAATGTCTAGCTTCGCTATGCTCCATTCTATTATGAGCGTTCAATGTTTCAATACTATCAAAAATTATATTACAAACATTACATCGATGCTGTATTACATTCTGGGAGGTCGAGGGAGCTGAGGCATACATTGACCATTACTAATATTATATGGAGCAACTGTATAGCAAGAGTGTACTACGCATCGCATTCCTCACTAAGAGAGAGTCCCTTAAGAGAGTAACAATATTCACAATAGTCATATATGGAAGTACCTTCCTCCAGATGAACTGCGATGGCAAAGTTTCTTGATGTTCACAGTTTGAAAGGCTTGGATGAGGAAACCTTAAGAAAAACACAAAACGCTCCTAAGGATGAATTCGGTGTAACGCATGATAACATACTCTATAACAAAGAGGAAGACAAGTTTTTTTGTCTCTTGGATGCTCCAAGTAAAGAGGCAGTAGTGAAACACCATGAGAAACATGGTTTCAAGTGTGACTGGGTTACCGAAGTAAATACAACGGCTTAAAACCCTTTTAATTACACCTTAAATCGGTTCAACAGTACTTTAACCGATCCGCTGAGTATCTGACAAAAAGAAGCCGTAAGGTTAGAATATATATGCTCACTTTCGAATAAAGTTACAAGAATATCTATTTATCTAGATATTAACTACACCTCCTTAGTATTTCTTTATTAAATGCAATCTAGACAGGAAAACACAGCTGCAACTTCGACTACTTCTAGTAAACTTATGGCAGTAGATGATGAGTTCGACATCACGTTCACATTGAAGGTGGTACTAGAACAAAGCGGTTTCTCGCTAGATGTATTCAACGATCCTACAATAGCTTTTATTAATTTCAAACCAGACTATTACGACATTATTCTTCTTGATGTTAAAATGCCACAGATGAACGGTTTTGAACTATACCAGGAGATAAAGAAAAAAGACGACAAAGTAAAAGTATGTTTTGTCACTGCATACGAATTGTATTATGAATCGCTAAAAAAGGAATTTCCAAAATTAAATGTAGACTGTTTAATTAACCTACCCATTGTCATGAATGATCTAGTCAAAAGGATAAACAAAGAACTGTTTGACTCAAACAAAACAGGTTAGGATCAAAATCTTGGTTATTGACAACAACCTACCCCCTCCCTCATTGGTGTTTTATGCTATAATAGTCATGAAAAGGAATGGTTGGGCTGAATGGGTAGAACAATCCCTTCATTTAGGTTAGCCAGTGTTGGAGAACAAACGACTTTGCAAATAAAATTGTAAATCATATTCCTATCACTCCGCAGGAAGTAAAACAGCTTCTATCTATGAGCTTAGGATCAGGATAGATCAAACTGCATCCCAACTACCTTGAAACCATTCCGAAAGCCGAAGATTTGTTTGCTGGTATTCCTCCTAACACTCAAATGCAGCAGATTAAAGCAGTACAAAGTTGGATGGCAACGAACTGGACAGGTGTTTGTGAGGAGCTTACAAAAATATCCAATCCTACTTTGGTCATAACTGGAACTGATGATGTAATTGTACCAACAGCCAATTCTTTAATTATTGCATGAAAAATCCCTAGAGCTTGGCTTGGTTAGTAGCTCAGTAAATGATTCTGAATGAGATAGATGTGGTACAACAATGCTCATAGATGTGGTCCAATATATGTTCCTTTGATATTCATCACAAAGTCATGATCAGATATATGCTTTAGCCTTCCTAATGTTAGTGTAAGTTCGCATCTATAATGCGTACCTTTATAATCTATATCAGGCATTTCCCCAAATTTGCCCCATATATGCTCTTTCATCTCTTGTGTATCTAATCCTTTTTTTGTAATGACTTCGATGCTAAACATTGGCAGTATACCCTCCTCAGAATCTTCTTGTTGGCGAAAAAGATCCTCAATTAGCTTGTGATCTACTTTAGGAAGTATTGTTTTACATGCTTTGTGAAATTCATCATATTTTGTGTGTATATCCTGAGTCGCATCTTCCGCGTGGTCTGTCATATATTTTCTTAGAAGAACTGCTATATAACATTCGTAGCTGCCTAAAGAAAGTTTCATGCAACATTTGCTGATTGAGGAGTAGCTAGGCATAGAGTCAAGCCTAAACTATGCGTAGAATGATATGTACCTGTGTCTACATGATACACCGTATATGTCAGTCAAGATTGCACAAGGCCTTGCCATTGCAGCATACGTTTTTGATGGTGTACGCGCTTCAGTATTCTCTTAGATGATATCCATAAAACCGTATACTGCTTGCTCGGCACTTGTTTCGTATAATGCATGGTATAAATTCGCTAACTTACACCAGCGGGTGAATGTTTAGTTTCGCTATGCTCCATTCTGTTGTGAGCATTCAGTGTTTCAAGGCTATCAAAAATTATATTACAAACATTACATCGATGCTGTTTTACATTCTTGGAGGTCGATGGAGCGGAGGCATACATTGACTGTTACTAATATTATATAGAACAACTGTATAGTTAAGTTTTATGTTCCTAATGGTGAAACGAACAACGCTTAACCATTAAAGTAAGGATCTTGTTAGAGCAAAAAGCGATCATGATCTAAATAAATTAATTGGACTGAAGGGTAAGGCATTCACTTACCTATTAAAGCAGTTAGCAACACGTATAGTTTCTAAACTGCTCCTCAGTCAATTATATTAACTGATGGAACCGTTATTATATTTTTAGATCATGAGTTCCTGCACTCATCTTCTTCATTTAAAATGACTAAGATGGTTCTTTTTAATTTGATTACTGCTTATTATAAATGGGGAGAACAACAACTTGACTGTTACGAATCCACCAGAGAGTAATACTGCCTCTAGCAATACTAACGCTGTCATTGGGGGAAACTGGTGGCCGTGAAACTTGGTGCCGTTGTTCTAAATACTCTAGATAATGAACTATTTGGGTGCTACTAATAGTTAACTTATGTTCTGCCGTTAAATGTTTTTCAAATTCTGCTATTCCATCAAACGCTCCCTTGCACACACTACATTCTATCACTCTTTGTTATACCACCTATCTATGAGTTGTCTTTAACTGTCTTTTCAAACGGGGAATCAAAGAATTTAGTACCAGGACAGCTGAGCAAGTAGACAGGAGAAAGAAAACTAAACAGGGAGTCCTAATCAAGGAATCAATGGAAGAGCAAATATGTTACTGAATTTCTAATAAGATGAGAAAATGGCTAGAATTTCTGAACCATGTCAGAGGGGAGACCACAATCACTGTCCTGTACAGCAGCCATATGATCACGACTATCCGAACTGTCAATGCGGATGCCATCCAGGCACGTTACCTGGTCATCTAGGCCCTGAAGGGTGGGAAGACAAAACATCAGCTCCGTGAATCCTACTTCAAAGTATAGTCTACTATTATCAACACATCTATGTCGGGTAACTAAACTACATACTAATAATTATTCTAAAAGTTTTGGTCATTATTATCACTCGCACGCATAACTCTGCCCTTCTAGTTAAGGAGGTCTAACCTATAAAGAAGGATTTACTTAAAATACAATCATAT
>Ga0102924_1004026_pt1 | contig 15070 bp, 11 predicted proteins | sample PaiPotPPM11metaG_FD_80116 | JGI IMG/M metagenome (GOLD analysis project Ga0102924, IMG submission 80116) | Iron sulfur acid spring bacterial and archeal communities from Banff, Canada, to study Microbial Dark Matter (Phase II) - Paint Pots PPM... ... | reverse complement strand
GAGTTGGGTGAGGCTGACGGCGCGGGGGCGGATGGCTTCGAATGAAGTGTTCGGGAGGTTGCTGGTGGGGGCGGTTGCGTGAAGGGGTTGTCGATGAATTGTGAAGAGATGTGGTCAATAGACGTGGATGAGATATCGCCTTACGTCTTCCGCGTGGTCGCCCTTGCCAGAGACGGAAGAAAAATTGAAGCTACAGGCACCAATGAAGAACAACTTCGAAAAGACCTAGCCGCTTCGATCAAGGATTCCGATGAACAAATCGAACGATTGAGGGAGCGTAGAACAGGCAACGGCAAAAACGAATGCGGGGATTCTTCGCTGCGCTCAGAATGACAAAGCTTGAGTCGAGGTTGCTTGGGGAGAGGGTTGAACGAGTAGAGGTTGCTTGGGTAGAGGTTGAAAGGGAGAGACAGTGATTGATTTACGAAGCGATACGGTGACGCGGCCTACGGCGAAGATGCGGGCGGCGATGGCGGCGGCTGAAGTTGGCGATGATGTGTACGAGGAAGACCCGACGGTGAATCGGCTGGAGACGCGGGCGGCGGAGGTGTTCGGACGCGAGGCGGCGCTGTTTGTGCCCACGGGGACGATGGGGAATCAGGTCGCGATCCGGCTGCACACCGAGCATGGGCTGGAGGTGGTGTGCGAGGCCAAAGCGCACGTGCTGGATTGGGAGATGGGGATGACGGCGGCGTTCTCCGGCTGCACGCTGCGGACGGTTGCGGCGGAGCGCGGGATCCTGACGTGGGAGCAGGTGCAGGCGGCGATCTTCAAGAATGTGCACTTCCATACGTCGACGGGATTGATTTGTATCGAAAACACGCACAATATGGCGGGCGGCACGGTGACGCCGGTGGCGACGGCGCGCGAGATCTGCGATGGCGCGCATGCGATGGGACTGCCGGTGCATCTGGATGGGGCGCGGATCTTCAATGCGGCGACGGCGCTGGGCGTGGATGTAAAGGAATTGACGAGTGGCTTCGATACGGTGATGTTCTGCTTGTCGAAGGGGCTGGGGGCGCCGGTGGGATCGATGCTGGTGGGTACGGCGGCGGCGATGGCACGGGCGCGGCACTTTCGGAAATCGCTGGGCGGAGGGATGCGGCAGGCGGGTGTGCTGGCGGCGGCGGGGCTGATCGCGCTGGAAGAGATGCCGGCGCGGCTGGGCGACGATCATGCGAACGCGCGGCTGCTGGCGGAGGCGGTTCGCGGGCAGGGTGCGGCGGAGATCGATATGGAGACGGTGCAGACGAATATCGTGATCTTCCGGCTGCCACGCGGCGGAGATGCGGCGGCGTTTTGCGCGGTGCTGAAGGAGCGAGGAATCCTGGCGAGCAGGATTGGGCCGCGTTCGGTGCGGTTTGTAACGCATTTTGATGTGAGTCGTGAGGATTGTGTGCGCGCGGCTGGGGTTGTGGGAGAAGTGCTGCGGGGTTGGAATTAAGGGAAATCAGAAAAAGCAGATTCCTCCGCTGCGCTGCGGAATGACAAACCAAGGCAGCGGAGAGAAGAGTCAAGGACGCGCGCGGTGGTCTAGGGTCAGTCGCCGCCGGGCTCGATGATGGGTTTGAAGGCGAGGAAGACGGTGGCGGTGGCGCCGTGGCCGTTGCCGTCGTTGCGGCTGTCGAGGTGGAGGAAGCCGCCGTGTTTACGGATGATTCCCTGGGAGACCCAGAGGCCGAGGCCGGTGCCGCGTTCTCCCTTGGTGGTGAAGAAGGGCTGGAAGAGGCGTTCCCGGACATCCGGTGGAATTCCGGGACCGTCGTCGCAGATTTCGACGGTGGCGCCGGCTTCGACGCGGTGGCCGGAGGTGTCATTGACGGCGTTCTGCGGGGTGACGCGGACGGTGACGTTGCCGCCTTCGCCGGCGGCTTCGGCGGCGTTGGTGATGAGGTTGGTAAAGACCTGGCGGAGTTCCGCGGGGAATCCTTCGACGACGATCTCGGGTGGCAGATCGGCTGCGATGTGGACGCCGAGGGCGTTGAAGCGGCCGACCATAAGCATCAGCAGTTCGTCGAGCATGTCCTTGAGATTGACGGGGACAGGCGCCTTGGATTCACGATAAAGGCTGAGCATGGCGCGGCTGATCTGGGTGACGCGGGCGAGTTCGCTCTGGGCGATATCGAGGAAGTGCTTGGCCTCGGCGTCCTGGGGGTCGTGCTGCAGGAGGTAGAGGAGGTTGGCGACGGAGTCGAGGGGGTTGTGAATCTCGTGTGCGATGGTGGCGGCGAGGCGTCCGGCGACGGCGAGTTTCTCGTTGGCGAGCAGGGCGGCGCGGGTGCGGCGCTCCATGGTGATGTCGCGGAAGACCATGACGACGCCAGTAACTTCACCGGCTTCGTTGCGGATAGGCGCGCCGCTGTCGTCGATGGCGAGCTCGGAGCCGTCCTTGCGGATGAGCATGGTGTGGTTCGCGATGCCGACGATGCGGTTGAGGCGCAGGACTTTGTCGACGGGCGTCTCAACGGGCAGGCGGGTGGTCTCGTTGACGATACGGAAAACTTGTGCGAGTGGGCGGTTTTGGGCCTGGGACTCGAGCCATCCGGTGAGTTCCTGGGCGACGGGATTCATCATCTGGACTTTACCTTCGATGTCGCAGGTGATGACTCCGTCTCCGATGGAGGCGAGCGTGGTGCGCAGGTTCTGTTCGGAGTGGAAGAGCTCTTCAGCGCGGCGCTGCTGGAGGTCGAGTGATGTGCGGAAAGCGGCGTTGACGCTCTCCAGGCGTTCCCGGGTAAACAGGCCGATGGCGAGGCCGATGGCGAGAGCGAGCACGAAGAGGACGACGTTGACGTGACGGCTCTGCTGACGCCATTCGGTGATGCGCTCGGCGCGGCGCTCGTCGGAGGTTTGAATGAGGCCGTCCAGGCCGGCGCGCATGGAGTTCATGCGGTTTCTACCGGTGAGGTTGACGTCGTCGTCATTGGCCTGACCGCCGGCCGCGATGGTTGCGATGATGGGCTCGGCAAATCCCTGACGCCAGGCCTGATGCTGGGCCATGAAGTCATTGAGGATGGCGTTCTGTTTGGGGCCGAGAAGCGGTCTGAGGCTGGCAATTGCCTGCGCCATGGGAGCGGCGGCGTCGTTGAAGGGTTGGAGAAAGCGCGGGTCCGAGGTGACCTGGTATCCGCGGAGCCCGGTTTCTTCATCGACGACGAGCTTTTCGACACGGGTGGTCAGGGCGATTCTCTGATCGGTCTGCTCGATCAGACCCACCGTCATGTTCGATCCCTCGATCTGCCACACGAGCGCGCCTGCAAGAACGAGGCAAGCGACGATGGGGAGGATGAGAACCTGGCGGAGTGTTCGTTTGAATCGTTTGAGCTCCAAGCCTTGTCGTCTTTCTACCGGGCTATTCTGGTCTCTGGGGTCCGGCTAACGGGTGAGATGCGAGCGGGAGGGAAAGCAGGTTGCCCAGTTTGTCGAGCAGCGCGGGCGCTCCTTCCCCCTTGGTCATATAGACGTCAACCAGCGAACTGACTTCGTCGGGAAGACCGACGTAGGCGGAGAGCAGGAGGATGGGTACAGCGGGCTTGGCTTGCCGCATTCTTTTGGCGACTTCGCCGCCGTGCATTCCGGGCATGGAATAGTCGAGTACTACGGCTTCAATGGGCTGGGAGGTAAAGAGTTCGAGGCCGGTGTATCCGTCAGCTGCGGTGAGCACCTGGTAGCCGGCGCGTTCGAGGAGGATTTTTCGAACACGCAGGCCAACCACTTCATCGTCTACACATAGAACCAAATGGGCCTTGTTCTCCACCATTTAAGAACTCTCCGGGGGCTCGGGAGATCAATTTCCAGTATACCTGCGAGGCCCGTTCGCAGACTTGGAAGGAAGCCAACGATTCATCGTACGTTAGCAAAACAACACATAAGGTGGTTTAAGCTGAATTCGGCTGCGCCAGACGCGTGGTGGTCCCAGCTTTAGAATGATTTAGACCAAATTGGGCCAAAGCGCAAGAGAAATGGCGAGAGCGAGGGGTAAGCATTGAGTCAGACTGTTTTTGTGCTGGAGGACGACGCCGATATTTCTCGGCTGGTCCAGTACCATCTTGAGGCGGCGGGCTTCCTGGTGAAGCCGTATATGACGGTCGGATCGATTGTGGCGGATGCGGAACGGCAGCCGCCGGCGGTATTTCTTCTGGACATCATGGTTCCGGGCGGAGATGGGCTGGACTTGTGCAGGAGACTGCGCAAGAATCCGGCGCTGAGTTCCGTGCCGATCATCTTTCTGACGGCCCGGGCGGCGGAGAATGACCGCGTGATGGGACTGGATCTGGGCGCCGATGATTACATCACCAAGCCGTTTGCGACGCGCGAACTGGTGGCGCGGGTAAAGGCTGTGCTGCGGCGGTTTGAGCGGCCGACGGCGCCCTCGGTGGTGAAGTTCGAGAATGTCGAGATCGACGCGCATGCGATGCAACTGCGCGTGGATGGCGAACTGGTGACGACGACGGCGACGGAATTCCGGCTGCTGGATTACCTGGCGCGGCATCCGGGGCGGGTTTTCAGCCGTGACCATCTGCTGGATGCGGTGTGGGGCGATGCCCGGTTTGTGACGCCGCGGTCGGTAGACGTGTACGTCCGGCGCATTCGGGAGAAGATTGAAGCGGATGCGGAGACGCCGCGGTATCTTAAGACCATGCGCGGAGCAGGCTACCGGTTCGAGATCCCCAAAGCGATACCGGCCGGGAATTAGAGCAATCCCTTGATGAGGTGAAGCGGAGGACCCTGAGGGCTCCGTTTTTCCTGGGGAAAACGCGACTGGCGACTGAGACTCGCTCTGCTTCAGGAGATTGCCCGGATGGCAGAAACCGGCGACTACACGGGGATGAACACCGGATCCTCGTTTACGTTCTGGATCTTTGTTGCACTGCTGGCGGCCGTTTCCGCGGGCATTGGGACAGCTGTTGCCGTGCCCGAGTGGCGGCCGGCGGGATGGCTGGCGGGTGCTGGAGTGGCCCTGGTTGCCTGCGGGATGCTGCGATGGCGGCTGCGTGCCGAACTGCGAAGGCTGGAGCAGGCGGTGCAGGTACTTCCAGAGTTCGATCCTGCGTCGGCCTTGCTTCCGAATACGAGCGAACTGGCGGATGCGGTGCAGGCGGTGCATGGGACCTCGCAGCGGTTGCAGCAGAGGTTGAGCGGGGCGCAGGAGGATCGGCAGCAGCTGGAGGCGGTGCTGGACTCGATGCAGGACGCGGTTGTCGCGGTGGACTCAGCTGGGCGAATTCAATGGACGAATCAGCGGATGCAGCGTTTGATTCCAGGTGGATCGGACCGGAGCCGGGTACGGGTGGGTCACGCGCTGGTGCAGACGGTGCGCGATCCGGAGGTCCTGGAGTGCGTGAAGATTGCGCTGGAGGAGCGCGTGGTGTGCGAGCGGCGCACGACGACGATGGTGCCGGGGCGAATCTTCGAGGTGAGCGCTTCTCCGATGCCGGGGGGAGGGGCGGTGGCGGCGCTGCACGATATTACGCGGATTGAACAGGTGGAGCGGGCACAGCGGGACTTTGTGGCGAATGTGTCGCATGAGCTGCGGACACCGCTGACGTCGATTACGGGGTACGTGGAGACGCTGCTGGACCACGAGAAGTCGCTGGGGCCGACGGCGAAGGAGTTTCTGTCGACGATTTTGAAGAATGCGACGCGCATGAATCGGCTGACAGAGGACCTGCTGACGATGGCGCGGGTGGAGTCGCCGGAAGCGGAGATGCATCCGTCCGCGGTGCGGGCGGACGTTCTGGTGCGGGACGCGGTGGAGGCGATGAGCGGCCTGGTACAGGACGAAGAGGCGGAACTGGTGATTGGCGATACGACCGGCGCGGAGGTGTTCGCGGATGCCGACTCGATGCTGCAGGTGCTGGGCAACCTGATCGAGAACGGGATCAAGTACGGCCGAGGACGGAGTGCGGTGCAGAGCCGGGTGGTGGTGAGCGCGCGCGAGGTTTCAGAGCCGGTGGATGGGGTGGAGTGCAGCGTGCGGGACTTCGGGCAGGGGATCGGGTCGGAACACCTGGGGCGGATCTTCGAGCGGTTCTACCGGGTGGACAAGGCGAGGTCGCGGGAGTCGGGCGGGACAGGGTTGGGGCTGTCGATTGCGAGGCACATGGTGGAGTCGCAGGGGGGTACGATCCGGGCGGAAAGCGAGCTGAATGCGGGCAGCAACTTCCTGGTGACGCTGCCGAAGGCGCAGAGCTAGACTCATCTTACCGAACTGTGCCGTAAGGGTTTATTCGGCCGTTTACCGCGATGTAACTTTCCCTTAACACGCTCAGAGGACACTATCTGTGGAAATCCAAGGGCGCGGCGTCGACTCTTCCGAGCGGTTCGGTATCGGACGCACGTGGACTTTGGTTCGAGGGAGAGACACGTGAATTTGAAATACATGGCAGCTCTATTGGCGGTAATGGTGACGGGCGTCGCAGGCGCCCAGAAGATCACTGCGGCAGGGGCGACCTTTCCGTATCCGATTTACAGCAAGTGGTTCAGCGAGTACGCGCACGCGCATCCCGGAGTTGAGATCAACTACCAGTCGATCGGGTCGGGCGGCGGAATTAATCAGGTGACCAATGGCATTGTGGACTTTGGCGCGAGTGATGGTCCGATGAACGACGAGCAGCTCGCGCAGGCGAAGGTAAAAGTGATGCACCTACCGACCGTACTGGGCGCGGTGGTGCCGATCTACAATCTTCCGGGTTTGTCCAAGCCGCTGAATTTTTCCGGCGATGTGATTGCGGACATTTATCTGGGCACGATCAAGCGGTGGAACGATGGCCGGATTGCAAAGGATAATCCCGGGGTCAGCCTGCCGGACAAGGCGATTTTGCCGGTATATCGCTCGGAGAGTAGCGGCACGACCTACATTTTCACGGATTATCTTTCGAAGGTTAGCCCGGCGTGGGCAGCTGGACCCAGCAAAGGCACAGCGATCAAGTGGCCGGTCGGCATCGGGCAGAAGGGCAGCGAAGGAGTCTCGGGGATGGTACGGCAGACCCCCGGCGCCTTTGGGTACGTGGAGTTGATCTACGCGTCGCAGAACCACATTGCGTATGGCGCAGTGAAGAGCAAGGACGGAAAGTTCCTGCTGGCGACGCCGGATGGTGTGACGGCTGCGGCTGCAGCGGCGGCGAAGTCCATGCCGGCCGACTACCGGGTGTCGATCACGAACGCACCCGGAGCGGAATCCTATCCGATCTCCAGCTTCACCTGGCTTTTGATTCCGACTCATTTTGCGGATGCAACGAAGGGCAAGACGGTCAAGGACTTCCTGGGCTGGATGCTGGATCATGGCGAGAGCGAGGCGTCCAGCATCGGCTATGCGCCGCTGCCGAAGCAGGTGCAGGATATGGAGCGCAAGACGATCGCGAAGATACAGTAGTGGTGGGCGCAGCGCGGCCCCGGAGAGCGGGGCCGCGCTGTATTCTTTCCGGCGTGAGTTTTTCCAAGTTTAGTTTCTTCCCAACGGAGCAAATGCGGGCAGATCCACCCAGGCGGGACCAAGAAGAATTGTGACACCTCCTTCCATGTCTCTTGAGAAAGATCGGGATCCTTCGACTGAGTTAAGGACTCCCGCAGTAACGAACTTTGTTGCGGCGGCAGAGCCGGCAGCGCCGGAAGGTCCGGCTTCGCCTGTTCGCAAGTTTCTTCAGGCGCGCGGGAGCGGCAGTGTCGCGGACCGGATTTTTATCGGGTTGATGCTGCTGTGCGCGCTGAGCATTTTCGGCATCGTCCTGTTTATTCTGATGATCCTGGTGATGCGATCGCGCCTGAGTCTCCACCAGTTCGGGTTCTCGTTCTTTACCCGCAGCGCATGGGACCCGGTCAACGGGGACTTTGGCGCGCTGCCGTTCATCTTTGGCACGCTGGTAACCTCGCTGTTGGCGCTGGCGATGGCGGTGCCGCTCGCGATGGGTGTGGCGATCTTCCTGACGGAGCTGTGCCCGGCGAAATTACGGGCGCCGATCTCGTTTGTTACAGAATTGCTGGCGGCGATTCCGAGCGTGGTGTACGGGCTTTGGGCAGTCTTTGTGCTGGTTCCGCTGATGCGCGACCACCTCGGGGACTTCCTCTACAAGTACCTGGGATGGACTGGATTCTTCGAAGGGTTCAACTTCGGGGTTGGATTACTGACGGCGAGCATCATCCTGGCGATTATGATTCTGCCGATCATCTCGTCGATCACGCGCGACATTATGCTGGCGGTGCCGAACTCGCAGCGTGAGGCGATGCTGGCGCTGGGCGCGACGCGTTGGGAGATGATCCGGACCGGGGTACTGCGGAACGCGCGGATTGGAATTGTGGGCGCGGTGATTCTTGGCCTGGGACGCGCACTGGGTGAGACGATGGCGGTGACGATGGTGATCGGGAATCACCCCGATATTTCGAAGAGCCTGTTTGCGCCGGCGAATACGCTGGCCAGCGTGATTGCGGGCGAGTTCTCCGAAGCGACGGGCGATTTGTATCTGAGCGCGCTGATTGAGATTGGGCTGGCGCTGTTCCTGGTGACGATTGTGGTGAATGCGATTGCCCGCGGCCTGGTCTGGGCGGTGACGCGCGGGACTCCGTCGAGGATAGGATGAGCACAAACCCCTTCCACACTCCGCCTGCGACTAGTTCCGATCCCGGGAGGCGTGCGCCGACGAACTTCCAGACTCGACGCATGCAGATCAATACGGCACGGCGTTGGTTTGTGAATCACCTGGTGACCGTGCTGGCGATTCTAAGCACGGCGCTGGTGATCGCGCCGCTGGTGGCGATCCTGGTTTATCTGCTTTATATGGGCGCGAGTTCGCTGAATATCGCGTTCTTCACCCATATCCCAGCGCCGGTTGGGGAAAACGGCGGTGGCATGGCGAATGCGATTCTGGGCTCGGGGATCGTGCTATTGCTGGCGAGCCTGATGGGGATTCCGGTGGGGATTTCCGCCGGCGTGTATCTGGCGGAGTTTGGCCGGGGCAAGACGTTGGCGACGGCGGTGCGGTTCACGGCTGACGTGCTGAACGGAGTGCCGTCGATCGTGATGGGCATTGCCATCTACTCGCTGATTGTGATGCAGCAGAAACATTTTTCGGCCTTTGCGGGTGGAGTTGCGCTGGCGGTAATGATGGTGCCGACGATTACTCGGACCACGGAAGAGATGCTGGCGACGGTGCCGCACTCGATTCGCGAGGCTGCGTTGGGGTTGGGCGTGCCGAAGTGGCGGACGGTGCTCTCGGTGAGTCTGAAAACGGCTTCGCCGGGAATCATCACTGGCTGTATGCTGGCCTTTGCGCGGGTTGCGGGCGAGACAGCGCCGCTGCTGTTTACGGCATTCGGCAACCAGTTCTGGAGCTTCCGGCTGGACCAGCCGATTGCGGCGCTGCCGCTGCAGATTTATGTGTACGCGATGTCGCCCTATGATGAGTGGCACAGGCTGGCGTGGGCCGGATCGCTGGTGCTGATTGTCATGATCATGGTGGCAGTGACGCTAGTGCGGATCTATGCGAGCCGCGGCATTTTGAAAGGGGCGAGCTAGTGGGAGTCGGGATCAATGTAGAACACCTGAACGCGTGGTACGGGACGACGCACACGCTGCAGGACATCAACCTGAACATTCCCGCGAACCATGCGACCGCGCTGATCGGACCCTCAGGCTGCGGCAAGAGCACCTTTGTGCGTTGCCTGAACCGGATGCATGAAACCAACCCGATTGCGCGCGCGACGGGCATGGTGAAGATGGGCGATGTCGACATTTACAAGGATGCGCAGCCGGTGCAGATCCGGCGACGCATCGGCATGGTGTTCCAGCGGCCCAACCCCTTTCCGACGATGTCGATCTACGACAATGTGGCGAGCGGACTGAAGCTGAACGGCTTTCGTAACCGGGCGATTCTGGACGAGACCGTGGAACGCAGCCTGAAGTCGGCCGCGCTATGGGAAGAAGTGAAGGACGACCTGAAGAAGAAGTCGGGCGCCAGTCTTTCCGGCGGTCAGCAGCAGAGGATGTGCATTGCGCGTGCGCTGGCGGTCGATCCGGAAGTGTTGCTGATGGACGAGCCGGCGTCGGCACTGGATCCGGTTTCCACGTCGAAGATCGAAGACCTGATCTTCCAGTTGAAGAGCCAGTACACGATTGTGATTGTGACGCATAATATGCAGCAGGCGGCGCGGGTCGCGGAGAATACGGGCTTCTTCCTGAATGGCAAGATGGTAGAGTTTGATTCCACCCACAAGATTTTTACCAACCCGAAAGACAAACGGACGGAAGATTACATCACGGGGAGGTTCGGCTGAAATGGCGACACGCATCAAGTTTCAGCAAAATCTCGACGACTTGAAGGAACGCCTGCTGATCATGGCGGGGATGTCGGAGCAGGCGATTCAGCGCTCGATCGAGGCGTACCGGACGCGCGATCTTTCGATCTGCGAGTTGGTGTTTCAGTCCGAGCCGGTGATCAATCGGCTGGAGCGCGAGATCGACCAGATGGCGCTCGACCTGCTGGCGATGGAACAGCCGATGGCAATCGACCTGCGTTTTATCCTGTCGGTGATTCGGATTAACGCGGACTTGGAGCGGGTAGGCGACCAGGCGGTTAATATCGCGGTGCGGGTGCGGGAGATGGGCGCATTCGCGAACATTGAGCTGCCGGTCGATATCCCGAAGCTGGCGTCGCTGGCGTCGGCGATGGTGCGGAAGGCCCTGCAGGCCTTCATCGAGGCAGACGCAGAAGTGGCGCAGTCGGTGCTGAAGCTCGACGACCAGGTGGATGAGATGAACGATGCGGCGTTCTATTCGCTGAGCTCGCTGATCAAAGAGAAGCCGGAACTGACGCCGCAGAGTCTGAATGCGCTGATCATCGCGCGCAACCTGGAGCGGGTGGGCGACCATGCGACGAATATTGCCGAGGATGTGATCTTCTGGGTGCGCGGCAAGGATGTGCGGCATAACCAGGCGGTGGTTTAGAACGAGTAATCAGGAGTCAGTATTCAGACCAGGGCTGGGCGAATTTCCACCACACCAGGCGCGGAAGCATGGGGAAGTAGAGCGCGAGGCGAACGTTGTCGAGAGGCAGCGAGCGGGCGGGCGCGAGGATGCGGGCGTAGGCCTCGAGTTGGGGGGCGTAGGCGGCACGTTGTTTCGTGAGGAAGTCCTCCAGGCCGGATGCGCCGTGGGTTGAGGTTTTGAAGTCGATGATCCACAGGAAGTCGTCGCCGGTGGTGCGGGGTTCGCTCCGTGCGTGAAAGATGCGGTCGGTGCGAACGGACGCAGGGGGGACGTCGTGCGGGCCGGCCCAGGAGGTAAGGGAGAACTCGCTGGCGGCGCCGGGGTGCGGTGCGAGGAGCCAGAGGCCTTCGGGATCGCGGAGGGTATTTTCGAGGGCGGTGCGGGCTTCGCGGGCATAGCGGTCGACGGTGGTGCGGGGTAGTCCGTCACTGCGGAGGAGGGCCGCGATGCGGGGCGTCCAGCTGGGGAGTTCGGCGAGCAACTGCGCTGGGGGCTGGCTGGCGGCGATGCGGTGGGCGAGCATTTCCAGCGCGTCGTGGACGGCGTTGCCGAAGGAGCGGGCGGCGAAGGAGCCCTCTGGGCGATCGAAGAGAGTCGCGGAGGTGGGGGTGTTGTCGGGTTCGCCGTCGGGGAGTTTGTGGGCGCGGGCGGTGGCGAAGGCGGCAGCGGGGTCGAAATCGGCGGGAAGGCGCTCGAGAATTGGGCGTTGCCAGTCTGCGGCGGCGGCGAGGGCGAGGGCCTCTGAGTCGATAGGTGGCACTGTGGTTTTTGGTGCCGCTGCTCCGGGTGCAGCAAAATGGGTTTCCGCAGCGGGCCAGGCAGACTGCAGCAGGCTCAGAAAACGTGGGCTGATGGTACCGTTGATCGTGGTATCGGGGCTGGCGAAGAGATGCAGCTCTTCGCGGGCCCGCGTGCAGGCAACGTAGTAGAGGCGCTTGCGTTCGGCGGCTGCGCGCGCCGTTTCCACGCGCCGGAGCCAGACGTTGAGCGCGTGGGATTCCTTTCCACGGCCCGGAATGGGAGCGAGCATGACGTTGGCGGCGTCTTCCTCGTCGAGGTCGCCGGGTGAACCGACTTCGGACCAGTTGAGCAGGCGAGTTTTGTCGACACCGGGCATTCGCTCCAGCGCGGGGACGAAGACAACATCCCACTCGAGGCCTTTGGCCTTGTAAATGGTGAGGAGTTCGACGCAATGGGTGTTGTCGGGAATGGGATTGGGCTCGGCGTAGAGGGCTTGGAGGCGATCGGTGAGGAGGGCGGGGTCAACCGCGCCCTCCGCTTCCAGCGAGTCGAGCAGTTGGAAGAACCTTCGGGCGTTGGTGAGCGCGGTTGCGTCCAGCCATGTGTCGCCGCCGAGGGAACGCCACGCGCGTTCGACGAGTTGCGACGTGGTCAGACGCGCGCGCTGAGCGGAAGCGGTGCTCAGGACGGTCCACACGCGGGTCATGCGCTGGATGGATTCGTCGGCGAGCAGATGGCCGCGGTCGCCGATGAGACGCTGGATGGATTCCTTCTTGAGGGTGGGATTGTCGATGCCGGTTAGTGTATGGAGGTCGGCAAGGGACAAGCCGCACCAGGGAGCGCGGAGTACAGCGAGGCTCGCGACACGGTCGGCGGGGTGAAGGATGGCGCGGGTGAGGGCGGTGAGGTCGAGGATCTCCTGACGCTCGCTGAGGGGGGTGATTTCGACGGCGCGATAGGGGATGCGGCCGAGCCTGTCGTTTTCGAACTCGGTGACGATTTCGAGCAGGTGGCTGCGGTTGCGCACGAGGACAGCGAGGCTCCAGGGCTTAGTGCGGCCCGGGGGAAGCCGTTTTGCGAACCAGGCTTCTGCGATGCGGCGAATCTCGCGGGCGTCTCGCATTGCCTGGCGATGGCGTAGCTGAGCAACGGTGGGAAACAATGCCGCAGAGACGTGGTTTGCGCGGGGCACATATTGCAGGGGATGGGCATGCCAGACAAGCGTGCGGGCGTCGGCTGAGACAGGACGTGTGGCGACTACCCCGGAGTAAGGCAGCGCGTAGGGATCGTTCGCTACGGGCTCTGGAAATATGAGGGGAAAGTCTTCATTGAAACGGTCGACGAGGGCGGACTGCGTGCGGAAGTTGGCGGTCAGCTGGAGACGCGTTAGAGGCAAAGCGCCGAGACGGCCGGTGCGGGTGGCGCGCATGAAGCGTTCGACCCGCGCCTGACGGAAGAGATAGATAGATTGGCGGGGATCGCCCACCAGGAAGACGGTCTGCGAGTGGCCGTCCCAGGATTTGGTGAGCATCTCGATGAGGTCGTACTGACCGGTGGAGGTATCCTGCATCTCGTCGACGAGCAGATGCTGGAGACGGGCGCCGAGCGCGGCGGCGAGATCGTCCGCGCCGGATTCCTCGTTGAGAGTGTGGCGCGCGAGCAGGCTGAGTTCGGTGAAGTCGCACTGGTTGTGGGTGGAGAAGACGAGCTGCAACTCGACGAGAGCCCGACGGAGGACGCGGAAGAGAGACTTGGCGACCGCCCACTGATCGGCAGGGTAGCTGGCGGGTGGCAGGCTGCGGACAGTCAGAAGGACCTGGAGCAGATCGTCGCGATTGCTGAGCTGATCGACGATTGCGGTGAGTTTGGACTTGTGATGTTTTTCGTGCTCGAATCCCACGTGGTTTACGTTGAAGCCCCTGCGCCACGTTTTGCCTGAGGGCGTAATCAGAATGTGGATGAGGGCATGCCAGTGTTCGAGGTGAGAGGCGACGGCCTCGGGCGGTTCATTGCGGCCACAACAGGCGGCGATTGGTGAGGGCTCGTTGCGGTAGCCGGGGAAGGCGCCGAGTTCCGCAGCGAGCATCGTGAGGTCGGCAAGTACGCCGGCAGGGAAGACGTGTTCCAGTCGCGCGAGCTGCGAGCAGATAGCGTGATCAAGCGTAGCTTCCAGGAGCGGCAGGACGTGGTTGTCGAGGTATTCGTCGTCGAGTTGGCGCTGGTCGAGCGAGATGAGGTCTCCCCACTGGTCGCGCAGGCTGAGCATATTGGCGATGAGGTTTTCGCAGTCGGCGAGGTTGCCATCGCGGTGGAGCAGCAGATTGTGCAGGGCTTCGTTGAAGTCCGCGTCTTCCTTGCCGAGCAGGAGCAGGGTACGGCGTGCGGCTTCGCGGTGTAGTGGAGACGCATCGTTGGCGGGTGTGAGCCGGCCACCGCTGCCGGAGAGTACGGGGAGAGTGCGGGCGATTTCGATGCAGACGGAGTCGATGGTGCGGATGTTGAGCCGCTGCGGCTGATTGAGCAGGGACCAGCCGAGTTGTCGGTCGCGCTCAAGGACGGCGAGGGCAAGCTCGCGAGTCTGGAGGTCGAAGCTGCTTGCGATTGAGGAAGCTGGTTCGCGGGAGGCGGCTTCGAGGTGTGAGAGAACGCGGTCGCGCATCTCGGCTGTGGCAGCGAGAGTGAAGGTGATCGCTAGAACTTGCTCGGGCGAGGCGACGGCCTCGTCCGTGAGGAGTTTGAGAAAACGCTGGATGAGCAGGCCGGTTTTACCGGAGCCGGCGGGTGCTTCAACGATGAAGGAGCGGCGAATGTCGAGGGCTTCGGCGCGGGCCTCTGCATCGGGTGGACCGGCTGGCGGCGCGGGCGGCGAAGTGTCTTCGTCTGGTGGGGCGGCATCGAAGAGGGGGAGGAAGGGAAGGACTTTAGACATAGTCGTTCTCCTCGGCGTCCATCTCTTCTTCGAGTTCTTCCAGTGCGTCCGCATCGAGCAACGAAGGGTTGAGGCGGCAGAGCAGGCGTTGCTCGCAGTACTGGCACGTCTGCGGATAATGCTTGGGGGAGACGCTGGCATTGCCTGCGTGGAAGTCTTCGGCGAGCGAGGTGAGGATGGACCGCCACTCATCTACCTGGGCTGCAAAGCTGGGCGCGGCCAGTTTTGATGGCTTCGGCAGGATGCCGCTTTGAGCGGTTTCGTATCCGGCCATGCCCATGAGATTACCGGGACGGATGCCAGCGAAGGCGATGGCGGCGAGATCGGGTTTGTCTGCGACGACGGCGTACAGCGGGAGTTGTGGAGCGTCGGGACGCGGGCCCAGCCAGTCTTTGGGGGCCGCGGCGCCAGTCTTGTAG
>Ga0102924_1004025_pt1 | contig 15072 bp, 16 predicted proteins | sample PaiPotPPM11metaG_FD_80116 | JGI IMG/M metagenome (GOLD analysis project Ga0102924, IMG submission 80116) | Iron sulfur acid spring bacterial and archeal communities from Banff, Canada, to study Microbial Dark Matter (Phase II) - Paint Pots PPM... ... | reverse complement strand
GTTCGGACCCGTGACCTGAGCGGCTTCCCGAACCGTTGAGCGGATCCGTTCTCGCTTCCGGATTGTCAGCTCCGCAGCCGCTCCTCGAAGAACGACAGGACTCGCTCGAGCGCCTCGTGGGTCGGATGACCGGGCTCGTCGACGAGGTCGAGGGTGAGCACCGAGTGGGCGCGGCTCGGGATCCCGTGCTCGTTGCCCTTTGAGGAGTCGATCTCGATGGCGAGGAACCGCTCGCCGAGGGCGTCGCGGAGGGTCTGGAATCGCTCGGCTCGGACGGCCGGGTCGGCGGTGAACCGCAGCGCCATGAGGCAGGCGCCGTCGGCGGCGCGCTGCTTGACCCGCTCGAGATCGGCATCGCTGACGCCCGGCGCGCCCCGCCGGCGCGGCGTGAACGCGAGGGGCAGCGACGGCTGGCTCAGCACCGGCGCCAGCATGCGGTCGTCCATCATCATCCCGAGCGCGAACCCGCCCGTGAAGCACATGCCGATCGCGCCGACGCCGGGGCCACCGCAGGCGTCGTGGGCGTCGGCGGCGAGGGCCCGCAGCCATTCGGTCACCGGGCTGGTTCGGTTCAGCGCCCACGTGGCGAACTCACGGGCGACGCAGCCGCCGGGGAACGTCCGGAGCACGTAGCCCCAGCTGAACGGCTTGCCCGGTGTCCCGAACAGCGACGGCATGCGGACGTGAAAGCCGCGTTCGACGACCCGGCGCCCGAAGCTGATGACGCCGGGGTGCAGCCCCGGCATCTCGTGGATCACGATGACCGGCGGCCCGGTGCCGGCCGCGTACACGGGCCGCTCGTAGCCGCTGTGCGCGAACGTCGAGCGGGTGAACCCGTCGAGCGGGTCGGTCATGTCACGCCTCCGATGGGCTGATGTCGTCGAGCGCGAGCGCGGCCGTCTCGGGGAGTCGGGGCAGGAACACGACCGCCGCCACCAGGGACGCGATCCCGCAGAGCGCGATGGCGGGGCCGAGCCCGCCGACCGGCCCCGCGAGGGTAGTGGCGAGCAGGAGCCCGGTCGCCGAGCCGGCCACGCCGAACACCAGCAGCACGCCGTTGGTGGTGCCGCGCGCCTCGGTCGGGAACAGCTCGGCGTCGAGCGCGCCGATGGTGAGCGCGGCCGAGGCGGCGGCGATGATCGCGATCGTCGCCGTGATCCAGAGCAGCGAGCTGGACGTCACGAAGAACGCCATCTGGAACACGCTGGCGATGACGAGGCCGACCACGCTCACCGGGCGCCGCCCGCGCGTCTCGGCCAGCCTTCCGGCCAGGATGATCCCGAGGAAGCCGGGCAGCCCCGCGGTCACGGTCCGGAAGGCGGCCACGCTGGCGTTCGAGAAGTGGTGGGTGTGCGTCAGGTACCGGTTCGTCAGCTGGGAAGACGGCGCGCTGAACACGTTGGCGAGGAACGCCACCGCGCACAGGGCGAGGAACCGTCCCCCGTAGCGGGGCAGCGCGATCCGCATCCGACGGGTCCGGCGTGTCCGCTCGGTCAGGCGGGTGAAGCGCTGGGTCTCGGGGAGCCGGCGGGCGAGGCCGGGCAGGGCGAGCAGCGTGAGCGCGCTGACGAGGAACGACAGCCGCCACCCGTCCCCGCCGAGGTCCGCCAGCGGGAGCAGCACCACCGAGATCCCGAAGCCCAAGCCGAGTGCCAGCGCGAACATCGACAGCGAGAAGGCTCGGGCGCCCTCGGGCGCCTCCTCGATCGCCACGATCGACGCCACCACCAGCGTCGAGTTCACGAGCGCGCGCGCGAGGAGCTGGGAGGCGACGAACACCTCGTAGGTCGGCGCCGCGGCGGCGAGGCCGTTGGCGACGCAGATCCCACCCAGCCCGAAGAGCAACATCCGGCGCCGGCCGTAGCGGTCGGCGAGGGCCGCCGCGACGAGGGAGACGAGCACCCCAGCCCGGGTGAGGGCGAGCGCGAACCCGAGGGCCTCGTCGGAGCGGCCGAACGACTGCGTGACGGCGTCGCCGTCCTGGGTCAGCAGCGCGCCGCCGAAGTTGGCGATGGCGCCGACGGCGGCGACGGTGGCGAGGGCGGTCGCCTGCGCGGCCGAGAAGTCGGCCGGCGGCACCAGCAGCAGCCGGGGGCGACGGCGCGGCGGGGGAGCGCCGGCGAGGTCGGCCTGGACGCGCGCCGCCGCGTCCCGCAGGTCTCCCCGCGCCGCCAGCACGGCCATGATGCGGATGAACCAGCCGAAGTAGGGGACCTTCGGTGCCGGCGACGACCGCAGCTCGAGCACCGACGCCTGCTCGCCGTCGGGCCGCACGTCGAACTCGAGCGCGGCCACCGGTCTCGGACTCTCGGCGAGCACTCGGGTGGCGCGCTCGCGGACCTGCTCGGCGGGCGCGTCCAGCCTGACCTGCACGCGCCGGCCCACACCCGGCATGCTATGGCCCGCGACAACCGACGCGACGGAAGGAGAACGCGGTGGCGCAGCTCAAGGTCGGCGCGAAGGCCCCCGCGTTCTCACTACGCGACCAGGCCGGCAAGCGCGTGCGGCTCGCCGACTTCAAGGGCAAGCCGATCGTCGTGTACTTCTACCCGAAGGCGGACACGCCGGGCTGCACGACGCAGGCCTGCGAGCTCCAGGAGGCGCTCCCGGCGCTCAGGCGCCTGAAGGCGACCGTCCTCGGTGTCAGCCCGGACCCGCCCGAGAAGCAGAAGCGGTTTGCCGCCAAGTACGGCTTGAAGTTCCCCCTGCTCGCCGACGAGGACCACGCGGTGGCGAACGCGTGGGGCACCTGGGGCGACAAGACCCTCTACGGCCGCAAGTTCAAGGGGATCATCCGGTCCGCGTTCGTCATCGACCCCGCCGGCAAGGTCGCCGCCACCTTCTACAAGGTGAGCCCCAAGGCCACGGTCGGGAAGGTCACCGGCGCGCTCCAGGAGCTGAAGGGCAAGTAACGCTGGTCGGCGGCCAGCCGGCCCGACCGGCGCCTGGCGCGGGCGAGGCGCGCGGCTACGCGGTGGCCGAGGATGCAGCCTGATTGGCGGTGGTCGCGTCGCCGAGGTGGAAGCCCCGGTAGCGCTCCGCGGCCACGCGCCCGATCACGTCGGTGTAGAGCGGGAGGCCGCCGATGTAGGGCATGAAGACGCGCGCCTTGCCGGGCACGTTGGCACCCATCCACCACGAGTTGGCGGTCGGGAAGAGGGTGCGGCTGGCCACCGCGTTCACGTGCTCGACCCAGTCGTCCTCGGCTTCGACGGTGGCGTCGATGGTGGCGAGCCCGTGCTCCTCGAGGTAGCCGATGCAGTCGGCGATCCAGTCGACGTGCTGCTCGATGGCGACCATCATGTTGACGAGGACCGACGGACTCCCCGGACCGGTGACGATGAAGAGGTTCGGGAAGCCGGCGGTCGCGATCCCGAGGTAGGTGCGGGGCCCGGCCTCCCACTTGTCGCGCAGCGCGACGCCGTTCGCTCCGACGATCCCGGCCCGCAGCATCGGTCCGGTCATGGCGTCGAAGCCGGTCGCGAAGACGATCACGTCGAACTCGTACTCGTCGGCCGTCGTGCGGAGCCCCCGCGGGGTGACCTCGACGATCGGCGTGGCGCGGACGTCGACCAGCGTGACGTCGTCACGGTTGAACGTGGCGTAGTAGTCGGTGTCGAGGCACGGCCGTTTCGTGCCGAGCGGGTGGTTGCGGGGCGACAGCAGGTCGGCGACCTTCGGGTCGTCGACGATCTCCCGGATGCGCCCGCGGACGAACTCGGCCGCGGTGTCGTTGGCGTCCTTGTCGACGAGGAGGTCGTTGTAGGCGGCGACCATGCCGTAGAGGGTCCCCGACTCCCAGGCCGCCTCGTAGCGGGCCTGGCGCGCCGCCTCGTCGACGCTCAGGGCCGAGTGCCCGGGGACGGGGACGACGACGCCGGCGCGCGACTCGCGCATGGCCTGGCGGTGCTCCTCGGCCCGGGCCTTGCGCGCCGCCACCACGGCCGGATCGAGCGGCGCGTTCTTGGCCGGGAGGGTGAAGTTCGGGGTGCGCTGGAAGACGGTGAGGTGCGCGGCCTGCTCGGCGATCAGCGGGATCGACTGGATCCCCGACGAGCCGGTGCCGACCACGCCGACCCGCAGGCCGGTGAGGTCGACGCCCTCGTGGGGCCACCGGCTCGTGTAGAGCACCCGGCCCTCGAAGTCGTCGACCCCGTCGATGTCGACGTCCTTCGGGGCGGACAGGCATCCGGTCGCCATGACGCAGAACCGGGCTGAGACCTCGTCGCCCCGGTCGGTGCTGACGTTCCATCGCTTCGTCTCCTCGTCCCAGACCATCCCGGTGACGCGGGTGTCGAACTGGATGTCGCGCCGCAGGTCGAAGCGGTCGGCGACGTGGTTGACGTAGTCGAGGATCTCGGGCTGGGTGGCGTAGCGCTCCGACCACGTCCACTCCTGCTCGAGCTCGGGCGAGAACGAGTAGCAGTAGTCCATCGACTCGACGTCGCACCGAGCGCCGGGGTAGCGGTTCCACCACCACGTCCCGCCGACGTCGGCCGCCGCCTCGTAGCCCTGGACCGTGAGGCCGAGGGGGCGGAGTCGGTGGTGCGTGTAGAGGCCGGCGAAGCCCGCGCCCACGATGACGGCGTCGACGTCGCGCCGAGGGGTCACGGGGTCATTGTGTCGCAGGTCGGTGCCGTCCTGCGCCGGTGCCGCCGCCCGGCCGGCGTGGGCCCTCTCTATCCGGTGAACCGGGGCGCGACGACGATCGGAGCGCAGCTGGTGTCGCCCGGTGTGAACACGGCGAGCACGCCGCCGTTGCCGCCGGTGCCGGGGTTGTCGGTGTTCAGAGCCACGGTGGTCGCGGCTGGGAAGTTCGTGCCGCCGCCGCCGCCCGCTCCGGCTGTGCCGATCCCGCTGTCGCCACCGGTGCCGCCCTTGAATCCGCCGCCGCCGCCGCCACCACCCCCGCTGCTACCCGCGCCGCCATGGGTGCCGTTGGCGCCCACCTGGGTCGGGGCTGCCCCGGCGACGCCGCCGGTGGCGCCGGCCACGCTCTGGCCGTTGAAGCCGCCCGGGCCGCCATTGCCGCCGTTGCCGCCATCGTTACCGCCGCCGGCGCCCGCCCCGGCTGCGACGAGGATCTCGGCGCCGTTCCTGAGTACCGCGCTGGCGCCACCCCCGCCGCCACCGGCGCCCCCGTCGGTGTTGCCTTGACCGCCGCTCCCGCCCGCGCCGTAGCTGGACGGGCCGCCGCTGCCGGGAAGCAAAGTCGACGTGGCCGACCCGCCGACCTGCCCGACGGCGATCGTGTACGCCTGGCCCGGCGTGACCTGCACGACGACCTTCACCGACGCGCCGAGGGCCGCGGAGCCGCCGCCGGCCGGCGGGAAGCCGGCGCCGCTGTTCCCGCCGAAGGCCTCGAAGGTCACGCAGGTGACGCCGGCCGGGACGGTGAAGGTCCCGTCGGCGGTGAAGGGTTGACTCGCCGCGCGACGCTGGGAGCGGTGGCGGCCGCGACGCCCGCGACGCCGCCGACGAGGGCGAGGACCGCGCCCACCCGTCCGATCAGTGCTCGGTGGTGTCGCACCCCGCCCCCCTCGGTCGACAAGACGCGCGGACGCTAACACGGGCGCCGTCCGGCGGGTCCCGTCGGTCGGGTCGGGCAGCCCGGCGACCGGCGGGGGCCGGTTACGCGCCGACGGCGTGGACGCCGCCGTCGACGTGGAGCATCTCGCCGGTGGTGGCGGGGAACCAGTCGGAGAGCAGGGCCACGCAGGCCTGGGCGACGGGCTCGGGGTTGTTGACGTCCCAGCCGAGCGGGGCCCGGCCGGACCAGACGGCCTCGAAGTGCTCGAAGCCGGGGATGCTGCGGGCCGCCATCGTGCGCAGCGGGCCGGCCGCGACGAGGTTCACCCGGATGCCGTCCGGGCCCAGGTCGCGGGCCAGGTAGCGGGCAGTCGACTCGAAGGCGGACTTGGCGACGCCCATCCAGTCGTAGACCGGCCAGGCCTGGGTGTTGTCGAAGTCGAGGCCGACGATCGACGAGCCGGGTCGCAGCAGCGGCTTCGCCGCCACCGCCAGGGCCTTCAGTGAGTACGCGGACACCTGCAGCGCGACCGACACGTCCTCCCACGGCGCGTCGAGGAAACCGCCGCCGAGGCAGCTCGGCGGCGCGAACCCGATCGCGTGCAGGACGCCGTGCAGCTCGCCGCCCACCCGCTCCGCCAACGCGTCGAGGTCGGCCGTGCTCGACACGTCGAGCTCGACGATGTCCACCGGCTGGGGCAGCCGCTTGGCGGAGCGCTCGGTGAGGCTCATGATTCGCCCGAACGAGCTGAGCACGACCGTCGCGCCTTCCTCCTGGGCTCGGCGAGCGACCGAGAACGCGATCGACGACGCGTTGAGCACGCCGGTGACGAGGATGCGCTTGCCGTCGAGCAGCATGGTCGGGCTCCTACAGCGGGGTGTTGGGGTGGCGGCGCGGCGCGACCGCCTCCTGCTTGGTGCGGAGCCGGTCGAGGGCCGTCGCCAGCGCCCGCCGGGTGTCGGTGGCGGCAAGGACCTCGTCCACGAAGCCCCGCTCCGCGGCCGCGTACGGATTCAGGAAGCGTTGGTCGTACTCGGCCTCGAGTCCGGCCCGCTTGACGGCCGCGGCGCCGTCGTCGTCGGCGGCCAGCTGGCGCCCGTGCAGGATCTGCACCGCGCCGACGGCGCCCATCACCGCGATCTCCGCCGTCGGCCAGGCCGCGCACCAGTCGTTGCCGAGGTCCTTCGAGTCCATGACGATGTACGCGCCGCCGTACGCCTTGCGCAGCACGACGCACAGCCGGGGGACGGTGGCGGCCGCGTACGCGTGGACGAGCTCGGCGCCGTGGCGGATCATGCCCCGCCACTCGAGGTCCTTGCCGGGCTCGAAGCCGGGCGTGTCGACGAAGGTGACGAGCGGCAGGTTGAAGCAGTCGCACCACTGGACGAAGCGGGCCGCCTTCTCGGAGCCCTCGATGTCGATCGCTCCGGCTCGTTGGGCGGGCTGGTTGGCGAGCACCCCGACCGCGCGCCCGTCGAGGCGGCCGAGTCCGGTGACGAAGTTCGGCGCGTGCTCGGCCCGCAGCTCGAGGAAGCTCCCGCCGTCGAGCACGTCCTCGAGCACGTCCCGGATGTCGTAGGAGGCGTTCGAGCGATCGGGGACCGCCGCCGCGGCCACCGTCGTGTCCCGATCGACCGGGTCGCCGGTGTCGAGGCGGGGCGGGTCGGCGAGGTGGTGGTCGGGCAGGTACTCGAGGAGGTGGGCGACGGCGACGAGCGCGTCGTCCTCGTCGCCGGCCACGATCGAGGCGACCCCGCTGCGCGGGCCGTGCTGGGCGGCGCCGCCGAGCTGGCGGTGGTCGAGCGCGATGCCGGTGAAGGCGCGGACGGTGTCGGGGCCGCTGACGTACGCGAACGCGTCGGTGGTCATCACGGTCACGTCGGCGATCCCGAGCAGGAGTGCGGGTCCGGAGACGCAGGGCCCGACGACGACCAGGACGGTCGGGACGACGCCCGACGCGGACGCCATGGCGCGCGCCACGCGCCCCCAGGCGTGCAGCGACGCCACGCCCTCGGCGACGTCGGCGCCCGAGGAGGCGACGGTGCCGATCAGGGGCACGCCGATCTCGACCGCCAGCTTCGCGGCCCGCTCGACCGTCGCGCCCTCCGGGGGGCCGATGGCGCCGACGTGCTTGCCGTCGGAGATCCGGAACGCGACGACCCGTCGCTGGTCGAGCGTCGCGAGCGCGGCGGCGGCGGCGTCGCTGGCGCGCCCCTCGATGGGCACCGGCGTGCCGCCCCAGAGCGCGGGGGTGATCACCCGGTCGGCGTCAGGACCAGGGTCGCGTTGTGGCCGCCGAAGCCGAACGAGTTCGACAGCACCGGCGCCGGTCCGAATGGCCGGGGCGAACCGGTCACGACGTCGAGGTCGATGTCCTCGCCGAGCTGCTCGACGTTGGCGGTGGGGGGGACCACGCCGTCCCGGATGGAGCAGAGGGCGACGACGGCCTCGGCCGCGCCGGCCCCCGCGATCATGTGGCCGAACACGCCCTTCGATCCCGTGACCGGGGGCGCGCCGTCGCCGAACACCTTGTGGATCGCCTCGGCCTCCGACGCGTCGTTGAGCTCGGTCGAGGTGCCGTGGGCGTTGATGTGGCCGATGTCGGCCGGCCCGAGCCCGGCGTCGTCGAGGGCCAGCTGCATGCAGCGGGTCGCGCCCTCGCCGCCCGGGGAGGGGGCCGTGATGTGGTGGGCGTCGGCGTTGCGGCCGTACCCGGCGACCTCGCCGTACACGCGGGCGCCGCGCGCCAGCGCCCGCTCGAGCGGCTCGAGGACGACGAACGCCGCCCCCTCGGCGATCACGAAGCCGTCCCGCTGGGCGTCGAAGGGCCGGGAGGCGCGCAGCGGGTCGTCGTTGCGGGTGCTGAGCGCCCCCATGCGCGCGAAGGCGGCCACGGTGATCGTGGTGAGGGGGTACTCGGTGCCGCCGGCGACGACGACGTCGGCGGTGCCGTCCCGGATGAGACGCGCGCCCTCCCCGATCGCGTTCGTGCCGGCCGCGCACGCGGTGGCGATGCACATCGCCGGCCCCGTGTAGCCGAAGCGGATCGAGATGACGCCCGCGGTGGCGTTTGGCATCATCATCGGGACGAAGAACGGGTTCACCCGCGCCGGCCCGCGCTCGAAGTAGATCTTCGCGTTCTGCTGCAGCGTGTCGAGGCCGCCGTTGCCGGTGGCGGCGATGACCGCGCAGCGCTCCGGGTCGGCGCCGAGCTCGCCGGCGTCCTCGATGGCGTCGGCGGCGGCCGCGAACCCGAGCTGGGCGACCCGGTCCTGGCGACGGACGTCCTTCGGCCCGAAGTAGGCGACCGGGTCGAACTCCTCGGGCACCGTGCACGCGAACGTGACCGAGAGGCCCTCCTCGACGAACGAGGGCACGGTGGCCGCGACCGGGCGCGCGTCGCGGACGTTGGCCCAGAAGCTGTCCAGGTCGACGCCGGCGGGCGTCTTCACGCCCATGCCGGTGACCGCGATGCGGGGCCGCCGGCGGTGGTCGAGGAGCTCGGGACTCATGCCTTCGAGGCCACCTTCGACATGACGAGGTCGACCGCCTGGCCGACGGTGGTCACGTCCTCGAGGTCCTCCTCGGGGACCGAGATGTCGAAGCGCTCCTCCAGGCCCATCACCAGCTCGACCAGGTCGAGGCTGTCGGCGTCGAGATCCTCCTTGAACCGGGCGTCCTCGGTGACGGCCTCCGGCTCGACGGAAAGGACCTCGACCGCCACTTCCCGCAGGGCGGCGACTGCGTCCTGACGCTCCATTGCTCCTCCTCGCTCGATTGGGGTAGCGCTCAGTGGCCCATGCCGAGGCCACCGTCGACCGGCACGACGGCGCCCGTCACGTACCCGGCGGCCTCGGAGCATAGGAACGCTACGAGACCGGCCACCTCGGCGGGGGTACCGAGCCGACCGAGCGGGACCGTGGCCTCCATCACACCGCGCCAGTCGGCCGGCATGGCCTCGGTCATGTCGGTCACGATAGGCCCGGGGGCGACGACGTTGCAGGTGACGTGCCTCGACGCGAGCTCGCGCGCGATGGCCCGCGAGAGCCCGACCAGGCCCGCCTTCGCGGCCGCGTAGTTCGCCTGGCCGGGCGCGCCGGTGTGCGCGGCGACCGACGACACGTTGACGATGCGGCCCCACCGGTTGCGCATCAGCTTCGGCGTCGCGCGCCGAATGGTGTGGAAGGCGCCGGTGAGGCTCGTCGCCACCACCCGCTCCCACTGCTCGTCGGTCATGCGGGCGACGAGCCCGTCCTCGGTGACGCCGGCGTTGTTGACCAGGATCTCGACCGGCCCGAACGCCCTCTCGACCTCGCCGAAGGCGCGGTCGACCGCGTCGGCGTCACGGACGTCGGCCAGCACGGCCATCGACTCGTGCCCGGCAGCCTCCAGCTCGCGCTGGGTCTCCTTGGCGCCGTCGCTCACCGAGCAGCACACGACCCGGTGGCCGGCGTCGCCGAGCGCCAGCGCGATGGCGCGGCCGATCCCGCGGGACGCGCCGGTGACCAGCGCGGTTCGCGGCGCGTCGCTCACGGCCGTCCCCACCGGAGCAGCGCGCTGCCCCAGGTCATGCCGGCACCGAATCCGCTGAGCAGGATGAGCTGACCGTCCTCGAGGCGCCCGTCGTCGGCCGCCTCGGCGAGCGCGAGCGGGATGGAGGCCGCCGACGTGTTGCCGTACCGCGCGATGTTCACGATCGTTCGCTCCGGGGGGATCCCCAGCCGGTTCGCGGCGGCGTCGATGATCCGCGCGTTGGCCTGGTGGGGGACGAACCAGTCGACCTGGGAGGATGCCACGCCGGCCCGGGTCAGGGTGGCACCGGCGGACTCGACCACGACCCGCACGGCCCGCCGGAACACCTCCGGGCCCTGCATCTGCAGGAACTGGAGCCCCTCGGCGAGCGTCTCGGCGGTGGTGGGTCGCCGGCTGCCACCTGCCTTCACCTGCAGCAGCCCGGCCAGGCTGCCGTCGCAGCCGAGGTCGAAGGCGAGCAGGCCGGGGCCGTCGTCGGGGCTGGCCTCGAGGACCAGCGCCGCCGCGCCGTCGCCGAACAGGACGCAGGTGGTGCGGTCGGCGGGGTCGATGATGCGCGACAGCGTCTCGGCCCCGATGACGAGGACGTGGCCGAGACCGCCGGTGGCGAGCAGCGAGCCGCCCGCGACGAGCTCGTAGACGAACCCGGCGCAGCCGGCGCCGAGGTCGAACGAGCCGCAGCGCAGGCCGAGGCCGTCGCCGACGAAGGCGCCGGTGTGGGGGATCGGCTGCTCGGGCGTGGCGGTGGCGACGATCAGCAGGTCGACGTCGACGGGCGTGATCTTGGCGGACTTGATCGCGGCCGCGCCGGCGGCGATGGCCAGGGTGGCGGTCGTCTCGTCGGGGGCGGCGATGCGCCGCTCCCGGATGCCGGTGCGCTCGACGATCCACTGGTCGGACGTGTCGACGCGGCGCTCGAGGTCGGCGTTGGTGAGACGCCCCTCGGGGAGGGCCGTGCCCCAGCCGGCGATGCAGGCCCGCATCCTCAGTGCACTCGGAGCCAGGCGACCGGCTGTCCTTCGCGCAGCCGCTCGCCCGGGCGCACGAGCACGCCGACGAGCTGGCCCGCGAACGGGCTCGCCACCGGGGTGCAGGTGCCGGGCCCGTCGACCATCCCCACAGTCTGGCCTTGGGTGACGGTGCCGGCCTCGGGCAGGTCGACGGGCCGGAACACGCCGACGGTCGGGGCGACGATCATCCGCTCGGGGACCAGCAGGCCCTCGCCGTGGTCGAGCAACGTCTCCATCAGCGCACCTCCTCGAGGGTGAGCGCGTCGGCGTCGGCGGGGGTGGCGACGCCGCGGACGGGCACGTCGGGGGTGGTTCGCTTGGCGAGGCCGGCCAGCATCGAGCCGTGCCCGACCTCGAGGCAGGTGGTGGCGCCGAGGCCGGCGATGGTCAGCATCGACTCGCGCCAGCGCACCGGGACCGCCACGTGCTCGGCCGACCGGGGCCGCCAGTCGGTGTCGTCGTGGGCCTCGGCGTCGAGGTTCGACACCACGGGCGAGGCGGCCGGCCGGAACGTCACCCCGGCCAGCTCGTCGACGAGGCTATCGGCGGCCGGTCGCATGAGCCGAGTGTGGAAGGCGCCCCCCACGTTGAGCGGCGTGGCGCGCTTCACCCCCAGCTCCTTGGCCCGGGCCGAGCCCGCCTCGACCCCGTCCGGGGTGCCGGCGATAACGACCTGGCCCGGCGCGTTGTCGTTGGCGAGCCAGCAGCCGTCCGGCGCGGCCTGGCAGGCCTCGAGGGCCTGCTCGGGGGTGGCGCCGAGCAGCGCCGCCATGCGCCCCGGGTGGGCGTCGGCGGCGGCCTGGGTCAGCTCGGCCCGGCGGGCCGCGAAGCGGACCCCGTCCTCGAGGGCGAGGGCTCCGGCGGCGATGAGGGCCGTGACCTGGCCGAGCGAGTGGCCGGCGAACGCGACGGGGGCCGGGACCCGGTCCCGGATCGCCTCCCACGCCAGGAGAGAGGTAAGGAGGACGGCCAGCTGGGCGTCCCGGGTCCGGGCCAGCTGATCGGCGGGGGCGTCGAGGACGAGCGGGGCCAACGGCTCCCCGAGGGCGGCCTCGGCCCGGTCGAGGACGGCCCAGGCGTCGGTGCCGCGCCAGGGCGCGCCCATGCCGGGGCTCTGGGTTCCCTGACCGGGGAACAGGACGGCGATTCCCACGGGCTCTCTCTCGTCGAAGGCTGGGCGGGCCGCCACCCGCGGCTCCTCCCTCGAGGGATCCGACCGATCCTGAGCCCACGGGGTTACACGCCCGGGTCCCCAGCGTTACGAATAACGTCGCTGTCGTGCTGGCCAACTCGGACGAGCTGGTGGCGCTGCTGCCTCACCGGCCGCCGTTCCGCTTCGTCGACGCCGTGGACGCCTTCGAGCCGGGGGTCTCCATCGAGGCCCGGTACCGGGTGACGGGGGAGGAGGACTTCCTCGCCGGGCACTTCCCCGGCAACCCGGTGCTGCCGGGGGTGATCCAGCTCGAGGCCTTGGCCCAGGCGGGGGCGATCGCGGTGCTGGCCGACGAGCGGGGCAAGGATCGCCTTCCTCTCTTTGGGGGGGTCGAGAAGGTGCGGTGGCGGCGGATCGTGCGGCCGGGCGAGGAGCTGATGCTCTCGGTCCGGCTCGAGCGGCTGAGCGGCCGGGGCGGGTGGGGGCAGGGCACCGCCAGCGTCGATGGCGCCACCGCCTGCCAGGCCCGCCTGTTCTTCGCGTTCGCCGACGCGTGACGCTCCGGCCGCTGGCCCTGGGGCTGCTGGCCGCCGCCCTCCTGGCGCCGGTCGGCAGCCCGTCGGCGGCGGTGGCGGCGGTCCGGCCCCGGTCGGTCGTGCAGCTCGGCGACTCGGTGGCCTCGGGCGAGGGGACGCTCTACGGCTACCGGTACGACCGGGCGTCCCGGACGTGGACGGGTGGGAGCGTGCTGGCCAGCTGGCCCGGCCCGTACCCCGGTTGCCACGACTCGCCGGCCGCGTACGGGAACCTGGTCGCCCGCCGGCTCGGGGCGCGCTTCGCCACCTTCGCCTGCTCGGGTGCCTCGTACCTCAACGGGGTCGTCGCGCCCCAGACCCAGTCCGGGCTGCTCGGTCCGACGACGCTGCGCCCGGCCCAGTTCGGGGTCTGGCCGTCCGGCCCCGACCTCAACGCCGCCTACGACGCGGCCCGGCCCGACCTCGTGCTCGTCACCCTCGGCGCCGACGACGTCGACTTCTCACCCGTCGTGCGCGACTGCGTCGAGAACGAGCTCGCGCACCGCATCACGGGCGAGTCCCTGCGCTGCACGGCCGGCAACCCGGGCCCGACGATCGCCGCCGACCTCAACACCAACCTGCCCGCGCTCGGCCCCCACCTCGTCGCGCTGTCCCAGGCGATCCGGGCCCGCGGCCGCGCCGCGGGGCGGGTGCCGGCGGTGGTCTTCACCCTCTACCACGACCCGTTCCCGACCGGCGCCCAGCGCTGTCCGGACGTCGCCCTGCTCGACCCGACCCAGGTCGCCTACCTGCGGTCGCTGCTGGGCGCGCTGAACGCGACCGTCCGCGCCTCGCTCGCGTCCCAGCCCGGCGTCGCGCTGGCGGACACCTCCCGGGCCATGGTCGGCCCGGACGGCAAGGACCATCGGTGGTGCAGCGCCGACCCGTGGGCGTACGGCCTGTCGACCATCTCGGTGAGCAACCCGGCCAGCCTGCTGAGCGCGGCCCCGTTCCATCCCACCCCGGTCGGGCAGGCCCGGTTCGCGGCCCTGGTGACGCCGGTGGCGCAGCGCGCCCTCGGCCGCTGACCCGCTAGCGGCGGTCGTCCGGGCGCAGCTCGGCGACCGGTCGGCGGTCGTCGTCGCGGGCGTCGAGCTCGTCGGCGAGGTGCTCGGGGTCCTCCTTGAGCAGCAGCCGGGTCTCCACGTCCCGATCGAGCCGCCGGGACCCGTCGCGGGGCCACGGCGACAGCACGATGAAGAGGAGGATGACGACCGACGCGCCGACGCAGCCGATCCCGATCCAGGTGATGTCGCTGATGGCAGCGAGGCTCATGGTGGCGGCAGTGTACCGACGCGGGGCCGGAATCCTGGACAACGACGCGAGGCTGCTCGCGCCGCACGTGACCGAGCGTCGCCGGACACGGCCGATACGGTCGTCCGGTGCGCCCCCGTCGCGCCCCCGACCGGGGTTTCTTCCGTCGCTACGGCATCGCCCTCGGCGTGGCCGTGGGGCTGGTGATCGTCGCGATCATCGGCGTCAACCTGCTGATCGAGCAGAAGCTGTCGTCGGTGTCGCGCGTGTCGCTGCACCTGCCGTCGGCCCCGTCGAACGGCGCCAACTACCTGATGGTCGGCTCGGATACTCGGTCCTTCGTGAGCAGCGCCCAGGACCGGCAGGCCTTCGGCACCCAGACCCAGACCCAGGGTCAGCGCTCCGACACGATCATGATCCTGCACACCGACACGTCGTCGGGCCGCTCCCTGCTGGTGTCGGTGCCACGCGACCTGTGGGTGCCGATCGCCGGCCACGGCAACGCGAAGATCAACTCCGCGTTCACGATCGGGCCCCAGACGCTCGTCGACACCATCCAGGCCGACCTGAACGTGCCGATCCACCACTACGTCGAGGTCAACTTCGACACCTTCCGCAAGATGGTCGATGCCGTCGGCACCGTTCCCGTGTTCTTCCCCGCCCCGGCCCGGGACCACTTCTCGGACCTCAACGTGCCGACCGCCGGCTGCGTCCAGCTCAACGGGGTCCAGGCCCTGTCGTTCGTCCGCTCCCGCGACCTGGAGGTCCTCGACCCCCAGACCCACCAGTGGAAGATCGTCGACGCGCTGCCGGACATCGGGCGGGTCGGACGCCAGCAGGCGTTCGTGCGCGAGCTGGCGTCGGTCGCCCTCAACACGGCGCTGACCAACCCGCTGCAGGGCAACAGCATCGTCGACAAGGTCATCAGCGACCTGCGCCTCGACGACGGGTTCTCGCGCAGCGACCTGTTCGCGGTGGTCGGCGCCTTCCACGGCGTGAACCCCAACGACCCCAGCC
>Ga0102924_1004024_pt1 | contig 15072 bp, 16 predicted proteins | sample PaiPotPPM11metaG_FD_80116 | JGI IMG/M metagenome (GOLD analysis project Ga0102924, IMG submission 80116) | Iron sulfur acid spring bacterial and archeal communities from Banff, Canada, to study Microbial Dark Matter (Phase II) - Paint Pots PPM... ... | reverse complement strand
GGCGGGGGTGATCAGGTGCGGGCTGATCCACAGCGGCATGACGACCAGCGCGGCGGCGAACACGGCCAGGGTGAGGCCCATGGCGGGGATGGTCCGGCGGACGAGCAAGCCGACGGTGACGCCGATCATGAAGGCGAGCGCGGCCGCGCCGATCGGGACGATGCCGCGGGTGCCGAACACGATCGGCGCGAACCTGGACAGCTGGCTGGTGCCGACGGGGAACCCGCCGACCCGGTCGATCGGCCCGGCCCACCAGGACAGGAGCAGCCCCGCGATCCCGGCGAAGGCCATCGCGGCGCCGCCGCCGATGGCGATCTTGACGAGCAGCCACCTGGTGCGGGAGACGGACTGGTTCCAGGTCAGCCGGTGCGTGCCGGCTTCGAGTTCTCTGGCGATCATCGGGGCGCCCCAGAACGCGCCGATGACCAGGGGGATCAGGTACATGACGGCGCCGCCCGCGAAGTAAAGCACCGGGTAGCCGCCGGTCCGCACCTCGGCGAGGAACGCCGCCGGGTGGGCGCCGTACTCGGCGTACAAGTGGTCGAGGCCGGGTTCGGTCAGCCCGCAGGCCAGGGCGATGAGCGCCAGCGCGGCCGCGGCGATGAGCAACTGCAGGCGGGACTGCCGCCAGGCGAGCCAGGTCATGATGCTGCCTCCAGGTAGGTGAGGACCATGTCTTCCGTGGTGAGACCGGGGTGCGCGGCGAGCAGGCCGCGCAGCGGGCCGGCGGCGCGGACCCGGCCGCCGGTGAGCACGATCAGCCAGTCGCAGACCCGGTCGAGATCGGAGACCAGGTGCGAGGACAGCACGACGCTCATCCCGGTGTCGCGGGCGGCGACGGTCAGGTCGTCCATGAACCCGCGGCGGGCCAGGGGGTCGAGGGCGGCGACCGGCTCATCCAGGATCAGCAGGTCAGGCCGCTTGGCGATCGCCATCGTGAGCGCGAGCTGCGCGCGCTGCCCGCCGGACAGCTTGCCCGCTTTCTGCTTCTGGTCCAGGCCGAGCCGTTCGACCCGGGCTTGCGCGTAATCCTGGTCCCAGCCCGGGTTGAGGTGCGCGCCGAGCTTCAGGTGGTCGGCGATGCTCAGCCCCGCGTAGGTGGGGGTCTCCTGCGCGACGAAGCCGACCCGGGCCAGTTGCGTGCCCGGTGCCTCCTCCAGCACCCGGATTGTCCCCTCCGTCGGCGCGAGCATCCCGGTAATCAGGTTCAGGAGCGTTGACTTGCCGGTCCCGTTCGGGCCGACCAGTCCGGTGACGGTCCCGGCCGGGACCGTCAGTGTGCATTCGGTGAGGGCCTGCTTGCCGCGGTACCGCTTGCCGAGGCCCTGGGTCTGGATGACTGCGTCCATGCCAGCAACGATCACGGCCGGCCCCGCGCCGCCGCGTCGGGCCACGGTGCCGGCTTGCGGGTCGTACCCAGGTACGATGCGATATCCCGGCCGGCGCGGTTATCGTCGGACCGTGAAAATCACCCCGGTCCGGCTCGACTGCGCCGCCGCGCTCGCGCTCGCCGTCGCGGCCACCGTGGCTTTTCACGAGCTGGCGGCGACCGCGGCGCCGCGCCCGTTGATCTTGATCCTCGTCTTGCTGTCGGTCCTTCCCGCCGCCGTCCGACGGCTTTGGCCGCGCACCGTCCTGGCCGTGGTCACGATCGCCGCGGCGCTGGTGGTGGCCCTGTCCCACGGCGACCCGGTGCCGCAACTGGCGGTCGCGTACGTCATCTACCTGATTCCCGGGCGGTTCCCGCGCACGGTCGCGCTCGCGCTGCTCGGCGGCACGCTCGCCGTGCTGGCCGCGTCCGCGGCGGCCTTGCCGGGCCGCGAGGCGTTGACCGCGCTGGCGGAGAACCTTCCGCTGGCGGCCGGCTCCTGGTTGATCGGCTACGCGGTCACCCAGCAGCGCGCGTACGCCAAGGCGGTGCGGAGCCAGGCGGAACGCGACGACCGGATTCGGATTGCGCGCGAACTGCACGACGTGGTCGCGCACGGCCTCAGCCTGATCGCGGTGCAAGCCGGCGTCGCCGGCTGGGTCGCCGAGTCACAGCCCGCCGAGGCCGCGCGGGCGCTCGCTTCGATCGAGGAGATCAGCCGGGGTGCGCTGCGCGAGATGCGGGCCCTGCTCGGCGTGCTGCGGGTGGAGGACGAAGCGCCCGCCGACCTCGCACCCGCCCACGGGCTGGCCGACCTGCCCGCGCTGGGCGACCGGGTTACCGCGGCCGGGATCAAGGTGACGCTGGACGTGCGCGGCTCGCAGCGTGAACTGCTACCCGGGCTTGACCTGGCCGCGTACCGGGTGGCGCAGGAAGCGCTCACCAACGTGGTCAAGCACTCCGGCGCGGCTACCTGCCGGGTGACCGTCCAATACGAGGCGGAGTCCGTGGACCTGGAGATTGCCGACGACGGGCACGGGCGCGGGCTTGGGCACGGGGCGGCGCGGGGGCCCGCCGGGCACGGGATCAAGGGCATGCGGGAGCGAGTGGCCCTCTATGAGGGGACGTTCCACGCCGGGCCCGGACCGGAAGGCGGCTTCACCGTCAGCGCGCGGTTCCCCGCATGACCCGGGTACTGGTCGCCGACGATCAGGCGCTGCTGCGCGGCAGCCTGCGGCTGCTCGTGGACAGCGCACCCGACCTGACCGCGGTCGGCGAGGCGGGCACCGGAGCCGAAGCGGTCGCACTCGCCGTCAGCGAGCAGCCCGACGTGGTCTTGATGGACATCCGGATGCCCGGCATGGACGGCATCGAGGCGACCAGGCAGATCACGGCCGCTCCGTCGACGTCGGCCACGCGCGTTCTCGTGCTGACCACGTTCAACCTGGACGAGTACGTGTTCGCGGCGCTGCGCGCCGGCGCCAGCGGATTCCTGCTCAAGGATACGCCGCCCGGCGAACTGCTCGCCGCCGTGCGCGTCGTCGCCGCCGGCGACGCGCTGCTGTCCCCCAGCGTGACCCGGCAGCTCATCGGCGAGTTCGCTCGCCAGCCGGGGCCCGCGCCCAGACGACCGGTCGTGGGCGAGCTCACCGACAAGGAAGCGGAAGTCCTCACGCTGATCGGGCTCGGGCTGTCGAACACCGAGATCTGCGCGCGGCTGTACGTGAGCATGTCCACCACCAAGACGCACGTCGGCCGGCTGCTGATGAAACTCGACGCGCGGGACCGGGCGCAGCTGGTCATCGCCGCCTACGAGGCTGGCCTGGTCCGCGCGTCGCGCCCCGGGGCGTCGGATCCTGCGGCCTGGCGCGGCGAAGACAGCAGGTAGAGGACCGTCCCGTAGCAGAGGATCGCGACGCCGGCCAGCACGGCCATCGTCATGGAGGCGCTGTCCTGGCCGCCGTTGTTGGTGAAGTCGACCCCGGAGAAGGCCGCGCCGATGATCGTGATCAGGGCGATGACCGCCGCCGCCAGGACGGTCCAGTAGCGGGCCATCACGGCCTGGACAAGGAGCCCGATGGCCGCCAGGATCAGCAGGATCGCGAGCACCGCGTGAATGCTGAGCGCGGCGGGCCCGTTCGAGATCGCCTTACCCATTCCCCCTCCCTTATCGGCCGACGGGACGGTCACGTAGATGTTGGTGTACATGCCGAGCCCGTACTGAATGAGAAGAAGCACAAAGGCCGAGAAGCTCGCCCGGCGCAGGCCTCTCACCCGCCGGACCGACCGCTCGGTGGTCACGACGCCGGCCTCGGCACTCGCTCGCATGGTCATACGGTGTCTCGCTTTCTCTCGTTTGCTCGTGTCCGCTTGTCTCAGTCGGTTCTCAGTCGGTCCAGCCGGGGCGGACCAGGCCGGACTCGTAGGCGATGACGACCAGCTGCGCCCGGTCTCTGGCGCCGAGCTTAGCCATCGCCCTGGTAGCGTGCGTCTTCGCGGTGGAGACGCTCAGGTAGAGCTTGTCGGCGATCTCTTCGTTGGACAGGCCGCCGGCGATCAGCGTCACGACTTCCCGTTCGCGCGCGGTCAGGCTGGTCATGCCCGGTACCCGGCGAACGCTGCGGCTCCTGGAGGCGTACTCGCTGATCAGCCGCAAGGTGATCTTCGGGGACAACAGCGCCTCGCCGCCCGCGACCACGCGGACCGCCCGGATCAGCTCGGACGGGTCGGTGTCCTTGACGAGGAACCCGGCCGCCCCCGCGCGTATCCCCTCGAAAACGTACTCATCCAAGTCGAACGTGGTCAGGATGACCACGTGGGTAGCGCCGAGGCCGGGTTCCGCGGCGATGCGCCGGGTCGCCTCTATCCCGTCGAGGACCGGCATGCGGATGTCCATCAGCACAACGTCTGGCTTGGCGCGCTGAGCGAGCTGCACCGCCTCGCGTCCGTCGGCCGCCTCCCCGGCGACCTCTATGTCGTCCTCCGCGGCGAGCAGCGCGCCGAACCCGGCCCGGACCAGGACCTGGTCGTCGGCGAGCACTACCCGAATCATGCTGATCAAGTTATCGCCGTGCCGTTGGGGGCGCATCGTCCTGGGGGTGTCATCGCGCCTACTCCAGTCGTCGTATACGGCGCCCGCTCTGCTGCCTTCGTAGACGATGTCACGCCGTTACCGGCGAAGCAGGCTGGGGGGCCTGGAGGTAACGACCATGACTTCACCGAACCATGTCATCGAGAATCCGCTCAGCGGCGAGCGGATCACGATCTTGGAGCGGCCGCGGATCACCGGGGACGCGCTGGTCTGGGATCTCGTGCTCGCGCCATGGGGCCGCGTGCCGAACAGCCACAGCCACCCGGAGCAGGAAGAGCGGTTCACCGTGCTCGACGGCACGATGAGGCTCAGGGTTGGCCGGCGGCGGCTGCTCGCCCGGCCCGGCGACGTGGTCGTGATCCCGCCGGGAACGGTGCATCACTTCGCGAACCCGGGCAAGGTTCCCGCGCACGTGAGGGTGGAAAGCACGCCGGCGCTTGGCACGGAAGCCATGCTGGAAACCGCGGCAGCACTCGCCCGCGACCAGTTCGCGGCCGGCCGGAGACTGCCCCGGCCGCTCGACCTGGCCCTGTTCATGGGGGACTTCGACCGTGAGGTGCGGGCCCCCTACCTGCCGGCGCCCCTGGTCCGCGCCGTCCTGCGGCCGCTCCGCGCGCTGGCGCGGTCCCTGGGCCGCGACCTACGGTACCGGCGGCTGCGGCGGCGGCAGGCCGCCGCGCCTGCCGCGTTCTAGTCCGTATGCTCGCTATTGAGGTCCGTGACCTGGTCAAACGCTACCGTGGCGCGACGGGGAACGCGGTCGACGGCATCAGCTTCGACGTGACCGACGGCCAGCTGTTCTGCCTGCTCGGTCCGAACGGCGCGGGCAAGACGACCACCGTCTCCATCCTCACGACCGTGCTTGCCCCCACGTCCGGGCGCGTGCTCGTCGCCGGGCGGGACCTGGCCACCGAGCGGACGAGCATCCGCGGGAGCATCGGCATCGTCTTTCAGCAGCCGGCGCTCGACGCGAACCTGACCGCCGAGGAGAACATCCGGCTGCACGCCATCCTCTACGGGCTCTACCCGTGGCGGCCGTGGTATCGGCTCATGCCCGCCGCCTACCGGCAGCAGGTGCGCGACCTCGCCGACATCCTCGGCATCGCCGGGTCCCTCGGCCGCCCGGTGCGGTCGCTGTCCGGCGGCACCCGCCGCAAGCTGGAGATCGTCCGCGCCCTGCTGCACCGGCCGCGGGTGCTGTTCCTCGACGAGCCGAGCACCGGGCTCGACCCGCAGAGCAGGCGCAGCCTGTGGTCCCATCTGCGCGAGACCCGGGTCAGGAACGGCACGACCATCGTGCTGACCACGCACTACCTGGAAGAAGCGGAGTCGGCCGACGCGGTCTGCGTGCTGACTCAGGGCCGCATCGCCGAGCGGGGAACCCCGGCCGAGATCAAGACGCGGCACGCCCGCCCCACGCTGGAGGAGGCCTACCTGGCCATGCTGGGGAATCAACGTTGACCAGCAGCGCCGGTGGACGCGAACTGTGGGCGCTGCTCGCCATCGCCCAGCGTGACTTCGTCAAGCTGCTGCGGGACCGGCCCCGGCTCGCGGTGAACCTGGCCTTCCCGGTCCTTCTGATGGCAGGGCTCGGCAGCGTGCTGCAGCCCACGGTGGGAAAGGTGACCGGGGTGTCGGCGGTCACGCTCGCGTTCACCGGGGTGCTGCCCGCCACCTTGTTTCAGTCCACCGCCGCGGGCATGATCTCGATCGCCGAGGACCGGGAGAACGACTTCTCCCGCACGCTGTTCGTGGCTCCGGTCAGCCGGCTGACGCTGGTGGCGGGGAAGATCTGCGGCGAGGCCATGGTCGCGCTCTTCCAGGGCGGCTGCGTCGTCGCGTTCGCCGCCGCGATCGGCGTGCGGATCACCGGCGGGCAGCTCGCCGCGCTGCTTCTTCCCGGCCTGGCCTGCTGTCTCCTCGGCGGCGCCTTCGGGCTGGTGACGGTGGCCGCGCTGCCGAACCAGCGGTCGGCGATGGACGTGTTCCAGTTCCTGATCATCCCGCAGTATGTCCTCGGCGGCGTGCTGGTCCCGCTGCACGGAGTGCCTGGGTACATCGACGTCATCGCCGGTTTGATGCCGCTGCGCTACGCCGTGGACCTCGTCCGGGGCGTCTTCTTTCACGGCACGCCCGGCTACCAGCAGGTCGTGACCGCCAGCCCCGTTGTCGATGCCGTCGTCATCGCCGGCGTGTTCGCGGTGGCGCTGACGGCGGGGGCGCTGGCCTTCGACTACCGCGAACGCACCCGCTGACGGCCGGGCATCCGTCGTCGGCGGGAGTAACGAGGATTGTCCGGCAGGCTGACGACCGCGCGACGGCCCGCCGTCATGATGGCCGGCATGTCATCAGCAAAAGGCAAGGCCCTCGGGGCGCTCGGGGTGCTCGGCACGGCCGGCGCGCTGCTCCCGCTGGCTTCGGAGTTCCGGATCGCCCGATCTCAGCAGCGCCACACCGAGCGGTGGCGTCGGGTGCCCGTCGAGCCGGGCGGCCGGGCGCGGCTCGGCATCAGCTTCCGGCCGCGGCAAGCCGAGGCCTTCGGCCTTGATCCGCGCGATTCGCTCAAGGCGATGCTCGGCTATCCGTTCGCGGTCGTGCGGCTGAGCGCCTACTGGAACAGGATCGAGGTCGAGCCGGGTCATTGCGACACCAGCGAACTTGACTGGCAGCTCGACGCGGCCGAACGGGCGGGGAAACAGGTCATCGTCTGCCTCGGCCCAGTTAAGTCCTTCGGGTACCCGGAGTACTTCGTGCCCGATCATCGGCTGGCCGCTCCGCTGCCGGAAGGCTCGCTCGTCTCGCCGGCCACGCATCCGGAACTGCTGGCCGCCGGGATCGCCCACGTCAGGCGCCTGGTCGAGCGGTACAAGGGCAGTCCCGCCATCGTCGCCTGGCAGGTGGAGCACGAGGCGGTCGACCCGCTCGGAGTCGAGCACTCCTGGCGCCTGTCCGCCGACTTCGTCGGCGAAGAAGTCGCGGCGGTGCGAGCCGCCGACCCGGCCCGGCCGGTCATGTTGAACGGGTTCCTGCCCACCTCGACCCCGGTCCGTGCGATGCAGTGGTGGCGCTCCAGGGACCAGGGGGACTCACTGGCCGTGGCCCAGCGCCTCACCGACACGGTCGGCATCGACTTCTACCCCCGGCACGCCATCGCCGGGAACGGCCGGTGGGGCCTGTACCTGGACGGCAGCGGCCGCCCGGGACAGCGGCGGCGGTGGACGGAGATCCTCCGCTGGGGCGCCGCGGTGCCCGGGCGCCGCGTGCTGATCGCCGAAGGCCAGGCCGAGCCCTGGGAGGCGGTCACCACGCCGCCCGATCCCCGCGCCCGGGTGATGTACAGCTGCCCGCCGGAACAGCTCATCCGCACCTACAACCGCTGCCTGCGCGAGTTCCGCCGGGCGGGCACGGACCCGTGGGCCTATCTTTTCTGGGGCGCGGAATACTGGCTGCTGCGACAGCAGCACGGCGACCCCAGCTACCTTTCGGCTTTCACCCGGATCCTGGACCGCGCTGGGGAGGCCGGGTGCTGACGGTGGCTCCGGCGACGTATGGTCGCAGGTGGTGATGACCGCATTCGTTGAGCCGCGACCGGGCGGGACCACGGACGCCTGGCGCCGATACCGCGTCGACGTCCCGGTGGCCCTCGTGGTCACGGCCGCGCAGATCGGGCTGACCTACGTGGCCGGCCGACACCACGGTGAGCATCTCTCGATCTCGGCGGGCGGGTACGTGTTGCTCGCCGTGGACGGACTGGCGCTCATCTGGCGGCGGCGCTTCGTCGCCGCGGTTCTCGCCGTTACCCTGGTGACCACCCTGTGGTACACCACGACCGCCAACCCGGACGGCCCGGTCTGGTGTGCCCTCGTAGTGGCGTTCGGAACGGCGATCTACTACCGCCAGCGGGCCGCCGCGATCCTCAGCCTCGTCGCGGGCTACGTCGGTTCGCTCTGGCTGCCCGCCCTCGTGGGACCGCATAAGGCGCCGTCCGCAACCTCCGCTCTTTCGCTCGCCGTCGGACTGCTTGTCCTGCTCGGCGGGGCCGAGGGCATCCGCTTCAGGCACGAGCGCGCCCAGGCGCAGCGGCACATCAAGGCAGAAGAGGCGCGCCGCGTAGCCAGCGAAGAGCGGGTACGGATCGCCCGCGACCTGCACGACGTCGTCGCGCACAACATCTCGGTCATCAACGTCCAGGCCGCCACCGCCCTGCACCTGGCCGACCGGCAACCGGAACGCGCGATCGAAGCCCTGACCACCATCCACGGCGTGAGCCGTCAGGCGCTCGTCGAACTCCGTTCGATCCTCGGCGTGCTGCGGGCGGTGGACGAAGATCTCCCCCGCGACCCCGCGCCGAGCCTCTCCCAGCTCGACGACCTGGTCGCGATGGCGACCTCGGCCGGTCTCAAGGTGCGCGTCGAGGAGGAAGAACTCGGCCCGAGCCTCCCCAAGGCCGTCGACGTGGCCGCCTACCGCATCGTCCAGGAAGCCCTCACCAACGCCGCCCGTCACGCGGCGGGGAGCACCGCGGGCGTGCGGATTGCCCGCGAGGACGGTCACCTCCTGGTCGAGGTCGAAGACAACGGCGGCGCCAGGGTCCAGAGCCTCGCCGCCAGCGGGTCAGGAAACGGCATCGCGGGCATGACCGAGCGCGCGGAAGCCCTCGGCGGCACCCTGGCGGCCGGCGCCCGGCCAGAAGGCGGCTTCTCCGTCCGCGCCCGCCTCCCACTGGACGACCCCGACCCCGACCCCGACCACACCTGACCCTTGCGTGGGACGTCAGCGCTGCGGCTGAGCCATCCACTCGATGACCAGTTGCTCCGGCTGGGCGGGATCGACGAGTACCGTGATTCTTAGGTTAGGAGCGGGGCTTGCCTTCCTTGATCATTTCCACCGCCTGTTGGGCGCGGCGGTCGCGGGTCTCTTCCCGCTTGGCTTCGGCGACCCACCGCGCGTACTCCTTGCGGTGAGTAAAGGCCATCTTCTCGAACGCGGCCCGCGCCTCCTCGTCACCGTTCAGCGCCGCGGCCAAGGCGGGCGGGACGTCGACGTCGCGCGGTTCGGTGTCCAGTTCCAGGATCACGTCGACGTCGTCGCCCGCGTTTACGCCGACGCCCTTGCGCACTTCGCGGCTTAGGCCGACGAGGAACTCCCCGCCCATTCGGGCCACGGTGGTGCGCCAGGTGTAACCGTTGACCGTCGCCACCACCGGGAACCGCTTGGCACCCTCGCCGATCTCGGCTACCTGCGCGTCGTCAAGCACCACGGCCGCGGCCGGGCCGCGCGGCTGGAGCGGCGCCCGGAACTCGATTCTGCCCATGCGCCTATCCTGCCCTGCCTGTCTGCGGCCCGGCCACTGGTCCAGATGGGACAATTCGGGCATGCGTCGGTATACCTTGCGCGGCCGGGGCCATGCTCAGATGAGGCCGGTCGCGACTAGGGCGCCGATGGTGGTCAGGGTTAGTGCGGTGATGAGGTTGGCTCGGCGGTCGATCCAGCCGGCGGTGAACTGACGGGCGCCGAGCGCGGCGACGGTCGTCAGGCCGACTATGACGGCCATGGTGGCGACGGCGAACGTGGCCAGGGAGCCTAGGGCGGCGGGAACCCCTAGGGCGCTGGCGGCTAGGAAGACCGGCAGGATTGTCAGGTCCGGTGAGGCGGCCGCCCCGAAGGGGATGAGCAGGGCAGCCACGCCGCGGGGGGTTCGCTTGGTTGGCGCGGGCTCGGGGCGCTCGAGGACTGTGGTGGCGGTGTGGCTGTGGTCGTGCTCGCGCTCGTGCCCGGCGTGCTCGTGCTCGTGGCCGTCGTGGTCGTGGCTATGGTCATGCCCGTCGTGGTCATGGCCCACGTGGCCGGTGTGGGCGTGGGGGCGCGTGTGGGTGTGGTGGCCGTTGGCGTCGTGGGTGTGGGCGTGGCCCTTGCCTAGGCGGTCGAGGGCTAGGAATACGGCGCCGGTGACTAGCAGGATGCCGCCGACGACTATGTCGGTGTGGCGGGCGACGGTGGCGCGGAACTGCAGGCCGATCAGGATGAGGATGCCGCCGAGCGTTAGGGAGACGACGACGTGGGCGAAGGCCGCGGCCAGCGAGATGCGGACGACCCGGGCAGTGCGGTAGCGGCTGGTCCTGGACACGACCGCGAGGGGAAGCCAGTGGTCCGGCAGCACGGCGTGGCCGACGCCGACGCCGGCGGCGGCGAGCAGGAGTGCGGGCAGCGTGTTCACGTCAGCAGTATATGTTCTCATCTTCGCATCAGTGAAGATGAGAACATGAGATGCGCGTAGTCTTTACCTGCATTGTCTTCGCAGGTGGGAAGATGTCGTTCATGGACCTCACGCGCGAGCTCGGCCGCACGGACGCCGGCCGCCCGGTTGCCGGCCGCCAGGTTGCCGAGCCCGGGCACGGGCACGGGCACGGGCACGGGCACAGCGTGCCGGGTCAGCTCCTGACCGACGACCAGGTCTCCAGCGCAGTCGGCACGCTGGCGATGCTCGCCGAGCCGACCAGGCTGCGGCTGCTGTGGGCCCTGCGCGAGGGTGAACTGGGAGTGACCGCGCTGGCCGAGGCGGCGGGCACCACGCCGACCGCGGCCAGCCAGCACCTGTCCAAGCTGCGGATCAGCGGCCTGGTCGACCAGCGCGCCGAAGGCCGCGCCCGCCTGTACCGGCTGCGCGGCGCGCACCTGCGCCGCCTGCTCGACGAGGTCGTCGCGCACACCGACCACAACCTGCGCGGGATCCCGCCGGACGCGTGAAAGCGCCTGCGCCCGACGGTCAACAAGGTCAGGAGAACGCGGCGGCGTAGTCGGCGGCGAACTGCTTGAAGGAGCGGGCCGGGCGGCCGAGCAGCGACGGGACGTCGTCGGTGACCCATTCGGCGTCGCCGTCCGCGGTGAGGCTGAACGCCTGGGCGTTCATCTCGGCGATCGGCGCGGGGACGCCGGCGCGGATCATCGCGTCCCTGTTCTCTTCGAAGGTGAGCTCGCGGTACGCGATGGTCCGGCCGAGCAGGTCCGACAGGACGGCCGCCACGTCGTAGTTGGAGATCAGTTCGGGACCGGTGAGCCAGTAGGTCTTGTCCGCGTGCCCTTCCGGCGCGGCGGCGATGCCGGCGGCCACCGCGGCCACGTCCCTGGCGTCGACCATGCCGACGCGGCCCTTGCCCGCCGCGGAGCCGAAGCCGTCGCCCGCGGCTATCGCGGGCGCGAGCGCGAGGACGTTCTGCATGTACGCGTTGGACCTCAGCAGCGTGTGGGGTAGCCCGGACGCGGCCAGGCCTTCCTCGATCTGGATCTGCCCGCGCCGCCTGGCGATGGGCGAGTCCGCCGAGGCCTTGCTGGTCGCCTTGACCACGTGGCCCGCCCCGGCGCGGGCGGCGCTGGCGACGACGTTCAGTTCCTGGTCGGGCACGGCGGGGCTGACCAGCACCACCGTGGTGACTCCCGCCATCGCCGCGTCGATGCTGGCCGGGGCTTCGAGGTCTCCTGGCACGATGTCCGCGCCCGCTTCGGCCAGCGCTTGGGCCGTCGCCGTGCCCGGGTCCCTGACCAGCACGCGGACGGGCACGTCCTGCTCCCGCAGCAGGCGAGCCGTCTCGGCACCGACCTTGCCCGCGGTTGTCACGAGGATCATCGAAGGCTTCCTTATCGCTAGAAGTGAGTTACGTGACCCACTATTGCGGAATCCAGAGTGGGTTGTCAAACTCAGAAACTTGATACCGTGGACGCATGCAGAGCGAGGCGCAGCGCCGACCGAGGCTTACGCCCAAGGGCGAACGTGTCCGCGGCCGGATCGTCGAGCAGGCCGCCCGGCTGATCTACGAGCAGGGCGTCGCCGGCACCACGCTGGACGACGTCAAGAAGGCGGCGGGCGTCAGCGGATCGCAGATGTACCACTACTTCCCCGACAAGGACCAGCTCGTCCAGGCCGTCATCGACTACCAGTCCGACACCATCACCGGGAACCAGCGGCAGGCCGACCTCGCCACCGCCGAGGGGCGCCGCGCCTGGCGGGACATGGTCGTCGCCCAGGCGAGGACCGCCGAAGGCAAGGGCGGCTGCCCGCTCGGCTCGCTCACCGGACAGCTTGCGGAGACCGACCAGGACGCGCGGGCCCTGCTCGCGACCGGATTCGAGGAATGGCGGGCCGCCATCGGCGACGGGCTGCGGCGCGCCCACGACACCGGGCGCCTTCCCGCCGGCGTCGACCCGGACGACCTCGCGGTCACGCTGCTCGCCGCCCTCCAGGGCGGCCTGCTCCTGGCTCAGGCCCAGCGCGACGCCCGGCCGCTGGAAACCGCGATCGACACCCTGCTCGCGCTCGCCTTGCCGCCCCACGCGTGAACTGTTAACGATATCGTTAACAGTTCATGAGGCGAGCGAGCCGGACGGTCATGGGGGCTGCGAGAGGAGTCGGGCATTCGTTCGGGATAAATGTTTGGGGGTTAGAGGTCGTCGTCGGGGTTCGGGACCGGGCCGGTGTCGGTGAAAGTGTCGTGGTGCGGGTGGTGCGGCGGCTCGGTGAGCGAGGGATCGTACTCGGGCTCGGCGTGCGAGTCGTCGCGCGGCGGGCGGGGGATCGATTCGTCGGGCTCGTCGTCGGTGACCGGCCTGACGGGGGCGTAGCCGACGCGCATCAAGACCTGGGGAATCTCGGTGAAGTAGGAGCGCCACGGCCAGCGCCAGCGGTCGTTCTTCGGCGGGTTGTCTTTCAGGTCGGCCAGGCCGAGGTCGGACAGCCTCGCCGGGTCGAGGTCGCGCAGGTTGGCGAGCTCGAGCGACTGGGTCAGGAAGGACGCTTCGACCGCGTACCCGGACGGGGCCGTGCGGCGCCGCCCGAGGAAGTGGTGCACGTCGAGCGGGGCGTAGTAGAGCTGCTGACGGTAGGCGGTGCTGCGGCCGCCCGCCACCGACATCGAGTAGCGCGTGCCGGTCAGCAGGGCATGTTGCAGCGCCTCGCCGGCGCGGAGCCAGTCCAGCGGGCGGTCGTCGTCGGTTGACAGCGCCATGAGCTGCGTTTCGCGGCTGTCTTCGAACGGCGCCAGTTCGCCTTGCACCTCTTCCAGCCAGTGGGTCGGCCGGGTGGGCGACGCCTTGTCCGGGGCCTGCTTGTCCGCGGGCGCGGGACCGTAGTGATCGTCCTGCGTTCGGTTCAGTCCGGATAGGCGTTCGGTAATGACCCGTTCCTGGCTGATCCGCTTGTTCGCCTCGGCCAGGGCGCGGAATGCCTGCCGGGCCTGGCGCGGCGGCAGGGTGCGCAGCCAGGCGTGCTCCTGCGCGGCGGAGTTCTCCATCTCCACCAGGATCGTCGGCGGGACGGGCACGTAGCGGTACGGCCCGCGCTCCGTGCGGCGGAGCCAGAGCGCCTCGTACAGCTCCTGCTGCGCGTCGGTCGGCGGGCTCGGACGGCCGGCCCACACCTCGATGGAAGCGAGCAGGGTCGGCGCCGAGGCCACCGAGGTGAGCAGGCTGGCGTGGTGATCCAGGTCGGGAAGCAGCCAGACCGACGGTTCCCGGCCGGCCACGTGGATGGCCAGCCGGAGGTTGTACAGGGCGGCGCCGCAGCTGATCACGACCTCCCTTGGCAACATCTTGCCAAGGTGCTCGTCCGGGTCGGAATACAGCTCCACCCGGTCATCGGCGACGAGCCGGAGTTCCCACGGATGCTGGTTGAATATGGTGGTCGCGCGGTCCATCACCTTCTGGAGGCGCGCGAAGTCTTGCCGGAATGAATATGCCACCGCGCCACCTCGGTCCAGGAGACCTGATAATCCGCAACACAATTCTAAACTGCCCGGGCCCCGATCTCACGGGCTGGCCGGGCCAGCACGCGGACTTGGTTACCTCTTTGGCTGGCGGGCCTTCATCGGCGAGCGGGGCCGAGCGCCATCCTGTGCCGGGTTTCCGTGACGGGTAGAAAGTGCCCAATTACTCGCTGAAAGGCTAGGTCGTGACGATCTACCAGCACGTACGCCATCGCCGCGCAGGACGAGCTCCTCAGCCGGATCTCCGAGAGGCTCGGACTTAGCCCGGTGCCGCTCATCGATGCACCGGCCGGCGAAGAGATATCTGGGGAGGACCCGCCGCAGTTTGCGGAAGACTCCTAGTCACCGGTTGACTTGACCGGTGCGCTGCTGCGCCCGTGGCGCCGGCCGCTGAGCTCGGCGTCGAGCGTCTCCTGGGCCACGTGCATGGCCTCGGCATATACGGGATCTTGCAGCCGCTTCCACATCTCGTCCTCCGAGACGTCCTCCACGCAGCTGACCACCCACCAGATGTTGCCGAAGGGGTCCTTGATCCGTCCCCCGCGCCGCCCGAAGGCGTCGTCTGCCACTGGGGTAACAACGTGACCGCCGACCGCGATGGCTCGTGACAACGCCTCACCGGCGTCGGCGACGAACACGCGCAGCAGGCTCGGCATGACGGGCCAGTCCGCATGCCGGTCGAAGGCCAGCACAACGGTGTCGCCTACCCTGATCTCAGCGTGCCCGATCAAGCCATCCTCGGTCGGCACCCGGCCGAGCTCCTCACCACCGAACGCCTGGGCGACGAAGTCAAGGAAGGCCCCGGTGTCGTCGGTGACGACCCAGGGCGCAACGGTGGTGTAGCCCTCCGGCGCGGC
>Ga0102924_1004023_pt1 | contig 15074 bp, 11 predicted proteins | sample PaiPotPPM11metaG_FD_80116 | JGI IMG/M metagenome (GOLD analysis project Ga0102924, IMG submission 80116) | Iron sulfur acid spring bacterial and archeal communities from Banff, Canada, to study Microbial Dark Matter (Phase II) - Paint Pots PPM... ... | reverse complement strand
CGCGCGGGCGTGCGCCATCACCAGCGGGTCACGGTCCACGTAGACGACGCGCGATCCGGGGGCGATGGCCTGGGCGACGTCGTGGGTGTTGCCCGGGGCCGGCAGCCCCGGGCCGACGTCGAGAAACTGCCGGACGCCCCGCTGACTGGCGAGGTAGCGCACCACCCGGGCCAGGAACGCCCGGTTCGCCCGCGCACCTGCCACGACCTGCGGGCGGTGCGCGGCGACCTCCTCCGCCGCCTTACGATCAGCCGGGTAATGATCTTTCGACCCCAGCCAGTGGGCGTACACCCGAGCCGGGTGCGGGACCTCGGGATCGAACCGGCGTGGCAAGGCGCGCGCATCGGCCGGGTGGGTGAGGGGGTTATTCACCTGTCTCTCCTGACGTGCCTGCGTGGCGGGTTTCAGGATGGACACGGTAAGCCCGCTCGTGGCGGAGTACCCGGTCTGGCGGCTCGGGCGGGCCGAGGGTTCGGGTGCTAGCTGACCAGCTCTATGCGCTGTGCTAGGTCGCGGACCTTGGGGGCCATAGAGGGCCGGGCGCGTCGGAGCAGGCCGCGGACCAGGTCACGGGCGAGAAGGTTGTAACGCAAGTCCTCTGGTGATTCCTGCTCGGCAGAAAGCAGGTACAAGAGGACTCCAGCGTCGTCGTGGCGCTGGTCGTAGCAGCGTGCCAGGTCCAGGGCAAAGGTGACACGCCGCTCGATCGAAGGGCATCCGGTCGCGTCGATGTCGTCGGCAATCCGCAGTGCCTCGGATGCTTCGCCGGTCTCCATTTCGATGCTCACCGCGTGCAGGCCGACGTTGACCGGGCCGAATACCGACCACAACACGTTGCCTTCTCCGGTCAGGATGGCCGCGGGCTTGGCGTGCTGGCGGAGTCTTTCGCGGGCGGCCCAGCCATCGCCGTTGCGGGCGGCGGCAATCGCCGCGACCAGCCACAACGCGCCATAAAGCGCGGCGCGGTCGTGATCAGCATCCGAGCCGGGCTCGACTTCCTCGGCGGCCTTGATGGTGATTTCCTCGGCCACTTCCGGCTCACCAGTGTTCAGGAGGACCTGGCCGAGATTCCATCTGGCAGCAGCGATGCGCAGCGGGTCATCGGCATCCTCGGCGGCCCGCAAACCTCTGTCTGCGACCAGCAGCGCTAGGTCGGTGCGGCCGATGCGTTTGGTGAAGGTCCTCAACAGGAAGTACAAGTCTGCCGCGATGCGCTGGGCCTCGCGGCGCGCCGCCGCATCGTCTGAGTGCCGCAGTGCTCTGCTGGCGGTTTCGGCGTCAGTGATCAGACTGGGCAGCAGCGGTCCGGTCTGGGTGTACCGGTGCTGGGATGCCTGCCAGGCGGCCCACGCGGTGTTAACCCTGTCGCGCAGGAGTGTCAGGGTCAGGTACGGGGTCGCCCGTGGTGCCGCGCGAGGCCAGGGCGGTGTTGATCGCGGCAGATAGCGGGTGACCTGGTGTGGCTGCATCGGCGGGTGATTCGCCGAACAGTACCGATGTGGGGACTCCCAGCGCTCGGGCGAGGCGATGCATCAGGCCTGTGGACGGCGTCTTGAGGCCGCGCTCGATCTGGGACAGGTAGTCCTCGGTCACTCCTGCCAGGCCGGCGATGACGGCCTGGGTCTTGCGGCGGGCTTGCCGGTAGAAGCGGACCCGCTCGCCGACCGGGATGTCTGCACCTGTGGGCATAGCCTCAGCGTAGGCCAGAAGATGAGTTCAGCCGCTGCCAAAGAGCGGGGAGGCGATGGACGCGCGCACGCTGGTGCTGTGGGATGTGGATCATACATTGATGGAGACGGGCGGAGTCGGCGCTGAGCTGTTCCGTGCCGCGTTCGAGCAGTCGACCGGCCGCGTGCTGGAGCACGCGGTGACGGTGACCGGCCGTACCGAGCCGGCGATCTTCCGCGAGACGGTCGAGCAGCATTCGATTCCGTGGAGCGATGAGCTGTTTGATCGCTATGCCGCTTTGCTCGCTCGCGGGTACCGGCAGCGGGCGGCGGAGATGGCCCGGCGCGGGCGTGCCCTGCCCGGCGCGGCGGAGGCCACCGCCGCGCTGGCCAGGTCTGGCACGGTGGTGCAGTCGGTCCTGACGGGAAACCTGCGCCCGGTGGCAGAGGCCAAGCTGGAGACATTCGGCCTTGAGACGGGCCTTGACCTTGACGTCGGCGCCTACGGGTCCGATGATTCTGTGCGATCTCGGCTCGTTGAAGTCGCGCGTGCGCGCGCTGCGCGCAAGTACGGGACACGTTTTGATGGCGACAGGACGGTCCTCATAGGGGACACGCCTGGCGACGTGCAGGCCGGGATGGACAGCGGCGCCCGGGTTGTCGCGGTCGCTTCTGGCAGGAACACCGCAGACGAGCTGAGACACGCAGGCGCTGGGATCGTCCTGTCAGACCTGGGAGATAGCGACGAGCTGGTGCGCGCGCTTCTCAGCCCAGGATCTTCAACGTGACGCGTCGGTGAGTTTGAAGGCCGCGTCGGGGTGAGGTCAGGAACGGTGGAGCCAGTGTCCCGGAGGGTGGTAGTGCTGGCAGGCGCCGCGAACGCCCTGGTTGGGGGCACAGTGGCCGTACGCCGGGTTGAGGGGCTGTGCAGATCGGCTTAAATGCAGGAATGTTCGCTGCTGTCCGCGGTTCCGGCCCGCGATGAGCCGGGTGGTGGTCACGGGCGCGGCGGGCGGCCTGGGCGGGGCGCTGGCGGCGGGTTACCTGGAGCGCGGGTGGGAGGTGTGGGCTGGGTGCCGGGTGCCAGATCGTGCGGTGGGACTGAGCCGACGCGGCGCGCATGTGTGCCGGGTCGATGTCGGCGATGAGGATCTGGTTGGCCAGTTCGCGGCCTGCGTCGCGGCGGCCGGGGACGTGGACGTGCTGATCAATGCGGCCGGGGCGGACGCGCGGGCTTTCGGCGCGGCTGCGGGTGAGCGCGGCCCGTTCGAGATCAGCGTGGAGCATTTCCTGGCCGAGATGCGGGTCAATGCTGCCGGGCCGATGCTGGTCACCCGGGCTCTGCTGCCCCAGTTGATCAGTGGCGTGCCGGGGAAGGTGGTCAACCTGTCGTCGCGGCTCGCCTCGATGCAGGTGGGCGCGCGGTTGTGCTGGGACATCGGTTACAACGCCTCGAAGGCGGCGCTCAACGCGGTCACTGTCCGTACCGCCCGGCTGGTCGCGGACGCGGGGGTGGTCGTGGTCGCCGTGCACCCCGGCTGGGTGCGCACCAGGATGGGCGGCCCGGACGCGAGCGTGGAGCCGGGGCAGGCCGCGGGTGAGCTCATCGGCATGATCGGCGGCCTCCGCCGGGAGCACAGCGGCATGTTCCTGCAGCGAGACGGCAGGCCGCATCCGTGGTGAGGTGAAGGTTAGCGGTCGCAGACCACCTCCCGGAGCCGGGAGCCAGAGGACAGGAGCCGGGGGACAGGCGGCGGAGGACAGGCGGCGGAGGACAGGCTTCTCGACGGGGTATGGGACGCCAGGTCAAGCGCCAACGCGGGCCTGTCCGGCGGCCACGCGCTCGCCCGCCCGCCAGACCGCGGCGACGAGCGGGACGCCAGGCCGGTAGGCCAGGTAGGCGTGCGACGGCGCGTCGAGCATGACCAGGTCGGCCCGGGCCCCGGCGCCGAGGTGGCCGATGTCGGTCCGGCGCAGCGCGCGGGCGCCCCCCGCTGTGGCCGCCCACACCGCCTCCTGCGTGGTCATGTGCATCTCGCGCACGGCCAGCGCGATGCACAGCGCCATGCTCGAGGTGAAGCATGAGCCGGGGTTGCAGTCGGTCGCGAGCGCCACGGTCGCGCCCGCGTCCAGCAGCGTGCGCGCGTCCGGGTAGGGATGCCGGGTGGAGAACTCCACGCCGGGCAGCAGCGTGGCCACGGTCGAGCCGGCGGCTAGCGCGTCCACGTCGGCCTCGTCCAGGTAGGTGCAGTGATCGGCGGACGCCGCTCCGGCCTCGACCGCGAGCCGTACCCCGGGCCCGGGCCCGAGCTGGTTGGCGTGCACTCGCGGCGTCAGGCCCGCGCGCGAGCCGGCCGCGATCACTTCGGCCGCCTCGTCCCGGCCGAACGCCCCCCGCTCGCAGAACACGTCCACCCACCGGGCGTGCGGCGCGCACGCGTCCAGCATGGCGCCGCAGACCAGATCGACGTATCCTCCCGGGTCCGACTCGAACTCCGGGGGCACGACGTGCGCGCCGAGGTAGGTCACCTCAGGGGTGAGCTCCGCGGCCAGCGCGACGCTGCGCGCCTCGTCGGGCACGGTAAGCCCGTAGCCGGACTTGCACTCGAACGTCGTGGTGCCCTGGGCCAGCATTTCCGCGGCCAGCCGGCGCAGGTTCGCCCGGAGCTGGTCGTCGCTGGCGCTCCGGGTGGCCGCGACCGTGCTGCGGATGCCCCCGGCCTGGTAGGGCTGGCCCGCCATCCGGGCGGCGAACTCCGCGCCGCGCTCGCCCGCGAACACCAGGTGCGCGTGCGAGTCGACGAACCCGGGCAGCACGGCGCGGCCCCCGGCGTCGGTCACCTCGTCGGCCGCGGGCGCGCTCGCCGCGGGCCCGGTCCAGGCCACCCGCCCCGCGTCGATGACCAGCGCGGCCCCGGCCACCGCCGCGAACCCGCCGGCCTCGCCCGCCTCCGGGTCGGGCTGATTCGTGACCAGCTCGCCGATGTTAGTGATCAAGACGCTCACGGCCGCCTCCCGTGCGTATGCTGCCAGACCCGGACCCCGGGCGCCCACGCGTTCGCCCGGCGCGCGGCCGCGCGGCGTTTTGGTACGTTCGCGTCGTGACGTGGCTGCCGGAACCTCTCCCCGCCGAGCCCGACAAGTCCTGGACCGAACGGGTGGCGGACGAACACGGGCGCCACTCACGGCGGCTACCGCCCGGGCGGCGCGCGCGGAACTGGGCCTTCGGCTCCCGGATCGGGGGCCCGCTGCTCGGCCGGGGGCGATTCCGCGGCCGGGCCTGGCTGCTGCTGACCGTCCCGCCGTTCGGGCTGACGATCTGGGTGCTGTTCCTGTACATCGGGCTCCGGGCGCGACGCCGCCAATGGCTGGTCTGGGCGGCCGTCTACGCCGCCCTGGTCGCCGTCTACCTGGCCCTGGACACCCCCGCGAAGCCGGGCGGCACCGCGATGGGCGTGGCGGCGGGCCTGGGCCTGGTCGCCTGGCTGGCCGGCGGCGCCCACGCCTTCGCGATCAGCGGCGACGCGGCCCGGCGGATCGGGGCGCGGACCGACCCGGCCCTGGACGCCGCGCGCACCCGGATCGAGCGCCGGGCCCTCGGGCGGCGCCTGCTCGCCACCCAGCCGGCGCTGGCCAAGGAGATCGGCCTGGGCCGCCCCGACAAGCCGGGCGCCGACGATTACGGCCTGATCGACGTCAACCACGCCTCGCGCTCGGCGATCGCCACCCTGCCCGGCGTCACCGACGGGGTGGCGCGCGGCATCGTCCAGAAGCGAGCCGAGGTCGGCGGTTTCTCCTCGGCCGAGGACCTCGGCCTAGTCCTCGACTTGCCCCCGGCCACCGTGGACGAGATGCGCGACGTGGCCATCTTCATCCCCGACTGACGCTCTCGCTAGGACTCGCTGGCCACGAACGCCTCCGCGACCGTCTGGGTCTGGCCGTAGTAGCCGCCGGCGGCGCAGCGGCCCGCCGAGGGGCAGGACACCGACTCGGTCTCGGCGGCTTCGCCCTGGTTCAGCTTCGCCAGGCCGGGTACCTCGATCGCCCGGCCCCACGTGCCCTTCGTCTCGCTGACCACGAACGCCTGCGGGTGCAGGGGACCCTGGCTCAGGCTGTAGGACCCGGCGGCGGCGCAGTTACCCGCCGAGCCGCACGACACCGAGTCGACCTGGGCCGATGCGCCCTGGTTCAGCTTCGCCGTGCCGGGCACCTCGATCGCGCTGCCCCAGGTGCCGTTCTTCTCGCTGACGACGAACGCCTGCTCTCGAACGCCGCCGTTGTAGTAGAACCCGCCGGCCGCGCAGTTACCCGCCGAGGCGCAGGACACCGAGTCGACCCCGGCTCTCCCGGCCGTGTTCAGGTGACCGGAGCCGGGCACCTCGGTCGCCGTGCGCCAGGTGCCGTGGCTCTCGCTGGCCACGAACGCCTGTCCGCGGTCGGAACTGTCGAAGTAGTGCCCGCCGGCCACGCAGTCGCCGGCCGAGGGGCACGACACCGACTCGACCGAGGCCGCTCCGTCCCGGTTCAGCGCCGCCGTCCCGGGGACCTCGATCGCGCTGCCCCAGGTGCCGTTCTTCTCGCTGGCCACGAACGCCTGCACGTGATTCGCACGGTCGGTGTAGGACCCGCCGATGGCGCAGTTGCCGGCCGAGGCGCACGACACCGACTCGGCCCCGGCCGCTCCGTCCACGTTCAGCGCCGCGGTGCCGGGCACCTCGATCGCCTGGCCCCAGGTTCCGTCCCTCTCGCTGACCGCGAACGCCTGGAGGTGCTGGGACGAGTCGGTGTAGTAGCCGCCGGCGACGCAGTTCCCCGCCGAGCCGCACGACACCGACTGGACCCCCGCCGCTGGGCCATGGTTCAACCCGTGCTTGCCGCCCGTGCCGGGCACCTCGATCGCCTGGCCCCAGGCGCCGTTCCTCTCGCTGGCCACGAACGCCTGCACGTGATTCGAACGGTCGGTGTAGGACCCGCCGGCGGCGCAGTTACCCGCCGAAGGGCACGACACCGAGTAGACCGCGGCGAATGACTCGTTCGGGGGGCCCTGGTTCAAGGCCGCCGTGCCGGGCACCTCGATCGCCTGGCCCCAGGTGCCGTTGGCCTCGCCGGCCACGAGCGCCTCCGTGTCACCGCCGGCGAGGGTGTAGAAGCCGCCGGCGGCGCAGTTGCCCGCCGAGGCGCATGACACCGAGTAGATGTTGGCCCCGCCGCCCTTGTTCAGCCCGGCGGAGCCGGGCACCTCGATCGCGGTGTGCCAGGAACTGGCCGGCGCGGCGATCGCCGCCGACGCCGCGGCACACCACACCACCGCCGCACCCGCCAGCACCATCACGGCCCGGTGTCGTCTCATCGCTTCCCCTTGCCTGCTGCCGCCGGTCCCACCGTGCCGACAATTATGCACCAATCCGTCGTAAACGGATCAGTGGGACTAATCGGGGAAGTGTGTTTATCCGGGCATATGACTAGCGCGGGGTGACGTGCGCGCCGTCTCCGGGTGCGGTGCGCGCTCCGCTAGCCGACGAGCGGGCGGATGGCGGCGCGGAGGGCGGCGGGGACATCGTCGACCAGGCGGTGGCGGCCGTCGATGACCAGGTCGGTGCCGCCGACCACCACGTTGCGGACGTCGTCGGCGGACGCGGCGAAGATGACCGAGGCCAGGGCGGTCCGCGGGGTGGTCGCCCCGGCCAGCCGGGTCGAGTCCAGGGCCACCGTGACCAGGTCAGCTATGGCCCCGGCGGCGAGCTCGCCCGCGTCGGGCCAGCCGAGGCTGGCGTGCCCGTCGGTGGTGGCGGCGCGGGCTAGCTCGCCGGACCGGAAGTGGCCGCGCTGGCCGCTGGCCAGGCGCTCGCCGAGTTCGACGCCGCGGGCCTCCTCGAACATGTCGATCACCGCCTGGCTGTCGGTGCCGAGGGTCAGCGGGCAGCCCGCGGCGGCGAGCTCGCGGGCCGGGCCGATCCCGTCGGCCAGGTCGGCCTCGGTCGTCGGGCACAGGCAGGCGAACGTCCGGCTGCCGCCGAGCAACTCGACGTCCCGGCCGACCAGATGGGTCGCGTGCACGACGGTCGCGCGGGGGCCGAGCGCGTCCGCGTCGTAGAGCAGTTCGGCGGGCGTCCGGCGGTAGGCGGCCAGGCACGCCTCGTTCTCGGCGGGCTGCTCGGACAGGTGCGCGTGCAGCGGCGCGCCGATTCGCTGGGCCCACGCGATGACCGGGCGCATCTGGTCCAGCGGGACCGCCCGCACCGAGTGGATCGCGGCCCCGGCCCGGGCCAGCAGGCTCAGCAGCCCGTGCGCGTCGGCGCCGAGCGCTTCGGCCCGGGCCGCCCAGGCCTCCCCGTCGCCGTCGCCGAACCGAAGCTGCGCGCCGGCCAGCGGCTGCGGCTCGCCGCGGCGGCTCAGCCCGCCGGACAGGTAGCAGGTGTCGAGCAGCGTGATCCGGATCCCCGCCTCGGCCGCGGCGGCGATCAGGGCCCGGCTCATCTCGTTCGGGTCCGCGTACGGGATGCCGTCCGGGCCGTGGTGCAGGTAGTGGAACTCGCCCACGCAGGTGATCCCGGCCAGCGCCATCTCCGCGTAGACGGCGCGGGCCAGGGCCAGGTAGGTGTCCGGGTCCAGCCGGGCGGCCACCTCGTACATCCGCTCCCGCCAGGTCCAGAACGTACCCAGGCCCACTTGCGTGATCCCGCGCAGCGCGCGATGGAACGCGTGCGAGTGCGCGTTCGCCATGCCGGGCAGGGTCAGGCCGGGCAGCCGGGTCAGCCGGGCCCGGGTTTCGGCCGGCAGGTCGCCGGCCCGGACCTCGGGGGTGATCGCGGTGAACCGGTCCCCGGCCGCCTCGATCAGCACGTCGGCGCAGACCCCGCGCCCGGGCAGCCAGGCCAGCTCGGCGTGCCAGGCCCGCGCCTGCCGGGCGGGCTCCGGGCGGCCGGGCCGGGCCGCGCCGGGCGCCTCCGCGCCGGGCGCCTCCGCGCCGGGCGCCTCCGCGCCGGACGGGGCCCGGGCCGGGGGGATCGCGCCGGGCGCCGGGGCGGCCGGCGGTGCGGGCTCGGCGGCTGGAGTCGTCATGCCCCGGCCAGCTCCTCGAGGACGGCGGCGAGCGCGGTCACGCCCGCCTCGCAGTCGGCCGCGTCGGCGTGCTCGGCGGGCGAGTGCGACACGCCGGTGCGGTTGCGGACGAACAGCATCGCGGCCGGGACCCGGGCCGCGAGCACCCCGGCGTCGTGCCCGGCCCCGGTGGGCAGCACCGGCGCCGCGGTCCCGCGCGCGGCGAGCGCCCGGGCCAGCCGCTCGCGCAGCGCCGGGTCGAACTCCACCGGCGGTGTGAACGATTCCCGGCGCAGCCTGAGCTCCACGCCCTGGGCCTCCGCGGCCCGCCGCGCGGTGTCCTCGATCTGCCCGACCATGCGGTCGAGCACGACCTGGTCCGGCGCCCGGGCGTCCAGCCAGGTGCGTACCGCCGAGCAGATCGCGTTCGCGCCCCCGGGCTCGGCCACGACCTTGCCGAACGTGGCCAGCGCCCCGCAGGCGGCCGCGGCCTGGCGGGCCTCGAGCACGGTGGCCGCGTACGGCAGCATCGGATCCCGGCGGTCGGCGAGCCGGGTGGTGCCCGCGTGGTCGGCGCGCCCGGTGAACTCCAGCCGCCAGCGGCCGTGCGGCCAGATCCCTTCCGCGATCCCGACCGCCGCGCCCAGCCCGTCCAGCGCGCTGCCCTGCTCGATGTGCAACTCGACGAACGCGCCGATGCCGCCCAGCCGGTCGTCGTCGGCCCCGAGCCGCCCGGGATCGAGCCCGGCGCCGGTCATCGCCTCGGCCAGGGTCGTCCCCGGGCCGTCGCGCAGCTCCCGCGCGGCCTCCGGGGTCACCGCGCCGGTCAGCAGCCGGCTGCCCAGGCAGGCCAGGCCGAACCGGCCGCCCTCCTCCTCGCTGAACGCGGCCACCGCCACCGGCCGGGACGGGACGAACCCCCGGTCCCGGAGCAGGTCGACGGCCGCGAACCCGGACACCACGCCGAGCGGTCCGTCGTAGGCCCCGCCGTCCGGCACCGAATCGAGGTGGCTACCCGTCACGACGGCCGTACCGGTCGCGGACGCGACGTCCCACCAGGCCCAGAGATTGCCGTTGCGGTCGGCTTCGGTGCGCAGGCGTCGTTCCAAGGCGGTTTTATAGAACCAGTCCCGGCAAGCCAGGTCCGCCTCGGTGTACGCGTAGCGGCGGTACCCGCCGGTGGCCGTGTCCAGGCCGACCGGGAGCAACGAGTCCCACAGTTCGGCGAAAGTCATCTCACTGTGTTCATCTCAAGGGCCGGGGGTCGCCATCGGGATCCGCACGCCGCGCTCGGCGGCGACCTCGGAGGCCCGGTCGTAGCCGGCGTCGGCGTGCCTGATCACGCCGCTGCCCGGGTCGTTGGTCAGCACGCGCTCGAGTTTCTGCGCGGCCAGCTCGGTGCCGTCGGCCACGCAGACCTGGCCGGCGTGGATCGAGCGGCCGATGCCCACGCCGCCGCCGTGGTGAATGCTGACCCAGGAGGCGCCCGAGGACGTGTTGAGCAGGGCGTTCAGCAGCGGCCAGTCCGCGATCGCGTCCGAGCCGTCGGCCATCGACTCGGTCTCGCGGTAGGGCGAGGCGACCGAGCCGCAGTCCAGGTGATCGCGCCCGAGCACGATCGGCGCCGCCACCTCGCCCCGCTGGACCAGCTCGTTGAACCGCAGGCCGGCCAGGTGCCGCTCGCCGTAGCCGAGCCAGCAGATGCGCGCGGGCAGGCCCTGGAAGTGCACCTTCTGCCCGGCCATGGCGATCCACCGGGCCAGGGCCTCGTTCTGCGGGAAAAGGTCGAGGATGGCCGCGTCGGTGGCGGCGATGTCCGCGGGGTCTCCGGACAGCGCCGCCCAGCGGAACGGCCCCCGGCCCTCGCAGAACAGCGGCCGGATGTAGGCCGGGACGAACCCGGGGAAGTCGAACGCCCGCTCGTACCCCGCGAGCTGGGCCTCGCCGCGGATCGAGTTGCCGTAGTCGAACACCTCGGCCCCGGCGTCCTGGAAGCCGACCATCGCGGCCACGTGGGCGGCCATCGATTCCCGGGCCCGCGTGGTGAACCCGGCCGGGTCCTCGGCCCGCAGCGCGGCCATGTCCTCGAACGCCACCCCGCGGGGCAGGTAGGTGAGCGGGTCGTGGGCCGAAGTCTGGTCGGTGACCACGTCGATCGGGGCGTCCATGGCCAGCAGCTGCGGGACCAGCTCGGCCGCGTTGCCGAGCAGGCCGATCGACAGCGGCCGGGCGGCGTCCCGGGCCTCGACGGCCTGGCGCACCGCGTCGTCGACCCCGTCGGCCGCCACGTCCAGGTAGCCGTGCTCGATCCGCCGGGCGATCCGCGACGCGTCGCAGTCGATGCAGATCGCCACGCCGCCGTTCATCGTGACCGCGAGCGGCTGCGCGCCGCCCATCCCGCCCAGGCCCGAGGTCAGCGTGATCGTCCCGGCCAGCGACCCGCCGAACCGCTTGGCCGCGACCGCGGCGAACGTCTCGTACGTGCCCTGCAGGATGCCCTGGGTGCCGATGTAGATCCACGAGCCCGCGGTCATCTGGCCGAACATCGTCAGCCCGGCGGCCTCCAGCCGGCGGAACTCCTCCCAGGTGGCCCACTGCGGGACCAGGTTGGAGTTCGCGATCAGGACCCGCGGCGCCCATTCGTGCGTGCGGAACACGCCGACCGGCTTGCCCGACTGGACCAGCAGGGTCTCGTCCCCGGCCAGGTCGCGCAGGGAGGCGACGATCGCGTCGAACGCGTCCCAGCTCCGGGCCGCCCGCCCGGACCCGCCGTAGACGATCAGCTCGTCGGGGTGCTCGGCCACCTCCGGGTCGAGGTTGTTCATCAGCATCCGCATGGCCGCCTCCTGCGGCCAGCCCCGGCAGCTCAGGGACGTCCCGCGGGGCGCGCGCACCGGGCGCGGGCCGGCCGGATGCTCAGCGGTCATGGGCCCGCTCCTTATCGGCTCAGTGATGGCGGTCGCGGCAGCCGAGCCGTCGCTACCCGATTCATCATCCACCCCCGGCCCCCGCGCGAGATAAGAGGGGCGCAGGGGACCGGCGGGGCTACTGGCGGGCCGCGGCCAGCAGCGCGCGGACCTCGGCGGCGGTCGGCGGGCGGGGCGTGTTGGCCAGCACCACGTCGTCGAGCGCGTCGGCGGCGATCTGGTCGAAGTCCGCGCCGGTGATGCCCAGGCCGGCCAGCCCCTGGGTCAGGCCCAGCCGGTTGGCCAGGCCCTCCACCGCGTCGATGGCGGCCTCGGCGTTGCGCCCGCTGGCCCGGCCCGTGTCGCCGACGCCGAGCGCGAACGCCACGTCGGCCAGGCGCTGCCCGCAGGCCGGCGCGTTGAACCTCAGCACCTGAGGCAGGACCAGGGTGAGCGCCACGCCGTGCGCGATATCGAACCGCCCGCCCACCGAGTGGCCGATCGCGTGGCACAGCCCCAGGCCCGTGGTGGCCATCCCGATCCCCGCCATGTGCGCGGCCAGCATCATCTGCGACCTCGCCTCCAGGTCGTGGCCGTCGGCGTGCGCCCGCGGCAGGTAGCCCGCGATCATGCGGATGACCTGGAGCGCGATCCCGTCCGCCCACGGGTTGGCCCGGACCGACAGGTAGGACTCCAGCGCGTGGGTCAGCGCGTCCATGCCGGTGGCCGCGGTGGCCGCGGGCGGGAGCCCCACGCTGAGCTCGGGGTCGAGGATCGCGGCCGCCGGCCCCGTGCTGGCGTGCCCCACGTAGAACTTGCGCTGGGTGAGCGGATCGGTCACGACCCCGAACGCGTTGGTCTCGGCGCCGGTGCCCGCGGTCGTCGGCACGGCGATGATCGGCAGCCCGGGCCGCGCGAACTCGCCGCGGTAGTCCAGGTCGCGCCCGCGCTGCGGGTTCACGGCCGCGAGCGCGATCCCCTTGGCCGCGTCGACCGGCGACCCGCCGCCCACCGCGACCAGCGCGATCGCCGGCCAGCCCGGCGCGGCGGCCACCGCCTCCGCGCCTGCCGCCAGGTCGTCGGTGGTCGGGTTGGGGTGCACGCCGCTGAACACGGTCACCGGCAGCGCGGCCGCCTCGAGCGCCGCGGTCACGCTGGCCACCACCGGCGTGGCGGCCAGGGCCGCGTCGGTGACGACGACCGCGGCCTCGCTCCCGGTCGCGCGCACGAGGCCGGGAAGCTTGCTGACGGCGCCGGCGCCGAAGTGGGCCTCGGGCGTGGGGACGATCGTGATCTCGGTTCCGGCGATGGCGGTTCCGGCGATGGCGGTTCCGGCGAAGACAGGGGGCATGGTCACTCCTGCGTTGCGTCGAGGCGAAGCGGGGTTCCGGTCAGGTCTTCGAGCAGCTTGATCGGGAGCATCTCACCGCCCGCGTCGCCGTACTGGGCGCGGGCGCGCCGGTAGACCTGCTCGACGATCGCGCTGACCTCGACCGGCACGCCGACGTGCCGGGCCAGGTCAACGGCCAGGCCGAGGTCCTTGCACGCCAGGGCCAGCGCGAACCCCTCGTCGTAGTCCGCGTCGCGCAGCACCGACAGCACGTCGCTCTCCAGGAAGTGGCTCGCGGCCGGGCTGGCCAGCAGGCAGCGACGCAGGGTGGCCAGGTCGACGCCCGCCGCGGTGCCCACGCTCAGCACCTCGGCCGTCGCGGTCAGGTGCGCGAACCAGAGCAGGTTGATCATCAGTTTGACCGTGTACCCGGCGCCGTGCGGCCCGGCGTGCACGATCCGCTCCGCGTCGCCCATGGCCTCGAGCAGCGGCCGGACCCGCTGGTAGGTTCCGGCCGGGCCGCCCACGAAGATCTGCAGCGTCCCGGCCCGCGCGCCGCTGGCCATCCCGCTGACCGGGGCGTCGAGGACCTCGACGCCGCGGGGCCCGGCCGCCGCGCGCACCCGGTCGGCGACGGCCGGCACGGACGTGGACATGTCGATCCAGACGGCGCCCGGCGCCAGCCCGTCGAGCAGCCCGGCCGGGCCGAGCAGCACCTCGGCCACCTGCGCGGGCGCGGGCAGCATGGTGATCGCCACGTCCCGGCCCAGCCCGGCCTCGCGCGGCGACCCCGCCCAGGCCGCGCCGCCGGCCTCGAGCCCGGCCGCTGACTCGCGGCGCAGGTCGTGCACGACCAGGTCGTGCCCGGCGGCGAGGATGTTGCGGCACATCGGTTCGCCCATGTGACCGAGGCCGATAAACGCGACCCGCAAAGTCCCACCCCCCAAGATTCGCCGGAACGTTTCCGGGCTGAGCTAGTCCATGGCCCAGCGGGCGACGGCCGCCTCGTCGATCTCCGCGCCCAGACCGGGCCGGCCGGGCACGGACAGGCACCCGTCGGGGTCGATGCGCACCGGTTCGGCCAGGAAGAAATCGCGCCTCGGCTCGGTCCAGCCGGGCGGGTCGTAGGGGAACTCCAGGTACGGGCCGCCGCCGACGCCGGCCGCGACGTGCAAGTTGGCCAGCAGCCCCAGGCCGTTGGTCCAGGTGTGCGGGGTGAACCAGCGGTTGCCGAGCAGCGCGAGCTCGGCCACGGTGCGGGCCCGCAGCAGGCCCACGGCCAGCACCACGTCGGGCTGCACCACGTCCAGCGCGCCCGCGGCCAGGGCGTCCAGCAGCTCGCCTGGGGTGCGGGCCATCTCGCCGCCCGCCACCCGGATCCCGGCCTGCTCCCGCAGCGCCCGCATGCCGTCGAGGTCGCGGGCGGGCAGCGGCTCCTCCAGCCAGAGCACGCCGAGCTCGGCCAGTTCCGCGGCCACCCGGCGGACCGCGGCCAGGTCCAGGGCGGCCGAGACGTCCCCCGGCATCCGCCACCACTGGTTCAGGTCGACCATGATGTCCAGGCCATCCCCGACCGCCTGGCGGGTGGCCCGCACCGCGGCCAGCCCGGAGGCGACGTCCTCGCGGCCGATGCGGATCTTCACCGCCCGGAAGCCCGCCTCCCGGGCGGCCACGGCCGCCTCCGCCCGCTCCTGCGGGCCACGCAGCTCGCCGAACGACGCGTAGGCGGGCACGGCCTGGCGGGCCCCGCCGAACAGCACCGCCACCGGCAACCCGGCCACCTGGCCGATGATGTCCCAGAGCGCGGCCTCCAGCGGCCAGTAGCGGCCCGCGTGGAACCCGATCGTCTCGAGTGCGGCCACGTGCCGGGTGATCTGGAGCGGGTCGTGCCCGACGAACAGGTCTTCGAAGGCCTCGAAGCGGTCCATGGTGTCGCCCGAGCCGTAGCCGGTCACGCCCTCGTCCGTCTCCACCCGGACCAGGGTCGCGTCGAAGTGCCGGCGCGGGACCGGGTCCCAGGCCGCGCGGAACGGCGGGTCCAGCGGCCGCCGCATCCGGTCCAGGCGGATCGCGGTGATCTTCATTCCGTGCCAGCCCGGGGGGACGACCCCCCCAAACCCCCCCGCTCGG
>Ga0102924_1004017_pt1 | contig 15085 bp, 16 predicted proteins | sample PaiPotPPM11metaG_FD_80116 | JGI IMG/M metagenome (GOLD analysis project Ga0102924, IMG submission 80116) | Iron sulfur acid spring bacterial and archeal communities from Banff, Canada, to study Microbial Dark Matter (Phase II) - Paint Pots PPM... ... | reverse complement strand
CTGGGGCTCTGTCTTGAACCAGCCTCCCGCGGACAGGCCCGGCGCGCGCCCCCACCCTTCCCTCCCCCGCTGGCGGGGGAGGGAAGGGTGGGGGCGCGCGCCGGGCCTGTCCGCGGAAGGCTGGTTCAAGACCGCGCACCAGGTCTATCCGTACGGCAGCAACATCGCCGTGGTGCGGGTCGATCGCGAGACCGGCGGCGTTGCCGTCGAGCGCTATTTCATCGCCTACGACATCGGCCGCGCGATCAATCCGGCGCTGGTCGAAGCGCAGATCATGGGCGGTTTTGCCCAAGGCTTCGGCGGCGCGCTGTTCGAGGAATTCACCTACAGCGAGCGCGGCGATCCGCTTGCCGTCACCTTTGCCGATTATTTGCTGCCGGCCATGCACGAAACCCCGGTGCCCGACATTTTGCTTGCCGAGGACTACACCTCGCCGCTCAATCCGCTCGGCATCAAGGGCGCCGGCGAGAGCGGCATCACCGCGGTCGGCGCCACGATCGCGTCGGCGATCGACGACGCCATCGGCATTCCGGGCGCGGTGAGCGAGCTTCCGGTGACGCCGCAGCGCCTCAAGCGTCTGTTGGACCGCCGATGAAGAAATCGGCGTCGTCGGGCGCCATCGGCGTCGGCAGAAAGCCGAGGCCGGCAAGCCGCGACTTGATCGTGGGATGGCAAGGCCGTGCTTCGGCGGCACCGTCGTCACTCCGGCTTGATATTGGCGAATTTGATCACTTTCGCCCACTTCTGCGTTTCGCTAACGATGTATTTTCCGAACTCGGCGGGCGTCATTATCATGGGCTCGGCGCCCAAGTCGTCAAATCGCGCCTTCATCTTAGGATCGGAAAGGGCTGCGTTGATGCCTTTGTTGAGTTTGCCGATGATGTCCGGCGGCGTTTTCGCGGGCGCACCAATCGCGTCCCAAACATAAGCCTCGTAGCCCGGGACAAACTCGGCCGCGTTGGGGACATCCGGGAGCGCGTTCACGTGCCCCGCACCCGTCACCGCGAGCGCTCGCAGCTTACCCGCTCTGATGTAGCCGACCGATTGCAATATCGGAGTAAAGGACGCCTGCACCTGGCCGCTGAGCAGATCGGGCAAATAATTGCTGCGATAGGGCACGTTAACGAGGCTAATGCCGGCCATCGCGTTGAACAGCTCACCGGCGACGTTGGTCGCGGCGCCGCTGCCGACCGATGCATAATTGATCTTGCCGGGATTGGCCTTGGCGTAAACGATGAACTCGGGAAGCGTGTTCGTCGGAACCGACGGATTAACGACCAAAACGAGAGGCAGCCGTACCATGCCGGCGACCGGCGCAATGTCGCGCAGGAGATTGAAACTCAGATTGTCGTAGAGCGAGGTGTTGATGGTGTTGGTTGTGGTCACCGTCAGGAGCGTATAGCCGTCGGCCGCAGCGCGAACGACAATCTCGGTGCCGATATTGCTGGCGCCGCCAGGCCGATTGTCGACAATGAATTGCTGTCCAAATTGCTCCGACAACGATTGCGCAATCAGGCGCGAGACGATGTCGGGCGCGATGCCGGCCGGATACGGGACCACGATGCGCACCGGGCGCGTCGGATAGTCCTCCGCTCCTGCGGCGCGCGGAGCGGCCAGCAGCGGAGCGGCAGCTATCAGGTGCAGGAACTGCCGACGCGGAAGTCTCATGGCGATGCCCTCGAACTCTCAGTTGCCCGTTAATTTTCAGACGCCAACTGCTATCAAGCTGGCGAGTTTTTCGATATCCCGCGTGTGGGCGGAAGGGTGCGACATAACGGCGGCCCGGGAGCGCGACGCCCCGTGCTCCGGGATCAAACCCTCATCAAACTGACAAGCTCGCCGCCGGACTCGATCATCCGACCGAATTTTCGCCGGCGCATTTTTCGCGGCGCGTTTCGGCCCACGAGGTCAAAAGCTTCGCCGAGCTTTATCCGCGTCTGGGGCCCGGAGAATTGATCGCCGGCACCGGCGACAAGCGCTTCGCGATGGCCTGGGCGATGGCAAGCGCCGAGGAATTCCGCGCCATGCCGCGTGCCGCCTGAGCGGCGCAAACGCAACTGCACCGCTCAGTCCGCTGAATTTCACTCTGGCTTGATCTTCGCAAACTTGACGACCTTGCCCCACTTTTCGATTTCGGCCGCGATGAATTTTTGAAAATCGGCGGGCGAACCCGTCATCACAATGGCGCCGAACTCAGCGAGCTGCGCCTTGAGCTTGGCATCGGCAAGCGCCGCATTGGTTTCCCGGTTGAGCTTGTCGATGATCTCTGCCGAGGTTCCGGAGGGCGCGCCGATGCCGGCCCACGAGACCGCTTCATAGGTGGGCACTGTTTCGGCGAGCGCCGGCACGTTAGGCAGGACGTCCATCCGTTTGCCGCTGGTCACGGCAAGCGCCCGCAATGTGCCGGACTTGATAAAGTTGATGACCGAGCCGGGAGTGCTGAACACGACCTGCACCTGGCCGCCGAGCAGGTCCGTCACCGCCGGCGCCTCGCCGCGATACGGCACGTGGGCCATCTTCAAGCCCGCCATTATATTGAACAGCTCGCCGGCGACATGGCCGGTGGAGCCGACGCCGCCCGAGCCCATGTTGATCTTGCCCGGATTGGCCTTGGCATAGCTGATGAATTCCGGAACCGTCTTGGCCGGGAACGCGGGATTGACCGCCATGATGAGCGGCGCGCGCTCGATGCTGGCGACCGGCGCGATGTCGCGCGCGAAACTGAAATCGAGATTGTCGTAGAGCGTGGCGTTGATCGCGCCCGGCGAGCCGGCGAGCAGAAGCGTGTAGCCGTCCGGCGTCGCATGGGCGACCACGGCGGTGCCGATATTCGTGCCGGCGCCGCCCCGGTTTTCAATGACGACCTGCTGTCCGAGACGCTCCGACAGCGATTGGGCGACCAGCCGCGCGACAATGTCGAAGGTGCCGCCGGGCGGAACGGGGACGACCAGATGGATCGGCCGCGCCGGATAAGATTGCGCCCATGCGCCGCGCGAGATTGCCGGAGCAGCGACGGTACCTGCCATAAGATGCAGGAATCGGCGGCGAGCAGGATTCATGTGCATTCCCTTCACTCCACCTTGGCGCCCGCGAATTTGACGACCTTAGCCCACTTTACGGTCTCGTCGGCGATGAACTTGCCGAAGTCGGCGGGCGTACCTGGAATCACCATGCCGCCGAGACCGGCAATTTTCGTCTTGATCGTTGAATCGGCCAGCGCAGCATTGATCTCGGCATTGAGCCCGGTGATGACTGCACCGGGCGTGCCCTGCGGCGCGCCGACGCCGATCCATTGCGTCGCGTCGAAGCCCGGCACGAACTCGGCCACCGACGGAAGCTCGGGCAGCACCTCGGAGCGTTTCGCAGATGTAACGGCCAGGGGGCGAAGCGTTCCGGCCTTGATGTGGTCGATGACCAACAGCACGGTACCGATTGCGCCCTGGATCTGCCCGCCGAGCGCGTCGGTCATGGCCGGCGGGCCGCCGCGATATGGAATCAGCGCGAGTTTCGTACCCGTCATCATCTCGAACAGTTCGCCGCTGACATATTGCGGGCTGCTGATCGGCGGCGTGCCGATATTGACCTTGCCTGGATTGGCTTTGGCGTAGGCGATGAATTCGGGAAGAGTCTTTGCCGGAAACGCCGGGTTGACCAGCAACACCATCGGCACACCGATCAGGCCTGCGACTGGAGCGATATCGTGCTGAATATCGAAATGAAGCGTATCGAACAGCGTCACGTCGATGGCGTAGGCCGAACTGATCAGCAGCAGCATGTAGCCGTCGGGCGGCGCGCGCATGACGGCCTCGGCGGCAAGACCGCCGCCGGCGCCGGCGCGGTTTTCAACGACGAATCCCTGTCCGAGCCGCTCCGCGAGCCATTGACCGATCAGCCGCGCCATGACGTCGGGAGCACTGCCGACGGTAGCACCGACCATGATGTGGACCGGCCGCGCCGGATAGGTCTGCGCTCGTGCGACGCCAGGGAGCGCCGATAGCGAGGCTGCGCCTGCTGCGAGATGCAGAAATCGGCGGCGTGGAAGTTTCATGACTGTTTATCCACCGCAAGCCGTCCGATCAGTTCGCCTTGGCGCCCGAGGATTTGACCACTTTCGCCCACTTCTCGGTTTCGTCGGCGAGGAACTTGCCGAATTCGGCGGGCGTCATCGGCATTGGTTCGCCGCCCAAGTCCTTGAGCTTCGCCTTGAGCTGCGGATCGGCCAGCCCGGCGGTGATCGTCATGTTCAGCTTGTCGATGATCGCCGCGGACGTGCCCTTGGGCGCGCAGGTTCCGTCCCAGGCGCTTGCGTCAAATCCGGGCAGCAATTCGCTGATCGCCGGAATATCCGGCAACACCTCAGCCCGTTTTGCGCTGGTGACGGCCAACGCCCGCAACTTGCCGTCCCTGATGAAGCCGATCGCCGCCGGCACGGTGATGATGAAGGCCTGGACTTGCCCGCCGAGCAGATCGGTGAACGCGCCTGCCGGCCCGCGGTATGGCACATGCACGATATTGACGCCGGCCATCAGCTTCATCAGTTCGCCCGCGACATGCATCGGCGTTCCGATGCCGGGCGACGCCATGTTGACCTTGCCCGGATTGGCTTTGGCATAGGCAATGAATTCGGCAAGCGTATGGGCCGGAAACGACGGGTTGACCAGCAGCACCATGGGCAGGCGAACAAGTCCGGCGACCGGCGCCATGTCGTGGAGGAAATTGAAGCCGAGATGCTCGTAGAGCGACGCATTGATCGCGTTCGCCGAAAGGCAAGTCAGCAGCGTGTAGCCGTCCGGCGCCGACGTCACGACGGCCTCGGTCGCGATATTGCCGGCGGCGCCAGTTCGGTTCTCGACGACAAACGGCTGGCCGAGCTTCTCGGAAAGCCACTGACCGATCAGGCGCGAAACCAGATCGGGCGTGCCGCCGCCGCCAAAACCTTCAAAAATTTTCACCGGGCGCGCGGGATAATCGAGCGCGTATGCCGAGACGGACAAAACGGCTGCAATGACAGCGCCTGCCGCCACGCACAGGAATTGTCTGCGTCGATGCTTCATGGCGTTCCCCGCAACCAATCGCCAGGATACGCGACCACAACAACGGCCGCCCTGCTGCGCATTGCCACAGCGAAGCTTTGCGCTTTGGCAGCCTTGCCGCAAGTAGGCCGCCTTCAGTGCTCGCACCTGATTTAACGGGACGAAACGAACCGCATAGCACAGACAAACCCCGGCGCTTTGGCGCCGGGGTTTTGCATTCCCGCCGATGAAAGACCGCGATTTGCCGACCGGCCCTTACAGTTGCCCGTACTTCTTGAGCACCGCGCGGCAATCGCTGCTGACGCGCCAGCTATGCGCGGCGAGCGTTGCGCCGCAACGAAGCATATTGTTCCAGGTCATGCCGCCGGTGTGGTCGCAAAGCCTGGCGGCGGCTGGCCGGCACGGCGCCAGCTCCGCGAGATCGATCGCACTGGCCGCCGTAGCGGAGAGGCCGAGAAGTAAGCATGCGGCTACCATCGTCTTCATGCTGGGGTCCGTCCCTCGTCATTGTTGGAAGCGGTCTGCATACTGTGTTCGCTCCAGAAAATCCAGCATTTTTGTGCGCCGCACAAGACCTAGTAACCCATTGAAAGAACGCAAGTTATTCAAGGTGTGCGAAATTCATGTTTGCACTGCGCCCAAGCGCTGCCACATTTCGCGGCATGCCTATGGTTAAAGTCGCGACATAGCGGCTTGGTTCCAAACCGATTCGGCCGAGGGGATGAATTGGACTATTCCGCCGCAGCGCGCTTGCCGATCGCGGCGTTGACGGCGGGCATCACCTTCTCGGCCATCAGCTCCATGGATCGGCGCGACAGCGCGGGGTCGGCCCAGTCCTTGCCGCAATAGAGCATCGTGCCGAAATCGCCGACCTTTTCGTGCAGCTGCAAAATGCCGTCGACCACGCGGTTGACGGTGCCGCGGATGACCACGTTGCTGAAGATGTAGTCGAGCGTCACATCCGCATCGGCCATGTCGAGCCGCTCTTTGAAGCCACCGAGGCGTTTGGCCTTCCCCAGCTTGGACGTGAGCTGGTTCATGTAGAACCGGTACGGGCTTTTCGGATCGTCGCCGCCATAGGCGAGCGCGGTCTTGTCGTCATCGGCGACGAAGATCGAGCGCGCGACGCGCCAGTTGGCGCGATCGGCGCGGTGGCCGCCTTCGGCGCAGCCTTTGGCATAATTGCTCCACTGGCTGAGCAGATGGTTCTTGTGCAGGAAATGCGACGAGATTGGCCACCAGCCGCGGCGGCCCAGCGCGATCAAGCCTTTGGAGTCCGGTTCGGTCGCGGTGCCAAGGATCGGCGGATGCGGCTTCTGAAACGGCTTTACGACATTGCCCAGCCCGATCTCCGGCCACCGCGTCTTTGCGGTGGAGATGTTCCAATACTTGCCCTTCAGATCGTAAGGCGCGTCGCCTGACCACAACGCAAGGATATGATCGATCGCCTCGGCGAACATCGCGCCGCGGTCGGCATCGAGCAGTTCGAGGGCCTCGCAATCGGTCCGCAAAATGCCGGCGCCGATGCCAAGCAGGAAGCGGCCCTCGAGCAGATTGTCGACAAGGGCGGCGTGCGCGGCCACCAGCAACGGATGGCAGAACGGCAGGTTCACTACCGCAGTGCCTAGCTTGATCTGCCGGGTGAAGCCGGCGAGCGAGGCGCAGAACATCAAGCTCGACGGGATATTCTCGGCAAGATCGGTCAAGTGCTCGCCGCAATAGCCTTCGCTGTAGCCAAGCTTATCGGCCAGCATAAAGGCTTCGCGGTCTTCCCGCAGCGTCTCGGCGTAATTCCGAGTCAGCGGATGGACCGGCATGATGAAGAAGCCGAGCTTCATGGATTGCTCCGGACAACTGTTCGGCGTTAACGGCCGTGTAAATTCACGCTTAATTCCGATTGCGATTCATTTACCATGCCTGTTGTGCTATCGCACTACGCCTCAGTCAGTCTTGGAGGCAACAGACATGCTGAAGAATATGCGGCGTTTCCTGAAGAACGAATCCGGCGCAGCGGCGATCGAATACGGCCTGCTCGCTTCCGGCATCTCGGTGGTCATCATCCCCGGCGTCAAGGACGTCGGCGTCAAGCTGGTCAGCGTCTTTACCCTCTTGCAAAACGCGATCTGACGAAATCGTTTCTGAGCTGAGCGAAGGCGAACCGGCGGCAGTTGGCTCCTGCCGCGGTTCGCCTTAACTATTGCGGCGCCGTGTAGATCAGGGCCTGCTTGGCGCGCGCCACGATGTTCGGCGGCAGCGCGTAAAGCTTTGTGACCAGCGCCTGCAAGTCGTTCCCCGACATCGCCTCGATATCGAGTTGCATTTTGCCCGCCTCGGCCTTGAGCGCCGGATCGTTGAACGTATCGATGAACGCCTTGCGCAGCGCGGCGACGCGTTCCGCCGGCACGCCGGGGGGCAATATATAGGGCCGGCCGAACACGCCCTGGCTTTCGATCAGCTCCATCACCTGGCGCTCCTGGTCGGTCTTGGCGAATTGCACCGAGAGCGGCACGCCCATGGCGTTGAGCTCGGGATGGCCCGTCACGCTGAGCTGCACGATGACCGTCATCAGCTTCTTGGCGAACCAATCGGGATGCATGACCGGCAGCCCGGTCCAGCCGATGCCGCAGGCGCCATGCACCTCGTTGCGCTCGATGGCGAGCGTGATCTCCTTGCTGCCGGCATAGCCCGTGACAACACGGAATTTGGTGCCGAGCAGGTTGTTGAGCATCGCCGGCAGGTCGCGCGTCGTGCCGCCGGCATTGCTGGCGCCGAGGATCACCTCATGGCTGAACGTGTCCTGGAACGTCTTTGCCGGCGCGTCGCTGCGCAAAAAGCAGATATATACGTCGCTGTTGGCGTTGCCGACATAGCCAAGCTTGTTCGGATCGTACTGCACCTGCACATTGCCGATCAGCGGATCGAGCAGCACGCCGGGAAACACCGCGGCCATCACGGTGCCGTCCTTCGGCGCCACCGAATAGACATAGCCGGCCGCCTTGCCGCTGCCCGCGCCCGGCATGTTCTGGACCACGATCTCGGGTTTGCCGGGGAGATGATCGCTTAAGTGCCGTGCGATCAGCCGCGCATAAGTGTCGTAGCCGCCGCCAGCCGAGGAACCGACGATGATATTGACCTGCTTGCCGCGATAGAAATCGGCGACCGCATCCTGCGCACTTGCCCGAGCGATTAGGAGACAGCCCAAGGCGAATGAAAAAATGATGCCCGGCACAAAGCCGGGCATCACCGATCGCAGATATTTCGCGAGCGACAAGATCAGGCCGCGGCCGCGAGATTGCCGAACTTCTGCAGATTAGCTTTCTGCTTCTCGTTGCGCGGCGGTAGCTTGAACAGGCGCGCGGCGGTGCCGCCGAGGATGTTGTGCTTTGCCTTCTCCGAGAGAAACGGCAGATCGTAGATCGTCGACGGCAGGTCGAAGTCCCAATGCGGATAATCGGAGGCGTAGAGCAATTGGGTCTCCGCATTCATCATGCGGAACGTGCACTCCATTGCGTCGTAATCCTGAATCTCCATCGGCTGCGACGAGTAGTACATGTCGCGCATATAGTCCGACGGTTTCTTTTTAAGCAGCGGCGCCTCAGACGGTCGCAGCATGTATTCGTGATCGAGCTTCTGCATCAGGAACGGCACCCAGGCGAGGCCGGATTCGATCCAGATCACCGGCAGCTTCGGGAACCGCTCGCACAGGCCGTTGATGACCCAGTTGGTGCAGTGGAGAATGTTGTACCAGGAAAAGCCGAGTGCATGCACTGCGAGGAAGCGGTTACAGGTCTTGAAGATCGGCTCGGCCCAGTTCGGACCGGAATGGAACGACAGCACCAGGCCCCGCTCCTCGATCGCCCGATAGACCTTCATGTACTGGTTTTCGTGCACGCCGGCGTTGCGCACCGTGGTGACCATGAAGCCGCCGATGTGCTTACAATCGCCGAACTTCTCCACCTGGCGCAGCGACTCGTCCGCGTCATTGAACGGCAGGCTGAGCATCGAATAGAAGCGGTTATCGCCCTCAGGCAGCACCTTCTCGGTGAGCCAGCGGTTGTAGGCCCAGCACAGCTCGGTCTCCATCTCCTTCTGCGGATGCAGACCGATGCTCAGCATGCCGGTCGGGAACAGGCAGGAATAGTCGACGCTCATGGCGTCCATCCAGCGATGGCCGAGTTGGATGTCGCGGTGGTGCCCGTTGGTTTCCGTCTTCTCGGTCGAACGCATCGGATAGCGCGTGACGCGGCCGCCCATGTCCTGGTAGCCGACCGTCCCCGCCATCACGCCGCCGCGGCCGCCCTTGTTGAGGGACTGCATACTGAGCTGACGAATAACGTCATTCTCCATGTAGGGCAGAAACTCGCGGTAGTTCTCGTTCTCGTAATGATGGGCGTCGACATCGACGATCACCATGTCGTCGAGGTTGCGCTGGTGCGCCTGCTTGCGGGCGTGCGACAGCAGCCGGGTGGTGTTGAGTTCCTCGATCGTTACGCGGCGACCGCGATCAGCAATGAGATCCATAGCGTTTCTCCTGACGTTCCAATTCTCTCTGCGCAACGGGCATCATCTACCCGTCCAACTCTGCCACATGCCGAGCTCGAAAACTGCGAGATTGACGGCTCGTAACAATCCGCTCGCCGTCACCATGACGTCGGTTGCGGAAATCGAATTTCTCGGCACCGGCATGAACTGCTCGCCGGCCTCGGTGCGCGCGGTATAGACCCGGCAAGCAGCCGCGATCAGCTTTTGCAGCGCTTCGGCCGTCACCATGTCGAGCTTGCCGTCGACAATGCCGCGCTCGAGCACGGCGGTAAGCCGTTGTGCGTCGGCAGAGGCGCCGTTTGAAGCCCCGACTGCCGGCTTCGCAGCCGGCCGAATGGCGGCGCGGCGAGCCGGCTTGGCTGCCGTTTTTGCAACAACCTTTGCCGCGCGCTTAGGCGACGACATAAAGGTCCTCTCCCTTTTGCACGGTCTTGAACTTCTTCAGCTTCATCTTGCGGTCGCTGACGCACTCGCCGGTCTTCATGTCGTATTCCATGCCGTGCCAGGGGCAGACGAAGTGCATCTCGTCTTCCGAGAAGAACAGACCCATCGAGGTCTTGTCCGGCCGCAGCCGCTCTTCGACCTTGGCGATGGTCAGGCCTTCGCAGGCCGGCCCGCCCTGGTGCAGGCAAAAATTGCTGTAGGCGTAGAACTCGCCTTCATGGCGGAACACGCCGATCTCGTTGTCGCCGACGAAGACGATCCTGCGGTCGCCGTCCTGGAATTCCGAAAGCTTTGCGACGAACTTTTCCGCCATCTGCGCTGTACCCTCGCGTTTCACCCTGACATCCCACCCCTTTGGGGGTGAATTAATTCCTTTTGGTTCCGCCGATTGCGGGAAGTCGCCCGGGACTCGGCAAAGCCCTTGAACCCATGCTTCTAGCACAGACCAAGGGCGCGCGCGACCGCACTCCGGCACGGGAAATTTCTAGTCCCATTCTATTTTTGGACAAGCGAAATGTCTCCGGCGGGGGATCAGCCCAGCCACCGCGGCATGACTGGCCATTGAGCCATGCCTGCCGCCGGGGCCATGGGTTTGTGCGTGGCCTTCGGTCGTCTCTCGTAGCGATGGAGGCGTGCCTTGCCCTGCTACTAGCTTCACGCGGCCACATGCGCAACGATCTTGGCGATGGCAGGGAGAGGGATACCGCATCATCCGGCCACAGCTTCCATAACTTCCTTTGGTCGACGCTGAATTGCGCGCAGGTAAGCCGCGGCGGGCGCATCGGGGTATCGCCTCCCCTGCTCCCAATTTTTCAGTGTGGCGAGCGGAATCCGGTAAACCGTCGCAAAACGGTGCTGCGACATGCGGAGCGCCTTGCGGATCGCCTTCACATTAGCGACCTTGACGGTCGTCACTCGCATGCCCGGCACTCTTCGGCCGTGGGCGTGTGCCCCCGCCTGCTTCAGGCTTTCGATCAGTTCGTCGCCAAACTTGCTCATTAGTTCATCCGCTTCCTGCTTTAGCTGCCACTGTCATCGAGCCTGCACCCGCCCTTTCAGGATTAGAACGAGGCTGCGCACCGCGCGTTTATCCTCGGCCGACAAATCTTCCTTTCGCGCCTTCGCATAGACCATAAGAAGGTATAGCGGCCGGCCGGGGTCCGCGTAGAAGTACACCACTCTCACACCACCGCGCTTACCCGACCCTTTTCTGTTCCAACGGACCTTGCGGACGCAGCCAGTTTCCGGGATCACGTCACCGGCTTTTGGATTGCCAGCAATGTAATTCACGAATTCCTCACGTTCTGTATCACTCCAGACTTCTTCAGCCTGGCGCACAAAGAGCGCGGTTTCCGCGACCGTGATCAGCCTATCTGACATCAATCTATATACGCCAATGGCGCCCACCGCGCCAGAGGTGCGCGGCGGCTACGCCATGCGGTTTTCAATCTCCCCGATGTTCTCGACCCAGAGCTTCACCACGTCGCCCGCCTTGAGGAATTCGCCGCGGCCGGCGCCGACGCCCGCCGGCGTGCCGGTGAGGATGAGATCGCCCGGATAAAGCGTCATGCCGGCCGATAATTGCTCGATCTGCTCGGCAAGGTTGAAGATCATGTCGCTGGTGTTGGAGTTCTGCTTGAGCACGCCGTTGACCCACAGCTTCAGCCCCAGCTTTTGCGGGTCGCCGATGTCGCCCGCCGGCACGATCCACGGTCCCAGCGGACAGGAACCCTCGAAGGTCTTGTGCTTGGTCCAGTCCCACTTGAACGGCGAGGCATCGGGAACGCTGGCCCGGCGGCCGCGGTCGCGCGCCGAGAGGTCGTTCGCGATCGTGTAGCCGGCGACGTAGGACAGCGCCTTGGCCTGGGGCACATCCTTGCAAGTGCGGCCGATAACAGCGGCGAGTTCGACCTCCCAATCCATGCTCTTGGCATAATGCGAGATTTTGACCGTCGCCCCCGGATCGGTGATCGCGCCGGCCGCTTTCAGGAAATGCCAGGCCTTCAGCCCGAGCGTGTGCGGATCGGGCGGACGCGGGTTGCCCTCCCGCGCCGCCATTTCGGCGGCGTGGTCGGAATAATTGGCGCCGGCGCAATAGATCGCCGACGGAAAGCGCAACGGCGCGAGCAGCTTGGTCTTGGATAGCGGCTGGCGCTTGGCCCGGCTCTTGGCGGCGCCCGCGGCGGCCTTCTTCAGCGCGCCCTCGGCCGCCTTCCAGTCGGCAAGGATGCCCATGACGGTTGCATAGGCCGGTTTCCCCGTCAGCTTGGCGGCGTCGAACACCTCGTTGCCGACAATGATCCCGGCGCGCGGCCCGTCGCTCGATTTATAAGTCGCGAGCTTGTAGCCAGCCGATTTAGCCCCAGCCATGTGCGTTTGCTCCCTGATGAAACCTTGGGCGCGACAAAACCGCGATCGCGGCCCGTTGGCAAGGGCGCGCCATGGCGCTTCATGGTCTTGAGCATGGCCTTGAGTTCGGCAGGGCGTGGTGGTTGATTCCAGCCCGGACCCTTAAAAGCGCGCAGCGGCGCGCTGGAGAAGAAACATGATCAAGCCCCGACGCATCGGACACGCCACCTTCGAGACACCCGACCTGCAAAAGATGATCGACTATTACACGCAGGTGATGGGCCTGGTGCTCGCCGAGCGCGACAAGGATCGCGCCTTTCTCACCACCCAGATCGGCCAACTCGCCATCCAGCTCAACAAGGGCGACGTCGAACGTTGCACCACGCTGTCGTTTGAGGTCGCGCCCGATTCCGATTTCGGCGTGATGGCGCGCGAGCTCGAAAGCGAAGGCATCAAGAGCGAGCTGCGCAACGATTCAATCCCCGGCATCGGTGCGGTGCTGACATTCAAGGACAACAAGGGCACCACGATCGCGCTGTTCAAGGAGTGGAGCTATCTCGGCAAGCACCTTTTGCATCTCGGCATCGGCCCGCTCAAGCTCGGCCACATCGCCTGGGTGGTGGACGATCCGCAGAAGACGGCGGAGTTCTACGAGAAGGTTCTCGGCTTCAAGGTGTCCGATTGGATCGACGACTTCTTCGTGTTCATGCGCTGCAACACCGATCACCACACGGTGAATTTCATCCGCGGCAAAAACATCAAAATGCATCACATGGCGTTCGAGCTGAAGGACTTCATCCACTTGCAGAATTCCTGCGACCTGTTCGGCCAGCGCAAAATCCCGATCATCTGGGGACCGCTGCGCCACGGGCCGGGACACAACATCGCCACCTATCACCGCAATCCGGACGATCAGGTGATCGAATTCTTCTGCGAGCTCGATCAGATGGTGGACGAGGAGCTCGGCTATTTCGAGCCGCGGCCATGGCATCAGGACACGCCGCAACGGCCGAAAACCTGGCAAGGCGGCAACACCAATGTCTGGGGCCCGCCGCCGCTGCCCGACTTCCATCGCGGGCGGGATTAGCGCGCTAGCGGAAGCGCGGCGTCATTGCGAGGAGCCAACGGGACCGCGCGAAGTCGCGCGTCCCGATGACAGGCTCCGCGACGAAGCAATCCAGAATCGGCATCGCTCCACTGGATTGTTTCGCTTCGCTCGCAATGACGATGTTACGACATCGTCGCCATCGCCGCCGCAGTTCCTCGCGTCAGCTCCTTCTGCTCGCCGTAGAGCCATTCCATCCCGGCCATGGCATCCTCGGGTGTGCGCGAGCCGAGCATCAGATTGCGCAATTCCTTCGCCACGCCGGCGGCGTGATAGAACTCGCCATAGACCCGCGCCATGATTTGCACGCGGCCGGTGCGCAGATAGCGCGCCTGCTGATAGGCGCGGAACGCCGCCGCATAGTCGCCCTCTTGCTCCACGACTTTATTGGCGAGGCAGACCGCATCCTCGATCGACATTCCGGCGCCCTGCGCCAGATATTGCAGCATGGGATGGGCAGCGTCACCCAACAGCGTGATGCGGCCGCGGCTCCAGTCCTTGATCGGCGGCCGGTCGCACAGCACCCACATGCGCCAGCTTTCGATCTTGTTGAGCAGCGTGCGCACCGGCTCGCAGGTTTTGGCGAAGCGCTCGTGCAGCTCGGCCGGATCGCCGTAACTGTCCCAACCCTCCTCGTAGCGGTCGGAATGAAACACCGCGACGAGATTGAACAGTTCGCCGGTGCGCAGCGGATAGTGCACCAGATGCACCTTCTCGCCGGCCCACAGCACCATGTCGCGCCAGCGGAATTTTTCCGGCATTTCGGAAGTCGGCAGCACGGCGCGATAGGTGATGTGACCGGCGACTTTGGGCTTGCCGTCGCCGACCACCATCTGCCGGATGGTCGACCACAACCCGTCGGCGCCGATAAGCGCCGCGCCGCGGTATTGTTTGCCGCTTTCGGTCTGTACGGTGATCCCGCCGTCCGTCTCATCGACTCTCACGACTTTTTGCGAAGCATCGAACCGGATGAGACTTGATTTTTTGCAGGCATCAAGCAGCACCTTGTGCAAGTCGGCGCGATGGATCAGCGCGTAAGGGTGATGGAATTTCTCGCGGAACGCGCCGCCGAGCGGAATGCGCGTAACTTCCTCGCCGGTGACCGAATCCATCATGATGAGATTGTTGGGAAACACCGCAAGCGCGCTGATCGGCTCGATCAGGTCCAATGCTTCGAACATCCAGAACACATTAGGGCCGAGCTGGATGCCGGCGCCGATCTCCTTGAATTCCGGCGCCTGCTCGATGAGCTGCGAGGGGATGCCCTTGCGCGCCAGCGCCAGCGCCGCGGCAAGCCCGCCGATGCCGCCGCCGACGATGAGGACCTGCTGGTCTTTCCAATTGCTCATGCACCCGCCTCCCACCACGCGTATTGTAGAAGGCGAATAGCTGCCGACAAGTGCAGCCGCCTTTCACCTCTCCCCGCGTGCGGGGAGAGGTCGAGGGAGCGAAGCGAACGAGGGTGAGGGGGCCTCTCCGCGAGTCGAGCCTAGTGTCCCTGTTCTGAGGTTCGCTGCATTATGAACCGAACGCTGACTGAGTCATTTCAATGAGTTGTGGGCGAGCTGGTGTTCAAACTGATGCGGCAAACTTCAGATTCAGGACACTAGCG
>Ga0102924_1004016_pt1 | contig 15087 bp, 16 predicted proteins | sample PaiPotPPM11metaG_FD_80116 | JGI IMG/M metagenome (GOLD analysis project Ga0102924, IMG submission 80116) | Iron sulfur acid spring bacterial and archeal communities from Banff, Canada, to study Microbial Dark Matter (Phase II) - Paint Pots PPM... ... | reverse complement strand
GATCAGGAGCGTGCGGGCAAGTCTTGTTATGATGCTCAAATGCATGCGGACGTTTTTACGCGGCATTCCATTTCCCCCTGATGTGTCGTCTGGCTAGATGGCCTTTCGTCTTTCCGTCATCATAGCGGCACTATGGTCACCCGTCATTCCGGGGCGACGCGAAGCGTCGAACCCGGAATCCATAACCCCGGTGCTGGGATTATGGATTCCCGATAACCGCTGCGCGGTTTCGGGAATGACGACGAGCAAGCCGGGTTTCGCCTTGAGCCTCTTTGTTATTCCTTACCCCGTGATCGATCCGGTGGCGGTCAATATCGGGCCGTTTCCGATCCGCTGGTATGCGCTGTCCTATATCGGCGGGCTCGCGCTGGGCTGGCTCTATGCGCGGCTCCTAGTCCGTAACGGGAAGCTCTGGGGCCAAGATCTTTGGGGAAATACGCCCCGGCCGAATGCGAGCGCGATCGACGATCTGGTGCTTTATTCCGCGCTCGCCATCGTCATCGGCGGCCGGCTCGGCCAGGTGATCTTCTACGAGTGGCCGTATTATTCCGCGAACCCCATCGAGATCTTGGAATTGTGGAACGGCGGCATGTCGTTTCACGGCGGGCTGATCGCGGCGGCGCTGGCGATGTGGTTCGTGGCGCGGCAGGCCAAGATTTCTATTCTCACCATCGGCGACATCTGCGCGGCCGCAGCGCCGATCGGAATCCTGCTCGGCCGCATCGCCAATTTCATCCGGCCCGAAGAATGGGGCCGGCCGACGGATATATCCTGGGCCATGGGGTTTCCGGGCGTCGACGATCTGCCGCGGCATCCGAGCCAGCTCTATGAAGCCGCGCTCGAAGGGCTGCTGCTATTCGTCGTGCTGGCGTTCTTCGTGCGCGGCGGCGCGCTGAAGCGGCCGGGCCTGACGACGGGAGTTTTTCTCATCGGCTACGGCGCGGCGCGCATTTTCTGCGAGTTCTTCCGCGAGCCCGATCCGCAGCCACAGCAGCTCGTCCCCTGGCTGACCATGGGCATGCTGCTGTCGGTGCCGATGATCGTCGCGGGGCTGGCGTTCCTCGTTTGCGCGATGCGCAAACAGGTCATTCCGGGGCCAAGCGAAGCGAGGAACCCGGAATCCATAACCCCGGCGCCGTGAATATGGAATCCCGCTTTCGCGGGAATGACGGACTAAATCGCCATCCCGTGCACTTCCTTCGCCTTCGCCGTGCAGGCGGCGAGCAAGAATGCGAGATCGGTGCCGGTCGAGACGTAGCGCGCGCCCATTTTCACGAATTGCACGGCGAGGTCCGGACGCGACGACAGTCCGCCGACGCCGACATGCTTGCCGTGACGGCGGCAGACTTCGATGGTGTGTGCGTAAGCCTCGCGCAGCCGCGGATGTTCGTATTGGCCGGTGAGGCCGAAGCTCGCCAGCATGTCGTTCGATCCGATCAGCACCATGTCGACGCCGTCGACGGCAACGATCGCATCGGCATCTTTAAGCGCCTGGTCGCTCTCGAACTGCACTACCACCATGGTGGCGGTGTTCATCGCCTTGTCGGTGTCGGCGACCGGGAAGCTGCGATAATGCAGATGGGGCAGGGCGCCGGCGGCCGAGCGCTCGCCGAACGGCGGAAATTTTGCCGCGCGCACATAGTCGCGCGCTTCGGCGGCGCTCTGCACATGCGGGCAAATCACGCCGAGCGCGCCGGCATCGAGCACGCGCTGGACCTCGGCCAGACCGGGCACGCGTACCAGCGGCGTGATGCCGGCCGCGAACGCGGCGGTGCAGATTGCGCCGGTCGCTTCGAACGAGAACGGGCCGTGCTCCATGTCGATGTAAAGGCTGTCGAAGCCGGCGGTGGCGGCCAGCTGGGCGATCTCGGCCGTGCGCGTGAGGCGCACGATCATCGAGGCCGCGACCTCGCCGCGGCTGAGCTTGTCCTTGAGACGGTTGCGCAGAATGTCTTCGATCTTCCCCGGCATGTTCTCGGCCCTCAATTATTTCCTCCCCCGTGAAAACGGGGGAGGGGGACCACCCGAAGGGTGGTGGAGGGGGCGTCGGACTCGACGACACTCTTTCGCCGACAACGAAGCGACGAGTCACACGCCCCTTCCACCGCCTTGCTTCGCAAGGTGGTCCCCCTTCCCCGCTATCGCGGGGCAGGATGATTCCTCGCCTAATATCTCACGCGAAGATGTGCCCTGACAGAGCGTGCCGGGCAGGCTATGCTGGAAATAAGGGAGAAACAGCCGTGAATTATGCAACAGATTTCAAGTCGATCCGCAACGACGTGTCGGAGGAGGAATGGCAGGCGCGGCTCGATCTCGCGGCCTGCTACCGGCTGGTCGACGCCTATGGCATGACCGACCTGATCTATAACCACATCACCGCGCGCATTCCCGGCACCGACCATCTCCTGATCAATCTCTACGGCCTGCTTTACAAGGAAATCACCGCCTCGAGCCTGGTCAAGATCGACGTCGAGGGCAACATCATAGCCAAGCCCGACACCGATTACAGCATCAATGTCTCGGGCTATGTGATCCACGGCGCGATCCACAAGGCGCGTGCGGACGTCGCCTGCGTGCTGCATACGCATACGCGGGCCGGCATGGCGGTGTCGGCGATGAAATGCGGACTGCTGCCGATGTCGCAGACCTCGATCCGTTTTGTCGGCCATATCGGCTATCACGACTATGAGGGACCGGCGATCGACCTCGACGAGCGCGAACGTATCGTCACCGATCTCGGCCCGCACGATGCGCTGATCATGCGCAATCACGGCCTGCTCACCTGCGGCGCCACCGTCCAGCAGGCGTTCAACACCATGTATCAGCTCGAACTGTCGTGCCGCTCGCAGGTCGACGCGCTGGCGGGCGGCACCGAGCTCAGCATGCCCGGCGAGAACGTCTTGGCGCATACCGCGCATCTCTATCAGCCCGGCGCGCGGCGGCCTTACGGCGTGCTCGAATGGCCGGCGATGCTGCGGCTCCTGGCCGCCGAGCAGAAGCATTCCGGCTATCCGCCCTATTGGCATTGAGCCGCGACTGAAGCTCAATACCGCTCCATGCGCCTGTCAGCGATCCTCATCACCCGCAACGAAGCGGCGAATATCGGCGACTGTCTCGACGCGCTCGCCTTCTGCGACGAGCGCATCGTGGTCGATTGCGGCTCGAGCGACGACACCGTTGCGATCGCGCGCGGCAAGGGCGCGCGGGTCGAGACGCACGAGTTTCGCGGCTTCGGGCCGCAGAAGAATTTCGCGCTGTCGCTGGCGACCGGCGACTGGGTTCTGTCGATCGATGCCGACGAGCGGGTGACGCCTGAACTGGCGCAAGCCATTAAGGCGGCGATCGTGGAGGGCCAAGCCGACGGCCAAGCCGACGCCTACGAACTGCCGCGCATTTCGAGCTTCTGCGGCCGGCCGATGGGGCACTCCGGCTGGTTTCCCGACTATGTGCTGCGCCTGTTCCGCCGCGGCCAAGGCCGCTTCGACGACGCGCTGGTGCATGAGCGGGTGATTTGCGACGGCACTGTCAAAAGGCTCGGCAAGCCGTTGATCCATCATCCGGTCCTGGAGCTCGAAGACGCGCTGTCGCGGATGGACCGCTATTCGACCGCGGGCGCGGCGACGCTGATTGCTTCAGGGCGGCGCGTGTCGTTCTTCACCGGCATCGCGCATGGCTGCTTCGCGTTCTTCAAGACCTACGTGCTTCGCCTGGGCTTCCTCGACGGCGCCGAGGGCTTTCTGCTCGCGGTCGCCAATGCCGAAGGCAGCTATTATCGTTACATGAAAGCATGGCTGGCGCAGCGGGCCGCGCAGCGCCGCGCCAAGTGACTTGCGGTTACCGCGAACCCATTACTTCAAACCCATCGCCTCTTCGAAGGCCGAGCGCACCTCCTCCGGCTGTCCGTAATGATGGCGGAAGCGGCCGAGCCGCTCGCGCAAGAGCGGATGCTTGGAATAGTCGGCCAGCGGCACGCCTTCGACATTATATTTGCGCATGGCGTCAGGAAGCGCGATGCATTTGGCGACCGCGGGATCGCGCACGATCGAGGAGGGGTCCTGACCTTTGGCGATCCTGTCGAGATCGTCGAAGAGGCGCTTGCGCATCAAGGTGATGCCGATGTCGCTTGAGCGCAGATTCTCCTGGCTGCGATCGGCGATGCGGCCTTGGCTCGCCCAGCCGACGATGTCCTGGTTGATGATGTGGCTGACGATCCACTGGCCCTTGTCGTCGCGTACCGGCGACACCCAGGTCGGTATGGTGTCCTGCCTATAGGGCTCGCGGCCAGTGGGCACACGCACGAAGAACCAGGCCACGCTGAGCGTGTTCTCGTCGTCGATCGGTACGCGCCACTCGAAATGCATGCCGAGATAGAAGCCGTTCGGCCATAGCGCGACGCGCCCGACCGACCAGTTGACGTCGCTTTCGTCGAGGCCCTCGCGGATGCGGCGATAGATGAAGCCGTGCTCGAATTCGTCGAACTTGAGTCTCAGCGTGCGTAGCGATTGGGTGTTGTGGCCCTGCAGGGAAGCGCCCCAATTGTCGTGCATCCACTCGAAATGGACGGGATCGATTGAGTTCTCCTGGCACTGCAGCCAATTGCACGGCACTTCGGCGAGCACGATTTCGCGGAATCCGTTGGCGAAGGTGAACGGCTCCCAGATCGGCAGTTCGGGCGCCGGCTGCGGCCCCATATAGGCCCAGAGCAGGCCGGCCAATTCGCGCACCGGGTAAGCGACCACGTCGCAGCCGTCGCGGCTCTTCGGATTGGGATTGGCGATGTCCTCATAGGGCTGTTCGATGCATTGCCCGCGCTCGTCGAATTTCCAGCCGTGATAGAAGCAGCGGATGCCGTTCTCCTCGACGGTGCCGCAGGACAGGTCGGCGCCGCGATGCGGGCAGTGCCGCGCGACCAGTCCGTAGCGGCCCGAGAGATCCTTGTAGAGCGTCAAATCTTCGCCGAAGAAGCGCACCGGCTTGGTCGACTTCTCTGCAAACTCGCTGGCGCCGCCGATCGGCATCCAATAGCGGCGCAACAGATTGCCCATGGGCGTGCCCGGGCCGACCCGGGTCAGCATGTCGTTCCTGGCAGGGGTGAGCATCCTGTGGCCTCTATCGATTTTTACGTTTGAGCATGATCTCTTCCGAAAACCGCTTCCCACTTTTCGGGATCATGCTCTAGCGCCAGACCGAAAAACCCATGCCGCAGCCGGTGCCGGCGGCCGAGCGATAGCATGGGATGTATTCCTGCCAGTCGACTTTCAGATGCGCCGCAGCACCTGCGACCGTGATCCAGTTGCGGATTTCCGAGGAACCGGAATTGAGTTTCTCCGCGGGTATGGCTGACAGGTGCCCCCCGTCGTTGCGCTTGCAGGCATCGAGCAGGGCGCGGTCGAGCTCCTCGTCGACCGTGAAATGGCTCAGGCCGCCTGAAGCGAGAATGCCGACTCGCGCATCGCCCTTGCTCTCGCGCACCGCGTCGCGGATCGCCTTGCCAAGCTCGTAACAGCGGCGCGGCCGTGGCTGGTTCGGCGGAAAATACGTGTTGAGCGCGACCGGCACGATCGGCAGCACGTGATCGTTCATCAGCCGGCGATGCACGAAGCCGAAAGCGTGGCCTTCGCCATGCTCTCGCGCCAGCCGTTTCGACTGGCTGATATCGAAGCCGTGCTCGACCAGGCGCTCGATCAGGTGCGACGCAAGCTTGGCGTCCACCGGATATTGGCGCGGCTTTTCGGTCTCGTGAAATTGCGAGCGCGCCTTGCGCCAGAATTCGGGCGCGTCCCCTTCCATATGCAGCGGATTGTTCTCGATCGTCTCGCCCCAATAGACGAGGATGGCCGGCAGATTGTCGTCCAGGAACTGCTCGTGCTGATCGTCGCCGACGATGATCAGTGAATCGAGCCGCGCGTCGGCCAGGATTCGCGCCAGCTTTTCGATATTCGCGGTGCAGCGCGCCGCGCGTTCCTCGAGAACCTTGGGAACGATCTGGTCCTTGATCGATGGATCGGCCTTCTCGAGCAGAGCGCCGTAGGTCGTCGAACGGCCTTGCTTGTCGAATAGCTTGCGGCCGGAAGCGTCGATCGCCGCATGCTTTGCATAGTCTTCCGCCGGGCTATTCAGCAAAGGACTGTGCGAGGTCCCGATCGCGAGCACAATGTCGGCCGCCATTCCCATTTCACTCCCTGGTCCCGGGCGTCACGATTTGCCGCAGGACAATAGTTTTCTAAAGCCAATTTTTGAGCCAATTCTTTTAGAGCCTTGGCCATTGCCGCCGGCAAGATCGCGCAACTTGGCAGCACGCGGCAAAAATAGGCTAACATTGGCCATCCAACTCGAAAAGAGCGGCTCCCGCATGGGCGCGCTCTCTTAGCGCAAGACTAAGGAGTAAGGGGAGGAGTCGTGTTCAGTCCGGGACAATCGAAATTCGTCTTCAGCCTTTGCGTTATTGCGGCGCTGGCGCTGAGCACCATGCCGCTGCGCGCCGAGACGCCGACCCAAACGCCCGTGTGGCCGCAGCGGCCGGTCCACTTCATTCTGCCGTTTGGACCCGGCGCCGGCATCGATATCACTGCGCGCCTCCTGGCCGACAAGCTGTCGGCAAAATGGGGCCAGCCGGTCGTGGTGGAAAACAAGCCCGGCGGCGACGCCATCGTGGCTATCCAAGCCGTCCTTGAGACACACGACGATCATGTTCTGCTGTTTGCCCCGGCGTCGGCGTTCACCGCGCACGCCTATCTGCACGACAGCGTGCCGTACAATCCCGCCGACCTCATTCCGATCGCGCGGGTCACCAATACGATCATCGGCTTGGCGGTTCCGGCTTCCCTCGAACTGCCGGCGGTGAAAGATTTTGTCGCCGCGGTGCGGCTGCACCCGGAAAACTCAACTACGCTTCGGTCACCGGCGCGAACGATCTCTTGTTTGAATCGTTCCTCAAGATCGAGAAGCTTGAGATGACGAAAGTGCCGTACAAGGATCCGGTCCAGGCCGTGAACGATCTCGGCGAGGGACGCATTCATGCCTATGTGGCGGCTTACGCCATCGAGCGGCCCCAGGTCGGGAACGGTAAGGTCAAGGTCTTGGCGCTGACCAATCCAAAGCGCGCGGCGAGCCTGCCGGATATCCCTACCGCCCAAGAGGCCGGGTTCAAATCGCTGACGATAGACGGCCTGACCGGTCTGTTTGCTTCACCGGGCATGCCGCTTGCGCTGCGCGAGCGGATCGCCGCCGATATCGGCGGAATTCTTGCGGACCCGGCGATCGCGGCGCGGCTCACGGTCACCGGGCAGGTCGTCAATCCGGGCACGCCGGAGGAATTCGCCGCCGCGATCGCCGACCAGCGCGACACCGTGGCAGAGATCGGCCGGACGCTCGGGATCAAGCCCGCTGGCCACCAGTGAACCGTGGAGGGCAGGATGAAACTTCATCGCCGGAGATTTCTGCATCTGTCGGCAGGCGGCAGCGCCGCTCTCGCGTCGCTCACGCGCGGTGCAAGCGCGCAGGACGCCTTCCCATCACGGCCGATCCGCCTCATCGTCGGCTTCTCTCCGGGCGCGGCGTCCGACATCACGGCGCGCCTGTTTGCGCAAGGCGCTGGGCCGGTGCTGGGTCAGCAAATCGCGGTCGAAAACAAGCCGGGCGCGGCGGGCAGCATCGCCGGCCAATATGTGGTTCATTCCACCAACGACGGCTATACGCTGTTCCTGTTTGCGCTCTCGACGCTGACCAATGAGATCATCAACCCGACGCCGTCGTTCGATGTCATCAAAGATCTTGCGCCGATCGCCCCGCTTGCCGTCGGCACCATCGTGCTGGTGGTCGATCCACGGCTCAAGGTGCGAAGCGTCGCCGAGCTCGTTGCGCTCGCCAAGTCAAAGCCCGGCGAAGTGCTCTATGGATCGACCGGCACCGGCAGCATCCCGCAGCTTGCCGCCGAGCTATTTGCCGAGCGCGCTGGGATCAAATTGACCCATGTGCCTTATCCGGGCAGCCCGCAGATCACGGCCGACCTCCTCGCCGGCCGCATCGGGATGTCCTTCAACATCGCCTCCGGGGTCCTCGGCCAGGTCAAAGCCGGCCAGCTGATCGCGCTGGCGACGGCGGCCAAGAAGCGCGCCAGCGCGCTGCCCGACGTGCCGACCGTGGAGGAAGCCGGCATTGCCGATTTCGACACCAGCCTGTGGCTCGGCCTCGCGGCGCCGGCCGGCACGCCGCGCGCCGTGATCGACAAGCTCGCCGATGCCGCGCACCAGGCGATGGCGGATCCCCAAGCCGTCGAAACGCTACGCACACAGGGCTATGAGCCGTTCGCCACCGGACCGGATCAATTCGCCGCGTTCATTCGCAGTGAGTGGGACCGCTGGTCGGGCGTGGTGCGCAGCGCGGGACTTAAAACGTAGGGCAAGATAGCGATTTTCGCCCATCCGGCGCGCTCGCCGCGGCGCCTGCGGTGACGATGTTGATGCGGTTCAGTTCCACTCCGCCCCGCAACAAGGAATTTACATGCTCTCTATGCGTGAATCTTCCTATGCGTGAATTTTCTCGTGTTTCTATCAATGAGTTAACACAGAAGTAATTTTTGCGTGTGTAGCTTATACGTGTAAAGAGTCACAAGACTCGCATAAATAGCAGGAGCAATAGATGCGTCTCGGAGCCACAATTTCGAAGTTTCTGCGCGATGACAGCGGTGCCACGGCCATCGAATATGGCCTGATCGCGGCTGGAATCAGTGTCGTCATCATCGGCACCGTCCAAGCGGTCGGCGGCAACCTGAAATCGACCTTTACCAGCGTCTCCACAGCGCTGAAGTAGGGTCTCCTAATGTCCACTGGCTGTCGACTTGGGAGCGCTCATACGCGCTCCCATTTTATTTTTGGTTGCACACGCATACCGTACATTCGAGTTCAATTTCACACCTGATAGGTGTTGAAAGATTCAATTAACACTTTTGATTGTATAGCCGGGTGTCGGGGCACAATCCCCTGTAACGCCAGCGAAGTCGGCATGAAGCACTTAGGGCGGTTCCTTAAGGATCGGTCGGTCGCGAGGGCGGTTGAGTACAGCTTGATCGCTGTGGCTATCGGCATCGCAGTCACGGTGGTCGTCCTGAATTTCGGCAATTCGCTGAATACCCTCCCGAGTCACATGTGAAGACGAACCTGACCGTCCTGCCGCGCTTCGCAGATGCGCCGGCAAGTGCCGGTGCGGCATGCGTTGTCTCGAGGCGGCGCATTGTGGAAGGGCGCGTGCCGGTGACGGCGTGCGCCGCCGGATTTCGCCGGCTGGACGCTACCATCTGGATCTTGATCGCTGTCGTCGGTGCATTCACGCTGACCGCGGCGACTGTCCGCGGGTTCACGATTGCGACCTGGAGCTTCATCGTTCCGGGCGGCGTCTGTCTTCTTTTCAAACTAAGCGCTCACTACTACCGCGACCGGCGCAATGATTGCCGTCTTGCATCGGCGCTGGAAAGCACGGCACAGGTCATGGCTTTTTCCGCGCTTGCCGCACCATTGTCCTATGTCGCCGCCACTGCGGCGCTGCCGTTGCAGGACACGGCGTTGGCGCGCCTCGATGGTGCGCTCAGCTTCGACTGGACGGGATTGCTGGCTTTGATGGGCCGCTGGCCGCGATATTTCGAACTGATGCACGTCACCTACCAGTTGCTGATCCCGCAGGTCATCGCGGCAGTCCTGCTGCTCGCCTTCACGGGACGGCTAGCTTGGCTGCGCGCCTATGTGCTCGCCTTTATCTTCGCCGCTCTCGTCACCATTGCGATATCGGCGATCGTTCCGGCAAAAGGCGCGTGGCTGTACTACGGAATAACGGATGCCGGCGGAACGCTGCCGATCAGCTCTACGAGCTGGCCCGTTTTCTTCGGCCTGCGCGATGGAAGTTTCCATCTCCTGAGCGGACTTGGCGACGAGGGCATCATTACTTTTCCGAGTCTGCATGCCGCTCTCGCGGTGATTCTGATCGTGGCTCTGTGGCCTGTTCCGATCGCGCGATGGATCGCTGCTACTGTCAATTCGCTCATGCTTATGGCTACGCCGATCGATGGATCGCATTATTTCATCGACGTGCTGGCGGGGATCGGGCTCGCGCTGCTTTGCTTCGCGGCAGCGCGCGAGCTTGTCATGCGGCTCGCGGCTCCCGCCCTGGCAGCTCAGGAGGTCGTCGCAATCGAGAATCTCACCCGATGTGGATGAACGGAACCAACGATCCGGTCATCCGGGAGGTTGCCACGCCGCGCCGCGCCGACGACGTTTTAGCCAAAGCTGTGTTCGCCGTGGTTATCGCCTATGCCGTGTTTCTGGCATGCGCTTACGCCTATGGGGCGTGGCTGGTCAGCAATCGGGGTCAGATCATCCCCGTTGATTTTATCAGTGTCTGGGCCGCAGGCCATTTGGCGATAACGGGAGAGCCGGCCGCGGCCTATGACTGGCCGGTGCACAAGGCGGTCGAGGAAGCAGGCATCGGCCATCCCTACGACAAGTATTTCGGCTGGCACTATCCGCCGCCTTTTCTCTTCATCGCGGCGCCGCTTGCCCGTTTACCCTATCTTAGCGCCTTCCTGGTCTGGATGCTGCTGTCGATGGCGGCTTATGCCGCGACCATCCGGGCCATCGTCGGACGGCGTATCGCCCTGGCGCTGGCATGCGCGTTCCCCGGAGTGCTTTGGAACGTTGTCGATGGGCAGAACGGTTTCATGACGGCGGCTTTTCTCGGCGGCGCGCTCGCCGCCATGGAGCGGCAGCCGGTGCTTGCCGGAACCCTGCTCGGATTGCTGGGTTATAAGCCGCAATTCGGACTGTTGTTTCCGCTGGTGCTCGCCGTCAGCGGACGCTGGCGTGCGTTCCTTTCCGCCGCGCTCACCACGGTTGCGATGATCGGCGCGACGTGGTGGGTTTTCGGCCTGCAAACGTGGCGGGCTTTCTTCGAATGGCTGCCGATCGCGAGTCGATTGATTCTCGGCAGCGGACTCGCCGGGTTCGGCAAATTACAGACGGTCTTCGGCATGGTGCGCTCGCTCAACGGCAGCGAAGATCTTGCCTGGCTCTTGCAGATCGCGGTTGCGATCCTCGCTGCAGTCATGGTGCTGTGGATATGGCGACGGCCCTTCGCGTATGAAATAAAGGCGGCGGCGCTCGCCACCGCCTCACTGATGTGCACGCCCTATCTCTATCTTTACGACCTTGTCGTCTTGGCGGTGCCGATCGCCTTCCTCATCCGGCTCGGCCTTCGCGACGGCTTTCTGCGGCACGAGATCGCCGCGTTTCTGTTCGCCGCGATACTCGTTCTTGTCGATCCGTTCGCGCCGGCGGACTTTCGGCCGGGCATTGTTGCGGTGTTCGTGATCTTCGGTCTGGTTTGCCGGCGGGCCTTGGTTGCCGACGAGGCATGCGCCACGACGGTGCTGCAGCGGCCGTTGCCTGTCGTATCGAAAAGGCTGGGATTCGAGTCGAGGCCAAATCAAGCACCTGCGCCGCAAAGCGCATCTGTGGATTGAAACGTCCGCATGAGCGAGTTGTTGGACAAATACGGCAAGAGCGCGGTTTTCCGCCCATCGCCGGTTATCGCCGAGCGAAAGATCGTCGGTTCTTACATTGAGAAATCCGGACTCTATCTCTTCCTCGTTTCAACCGTCTGCATCTATTACGTTCTGAACGCGCCGCTCCTCCTTGGCCACTATGATCTGGGATGGCACCTGGCCGCCGGCGACTTGATCAGAGATCGGGGCCACATCCCCGTCCACGATCCATGGTCATTCACTGCCGCAGGACAGCAATGGTTCAATCTTTCGTGGCTGTGGGACGCAGTTGCGAGCGTCATATTTCAATGTGCGAATTTCGGCGGTCTCGTTTTATTCGTGATGGGGTGCGGCGCGCTCATCGCCGGATATCTCACGTCCATCTGCTTGCGCAGCGGCGCCTCGGCGCTTGCTGTTTACATTTCGGTCTTGTCAGCGTGTCTGCTTTACCCCGCTTACGCGGCATTCCCGAACATTTATCTCACCGCCTCGCCGAACATTGCGACGATGTTGTTCGCCGTCGTGTTCTATGGCGAATGTCTGAAGCGAACGAAGTTTGTTTTTTTGCTGCCTGCAATAATGGTCCTGTGGGCCAATCTGCATGGCGGTTTTCCGATTGGGATTTTTATCGTTGGTATTTTTGGCGCTGTGGTTTTGCTCAAGCGGGATTGGGCCGGCTTCAAGATCTATAGCGTCGTAGCGGGCGGCTGCCTCATTGCAACGTTGATCAACCCGCTCGGCTGGCACATCTATGAAGGCCTGGCGGTGACATTAGGCAACTTTACCCAAGCCTACATCACCGAGTGGTGGCCGTACTACCGGAACATGTCCTTTCCGGGCAGCATCCCCGGTATCACGTACATTTTGATGTTTGTGGCGTTCGAGCTGCGCTACCGGGGAGCGTGTCCAATAGAGGCGCGGTTGCTGTCGTGGTTCTTCTTGTTTTTAGGATTGTATCAATTCAGATACCTGTCTTTCTTTTTCCTGTTCTCGACGGTGCCGCTGGCACTGCATCTTGAGCGGCTGCTGCCGCAACAGCCGAATAGCTCCGGTTTCCAAAGATCGTTATTGGTTGCCGGCATCATAACGGCATGCGTTCTGCCACTGGCCTATCTGCGGGTAGAGCCGGCTTTTGGACTTCCGGCAATGCTTTCAGAGCAGGATGTCCGTTATCTTGAAACACATTTTCCGCATGCGCGGCTGCTGAACCACTGGAACTTCGGCGGGATTCTGATCTTCCGCGATCGCGGCGCCATACCGGTGTTCGCGGATGGCCGATCGTCCACGGCTTATCCGGATAATTTGCTGCATGACTATTTCAAGCTGGGTCAGCAAGAGGTCGATGCGGCTGCCTGGGACACGGTTCTAAGAAAATACCAGATCGATACGGTGCTTTGGGTCAGGGCGCACGAGGAGCTGAGGCGGTTTCTCGTGAGGGAGAGAGGTTGGAAGGAGGCGTATACAGGATCGTATGCGAGCATTTATGTGAAGCCATGACGATTTTGCGGAAATCATTGGCTCCGTCCCGGCGCGCCGCTGAGGACTCACAGCTGACGTCTCAGTCGCGCGCATGAGCTCAATGGTCAGGCCGCTTTGCCCCGTGTTATCTCCAGCGCCGCTCGCGTCAGATCGAGCTTGAGCAGATAGAATGATGCGACGAGAAACAGGACGTCCTTCATCAGGAAACCGAGCGGCAGGGTCATGATCGGAAATCCACCGGCTTCACGGGCCCAGCCGTCGGGCAGGAAAAAAATGATGGTCGTGGTACCGATGAACGTTACGATCGAGCCAAGCGCGCCCAAGATGCCGAGCCTCGGGCTCCAATAGCCAAGGAAAATGAGAGAGCCGAAGATCGTTTCGGTCGTGCCAAGAAAGTAACCCGCGCCGCGGATGCCGAAGGCTGGCAGCAGCCAGAAGACGATCGGGCTGTGGCTGATCAACGGAACCAGCATTTCGGCGGTGTACTGGGTCCACTATTGGATGCTGAAGGCGAAGAACGTAAAAACCATCGCACCGCGTATCAAATAACCATCAAGACCGCTCCGGAACGGGATGGTCCTCGAAACATAAAGAATGAGCTGGTTCGCTTGATTCATAATGGAGTTCATTCTCATCTCCTTCCGTGCGCAGTTTGGCGGCGTTCCGTTTAGGCCCGCCGCCGCCTTCCGCACGAAAACGATCGGCGGGTCTATTTGTTCTCCGGCAGCGGATGGCCGGGCATCAGCTCGTAGGGATGCACCCAGCCCGGGAGCGCGCGGATATCGCCGAGCCAGCGCCCGATATTCGGATAGTCGGTCCAGCTGATGCCGAACTCGTCCGCGAAGTAGAGATAACCGCACATCGACACGTCGGCGATGGTCGGCCGCTCGCCGACCGCGAAGCGCTGGCGGGCGAGGTGCGCGTTGAGCACGCCGAAGGCGCCGATCATGCGACCGCGCAGGAACTCGGTTACCGGTGTCTCGCCGGTCTTCATGAAGCGCAGCATGAACCGATAGGTGCTGGTATAGCTGGTGAGCTTGTGGTTGTCGAAAAACAGCCAGCGCAGCATCTCGCGCCGCTCGTCCTCGTTCTGCGGCCCGAAGCGGTCGAGTTTCGTGCTCAGGCAATCCAGAATGACGCCGGACTGGCTCAGCCGCTTGAGGGCGCCGCCTTCCCTGAATTCGAGCACCGGCGCCTCGCCCATCTCGTTGATCTCGCGATAGGCCGGGGTGTGCGTTTCGCCGTTAAAATAGTCGACGTGGCGCGGCGCCCAGTCGGCGCCACACAGGTTCAGCATCAGCGCCGGCTTGAAGCAGTGGCCGGACTGCGCGAAGCAATAAAGCGTGTACTCGGCCAAGGCATTTCTCCCCCGATGGCGGGGAGAGCCTAGTCGAGGCGCTGACGGCAGGCCATTCGCTTTCGCGTGAATTCGCCTCACGCGTGGCTGCAACTTTTTCGCGCCGCGTCGCTCGGGTCTAACTGCGGCCCGGCACAGGCTTCGGCCGGGTCGGCGGCATTGCGGCGATGATTTTTTCCGCCCGTTCGATCACGGCTGAGGCCGAGACGTTCTTCATGCAGTCGTGATTGTGCGTGCAGCGGGCGAGCAGCCGCAGATAGCACGGCGAGCAGGGCAGGTCGGCCCGCAGCACGGCCGTGTCGCGCCGGTAGGGTCCGGCCCAGACCGGATCGGTCGGGCCGAACACGGCGACCACCGGCCGGTCGAGCGCGACCGCCATGTGCATCGGCCCAGAATCGTTGGAGACGCAAATCGTGCCGCGGTGGATGAGGGCGGCAAGCTCGGTCAGCGTGGTTTCGCCGGCGAGGTTGATCGCGCCCGGCGCGAGCTTGGCGACTTCGGCGCATAGCTCGTGCTCGCCGCCCGAGCCGATCAGCGCCACGGCGAATTTCTTGGCAATGAAATGCCGCGCCACCTCGGCGAAGGCGTCGCTGCGCCATTGTTTGGTTTCCCAATTGGTGCCGGGCGCCATGATCACGAGCCGTGATTTGGCGATCTCGTAATAGTCAAGCAGCGCGTCGATGCGGTTGGTCGCTTCCTCCGGGATCGGAAACGAAAAGTC
>Ga0102924_1004012_pt1 | contig 15101 bp, 9 predicted proteins | sample PaiPotPPM11metaG_FD_80116 | JGI IMG/M metagenome (GOLD analysis project Ga0102924, IMG submission 80116) | Iron sulfur acid spring bacterial and archeal communities from Banff, Canada, to study Microbial Dark Matter (Phase II) - Paint Pots PPM... ... | reverse complement strand
GCGGCGCTGGCCGAGCTGGCGGCGCTGGCCGAGGTGGCGGCCGCGGAGGTGGCGGCCGCGGACGACGCGGGGGCGGCCGACGAGGATGCGGTGGTGGCAGCGTTGCCGTTGGAGCAGGCCGCCACGGCGGTGCTGGCGGCGGCGATCGCCGACAGGCGCAGGAACTGGGACCGGCTGAGACCGTTTCTTTCGCTCACGGACAATACTCCCGAGATTCACCGAACGAACGACAACAAGAAACACGGATCAAACGAGTTGGCGATGGCGCCGAGCTAACGCAACGTGACATCCCTTCCGCAACGCGCACCGCATCCGACAATCCCCAACTCGTCGCCGTGCGGGACAGCGGATAGAGCAACCCGCCTGAGTCGCAGCCGCGACGTGCCGGTGATGGGACGAGATTCGACAGAACGTCCCCCGATAGTAAAGGCTCGCTCGCCTTCTGTCAACTGAACAGGACGAATCGACGCTTCGCCCGTGAGCGGCCACCCACAATGGGAGGGTGGGAGCAAGGCTGCTTGTTCTGTAGTACGCTGTGCGGGATGTCCGCAACCGCGGTAGTCCGATGGGGCTAGGCGGCGACGTGGCCCGGGCACGTGTGGTATGGCAGAGACGGACGCGTGATCTGCCTACGGCAGTGCCGTCTTTGGGGGAACGGGGGGCGCCTGCTACCTGAATGCAGAGGTTTACGGGACAGACAGCGCCGTTGACGCCTGACTCCGTCCTCCGCTTCGCCTATGAGCCTCCCTCGCTTCAGCTTATGCGTCGCCGGCGGCAGCGGGAACGATGGCAGTCGTTGCTGCGTGTTGCATTATTGATGGTGCTGCTCGTCGGCGCGACCGGCAGCGCCTACGCGGGTGGCCATCCACGGCCGGCGTCGACCCCGGGGCCGTCCCAGGCCGGCGTGGCGCAGCAGGAAACCGCTGCTGCTGATCTGTCCTCAATCGCGACGACGAGCGCCGGCGACCAGGCGACGGGGGCGCCGCCGGCTGCTGCCACGTCGGTCGCAACATCGACCGTCTCGATCGCCTCACCCCTCCCTAGCAGCGGCGCTTCGGCCCCGTCGGTTGAGCTGGGTCCTTTGAACGGAACGATCGTGGCGGTCGAGCTGCATCCTCTTGTCGGCAGGGCTGAATCCGCCACAACCCGGCCGCGGCCGACGGCGACGCCTTCGCCTACCGCCATTCCCGTCCCGTCGTTGGACCAGATGGGGCTGAGCAACGCGCTCACGGCGCTGGTCCGCGCTGCCGATGGTACCTATGCGGTATCTGTGATCGATCTCGCCAGTAATCAGCGGGTAGATCTGGACGCCACTTCCTCGATGGACGCTGCCAGCGTCAACAAATTGGAGATCCTCGCCGCGCTCTACCATCAAGTCGAGCTAGGACGGCTCAGCCTGGACCAGACGGTCCGGACTGGCGCGGACGACATCCAGGATTACGGCACTGGAGTCATCCGCTACCAACCGGTCGGTACCACCTACACGCTCAATGATCTGGCACGTCTGCTGGTGGAGCAGAGCGACAATACGGCGTCGTTCATGCTGGCGCAGATCGTGGGCCTCCCGACGGTCGACGCCCTGGTGCAGCAATGGGGGCTTCCGCAAACACGCGTCGGCGAGCTCACCTCGTCGGCGCACGACGCGGCAACGCTGATGGCCCTTCTGTACCATGGGCGCTTAGCGAATCCGGCGCATACCAAGCAGATGGTAGAGTACTTGTCGCACACGGCCTGGAACGACCGCATTCCGGCGGGGGTGCCTGCGTCGGTAACGGTGGCCCACAAGATCGGCAACCAGGTCAACGTCGTCAACGATGTCGGTATCGTCTATCTGCCCGGCCGCCCGTACGTGCTGAGCATTTTTTCGGCGGACGTCAACGAAGATCAGGCGGTAGGCGTCGAGCAGGCAATATCGCGGACGGTCTATGACTTCGAGCGTGAAGCGAATGGCAACACCTAGGCGCGCGCAATCCAACGGTTGGGCCGCGGTCGCGCTTATTGGGCTTGCCTTGGTGATCCTGCTCGGCGGCGCTGTGGCCTACGAGGGCCTGCACGTCGGGAGTATCTATCCCGGCGTTCGGGCGGGCGACGTGGACCTCGGCGATCTCAGCCAGGATGCAGCAGCCCAGAAGCTGCAGGCGGTCCTGGACGGCGTCACCGCGCGCCAGGTCGTCGCAGGTTATGGCAGCAGGAGCTGGACCACGAGCTTCGCGGACCTTGGCCTCCGCTATGACGCGCCGAAAACGGTGGCCGCCGCCTATGCCGTGGGACGGCAAGCTGGCCCCGTTTCCCGGCTCTGGGTCCAGTTTCTGGTGCCGCTCACCACGCCCGCTATCGTGCCAACGTACGCGCTCGACGACGGCAAGCTTCGGGAATTCGTGCAGCAGCTCTCACTGGCTATCGACCGTCCGGAGCAGGATGCCGGGGTGCGGCTCGCCGGCACGCAACTGGCGGTGACGGCTGCCAGGGACGGACTACGTCTCGACACGGCTGATACTGTTGCCCAACTGCGCCGGCACGTCGCCCAGCTCTCGACGGCGCCGATCGCGTTGAAAGTGACTATGACGGCGCCTGCCACGAGCGACGGTGACGTCGGAGACGCCATCGCCCAGGCTCGTCAGTGGGTCAGCACCGATTTGACACTGGAGTCGCCGGTCGGTACCGCCAGGCTGAGCCGCGACCAGATCGCCGGCCTTATCCACCTCAGCCAGCCGGCCGGCAAGGGATCCCTTCAGGCAACGCTCGACACGACGACGCTCCGATCCCTGTTGGCGCCCATGGCCTCCGCGGTGATCCAGGCGCCTCGGGACGCCGCCTTTGCCATTCAAGATGGAAAGCTGACGGTGGTGCAGCCCGGGCGGGACGGCCGGGCGTTCGATCTCGATGCGGCCGTGTCGACCGTAGCCGATGCCATCCGGTCCGGACAGGGCGTGGTCAGTCTGCCGGTCAAGGTCCAGCACCCGGACCTGTTCAGCCTGGAAGATGTCGCGCCCGTGCAACAGCAGATTAACCAGATCGCCGGTCAGCCGGTGACGCTCACCGCCAAGGGCAAGACGTGGACGCTGGCGCCGCGCGATCTCTCCGCCTTCCTCCAGCTCGCGACCGCGGAGCAGGGCGGCCGCCAGCGCCTATCCGTCGCCCTGCAAACCGCTGGCGTGACGGCGCTTGCCAAACAGATTGCCGACGACGTTGATCAGCCGGCCGCGAATGCCAAGTTTGCCTGGCGAGACGGAACGCTGACAATCGTTGCCCCCGCGCAGAACGGGAACGCGCTGGACCAGGCGGCGGCCGTCAAGGCTATCGTGGCCGCGATGCAGGGCAGCCGGCGTACTGTGGCATTACCCATCGGCGTGATCAAGCCCGCCATCACCGGCGATCATCCGGAGGCGCTCGGTATCAAGCAGCTTGTGGCGACGGGGACCTCCAACTTCGCCGGCTCCCCACCCGAGCGCATCCAGAATATCCGGCGGGGGGCGCAGCTCATCGACGGCGCGATCATCGCCCCGGGGGAAATATTCTCCTTCGACGACTCGGTCGGCGACATCAGCACCGACAACGGCTTCACGACGGGCTTAGTGATCCTCGACCACGAAACCAAGGATGGTGTTGGCGGCGGCATTTGCCAGGTGTCCACCACCGTCTTCCGCGCCGCCTTCTGGGCGGGACTCCCTATCGTGGAGCGGCACGACCACGCCTACGCGGTGCCGTACTACACGCAGGGTGGCTATCCTGAAGGGTTCGACGCCACTATCTACAGCCCGCAGCTCGACTTGAAGTTCAAGAACGACACCCCTGCCGCGCTGTTGCTGCAGACCAGCATGGTCGAAGCGACGAGCACCCTGACCGTCACGATCTATGGCGCGGACACTGGGCGGAGCGTCAAGCTCACGCCGGGGCCGATCACCAATCGCGTTCCCCACCCGGCCGACCAGCGCAGGCTAGACGCCACGCTGGCGAAGGGAGTAGTCAAGCAGGTGGACTGGTCACACGACGGCTTCGACACGTGGATCAGCCGTACCATCACGGTCGGTGGGCAGGTCGCCACGAACGATGTCTTCAAATCGCACCTGGAAGCCTGGCAAGCGATCTACCTCATCGGCACGGGTGGGACGCCGGCGAAGAAGGCGGCGGGGTAAGGCGCACAGGAAGTTCCCACGGCGTAGCCCGAGCTGGCGCGGTGACATGGGCTGGTGGGGGGGCCATCCCCCCACCAGCCGGCAACGCAGTGTGCTTGCCGGCCCGCTTGCAATGTTCTCATGCCACGACTGCAGCCAACGGCGCCCCGGCACGGTTATGATTAGCCGCTTTGCTTCGCTGAACACAAAGGAGCCGCCGTGGCCGAGACCGTCACTATCCGTGAGTTCACCCCGGACGACGCTGCCGGTGTCGCCGCCATGTGGAACGACAGCGACCAGGCCTGGCCGGGCGGCTGGACCGGCGGGATCCCGGAGACCGCCGACGACGTGCGCCGGCGCGAGGCGCGCAGCCCCAAGCTGGCGCTGTTGCTGGCGATGGTGGGCGATCGGGTGGCCGGCTACTGCCGCGTGACGGAGTATCCGACGGAGCCGGACGCGGCCTACGTGGCGTTGCTCAATGTGGCGCCCCAGTTTCACGGGCGCGGGTTGGGGCGCGACCTGCTCAAGCGGTCGCTCGACCTGACCATGCAGCGCGGCTACCGCCGGCTGGACCTCGGCACCTGGGCCGGCAATATGAAGGCGGTCCCGCTCTACAAGAAGACCGGTTTCTTCTGGGTGCCGGAGACGTCGGTCGACATGCAGAACTACATCCCGCTGATCCTGCGCCAGCCGCTGCTGGCGGCCTATTTCGCCGACCACGACTGGTACCAGACGCAGGTGCGAGATCTCTCGGTCAAGGAGGACGACATCCGCATCGGCGGCATGCGGGTCTACCCCTACGAGTGGCGAGCAGGTAGCCGGCACGTCAGAGCCGTGATCGACGCGGCCGGTCGCGACCTGACGGAGCTGGCGACGGAGCGCTGGCGGGTGGCGTGCAGCGTGGACGATCGCCGCCTTTATCCCGGCTTCCCTCGCCGCGTGCGTTGGGTTGTGGAGCGATTGGCGGGCCCGCCGCTCGACGTGTCGCTGTTCGCACGTGGCACGCCTGGGCTGCACCTGCGGCAGGAGGCGGCGGCGCGCGTGGAGGAACGCGCCGAGTGGGAGGCGGAGCTCACATCCGATCTTGACCTGAAGGCGAAGGAAGAGCACGAGCCGCCGCATCGTGTCGAGACAACCGTCCTGCTGGATGGCCGCCTGCTGCAGCTGGCTACCGCCGTCAAGGTGGAGCAGCCGTTGGGGGTGCAGGTGGTCGGGCTGCAGCCGCTCGCGCCGGGCGTGTGTCAGACGGTGAGTCTGCGCCTGCGCAATCAGCAGGAGCAGACGGTACAGGGCGACGTGACGATCACGGGCGGCGAGGGCCTGGCCGTCGACGGCGGCAGCCTGACGCCGGTCGCGATCGACTTAGCCGCCGAGAGCTACGGCGGCGTGAGCGCCACCTTGGAGCCGCGGCGCAGCGGCCTGCTCTGGCTGCGCGCTCAGCCGCGACTGGCCGAGTCGGGAGCTGAGCCGCGGCTGCTCAAGCCGATCGACCTGCCGCTGGTGTCGCTGGGCGCCGGCGACGTCTGCGCTTACATCCACGAGGAGCGGGTACACCTGGAGACCGCTGCCACCAGCCTCACCATCGCCCAGCGGGGCGGCTGGTGGAGCCTCCGTGACCGCGTGGCCGGCAAGGGGCTGGCAGATGGGCAGGTAGTGGCGGGGGCGCCGCCGAATCGCGCGCTGTTCCGGCGGGTGAAGTTTGAGGTGGCAGTGAGGGAGGAGTCGGGCACGGCCGTGGCCGTGCTGCGCGGTAGCCCGCCCGACATGCCGTCCGTGCTGCTGGAGCTGCACTATCGCCTGACCGCCATGGGCCTGCTCACGGTCCGGGCGTCCGTACAGAACACCGCGACCGAGCCGCTGGCCATCGATGTTCGCTTCAGCGGCTGGTGCGGGTTGGGACAGGGGCGGCGCGTCGCGGCGCCGCTGGCGAGCGGCCTCGTCGTCGATCGGGCGCCCGAATGGCCGGGCTGGATACGCGACGAGCGCTTCGAGCGGCCGGAGTTCCTGAGCGAGACCTGGTTCGCCATGGACGAGGATGGCCGCGTGGTCGGTACGCTCTGGTCCGGCGCTGACCTGGCCGAGGTGAACGGCTGGGGTTTGCCGGCGATCACGCACAAGCTCACGGGCGTTGCCGGCGGCGCGACGGTGGAGGTCCCCGCCACGCACTATGTGGGCGGCGGTGGGACCTGGGAGACCGTGCGCAGCCTCTACCGGCAGCTGATTGCCGCCGATGCGCCGGAGGAGCTGCCCGCGCCACGACGCGCGCTGGAGCTGACTGCTGCTGTTGCCCCCGCGCTGCGGCCGGGGGCTGGCGCGCTGCGGCTGCACTCGCTGTACGGGCGGCAGCAGGGGGCGACACTGGGGCTCAAGCTTCCGGCCGGCTGGACCGGAGGTCCAATGGAGCTACCGTTGGAGCCGGTAGCTTTCGATACGAGCGTCGACGTGCCGCTGGAGGTGCGTCACGCGGTGGACCGGCCATGCGCCGCCACGTTGGCCGTGACCTACCAGGGCGAATTCGTTCAGCGGGAGTTTCAGGTCCCGCTGCTGGACCTTGGGCAGGGCCGGGGAGTTCAGGTGTCCTCGACCAATCTCGGCAGCAGCGCGGCGTTGGTGGTCGACAACGGCATGCTCCGCTTCACGGTGGCGCCGGGCTTCAGCGGCTCCATCGTGTCGCTGGTGGCGGACGGGCGGGAGCGGCTGCTCTCGGCCTTCCCCGAGGCGCGGGAGTTCATGTGGTGGCGCCCCTGGTTCGGCGGCATCCACCCGCTGCTCCGGCTGCACGGGTCGGACTGGGAGCGCTTCCCCGATCCTGGCCGCCTGCACGAGGAACAGTTCGCGGCCGAGCCGCTGGAGGGCCAAGGTCCCGATGGCCGCTGGGCGGGCGTTCGCCTCACCGTCACGCCGCAAGACCGGCGTCTGCGCGGCGTGACCTTAGTTTACGATTACCTCACCGCCCCCGGCAGCAACGTGCTGGCACTCTTGGCAGACGTGCGCAACCTCACCAGCGCGCGGCTCGATCCCGTCGTCGGGTTCGGGCTGTTTCAACCGGGCGAGCGTGCCTACAACGTCACCACCGCAAGCGACCCGGAGTACACGCTCCGCTCGACTCCCACGCAGATGGAGGCCGGCCACGGCGAGTGGGCAGGCGCTGCTGACGAGGAGGGCGGCGCCGTCGTGATGGTGAGCGCCGAGCGGCATCTGCGCGCCAAAGCGTTCGGCTCCACTCCTTACGGAGTCCATCTTGCTGCTGAGGGTGAGCTCCGGCTCAATCCCGGCGCCGGCCGTGTCGTCCGTGCCTACGCCGTCTTCTGCCGGGAGGAGGAGGTCAAGGCGTACGGCTGCCTGGCGAAGGCAGTAGAGCTGCCGTAAACAGGCGGGTCCTGGATCCTGGGTGTTACCCTTCTGGCCACCATGGCGTTCTGGTGGTTCGGCATGGCGCCGGGTATGATTGACCCCGGGCGCGGCGGGAGACACTGACGATGAAGAGCGTAACCATGCATGCCGACGGGCGGTTGACCGTGCCGGCGTCCGCCCGTCGCGCTCTGGGAATTCAAGGGGAAACCCAGTTTCAGGTTGAGGTCAGTGATGGGGTGCTGGTCCTCCGGTCGGCCTCGGCGATCCCGGGTGAGGACGCCTGGGCGTACACCGAGAAGCACCGCCGGCAGGTCAAGCAGGCGCTCCGGGAAGAGGCTGAGGGCCAGATCCTACGACTGAAGGCACGCGATCTCGAGCGGCTCGTCGAGTAGTGTGTGGCGCCAGATGATGGCTTTGGATCGCTTGAGTTCACGCCACAGTTCCTGACGAGTTTCAGCGACCGCGACTTCAGTCCTACCGAGCGCCGCCAGTTTATCCGGGCGTTGCTGCTGCTGAATCAGAACGAGCGCCACCCGTCCCTGCGGGTCCACCCGTTGAAAGGCGACATGGACGGGCTCTGGTCGGCATCCGCGTCCGCGTCGCTATGACTCACCTTCCGGCGTCTTGAAAACGGACGTAAGCGCCTATTGGTCTGCAGCCGGCACTACGATCGCTGACGATGGGTCAAAGGGAGCAACAATCTGGCGCTTGTACCTGCCTTCGTGGCGGTGCCATTTGGCGCTCGGTGGACTACAAGCTCCCCGACTGCCGCAGCATGCCGCCGTCGATGAAGAAGGTGCTGCCGGTGACGTACTCGGCCTCGTCGGAAGCGAGGTAAACGGCGAGGCCGGCCACCTCTTCCGGCTTGCCCATGCGCCCCACGGGGATCTCGGCCAATAGTTGCTGCATTTCGTCCGGGTGTGCTTTCAGGGGGGCGTCCATCGGCGTGTCGATAGCGCCGGGGCCGATGTTGTTCACGGTGATCTGGTGCGGCGCCAGCTCGACGGCGATAGTGCGCATGAGCATACGCAGGCCGCCTTTGGCCGCGCAGTAGGGCACGTTGGTCGGCATCGGCAGGTCCTCGTGGACGCTGGAGATGTTGATGATGCGCCCGGCCGTGCCCTGCGCGACCATCTGCTTGGCCGCCGCTTGGGCGCACAGGAACGGGCCGGTGAGGTTGACGGCGATGACCTTGTCCCATAGCTCCTGCCCCACGTCCAGGAACGGTACCTTGTGCTCGATGCCGGCATTGTTGACGAAGATGTCCAAGCGGCCGAAGCGCTCGACCGTCGCGGCGACTAGACGCTGGACCTGGGCGCGGTTGCTGACGTCGGCTTCGACGGCGATGGCCTTGCCGCCGCTGGCTTCAATCTGCTGCACGGTCTGGGTGGCGGCGTCCGCTGTGCCGACGTAATCGATCGTCACGGCGGCGCCCTCCTGGGCGAAGCGACGGGCTATCGCTTGCCCAATCCCCGTCGCCGCTCCGGTGACGATCGCCACTTTGCCTTGCAATCGCATAGTGATGCCTACCTTATCTGTGAGTCCGGCGCCCGGTACCGGGCGCCGTGCTGTCCAACGACGGCACTTCAAGAACTGTACCAAAGCAGTCCCCAGGATGTTACGGGAGCGCCTACCCAGCGTCATGTAGTGGACGGGTGCATAGTCGCACGTCTTCTCACCGGGGGTTAGCGTGGTTGTGCATCGCTTCTTGCTGGCGGTGATCGCTGCCATGGTCATGGCATTGCCCGCCGCCATGCCGGCCGCCGGAGCCGCCGATTGCCGGTTCGTCCTCGGCTTCGCGGCGCTGGCCGCTGTGCTCCCACAGGATGAGGTGGGCCAGTGCCTGGACAACGAGCAACACAACCCGGCCAACGGCGATGGGCTGCAACACACCACCGGCGGCCTGCTCGTCTGGCGCAAGCACCCGCAAGCGGGTACCCGTAACTGGACCGCGTTCACCGATGGCTATCATACCTGGATCAACGGGCCGAACGGGCTGGAGGAGCGGCTCAACAGCCAGCGCTTCCCCTGGGAGGCCAACCGCGACGGGCTGCCGGTGGTCACCGATCACCCGGTCGGCCAGCCGCCAGCGCCGCGGCCGAACGCGGACTTGCGCACGATCCTCTTCGCCGATCCGCGGCACGGGTGGGCGGCCGGCGCTGGACGGATTGTCGCCACGACCGATGGCGGCCTGTATTGGAGCACCCAATACACCGGCCCGGCCGTCATCCAGCAGCTCGACTTCCTTAATGCGAGCGATGGCTGGGCGCTGGGACGCCAGGAGTTGCTGCACACGACCGATGGCGGCCAGAACTGGCAGCCTGCTACTGAGCCGCCCCAACCGTTAGACCAGATTCACTTCCTCGGCCCAACCGATGGTTACGGCGTCGCTGACGGCACGCTCTACCGAACGGCCGATGGGGGCGCCACCTGGCAGCCGCTGACCACGCCAATCGCGGCCGGCGGCCTCTGCTTCGTGAGCCAATCCACGGGCTGGATCGTCAACACCAGCGTGTTCCTCGGTCACGGCCATCCCACGCCGACCATGCCGCCCACGGCGCTCTACGCCACGGCCGACGACGGACAAAGCTGGCAACCGGTCGCCCTGCCCTCGGCGGTGGCCCGCTTCGGTGGCTTGGGTCAGGAGCTGCAGTGCGCCCCGCCCGGCGTCCTCTGGGACCTCTTCGTCGGCGAGCCGGGTGCCGGCAATGAGTTCTACGTGCTCTATCGCGGCGCGGATGGCGGCGCCGCCTGGCAACTGGTCACCGGCCACGAGCTGATGTCCGCCGAGCTCCGGGACAGAGCCGGCCCCGAGCCCGGCCCTTATGCTGGGGCGCTGTCCGTGGTGAGCGCCAGCGCAGCCTACCTCACCGGTTGGTGTGGGGCCTGCTACCCGTCATCACCAACGACGCCGCCCGCGGTCGCCATCGGCGGCACCACCGATGCCGGACGTACCTGGCAGGACTTCCCGGTCTCCGGTCTGCCGCCCACCGCTACGGCGATCGCCTTCGTGGCAGATGATCAGGGCTGGCTGGTCGCGGAAGGCAGCGCGAACCGACCGTCACAAATCCTCGTCACCAGCGACGGCGGCCGGACTTGGGCAACGCAGTTTACGCTCACGCCATAGTGGTGCGTCTATCAAGTCCTGGGGGGGCCCGTTGCCACCGGAACGTGCCGCTTGCTCTAGCCGACCGCTCACAGGAACCGGTCGAACCAGGCGAGGGCACGGCGCTGGACGTCGATCTGGTGGGTCCGCTCGTGCGGCCCGTGCTCTTCCCGGGGGTAGCGCACGAACTGGGTCGCTATGCCTAAGGAGCGGAGCGCGCGGTACAGCTCCCAGGATTGGCCGATCGGCACGCGCGCGTCCTCCTCGCCGCAGAGTATGAGCGAGGGCGTGCGGGCGTTGACGATGTGCTCTAGCGGGGATCGCTCGCGCCAGAAGTCGGGGTGGTGGTAGGGGTCCTCCCCGACGTAGTGCAGCGGGATGAAGCCGCGGGCGATGTCGGTCGTCCCCTGGAAGCTGAGCATGTTGGTGATGGCCGCGCCGATCACGGCCGCCTTGAAGCGTTGCGTCTGGGTAATCGTCCAGGCGGTCATGTAGCCGCCATAGCTCCAGCCGGCCATTCCGAGGCGTTCCGGGTCGGCGATGCCGAGGGCGACGACGTGGTCGACGCCGGCCAGCAGGTCGCGGTAGTCGCCGCCGCCCCAGTCGCGGAAGTTGGCGCGGGCGAAGGCGCGTCCGCGGCCGCCGCTGCCGCGAGGGTTGGCCAGCAGCACGGCATATCCGTTTGCCGCCAGCAAGGGACCCCAGGACAATGACCCGGCGCGAAAGCCGTCGGTGTAGTGGCTGGCCGGCCCACCGTGGACCTGAACGATCAGCGGCGCCCGCTGCCCCGTCGCGTAGCCCACTGGCAGGTAGAGCAGGCTGCTGATCTGCTGCCCGTCGTCGGCAGGCCAGGTCAGGCGGCGCACTTCACCGTGCTCGAGGCCGGCGACCCTATCCTGGATCGATGTGCGACGCCGTGGCGCTGCCCCGACCTCGCCCACGAAGACCTCACGCGGGCGCTGCGCGTTTTCGCCGGTGGTGGCGAAGCGGCGCCCGGACCGGTCGAAGCTGGTCACCATCGGCGATGGGCCGATGACGAACCGTTCCTCTGCGAGCAGCTGCTCCGGCGACCCGCCTCCGGGCGAAACTGCCAGGATGGAAGTGTCCAGGTCGGTGAAAGCAGCGACGGCCAGGCGGCCGTCGGGCAGCCAGGCCAGCCAGCTCGCGTCGCCGCCATAGTCCTCCAACAGCAGCCTGGAAGGTCCCCCGTGCGCTGGACAGACACGGACGCCGCCACCAATGTACTCTTCGCCGTCGCCGGCGCGGAAGGCGATCTAGCGTCCGTCCGGCGACCAGCGCGGCGTGTGGACGGCGCCACGTGTCGGGCAGAGCGTTCGCGTGGCGCCCGACTCGACATCCAGGACCACGAGGTCGCACTGGCGCATCTGCTCGTCCAGCGACGGATCGGAGGTACGAACCAGGATGGCCTCGCGCCCGTCCGGTGAGAAGTCGAAGTCCCAGACGTGCAGGTCCGGTGGCGACACTTGCCGCGCGGCATCGTCTGGTAAGGTCACCAGCCACAGGCGCGTGAAGCGCTCGTCGCGGTCGGTCACGATCGCGTCGTCGCGCAGCTCCTCGGTGCGGGCCTTCTCTTCCGGCGGCGGCACATCCTTGCGCAAAAAACCGATGGCCTGGCTGTCGGGACGCCAGCGCAGCTCGGAGACGCTGCCGCCCAGGTCGCCCACCTGCCGGCCTTCCCCGAACTCACTGGGCATCACGTGCAGGCGCGGCTCGTCTTCCACCTCCCGGTCCGAAAGGAAGGCCAGCCACCGCCCATCGGGTGACCAGCGCGGATGGTCGTCGCAGCGCGGACCGGCAGTGAACCGGCGCGCCGGCTCCTGGCCGTCGGCTTCGACTAGCCAGATCTCCGACGGAAGGCATTTGTCGAGACGGTGGCCACGGGCGCGCACGAAGGCGACCCGTTTGCCATCCGGCGAGATTTGGGGATCGTTGACGTTCTCGACGTCGACTATGATCTCCGGCGTCAGTCGTTGCGCGGTCACGGCGTGCTTCTCCTAATTGATGTTGTTCCTAGCGGCGATCCTGACCGCCAGTATGCGGAAAGCGTAGAGGCGAGGGGCGTCGCGTGCAACACGTTGGTAAGGAATCGGTCCCTACACCACCGGCTGATATTGTCAGGGCATTTCCTCAAACTCAATGCGCGTCGGGCGGACTGTAGCACAGTCAAATTGCCTGCCGATGTTGCGTCGGCTGCTCCGTCGCCGTATGCTGAGGCCTATCGCCAGGGGCGCACTCACGACTGGTCGCGCGTCGAATGCCGGAGGAGTGGACAAGCATGCGTTGTTCCATCGTGATCGCGGCGATCGCCGGCATGCTGCTGTTGACGGCCTGTGGCAAGGTGGGACCGTCGGCGGCTGCCACCCCAGGGCAGCAATCTACCTCAGTAGCGGTGGTGAAGGTGGAAAAGGCCAACGTGCGCCAGGTTGCATCATTCACGGGCGATGTGAAGGCGCAAGCGACGGTGGCCGTGCAGCCCAAAGAGGCGGGACGCCTGGTGAAGGTGACGGCGACGGTCGGGCAGGCGGTGCAGGCTGGTGACGTGCTGGCACAGATCGACCACAGCCAGCTTGACCTGGCGCTGGAGCAGGCCCAGGCGCAGTTGCAGCAGGCGCAGGCAAAGTTATCCTCGGAGCAGGCGGGGCCGACTGCAGAGACGATCGCCGAGGCCCAACTGGCCGTGCAAAATGCGCAGTCCCGGCTGCGGACGATGCTGAACGGGCCGAAGTCGGCGATCGTGGCCGGCGCGCAGGCGGCCGTGGCGCAAGCTCTGGCAAGCCTCGACGCCGCCCAGCAGAAGGCAGCGGCGCTAGAGAATCCGCGACCGGAGAGCATCGCGCAGGCGCAGGCGAACGTGACGGCCGCGCAGCAGGCGCTCAATGCGTTGCAGCACCCGCGGCCGGAGTCCGTGGCGCAGGCGCAACTGGCGGTGGACCAGGCGAAGCAAAAGCTGGCGACGATTCAGGCGGGGCCACGACCGGAAGCCGTGGCCCAGGCCCAGGCGGCGCTCCAGAAGGCGCAGGCGTCGTTAGCTGCGCTCAAGGCCGGGCCGACCGCGCCGGACCTTCAGCCCCTGCGCGTCGCCGTGGATCAGGCCAAGAATGGTCTCTTTTCCGCGCAGGTGAACCGGGACGCGATCTGCGGCCAGGTGGGGAAGCCGATCGGGATCGGTGTCACGGGAAGCCAGGCGAGTTGTGACGCGGCCAACGCTCAGGTGAGCGCGGCGCAGTCGGGAGTGGGCCAGGCGCAGGCGGCGCTGACGAAGGCGCAGCAACCCCCGACGGCGACCGACCTGACGTCGGCCCAGGCCGCAGTAGATCAGGCGCAAGCCGCGGTAGACCAGGCGCAGCACCCGTTTACCCAACAGGACCTGCAGCAGGCGCAGGACGCCGTCAAGGCGACAGAGCAGCAGTTGGCCCTGGCGCAGCAGCCGGGGTCGCCGCAGGATATTGCCAAGGCGCAGGCGGCCGCCCAGCAAGCGCAGGCGGGGTTGGCGTTGGCGCAACATCCCGGCTCGGCCCAGGACCTGGCGGAAGCGCAGGACGCGGTGCGGCAGGAGCAGGCCGCGCTGGTTCAGGCGCAGCAGAACCTGACCCTGGCCCAGCAGCCCTACACCGATCAGGATATCGAGCAAGCCCAGATCGCGGTGGAAACGGCCAAGCAGCGGTTGTCGGCGGCGCAGCACCCGTACACCCAGCAGGACATCGACCAGGCCAAGGCGGCAGTGGCCCAGGCCCAGGTGGGAGTGGATCAGGCAGCGCAGAATGTGAAGGACGCTACCGTCACGGCGCCGGTCGGCGGGATTGTGACGGCGGCGCCCGTATCGGAGGGGGCCCTGGTAACGACGGCTACCACGCTCGTGACCCTGGCGAGCCAGAACGTCGATGTCGAAGTGTCCATACCGGAAGGCCAGATGAGCGGCATCACGGTCGGCAAGCCGGCGACCATCACGCCGAGCACTGCCGGCAGCACTCCGATCGACGCCAGTGTCAGCAATGTGGCGCCGAGCGCCGATCCTCAGAGCCGGACCTTCACCGTCCAAGTGACGCCCAGCAATGGCGCGGGAGGTCTCCGCCCTGGCACCTTCGCCGGGGTCACGATCACGCCGACGGAGCACAAGGACGTGCTGACCGTGCCGAGCGGGGCGGTGGTGGAGCGCAACGGCAAGTCGGTGGTATTCGTGGTTAAGAATGGAATCGCCAAGGAGACACCGGTGACCGCCGGCCTGGTGGGCGGCCAGATGACCGAGTTGACGGCGGGCGTCGCCGAAGGCGATCAGGTGGTGAATCAGGGACAGGACACGCTGGTGGATGGCGACCACGTGACCGTCACGAACCCCGCGTGAGCCGGGGCGAGGGGGCGATGAGGCGAGGGGGCGATGAGGAGAAGCGGTGGCGGATGGACGGCTTGCAGATAGGCCCCGCCTAATCCGCCTGTCCTCCCTGCGATCCGTTGCCGTGGTTCCTCATCGCCCCGGTCGCCCCCTCGCCTCATCGCCCCCTCGCCTC
>Ga0102924_1004011_pt1 | contig 15103 bp, 13 predicted proteins | sample PaiPotPPM11metaG_FD_80116 | JGI IMG/M metagenome (GOLD analysis project Ga0102924, IMG submission 80116) | Iron sulfur acid spring bacterial and archeal communities from Banff, Canada, to study Microbial Dark Matter (Phase II) - Paint Pots PPM... ... | reverse complement strand
CATTTCGATCAGGCTCTGGCCGTGGATGGCGCCCTCGGTGCCGATGCCGAAGGCCGCGGGCGCGTAGAGCGCGCCGGCGGCGACCAGCACCGCGGCCATGCCGACCAGCGAGTGGAAGGCGGCGACCAGTTCCGGCATCGAGGTCATCGGCACGCGCCGCGCGATCACCGCGCCGGCGCCGCCGCCGAGCGTCATGCCGGCGATGACCAGCACCCAGGCGACGGCATCGGCCGGCGGATGCGCCGCCAGCGTCGTCAAGATGGCGATGGTCATGCCGATCATGCCGAATCGGTTGCCGCGCCGGCTGGTCTCTGGATTGGACAGGCCGCGCAAGGCGAGGATGAACAGCGCGCCGGCGACCAGATAACAGAGTGCGGCGAGGTCGGCGCTCATGAGCGTGCTCCCGGAATCGTCATCATCCGCGAAGGCGGATGATCCAGTAATCCGCGTGGCGAAAAATCATTTTCCAGCCTTGCGATTACTGGATGCCCCGCCTTCGCGGGGCATGACAGAAAGAATGGAGCAACAGGAACCCCCATCATTTCTGCCTGCGCTGGAACATGGCGAGCATGCGTTGCGTCACCAAAAAGCCGCCGAAGATATTGACCGAGGCGAAGGTGAGCGCGACGAAGCCGAGCGCGCGCGCCCACAGCGGTCCGTCGTCGTTGCTCACCAGCGCGACGCCGACCGCGAGCAATGCGCCGACGACGATCACCGAGGAAATGGCGTTGGTCACCGACATCAGCGGCGTGTGCAACGCCGGCGTCACCGACCAGACCACGTAGTAGCCGACAAAGACCGCCAGCACGAAGATCGACAGCCGGAACACGAACGGATCGGCAGTGTCGCTCGCCGCGTGCGCCGCCCCGCCCGCCGCTGCGGCGAGATCGAGCTGGCCGAGGATCGAGAGGGTTATCATTCGCTCTGCTCCTGTCTCCCTCTCCCCGCGTGCGGGGAGAGGGTGGGGTGAGGGGGCCTATCCGCTGGGCTCAGACTCGCGGAAAGGCCCCCTCACCCTCGTTCGCTTCGCTCACTCGACCTCTCCCCGCGCAGCGGGGAGAGGTAACTGTTCTACGCCGCGCTTTTCGGCTTGAAGTTCGGATGTACGACGGCACCGTCGCGGGTCAGCGCCGTCGCCTTGACGATCTCGTCGTCCCAATTGACGGCGAGCGCCTTGGTCTTCTTGTCGATCAGGACTTCAAGAAACGCGTACAGGTTCTTGGCGTACAGGTTCGACGCCGTCGCGGCGATCCGCCCCGGCACATTGCGATAGCCGACCACTTTGACGCCGTTTTGCTCACTGACCCCATCGGCGCTGACGCCCTCGACATTGCCGCCGCGCTCGACGGCGAGATCGACCACGACCGATCCGGGCCGCATCGACGTCACCATGTCCTTCGAGATCAGCCGCGGCGCCGGCCGGCCGGGAATGAGCGCCGTGGTGATGACGATGTCCTGCTTCTTGATGTGCTCGGTAACAAGCGCGGCCTGCTTTAACTGATACTCCTTCGACATTTCCTTGGCGTAGCCGCCCGCGGTCTCGGCCGCTTTGAATTCCTCGTCCTCGACCGCGATGAATTTCGCGCCCAGGCTCTCGACCTGCTCCTTGGCCGCCGGCCGCACGTCGGTCGCGGTGACGATTGCTCCAAGGCGGCGCGCGGTCGCGATCGCTTGCAGGCCGGCGACGCCGGCGCCCATGACGAAGACCTTGGTGGCCGGCACGGTGCCGGCAGCCGTCATCATCATCGGCAGCGCGCGGCCGAACTCGGCCGCCGCATCGATCACGGCGCGGTAGCCGGCGAGATTGGCCTGGCTGGAGAGCACGTCCATCACCTGCGCGCGGGTGATGCGCGGCAAAAGCTCCATCGCAAACGCGGTGATGCCGGCATCGGCCATGGCGCGCAGCGCGGCGTCGTTGCCGTAAGGGTCCATGATGGCGATGACGATGGCGCCCTTTTTGTAACGCGAAAGCTCCGCGGCCTCTGGACGGCGCACCTTGAGCACGATGTCGGCGCCGCTCAATGCGTCCGCAGTCACGGCGGCCCCGGCGGCGGTGTAGTCGGCATCGAGAACGCCGGATTTGCGCCCGGCGCCCGGCTCGACGGCAACCTCGGCGCCGAGCCCGATCATTTTCTTGACGGTTTCGGGGACCGCGGCCACCCGCGGCTCGCCGGCATCGGTCTCGGCAGCAACCGCAATCTTCATGAGTCCTCCAACGGCTGCCGGCCGCCGGCTGCGAGCCGGCCCGCGGCCGGCAGTCAGCCGATGTTTGTGTAACGCGGCTTAATTCAGGTCAGGAAATACGCCATCAGGATGACGACCGCGACGACGATCGCCAGGACGACTTTCACCAGCGTAATGAAGTTGTGGTACGTCTGTTCGTGAGCGGGGTAATCGTTGCCCGTCGCAGTCGCGTATTCGACCTCGCCGTGATCGGCCATACCGTCCTCTCCAAACCTCGTACCTACCCGGTGCAGGCGGACTTAGCGTAATTGCCTAAAGAGGGCAACGGGACGGCACAATTGCATGTGCAATTTTGCGTAGCTGTCATGAAGCGGCGCGGCGACGGGGGCCATGGGTGCGCCATGGGTTCTGCGCGGGTGCGGGCGCGGCTTGCCGGCCGGTGGCCGAATCCCTACTCTGAAGGCAACGGCACGGCCGCATACGGACGAATACGATGCTCAGAAAAGAACAGAACGAGCTATTGACCCAATCCGGCCCCGGCACGCCGATGGGGCAACTTTTCCGCTGCTATTGGCTGCCGGTCCTGCTCGCCGAGGAACTGCCGGAAGACGATTGCCCGCCGGTGCGGGTCAAAATCCTGTCCGAGCGGCTGCTCGCCTTCCGCGATTCCAGCGGCAAGTACGGCCTGATCGACGAATTCTGCGCCCATCGCGGCGTCTCGCTGTGGTTCGGCCGCAACGAGGAGGGCGGGCTGCGCTGCCCCTATCACGGCTGGAAGTATGACGTGAACGGCCAGTGCATGGAGGTTCCCTCCGAGCCGGTCGAGAGCGGCTTCTGCAAGAAGGTCAAGCTGACATCCTATCCACTGGTGAAGCGCGGCGAGGTGCTGTGGGCCTATCTCGGACCGGCGGACAAGAAGCCGCCGCTGCCGGAATGGGAATTCGCCATGGTGCGACCCGAGCAGACCTTCGTCTCGAAGCGCCTGCAGGAGTGCAATTGGCTGCAAGCCATGGAAGGCGGCATCGATTCGAGCCACGTCTCGTTCCTGCACCGCGGCGATTTGGGCACCGATCCGCTGTTCAAGGGCGCCAAGGGCAATCAATACAATCTCTCCGACATGCAGCCGCATTTCGAAGTCGTCGAGCAGCCCGGCGGGTTGTTCATCGGCGCGCGGCGCAATGCCGAGAACGGCAAATATTATTGGCGCATCACGCCGTTCGTCATGCCGTGCTTCACCATGATCCCGCCGCGCGGCGATCATCCCATTCACGGCCATTTTTGGGTGCCGATCGACGACGAGAATTGCTGGGCCTGGAGCTACGACTTCCATCCGGTGCGGGCGTTGAGCAAGATCGAGGTCGATGCCATGAAGGACGGCGCCGGCGTGCATTGCAAATATACGCCGGGCACCTACCGGCCGCTCGCCAACAAGGACAACGATTACCTGATCGACCGCGCGGCGCAAAAAGCCGGCGAGACCTATAGCGGCGTCGCCGGCTTCGCCATGCAGGACGCTTCATTGCAGGAGAGCATGGGGCCGGTCTGCGATCGCACCAAGGAGAACCTGGTCTCGACCGACAACGGCATCATCATGGCGCGGCACCGCCTGATGCGCGCCGCCAAGGCGCTGGTCGACAACGGCGTCACGCCGCCCGGCGTCGATCCCGAGCACCACAAGATCCGCTCGTGCTCGGTGGTATTGCCGCCCGAAGTGGCATTCAAGGACGGCGCCAAGGAAGCGCTCGCCGCCAAGCCCGGCATGGCGCAGACGACGGTTTGATCTGCCGGCTCAGGAAAATCTGTGCGTAATCGCGGCGATGCCCCGCAGCAAGCTTGCCGGAGTTTCGACATGCAAAGTGTTGCCAGCGCATCGCCGCCCAAGGTCGTCATCATCGGCGGTGGCATTGGCGGGCTCACCGCCGCGCTGGCGCTGCTCAAGCGTGGCATCGATGTCGAGGTGTACGAGCAATCCGCCGTGCTCAAAGAGGTTGGAGCCGGCGTTCAGCTCGGCTCGAATGGCACCCGCGTCCTGTATGCGCTCGGCCTGCAGGACGCGTTGTCTCGCGTTCAGGTCGTCCCTGCCGCACGCGAGATACGCCACTGGCGCACTGGCGAAACGTGGAACTGGTTCGATCTTGGCGCGACGTCTGCCAAGCGGTACGGCACGCCGCACATCATGCTTCACCGCGGCGATCTACTCGGCATTCTGGCCGAGGCTGTCCAGCGGCTGAAATCAAACGCGATCTTACTCGGCAGGAAATGTATTGCAGTCAGCCAAACGGCTGATCATGCCGAGGTAAGGTTTGCTGATGGCCATGTCGCAACCTCGGCCTTCGTCATCGGTGCCGACGGCATTCACTCCGAGGTGCGTGCCTGTCTGTTCGGCGCCGGCCGTGCCGAATTCACCGGTTGCGTGGCGTGGCGTGGCTTGATTCCAATGGATCGGCTGCCGCCGCACCTTGCGCGCATGGTCGGAACGAACTGGCTCGGGCCGCGCGGCCATGTGCTGCACTATCCGGTCCGGCGCGGCGAGATCATGAACTTCATCAGCATTGTCGAGCGCGACCACTGGCAGGTGGAATCCTGGACCGTCGAAGGCACCAAAGGCGAGCTCGCCAACGACTTCCGCGGCTGGCATCAGGACGTCCACACACTTATTGACGGTGTCGGCACGCCGTACAAATGGGCGCTGATGGTGCGCGGCCCGATGGAGCGCTGGACGCAGGGGCGCATCACCTTGCTCGGCGATGCCTGCCATCCGACCCTGCCATTTCTGGGGCAGGGCGCGGTCATGGCGATCGAAGACGCCTACGTAGTCGCGGCGTGCTTGTCGAAATATGCCAAAGAGCCGATGGCCGCACTCGTCTGTTACCAGGACATTAGGCGCGATCGCACTGCGGCCGTCGTGCGCAAAGCGCACGAGAACCGCAGGCAGGCATTCAGCCCTGAGCTTGCCGACGAGGATGCGGTCGCGATTTCCGTGGCGCGCGAGTGGCAGCAGGTGCGCGTGCGGGAACGCATGGATTGGCTTTACGCCTACGATGCCACCGCAGTGGAAATTTAAAGTGCCGTCGATGCAACCGAGAAAGCCGCACACATCATGGCGGCCGCGGGAGGTTCAAGCATCAACCTGAGCTCGCGTCCCAGCGTCACGCCCCGTCGTTCTGCGTGGCGGCGTTCCTTCCCGCGATAAAACCCTGACAAATCGCGCGCGGCAGGCCGTGCATGGAAAAGCCGCCCGCCGATTCGCCGCCGCAGTAGAGGCCGGGGATCGCTTCACCGTTCATGTCGATCACCTGGCAGCGCGCATTGATGCGCAGGCCCGCGCGGGTGTCGTGGATGACCGGCGTCGCCCAGGCGGCATAGAACGGCGGCTTCTCGATTTTGTAGAGCGGCTTCGGTTTGCCGAAGTCGGCATCCTTGCCGGCATCGACGAATGAGTTGTAGCGCGCGATGGTGGCGGACAGGTTTTGCGGCGGCATCGGTACGCGCTGGTGTTTCATTTTGATCTTGGCGGCGAGTGCAGCGATGCTGTCAGCTTCGAAGAAAAAACCAGCGCCGGCATCGATATGCGGCGGTTTCGGAGTCCATTTCTCACGCGCTACGGCATCGGCGTCGAAGATCGCCCAGATAGGCCCGCCGCCGTTATGGCCGTCGCCGATGCCGGCAAGCGCCGCGTTGATGAAATTGCCCGGATCGTATTTTTGGTTCTTGGCGTTGAGATAAGAGTACGGTTCGTATGGATTGGTGCTCTGATAGGTGTTGTAATTAAAGTGGCCGGCGGTCTCGTCGTAGAAGCGGTTGCCGAGCATGTTGACGAGGATAACGTTCTGCCAGTCCGCCACTTGGAGTCCGATGGCGCGCGCCTTGTCGAACACTTCGCTGCCCGGGCGCCAGCGCACGTTGACATAACCATACTGACAGCCGATCGCTCCCGGCTTGGTAATGCCTGAGCCGAACTCCCCGGTGTAGTTGAACAGTCCCCACAGCGACGCGCCGACCGCCATCGCGGCGATTTCGCCGCTGGCGTCCTGATCGGACCACGGCATGCCGGCGAGCCCGCAATATTCCTCGGTGAGGCGCGGGTCGAACATGCGGCGGAAGTTGACGTTCCCGGTCGAGCCGCCGGTGGCGACGATGACGGCCTTGTGGGCGCGGATGTTGAGGCTTGAGCCCTTGTGGTCGACGGCGATGCCGGCGACGCGGCCGGAATTCGCGGTCTCGCGATGGATTGCGGTCATGCGGTGCTCGAGCAGGATCTCGACTCCGGCCTTCACCGCTGCGGCGTGAAGCGGCCGTATCAGGCCACTGCCGGCCCTGATTTCCGGGTCGCTTGGATCGGCCGGTTTGCCGGTGTGGACCATCGGCCAGTCCTCGACCGAGATCTGCATGGTGCGCAGCACTGAAACCCCGATCTCGTGTCCGATGTTATTCGGCCGCCTGTCGATGACCTTCACGCCGTGCGCGAGCAGGAATTCGAATGCCGCCACGCTATTGTCGGCGAAGGCACGGATGATCTCGCGGTCGTTATAGCGATAGGGCGGAAAGCCGTTGCTCTCGACCACCGACCAGTCGGTCAGGTCGCGGAAAAACAGATCGGGCGAATCCTCGATGCCGTATTTCTTCTGGTAGCTGGTGCCGCCGCCAAGCGGCAGATTGCCGCCTGAGGTGATGGCGTGGCCGCCGATATGGTTCTCCGCTTCGACGACAATCACCGATGCGCCGGCTTCGCGCGCCACGATCGCGGCAGGCAGCCCCGTCGCGCCCGAGCCGATCACGACCACGTCGGCCTCGCGATCCCAATTGACCGAATTTTCCATTACAGGCATTCCCGCTGCTTCAGTGCGGCGGGGAGACTAACAGCATTGCCGATTTCATGTGAAGTTGCTCAAATTCGCCGCCGAGGAACGCCATGGCCGATATCGTCCGTACCCATCGTCTGACCCACGAGGCGAGCCAGAAGATGCTCGCGGCCGGCGTTAAAAAGGCGGACGAGCTCGGCTGCAAGGTCTCGCTTGCCGTGGTCGATCAAAGCTGCCGCCTCATCGCGTTTCTGATGATGGACGGCGCGCGGCATTTCTCGATCATCACCACCCAGCGCAAGGCGATCACCGCGGCGTCGCAGCGCCTGCCGACCGGCTATGCGCCCGAAGAGAATGCGCTGAGCATGGCGGTGCGCATGGGCGATTTCACCAACGTGCCTGGCGGATTCCCGATCGAGGTCGGCGGTGAGGTGATCGGCGCCGTCGCCGCCGGCGGCGCCAAGATCGAGCAGGATGTCGAGGTGGCGAAGGCGGCGTTGGCGGCGCTTACCCGGTCGTAACCTTCTCGCCGCGCATCTCCTTTGCGGCGGCGCGCACGGCCTTGATGATGTTCTGATAGCCGGTGCAGCGGCAAAGATTCGAGGCCAGCACGTCGATCAGCGCTTCGTCGCCGATGTGCGGATTTTTTTCCAGCACGTTGGCCGCGAGCATCAGGAAGCCGGGCGTGCAATAGCCGCATTGCAGGCCATGGTTTTCGATGAAGGCGCGCTGCAGCGGGTGCAGCTCGTCGCCGTTGGCAAGGCCTTCGACCGTGCGGATTTTTTTGCCGGTGGCCTGCACCGCGAACATCAGGCAGGAGCGCACCGCCTCGTCGTCGACGATGATGGTGCAGGTGCCGCAGACGCCGTGCTCGCAGCCGATATGGGTGCCGGTCTGGCCGCAATCGTCGCGGATGGCGTCGACCAGCGTTTTGCGCGGCTCGACGCGAATCGGATAATCGCGGCCGTTGATATTGAGCGTGATGTCGAATTTTTCGTTCATTGCATGACTCTAAGTCTTTATCGCGTCATGGCCGGGCTTGTCCCGGCCATCCCGCTTTAACAGGCACGATGCCAACCTAAGCGGGATGCCCGGCACAAGGCCGGGCATGACGAAGTGAATCACCCGCGCGGCAGGACATCCGAAAACTTCCCCCGCACGTGGTCCTCGACCTCTTGGCTGGCGCGCACCACGAGGGGGAACGTGTCGCGGCGCTTGAACGGCTTGCAGGCGTCGATCACGACGCGCGCGTTGCGCGGATCGTCGCTGCCGTAGACCATCGGATCGAGCACGGTCGACCAGCAGCCGCGCAGCGTCTCCATGCCTTCGCGCGGATCGAACCGCGTGCACATCGCCCATACGACTTTGTCCATGTCGGCCGGGTCGATGTCGTCGTCGACCACGACGACGAAGCGGTTGGCATAGGCGCCGGCGTGGCATTGCGAGGCGATCAGGCCGGCTTGCTTGGCATGGCCGGCATATTGCTGCTTGATAGCGACGGTGAGCCACAGCCGGCTGCCGCCGGCGGCGTGCGCCCAGACGCCCTTCACCTCGGGCACGCCGGCGGCCTCGAGCTGATTCCAAACCGCGCCGGAGCGGTAGGTGCCGCGATAGAACGAGTCGTCATCGGGCGGAATGCCGGGAATGGCGCCGAGCAGGATCGGATCGTCGCGGTGCATCAAGGTCTCGATGCGGATTGCCGGCTCTTTCGTCACACCGCCGGCGTAATAGCCGGTCCATTCGCCGAGCGGGCCTTCGTCCAGCACATCGTTCGGGTGAATGAAGCCCTCGAAGGCGATTTCGGCGTGCGCCGGGATCGGCAGGCCGGTGCGCGGGCCGGCGATGACCTCGACCGATTCGCCGATCAGGCCGCCGGCTGCATCGTATTCGTTCTTGCCGTACGGAATTTCGAGGCCCGCGATCATGAACAATGCCGGATGCATGCCGCACACCACCGCGATCGGGCAGGGCTCGCCGCGCTCGTGGTAGCGGCGCTTGATGAGATCGCCGTGCTTGCCCTTGGAGCACATCACCGTCGCCACGTTGCTGCCGTGGGCCTGCACGCGATAGGCGCCGTAATTGATCCAGCCGGTGTCCGGATCGCGCATAATCACCATGACGCCGGTGCCGATGTAATAGCCGCCGTCGTGCTCGTGCCAGCGCGGCACCGGGATTTTGAAAATGTCGATATCCTTGCCGGTGCGTACGTTCTCCAGCACCGGCCCGGTCTTTACGGTCACCGGCGGAAAGCTCTTGGCCTCTTTCATGGTGCGGCGCCAGTAGTGCACGAGATCGATGGCGTTGGCGTCGGGATCAAGCCCAAGCGTGATGTTGATGCGCCGGATCGACGTCAGGATATTGGCCAGGATGCGGTGGCCGCGCGGGAAGCCCGGCACCTCGTCGAACAGCACCGCCTTGTTGCCGATCTTGCGCTGATAGATATCGACGATGCCGCCGATTTCCTTCTCGCGCTCCGCGCCTGTGATGTCCTGCAGCTCGCCCGCGGCGCGCAATTGCGCGATCCAGGAGCGCAGGTCCTGGCGATCCTTCGCAGCCGGGCTTTTTTTCGCGCGTGATTTTACGGGTGCGTCCATGCGACTACCTTATCGCAATGTCGCGGAAAAGCCTACATGTCGAGGATCAGCCGCTCGGTCTTGCTGCCGCAGCAACAGATCATGACCTTGGTATTGGACGCCTGCTCTTCCTCGCTGAGCACCGAGTCATGGTGTTCCGGGATGCCTGAGATGACTTTGGTTTCGCAGGCGCCGCAAATGCCGAGCTCGCAGGAATAATCGACATCGACGCCGGCGTCGAACAGCACTTCGAGCACTTTCTTGCCCGGCGGGATGAAATATTCCTCGCCGGAGCGCGCCAGCTCGACCCAGAAGCCGCCGATGGGCGCGGCCGCGGTATCATCCTTCGGTGTGAAATACTCAACGTGGATGTTGCTGCGCGGCCGGCTCGCGGCCGCCGCCTCGAACGCCTTGAGCATCGGATTCGGACCGCAGCAGTAAAAATGCGCGTTGGCCGGCGCGTCGGCGATCGCGGTTGCAAGGTCGAGAACTTTTCCGCCGGCTGCGTCGTCAAAGTGCAGATGCACGAATTTCGGATCGAGCTTTCTCAGCTCGTTCAGGAACGCCATGTCGGCTTGTGAGCGGCACGCGTAGTGGATTTTCCACGAACGGCCGAGCGCGACGAGCTCCTGCGCCATGCACCAGATCGGCGTGATGCCGATGCCGCCGGCGATCAACACGACGTGCTCCGCGTTTTCGATCAGCGGAAAATTGTTTCGCGGCGCACTGATCTTGATTTGGTCGCCGACTTTCATCTGGTCGATGATATAGCGCGAGCCGCCCCGACTGTTTTCGTCGCGTTTGACGCCGACGGTGTAGCTGTCGAGATCGGACCCGGGCACGACCAGCGAGAATTGCCGGGTAAGCCCGTTCGGCAAATGCAGGTCGATATGGGCGCCGGGCTTATAGGCCGGCAGCTTCGCGCCATCGACACGCTGGAACGTGTACAGCTTGGTGTCCCGGGCGACGTCTTCAATTTTGCTTAAGCGAGCGTCGATCGGGCCGTGCGGGGCCGTTACTGACGCTGGGCTTGCCCCGGCGGCGGATGGTGCGGCTGCGGTGTCCATGTGGGGCATAAATAGGCGGCCCGGGTGGGTTTCCGCAACCCATCACTTTTCCACCTCCCGCACCGAGGTTTCCGGCATGACGCCGGCGCGCTGGCGAGCGAGCGTCTCCAGCCCGGAAAGCTCCCAGTCGCCGGCGGCGGCGCGGTGGGCGAATTTCTCCCAAACGTCGGTCCAGTCGCCGAGGTGGTAGCCGTGCCACGGTGAGGTCACGGTGAGCGGATGCAGGCCGAGCCGCTCCCACAATTCCCGCGCGTGCTCCATGTGCTCGCGGGTCGGTAACGCGAGCGGCGCCATCGGCCGTTTGCGCGTGGCGTCGATCAGCATGCTCGAATCCGACTGCTGTGGCCCATATTGCGCGCCTTGCACGGCGCCGCGGTTGGGCACGAGCTGCACGTCCTCGACCGGATTGCTGCGGTAAGCCAGCGACCACAGCACCGCATCGACGCTCGATGGATCGATGTCGTCGCTCACCGCGACGACGATCTTGCCGCAATTCGACATCAGCGTCGAAGCGCCGTGCAGCGCGCGCCACACTTCGGTGCGCGGCGTGCCGGCCGCAATCTGCACGAAAATCACCGGCCGCAAATTGGTCAGCCGCTCGTGCATGGCGACGCGCAGCACGCCCTTGATCGCCAGATGATCGCGCAGGTGCGCAAGGAACAGCGGCTCGTAGGCGACCTTCTTGATGACGCTCGATTCGCTCGGCGTGACCTGACTGATGATCGAGCAGAACACCGGCTTGCGCTTGCGCGTGATCGCCGTCACCTGCATCGGCATGTTGAAGGCTTCGAGCGCGACATAACCGTTGCTCTCGGCGAACGGCGCTTCCGGCTCAAGCTTTTGCGTATCAATCAGCCCCTCGATGACGATCTCGGCATCGGCCGGCACGTCGAGATCGACGGTCTTGGCCTTGACCATGCGGATCGGCTCGCCGGCAAGGCCGCCGGCAACGCCGAGCTCGTCGAGATCGATGGCGAGCTTTTGCGGCCCGGTGAACGCCACCACGGGTGCTGCGCCGATGACGATGGCGATCGGCATCGGCTGTTTCCGCTCGCGATATTTGAGCCAATGCCGGAAGCCACCGGCGCCGGTCGCCTCGCGCGCCACCATGCGCACCACCAGGCGATCGGCCGCCTTCAACGCCGCCCGATAAGTGCCCATGTTCTGCACGCCGCTTTCAGGATCGCGCGTGATGCACAGCGTCGCCGTCAGATACGGCGCGGAGTCGAAACCCGGCGTGGAGACCGGCACCGGCAGCGCGGCGAGCCCGCCCGGCGCTTTCAGATCGTTGCCGGTGATGACGACTTCCTGACACACAGCCGTAGTGACGGCGACGGGCGCTATCGGATGGTTGATCGCCTGCAACCAGGCGGCGCCGATCTCCTCGACCTTGCAGCCCATGCCGATGGCGTAGATTTCCGGCGATGCCGACAGCGCGCCGACCACGACCGGGATGTCGTATTTGCGGCCCTTGGCGTCGGTGACGTTGGTGAACAGGAACGCGCGGCGCTTTTCTTCCGGCACGCCGCCGACGAATTGCCAGCGCACCAGCGGATGCAGCTCGGTGTCCTTGTTTACGGCTGTGTCGATGCGCTCGACGAGGCCGGCAGCTTCAAGATCGGCAAGATGCTCCTGGAAATCGAGGCGCGGTCCTCCTCCCTTCCCTCCCCTGCAATCGGGGGAGGGAAGGGAGGAGGACCGCGTGCGGCGAGCGTCGTCGGCCTGGTCGAGCATGACGGAGCGGCATCCTCTGTGCTAAGGGCACCGACCGTATCACACCCGGCGCGGAACGGACAAAGCGCGGGCTCTGGGAAATCGACCGGAGGGAGCGATGTACGTTCCGGCGCAGTTCAAAGAAGACCGGGTTCCGGTTTTGCACGATGCCATCAGGAAATATGGCTTCGGCACCCTGGTGACGTCGAGCGAGCAGGAACTGGAGGCCAGCCATCTGCCGCTGCTGCTGGACGCAGAGCCCGCGCCGTTGGGGACAGTGCTCGGACATGTGGCCCGCGCCAATCCGCAATGGCAGCGGGTGAAGCCGGACTTTCAGGCACTGGCGATATTTCTGGGGCCGAACACTTACATCACGCCGTCGTGGTATCCGACCAAGCAACAGAACGGCAAGGTCGTCCCAACGTGGAATTATCTCGCCATTCACGCCTATGGCACGATCAGCTTCTTTGACGATCCTGGGGCATTGCGCGCTCACGTCGGCAGGATGACCGACACCCATGAGGCGCCGCGGGCCGCGCCATGGGCCGTCAGCGACGCGCCGGCGGACTACGTCGATCAAATGCTCCGCGCCATTGTCGGGTTCAAGCTGCGCATCACCAGGCTGGAAGGCAAATGGAAGATGAGCCAAAACCGCCCCGAGCAGGATGTATCAGGCGTGCTGGAGGGGTTGACGCGCGAGAATGGCGAGGGTCACGAACCGGTCGCGGACATCATCGCTTCGCGTGCGGCGCGATAATTCAAAACTGTAGAGTGTCTCAGCCGCGGGCGTGGCGGCTTTTGGCTTTGCCGCTCGCGGGCGCGGCTTCGATCGCCGCTTCGACATAATCCGCAAAGGCGCGTCCGATCATCACAACGAGTGGTCCCGACGGCGGCTCAGCGGCAAGCCGCGCCGGCAGCTCGGCAATTGTTGCGGCGATCACGCGCTCGTCGGCGCGGGTGGCGCGTTCGACCGCGATGGCTGGCGTTGCCGGATCGAGCCCGGCCTTGAGAGCTTTGCCGACGAGCTCCGGCAAAGTCTTGGTCGGCATGTAAACGACGGTCGTCACCGCCGGATCGGCGAGGCTTGCCCAGTCGATATCGGACGGGAGCTTGCCGTCGCGGCCATTGTTACTGGTGGCATGGCCGGTGATGTATTGCACCCGGCGCGCATTGCCGCGGCGCGTCAGCGACACCAAAAGCCGGCTCGCGGCGCCCTGCGCTGTGGTGATGCCGGGCACCACTTCGACGGCGATGCCGGCCGTGCGGCAGGCCGCGATCTCTTCGTCGGCGCGGCCGAAAATCATCGGGTCGCCGCCCTTGAGCCGCACCACGCGGCGGCCGGCTTTGGCGAGCGAAATCATCAGCGCGTTGATGTCGTCCTGCCTGCACGAGGGCGCGTGCCCGGTCTTGCCGACCAGCATTTTCTTCGCCTCGCGGCGCGCGAAGTCGAGCACGTCCGGTGCCACCAGATCGTCGAACAGGATCACGTCGGCCGATTGCAGTGCGCGCACCGCTCGCAGCGTCAGAAGCTCCGGATCGCCCGGCCCGGCGCCGACCAGCACGACCGAGCCGGCGTATTTTTGCGCCGCCGCCGGATCAAGCAAGGCGTCGAGATCGGCATCGGTCGGCGCAGCGTTGGGTGCGCTGACCGCGCGCTCGGTGAATTTCTCCCAGAACGTGCGCCGGCCGCGGAACGGCAGAGCGAGCGCCTGCACGCGCGGCCGCCAGCTGCGCGCCGCGTCGGCCCAGCGCGCAAAGCCCTTCGGGATCAGCGCTTCGATCTTGGCGCGGACCGCCTGGCCGAACACCGGCGATGCGCCGTCGGTCGAAATGCCGATGACCAGCGGCGAGCGATTGACGATGGCGCCGAACGAGAAATCGCAAAACGTCGGCCGGTCGATGACATTCACCGGCACGCCCCGCGCGCGCGCTGCCGCAGCAAACTTCGCCGCCTCTGCGTCATCGGCGCAGTCGGCAACGGCGATCGCTGAGCCGGCAAAATCATCTGCCGCCCAAGTCCGTTCATGCAGCACGATCATGCCGTGCGGCGGCGAGCTTACGAGGGCAAGCATCTCCTCGGCGGGTGCTGGCGCGAAGACATCGACGCGCGCACCAGCTGCGGACAGCAGCTCGGCTTTCCAGGCGGCGGCTTGCGTGCCTCCGGCCACGACGGCGCGCTTGCTATCGAGTGCGAAGAATACAGGCAGCCGGGCCAAGGCACCCATGCGCGCCGTGCGGATTTCGGCAGGACTGCGGCTCATGCGGAGATCCTCGACATGTCCCAGGAGATAGAATTTTATCCTTTGGATAGCAATTGAGGCTGATAAATTTGGAAGAATTTAGCTTTCAATTGCATATTCTAAGATATTCCTTCCAGGTGGCCGCGTCGCGAGGCAAGTTCGCCCCTCACGCTGCTCGGTCGAATTCATTCAAATGCCGTGCCAACTGGGGGCGCAGAAACGTGGCGGGCGCCCGACGGGGTTTCCGCCGGGCGCCCTTAGTTTTCAGCCGGTCTGTAAGCCGGGTTCTGGATGGCATGCGGACAACGTCCGCATACGTGACGGCCATTCCTCTGGGACGCCGGTTACCCGGCGCCTCCAGCAACCTACCCGGACGGCCTGATCTGGACACAGACCCCGAAGCGTTCCGCGCTTGCGCGCGAAACCCTCGCGCCGTCCCTATTCGGTCTTGCTCCCGGTGGGGTTTGCCGTGCCGCCGGCGTTACCGCCGGCGCGGTGCGCTCTTACCGCACCGTTTCACCCTT
>Ga0102924_1004010_pt1 | contig 15104 bp, 9 predicted proteins | sample PaiPotPPM11metaG_FD_80116 | JGI IMG/M metagenome (GOLD analysis project Ga0102924, IMG submission 80116) | Iron sulfur acid spring bacterial and archeal communities from Banff, Canada, to study Microbial Dark Matter (Phase II) - Paint Pots PPM... ... | reverse complement strand
CGCTCGCGGAGGGCGCGCTCGGGACGACGCTCACGGTGCTCGCCGTGCTGCGCGCGCCGATGAGCGAAGGGCGGATCATCTTCGTGTAGAGGAACCACCCACCGACGGCCGCGCCAGCGGCGGCGAGCAACGACGCGGCGATGCGCCAGCTCCCGCGCCCTCGGGGCTGCGAACGCGGGCCCGGCTCCGGTGCCGCGGTCGGCGGCAGGTCCGTGGCGCTCAGCGCCGGGTTGCGCGACGCGAACAGGTCGATGGGCTCGCTCGAAGGGCGGCGACCCGGTGCGGCGGCAGGGGACACGGCGCCGGGCGTCTTCGAAGTTACGCCTGAGTTCTGGCCTCGCGCGGAGGCGGGCAGCTGCCCTTCGCGACCCTGCGGAGACGCGACGACCGTGCGCTCCTCGAGCCCGGCGATGGCCTCCGCCTGCTGGCTCAGGGCTTCCATCTCGATCTGGCTAGGCGAGCCGATGTTCACGAGCGAGATGGGTGGTGCGCCCAGCGCCCGCGCGAGATCGTCGGCGAGCTCCTTGGCGCTCTGAAAGCGCTTGTTGGGGTCGCGCTCGAGCGCCTTGCGAAACCAGGGGTCGAAGGCCGGCGGCAGGTCGGGGCGGAGCCGGCTGGGCACGGGGAGCTGTGCCGCCGCGATGGCCGCGAACGTCATCGCCACGCCCTGGTCCGTGTTCCACACCGGCCGACCGGTCAAACATTCGAACGTCATGCAGCCCAGCGCCCACAGGTCGGCGCGGTGGTCGACGTTCCCCTGGCCCTTCACTTGCTCGGGTGACATGTAGGCCGGCGTTCCGAAGACGGCTCCCTCCCGCGTGAGGCGGTTGGTCTTCTCGTCCGGCTTCATGGGCGAGTAGAACTTGGCCAGCCCGAAATCGAGGAGCTTGGCAATCTCCTCGCCGTCCTCGCCCTTGCAGAGGTGAATGTTCTCGGGCTTGAGGTCGCGGTGCACGATGCTGGCCGCGTGCGCCTTCATGAGGCCCTTGGCAACCTGCCCGATGATGCGAACCGTCGACTGCAAGTCGATGAGGCGCACCCGCGCCATCCGGTCGTAAAGCGACTCCCCTTCCAGGAGCTCCATCGCGATGAACGGCCGGCCGTCCTCAAGGCGGCCGGAGTCGTACACCTCCACGATGTAGGGGCTCTTCACGCTCGCCGCGGCGCGCGCCTCGCGGAAGAAACGCTCGATGACGATCGCCGAGTTCGCGAGCTCGGACGCGAGGACCTTCACCGCCAGCTTCTTTCCGATGCTGACGTTCTCCGCTTCGTAGACCGCGGCCATACCGCCCCGCCCGAGCTCGCGGGTGACCTTGTACTTGCCCACGAGCAAAGTACCGATCCCGATCTTGTTTTCTGGTTGAACGGCGGCCATTTTCTAGTGCCTCGCCTCGCACAGGATGCTCGCCTGTTCCGGTCGCGTGCGGCGCGGCTTGTGTTGCGAGTAAAACTTACGCCGTTTCGGCGCCTGGCCAAAGCCCAACGGTGTGGCGCAGGACTTGGTGTCGGCGGGGGGGCACCGGCGGCTGGCCGCCAGCTCCGGAAAAAAACCGCGAGAAAAGCCCGGCACCCGCTCTTGCCCCGCGCGGATTTCTCGCGCAAACGCGGCAAAGACGGCCCGCTGGCCGGTTCGCCAGGAGTTCTCGGAAGGATGCTGCCTGCATGCTGGCGCCGCCGCTCGTGTGCCCCTACCCTGGTCTGTCGTGGGTAGCCCTGTCGACTCCGACGCCCGCGAGCGGCTTGCGGTCGTGGGAGAGATCGCGGCCGAGGTCGCCCACGAGCTACGCAATGTGCTCCAGGTCATCTCGGCGAGCGCATACGTCGCCCGACAGGAGACCGCAAAAGGAGATGCGGGGGCCGCCCTGCCCCACATCGCGAAGATCGAGCGGAACGCTCGCGTAGCCCACGGCATCGTCGACGACTTGATGACGCTGGCACGTGGCGAGGCGCTCGACGCGGAGCCCGTCCTGCTCGCGGAGGTGCTCATCGCTTCCCGCGCCGAGCTCGAGCAGGGCGCGGCCAACTGGGACGACCGGCTCGAGCCGCGCGACCTGCGCGTGAGAGCTCACCCCGGGCTGCTCGTGCGCCTGCTTCACGTGCTCTACGAAAACGCGATCCTCGCGAGCGCCCCGCGCACGCCGCGAGTCATCACGAGCGCGTCGGCGCGCGACGGCCGCGTCGTGGTCGAAGTCGCCGACGATGGTCCGGGGGTACCGGCGGAGCTCGCGCGACGCCTCTTCGAGCCGCTGGTGACCGCCCGCCCCGGCGGCACGGGCCTGGGGCTGGCTCTCGCGCGGCGAATCGTTGCGGCGCACGGCGGGACGATCGAGCTCCTGGCGCCCGATCGCCCGCAGGGCGGGACGATCGAGCTCCTGGCGCCCGGTCGCCCGGGAGCGACGTTCCGCGTCGAGCTGCCGAGCAGGGACTGACGCCCCCCGGTCGAAGCCTGACAGCCCGCTGACAGGAATTCCATCCGGCCCGCCTTGGCGAAGGATGAGGGCGGGATGCATATTGCCGTCCTCTCATGCTGCCGATCCGCCTGCGGGGCGCCCGGACTCACAACCTTCGATCCGTCGACCTCGAGCTCTCGCCGGGCCAGCTCGTCGCCGTGACCGGGCCGAGCGGCGCAGGCAAGTCGTCGCTCGCGATCGACACGCTCTACGCGGAGGGACAGCGCCGCTTCGTCGAGAGCTTCAGCCCGTACGCTCGGCAGTTCCTCGAGCGGCTCGAGCGGCCACCGATGGACGAGCTGTCTCCGGTCGCGGCGACGGTCGCCGTCGACCGCCGCGCGCCGGTCAAGTCGAGCCGCTCCACGCTCGCGACGATGGCGGACCTCGAGCCCTACCTGGCCGCGCTTTTCGCCCGCGAAGCCATCCCGCACTGCCCCGATTGCGACGTCGACGCCGTCGACACGTCGCCGCGCGACGCCGCAGAGCGCCTCTCGGGGACGCTCCAGGGCGCGCGAGCGCTGGTCACCTACGCGGTCGCACCGCAGGACGCGGAGGAGTTCCTCGAGCTGCGCGAACAGCTCGTGAAGGACGGCTACCGCAGGCTCGTCGTCGCGGGCACAACGCGCGAGATCGACGACGTCCGTCCGAGCGAGGCGACCGCTCCGGGCGTGCGGGTGGAGGTAGTCGTCGACCGCGTCGGGGTCGGCACGCGCGACGCGCGGCGGCTGCAGGAGGCCATCGAGGCCGCGTGGTCACGCGGCGGCGGCCGCGCCGAGCTGCGCTCGGAGAGCGGCGTGCACGTCACGGTGTCGCGCGGTCTCGTGTGTCCTGGGTGCTCGCGCGCGTTCGACGCGCCGCGGCCCGGCCTCTTCTCGTATAATTCGCCGTTCGGCGCGTGCGACGCTTGCCGGGGCTTCGGGCGGGTCATCGCGATCGACTGGGACAAGGTCGTCCCCGATCCGCGCAAGCCGCTCGGCGGCGGCGCCATCAAGCCATGGAGCGGCGCGAGCACCACCTGGGAACGGGGGATCCTCGAGAAATTCTGCAAGAAGAGGAAGATCCCGCAGACAGTCCCGTGGGAGACGCTGAGCGACGAGCAGCGCGCTCTCGTCATCGACGGCGAGGGCAGCTGGCAAAACGGGAAGTACCCCGGCGTCCGCGCGTGGTTCGAGTGGCTCGAGTCGCGGACGTACAAGATGCACGTCCGCGTCCTTCTGTCGCGGTATCGAGAGTACGCCCGCTGCGAGGCCTGCGGCGGATCGCGGCTCAACGCGAACGCGCTCGCGTATCGGGTGGCAGGGCACAATCTCGCGGCGTGGCACGCGCAGACGGTGGCCGAGGCCGACGGACGCATTCGCGCCTACTCGGCGCGTGACCCGCAAGGCCGACGGGTGCAGGAGCAGCTCGCCTCGCGCCTCTCGTACCTCGAAGCGGTGGGCCTCGGCTATCTCACGCTCGATCGGCAGGCGCGCACGCTGTCCGGCGGTGAGGCGCAGCGGGCGGGGCTGACGAACGCCCTCGGCGCGGCGCTTACGGGCACGCTCTTCGTCCTCGACGAACCCACCGTGGGCCTGCACGCGAGCGACGTTCCGGCGCTCGCGCGCGTCATGCGGCAGCTGGCGGACGCGGGAAACACCGTGATGGTCGTCGAGCACGAGCCGACCGTCGTTCGCGCCTGCGATCGCGTCATCGAGATGGGCCCGGGGGCAGGGCCCCACGGCGGGACGATTCTCTTCGACGGATCCCCCGCTGCGCTCGCACGGCGCGAGGACCTGCCCACGGGACAAGCGTGGGCGGCCGCGCACGCTCCCGCCCGCGACCGCCGCAAGGCCAGCGCTCGTCTCGCGGTGCGCGGCGCCAAGGAGAACAACCTGCGCGACATCGACGTCGAGATCCCCCTGCGTGTCGTCTGCGCAGTGACCGGGCCGAGCGGATCGGGCAAGAGCACGCTCGCGCACGACGTCGTCTTTCGCGGTGTGGCGCGGGCCCTGGGCGATCTATCGGTCGACAAGGCCGGCAAACACGACGCCATCGACGGCATCGCCGAGTTGAAGCGCGCGGTCCTCGTGGACCAGTCGCCTCTTGGTCGCACGGCGCGCGGCAACTCCGCGACCTACGTCAAGGCCTGGGACCGCATCCGCGCGCGCTACGCCGCCGAGCCCGAAGCCCTCCGCCGCGGCCTGACCGCCGCCCACTTCTCGTTCAACGTGCCACTCGGAAGGTGCGAGGAGTGCGCCGGCGAGGGTTACGAGACCGTCGAGATGCAGTTCCTCGCCGACGTTCAGCTTCTGTGTCCGGTGTGCCAGGGCAGGCGCTTCAAGCCCGAGGTGCTGGCCGTGCGCCATCGCGGCAGGAACATCGCCGACGTCCTCGCCGCCAGCGTCGAGGAGACGCTCGCGCTGCTGGATCGGGAAGAGGACCGCGACTACGTCCTGCGGCGCGCCCTGGACCCCATCCTGAAGGTGGGCCTCGGTTACCTGGCTCTCGGCCAGCCGCTCTCGACGCTGTCGGGCGGGGAGGCGCAGCGCCTCAAACTCGCGCGCGCGCTGAGCGAGGAGGCGCGGCAGACGCTCTTCGTCGTCGACGAGCCGAGCGCCGGGCTGCACGCGCGCGATGCCGCGCACGTCGTGAACGCGCTCCACGAGCTGGTCGACGACGGCGCGAGCGTCATCGTCGTCGAGCACGACCTCGACGTCATCCGCGCGTCCGACTGGGTCATCGATCTGGGCCCCGGCGGTGGCCCCCACGGCGGGCGCGTCGTCGCCGAGGGTACACCCGAGGACGTCGCCGAAAGCGACACGCGGACGGGGATCGCACTCCGAGAGATTGGGACGGGAGGCGCGGGAGGGCGGAAGGGATCGGCCTCGACCAAGAAGTTGTCCCGTCCCTCCGCTATTCCTGGGAATTCTCTTGCGATTCAGGTGTCGCACGCGCGCGAGCACAACCTCAAAGAGGTGTCGTGCGCGATTCCCCACGGGCAAGTGTGCGTCGTCACCGGCCCGAGCGGATCGGGCAAGTCGTCGCTCGCCTTCGATGTGATCTTCGCCGAGGGTCAGCGGCGTTTCATGGAAACGCTCACGCCGTACGCGCGCCAGTTCCTTCCGACGCTCCCGCGACCCGACGTCGACGCCGTCACGGGTGTGCCGCCGAGCATCGCGCTCGAACAGCGCACCTCCCGCGGCGGCGCCAACTCCACGGTCGCCACGGTCACCGAGGTGGCGCACTATCTTCGCCTCCTCTATGCGAAGGTCGGCGAGCTGCACTGCCCGCGGTGCGACGCCGTCGTCGAGCCGACGACCGCCGACGTCCTCTTCCGGCGCCTCTCCAGGTCGTCGGACGCGGGGAACAAGACCGTCTACGCGCCCGCGGTCCGCGCGCGCAAGGGCACCTACCTCGATCTCTTCACGGCCGCTTCGCGCGCGGGGATCCGCACAGCGCGCGTCGACGGCGCGATCGTCGCGATCGAGCCCCCGCCCAGGCTCGCGAAGAACAAGGAGCACACGATCGACCTCATCGTGCACTACGGCAAACTCCCCGCGATGGAGAGGCCCACCTTGGAGCGCGCGCTCGCCTGGGGCAACGGCGCCGTCCGCATCGGCGACGGCGCGCCCACCGCGAAGGCGACCGATCGCGAGCTCGTCCTCTCGACGGCGCGCACCTGCCCCACGTGCGGAACGGGCGTGCCGGAGCTCGACCCCCGCTGGTTCTCCTTCAACACCAAGCAGGGGCAGTGCGAGGCGTGCGGCGGCACGGGCGTCGAAGGCGGCGCGGCCGCGCTCGAGGGCGACGGGCCCTACGAGACGTGCTCGACGTGCCAGGGCTCGCGCCTCAGCGCGGTCCCGCGCGCGGTGCGGCTGTTCGACGAGACGTTCGCGCAGACCACCGCGCGCTCGGTGTCGAGCGCGCTGGCCCGCGTGCGCGGGTGGCGATTCCACGGACACAGCGCGGAGATCGCGAAGGCTCCGCACGCAGAGCTCGTGCGTCGCCTCGCGTTCGTCGACGAAGTGGGCCTCGGGTATCTCGCCCTCGGTCGCCCCGCGGCGACGCTCTCCGGCGGCGAGATGCAGCGCCTCCGCCTCTCGGCGCAGCTCGGCAGCGGCCTCACGGGCGCGCTCTACGTCCTCGACGAGCCGACGATCGGGCTGCACCCGCGCGACACGCGGCGCCTCCTCGCGAACCTTCGGAGCCTCGCTGCGATGGGCTCCACGGTCGTCGTCGTGGAGCACGACGCCGAGACGATTCGCGCTGCCGACCACGTCATCGATCTCGGGCCTGGTGGCGGCAGGCACGGAGGCCACGTCGTCGCCGAGGGGCCGGCGGCGCGCGTCCTCACGGACCCGAGCTCGCCCACGGCCCGCGCCCTGGAAGAGAGCGCGCGCATCGAACGACCGCGGCGCGAGATGGCCGATGCGTGGATCGAGCTCACAGGGGCCCGCGCGAACAACCTGCGCGACGTCAACTTCCGTGTCCCGGTCGGGCGCATGTGCGTCGTCGCCGGCGTCAGCGGCTCGGGCAAGTCGACGCTCGTCCGCCACGTTTTCTATCCGGCCCTCCGCCGCGCCCTCAAGCTCGTGGCCCCGGATCCGGGCCCGCACGACACGCTCCGCGGCACGCGCGCCGTCAAGCGCGCCCTCGCGGTGGACCAGTCGCCCATCGGCCGCACGCCGCGGAGCGTGCCGGCAACGTTTCTCGGCGTATGGGACGAGGTGCGCAAGCTCTTCGCGTCGCTGCCGGACGCAAAGACCCGCGGCTACACGCCGGCCCGGTTCTCCTTCAACAGCGGGTCGGCCGGGGGGCGCTGCGCAGCGTGCGATGGCCAGGGGATCATCGTCGCGGAGATGCCCTTCTTGCCGGACGTCGTCGCTCCATGCGAGGCCTGCGGCGGCTCGCGGTTCGAACCGTCGACGCTCGAGGTGCGCTACGCGGGCCTCTCGATCGGCGACGTCTTGCACCTCCCCGCACAGGACGCGGCGCAGCTCTTCGCGAACCACCCGCGCATCGCGCGCCCGCTCGCGACGCTCGCCGACCTCGGCGTGGGCTACGTCCAGATCGGCCAGGGGTCGAACACCCTGTCCGGCGGCGAGGCGCAGCGGCTGAAGCTCGCGGCCGAGCTCACGGCCGGCTCGGCGCACGAGCCCACCGTTTACGTCCTCGACGAGCCGACGACGGGTCTGCACCTGTCGGACGTCAAGCGCCTGCTCGGCGTCCTGGAGCGGCTGATCGCGCGGGGCGACACGCTCGTCATCGTCGAGCACCACCCGGACGTCATCGCGAGCGCCGACTGGGTGGTCGAGCTCGGCCCCGAAGCGGGCGAGCACGGGGGACGCATCGTCTTCGAGGGAGAGCCGCGAAAGCTCTCCCGCGCCAAGACGGCCACCGGGCGATACCTCGCCGGAGACAGCGCTACCGCCGCGTAAGTCGCCTTTAATCGCCTTCGGCGAACGACTTCGCTCCGCGAAGCTCGGAGGGAACGGTATAAATCGAAGGCCATGGTTGCCTCAGAACTGGTCGTCGACAACCCTTACACCGGCGAAGCCGCCTGCACCGTCCCCCTCGCCGACGCGAGCACCGTCGGCGCCACCCTCGACCGGGCGCAGCACGCAGCGCGAGCCTGGCGCAGCAGCTCGCTGCGCGACCGGATGGCCCTCTGCGAACGCGCCGTCGTCGCCATGGAGGCCGACGCCGAGGCGATCGCCGCCGACATCACGCGGATGATGGGCAAGCCGCTCTCGCAGGCGCGCGGGGAGGTGAAGACGTGCGCCGCCCGGGCGCGCCACATGATCGGGATCGCCGAGAGCGCGCTGGAGGACATCGTCCTGCCGCCGTCCGGCTCGTTCGAGCGCCGGATCGTCCGCGAGCCGCTGGGCGTAGTGCTCGATCTCCCCGCCTGGAACTACCCACTGCTCACCGCGGTGAACTGCGTCGTCCCCGCGGTCCTCGCCGGCAACGCCGTCGTCGTCAAGCACAGCCCGCGTAGCCCGCTGTGCGGCGATCACTTCGCTCGCGCGTTCGAGAAGGCCGGGGCGCCCGCGCACCTCGTCCAGGCGTTGCAATGCGACCACCCTACGACCGAGCGGGCGGCGGCCGACGAGCGCGTGGACCACGTCGTCTACACGGGATCCATCTTCGGCGGACACCGCATCGTCGAGGCGCTGGCGAAGCGCTTCCAGCATCCGTGCCTCGAGCTCGGCGGCAACGACCCCGCCTACGTCGCCCCCGACTGCGATCTCGCCAAGACCGTCGAGAACGTCGTCGACGGCGCGATGTACAACGCGGGGCAGAGCTGCTGTGCGGTCGAGCGCGTGTACGTGCACGAGCGGGTCTACGGCCACTTCGTCGAGATGGCGGAGGCGCTCGTCCGTGCGTACGTCATGGGCGACCCGACGAGCGACGCAACGACGCTCGGCCCGGTCGCGCAGCCGCACCACGTCGCCGAGCTGGAGGAGCTCGTGCGTGACGCGCGCGCCCAGGGCGGGCGCGTCGTCGCGGGCGGCAACGCAACGAAGGCGAACGGGAAGGGCCGCTTCTTCGAGGCGACGCTCCTCGTCGACGGCAATCACGGCATGAAGCTCTTCCGCCAGGAGTCGTTCGGGCCCATCTTGCCGGTCATGCGGGTGAAGTCCGACGACGAAGCCGTCGAAAAAATGAACGACTCGCGCCTGGGCCTGACCGCGAGCGTCTGGACGCTCGACCGCGAGCGCGCCGCGCGCTTCGCCCGCGCGCTCGCGTGCGGCACCGTGTACATGAACCGGTGCGATTACCTCGACCCCGCCCTGGCCTGGACCGGCTGGAAGGACTCCGGCCGCGGGGTGAGCCTGAGCGCGCTCGGCTTCGAGGGGCTGACGAAGCCCAAGTCGATCCACTTCCGCCTGTCGTGGTGAAGCTGCGCCTCACTGCGCCGTGAACTGAGCCACCGCGATCGAGTTCGCGAAGACGCACCCGTCCGCGGTCGCCGGGCAATTGGCGCTCGAGAACGCGAGGTTCAAGAGGTACTGTCCGGGGAGGACCTTCTCCTTCGGGATCGTCTCCGTCGTCACGCTGGAGTCGTTCGGTTGCGGCGACGTGTACGCCACGGACCAAGCGCCGGCGTCGCCCTTCGCAAAGAGCTCCGTCAGGACGAAATCCGCCGCGGGCTGCGCGCCCCAGGAGACGACGAGCGGGGCGTTCGCCGGGACCATCGCACCGTCGGTGGGCGCCGTGATGCTCCCCACGTAGGACGGCGGCGCCGCCACCAGGCTCCAGGCTACCGGTTTGGTGCCGAGCGACGGATCGACAGTCAGGATCGAATACGACGGCTGCGCCGCCGGCGGCGGCGAGAACTGGACGAAGTAGGACTCCGGGCCCGTCGTCCCCGGGGGCCTCGTCCAAGGCATCGATGTTGGCGTCCCGCCGATCACGACGGACACTTGCGCGCGGTCGGCGATCTCCGATCCCAGCTTCGGATCGAAGACGTGCGCCGACGCCCACTGCACCTGCCAGCTGCCGCCGGTCGTGCTGCTCTCGAGCAACGCGAGCTGCACCGGCTTCACGGCCGCCTGAAGCGCGCCGCCCGCGTCCGGCGGTGGGACCGGAATCGTCAGGGGGCCCAGGATGGCCGGAACGCTGCTGCCGCCGTCGGACACCGCGAAGTCGTCGACGACGAACACGTAATAGTGGGCCCACGGGGAGAGGTCGCTGAAGGCCCACGTATCGTCCTGAGCGATCAGCTGCGACTGCAGCGGCTGGGCAGTCCCCTCCGGGAAGGTGCGGTAAACGCTCGCGCACCGGTGTGCCGGCAATGCGATGAAGCTCGTCGTCGCGATCCCCGACAGGCACCGCGTCGGGTCGCCCGCGCACGCGTTCGTCGCCGGCGGCGTCTGCGTCACGACTCCCGAGCACAGCGCCATCGCGGGGCCGCCGGACTCTTCGAGCCCGCCGTCGAGACCACCGCCGCCATCTGCCGGCGGCGCGACGTTATTGCTGCCGCTCGAGCTGCACGACGCGACCATGAGCGCGGCGAGCGCGACCGCGGCGAAAAGCCGGAACTGGATGACACGCATCACCTCCGATCAGATGCGCCTGGCCGGCCCGGCCTTCAACCCCAACCGCAGGAAGAACAATTACAGGAGGGCGGCAAGAAGAGCGGCAGGCAGGAGAAATCGGCACCTTACTGATGCCCGAGGCTGTCCATCTGCTTCTGCACCTGCTGGCAGCGGTCGACACACTCGGGGTTGTCCGCGCACTGGCGAGAGCAGTCGGCGTAGCCGCCGCGAGCGCGCGCGCAGCCGGGGTCGCGCTCGCACCGCATCGGGTCGCGCGCCGCGGCGCTCTCCGCCGAGGCGCACGCCCAGACGGAGGCGCCGAGCGCCAGGCAGAGGCTCGCCGCCCGCGCCGCACTCCTCGCGTTCACGCTCTCTCGACCTGCTCGGCCAACGGCAGGAAAGTCTCGTATGCCATCGCCGGCCAGCTCTCCGCCTCGGCAGCCCCCAGCTCGCGCGAGAGCAACGAGACGCGCATGGCCGCCCCCTCGTCGGGCGCCTCGTACACATCCATGAAGTCGTAGGGCCCCAGCAGCGCGTAGTGCGCCATCCAGCGGATGCCCGGGACGAGCTTCTCCACCTTCGCTTTCCACTCTTGTCCAGCCCTGCGGCGTCCGCGCGGGTCCTTGAGGGCTGTCGGGCTGAGCTTCGTCATCAGCACGTACATGGACATGGCACGCCTCACTGGTTGGCGAGAGGTTGCGGCGTCGGCCCGGGAGGATTGGTGACCGCCGGACGGTTCCTCAAGCACCCGTCCAGCTCGGGTTGCAGGCTGCGCGCCGACGGCGGCAAACGCGGTCGGCCCATGACGGGTGCCCCCTCCCGCGACCAGTCGATCCCGATGTCGCTGACGCTCAGCCACACGAAGAGCGCACGACCGCGGATGTTCTCGAAGGGCACTCCCCCGCCTCGCCCGCCGAACCACATGCGGGAGTCGTGGCTGTTGTTGCGGTTGTCGCCCATCACCCAGACCTCGCCCCTCTTCGCAAAGTACGGGCCCTGGTCCTCCGGGAACGCGCCGGAATAGCGATCGTAGAACGTGAGGTATTCTTCGTTGCCCAGGTACTCGACGTACAGGTCGCCCTCGTGGCGCGTCACCGGCGAGTCGTAATCCTCGTAGCTCCAATCGCCGACACGACAGCTCGGGACGGGCCAGCCGTTGATGATCGGATGGCCGGCCTTCGCCTCGAGCTTGTCGCCCTCGATCGCGATGACTCGCTTGATGAAGTCCTGCTCGGGGTGCTCGGGGAAGGCGAACACCATCACGTCGCCGCGCTTCGGCGGCATGCTGGTCCACACGCGCGAGTGCGTGTACGGGATCGCCGGGCCGTACGTGAACTTGTTCACGAAGATGTGGTCGCCCACCATGAGGGTCGGGATCATCGACCCGCTCGGGATCTTGAAGGCCTCGATGACGAACGCCCGCAGCGCGAAGGCCACGGCGACCGCCATCAGGATGGCCTCGATGTACTCGCGCACCTCGCTCTTGCGCCAGCGCCCGAGCCGCACGTCGATCTCGCCGTCGGCGTGCGTGAGCGCCTCCATGAACGCCTCCAGGTCGAACGGGACGCGCTCCATCGTCTCGCGGAGCTCCGCGAGATGCAGGCGCAGGCGATCGCGTTCCTTGGCGGTCAGCTCGCGTACGACGACCTTCTCGTGCTTCGTGAGGATCATCTCCGCTTCGTCGAGCAGCATGCGCGCCCGCTCGAACGGAGCGCGCGCGTGCTGTGGCAGGTCCGGGCGAAGCGGCGGATGCGCGTGTCGCGCGAACGGAAGCTGGTGCCGGGCCGCCCACAACGCGACCTCGAACATGGTGAAAACCACGATGCCGACGGGCACCGGCTGCGCGCGAACGACCGACTGCACCCAGCCCAACACGCCCGTCATGTCCGCGGTGCCGGACGGCGTGAGCGCCCAGATGAGCAGGCTCGCGAGGACGATCGGCAAGAGAACGAACCAGACGACCCAGTAGAAGAGACGCAGGATGCGCGAGCGCTTCGCCGGCGGAAGGTCGGCCGCCGATGGCGCCGCCGAGCGGGGCCCGTCCTTGCTCACGCGGTCCTCGTGGGCGCCCGCGTTCGAGCTGCGAGCCGACGTCGCTTCACCGTTCGCGCTGCGTTCGGTCGCCTCGTCCGCAGCATCGGCCGAGGTCGCCGCCCGGGCCTTGCCGTCGGCTGCACCGTTCCCCGGGTTTCGACCACGCTCCGTCCGTGCGGGAGACGTGCCGTCAGAGTCCGCGGCCTCGCTGTCCTTCCCGACCATCGCGGCGCGCTCGTCCGCTCGGGGGGGCTCGTCTGTTTTCAAGGGGCGTCACCAATCTGAATAGCGTAATTGACCACTGCGCCTGCATCGGCCACCCCGAACGGGAGCACGGGGGGCGGGGCGGCCTGCCCAGCCGTGGAGGTATTGTCGATCACCACATAGTACATACCCGGAGGGACGGGCACTGCACGCTGGTATTGCACGCCGTAGGGCACCACCTCGGCGAAGCGCGGCGGATAAGCGAGCGGCCCCGCGGGACCGTAGCTCAGGTACTGCTGCAGCGACGCATCCCCCTCCCCCTTGGGGACGACGAACACGTCGACAGCCTGCGCTCCGTCGAGTTGCATCGTGAGGAAGATGGCACGCCCGTTGTCCTGGACCACCACCGGACCCACGAAGTCCCGTTCGCCCGTGTACACTTGCGTCCGCTGGCTCTCCCACATGATGCGGTTGTTGCCGTGCATCGAGAAGGGATGGCTCGGACGCTGCCCCACCTGCAGATGGCCGAGATCGAAATCGGTGCTCCCGTCGTCCGCCTGGATCACCGTGAAGCCCTGACCGAGCTGCCCGCTCACCATCTGCCGACCGAAGTTGTCGGCGAAAGGCGCGACCCAGTTCTGGACGAGGTTCGCAACGGGCTGCTCGATGACGACGATGTGGAAGTCCGGCGGCGAGACCGTTCGCGTGTCGAAGTACGCGTAGATCGCGTTGTCGTCGGCGCACTTGAAGTCCTCGTTGTACTGGATGGTCGCCGCGTTCTGGAACGTGACTTTTCGCGAGAGGTTCGTGAACGCGTAACCCTGCCCGTCGAACTGCACCCACAGGTCGCCGTTGTCGAGCTGCCGCTGCGTGCAATGCTGCGGGTAGAAGCGCCCGATGACCGGCGCGTCGGGCGCGAGCTTGAGCGGCGCGTTGCGGCTGGTCATCTGCTGGCAGAACTGACCGAGGCCGAAGCTCATGATGTTGCGGCGAAGCGTGCGGTTGGAGGGGTCGTTGATCGGCCCCGCCACCTTGCAGACCGAGTTCGGCGAGCAGGCCGCGGAAGCGCAGAGGAGCGCAATGACCGCGAGCACCCAAGCTTGAAGAAAGCCGCGCATCGAGAGGCCAGCATAGCGCGACCCCCCGGAGAGGAGAGCCGCCAAGGCGAAACCCGTGGGGCACGTCGCCCCGTGCTAACGTGGAACGCACGATGACCGGAAAGGTCGCCGTGCTCGGGGCGGGCGCGTGGGGTACGGCGCTCGGCAAGCTGCTCGCTGAGAAGGGCAACTCCGTCTTCCTCTGGTCGCGCCGGCGCGAGCTGTGCGATGCCGTCAACGCCACACGCGAGAACGCGCGTTATCTACCGGGCGCGCCGATACCCGCGAACATGTCCTGCACCGACGACCTGCGCACCGCGCTGCAGGGCGCGGAGATGGTGGTCTTCGTCGTCCCGAGCCACGCGATGCGCGAGGTGGCCCGCGCCGCGGCACCGTACCTGCAGGGCACGGGAGCCGGAACCGAGCCTGGCATCTCCGTGGTGAGCGCCACCAAGGGCATCGAGGTCGATTCCCTGCTTTTCATGGACGAAGTCCTCGGCCAGGAGCTCCCGTCCCACGCGCGCGACCAGCTCGCGACCCTCTCCGGACCTAGCTTCGCGAAGGAGCTGGTGAATCATCTGCCGACGGCGGTCGTCATCGCGGCGCACGACCCCGCCGTGCGCGACCCCGTGATGAAGCGTTTCCACACGCCGTACCTGCGCACCTACGCGAGCGGCGACGTCGCCGGCGTCGAGTGCGGCGGGGCGCTCAAGAACGTCATCGCCATCGCCGCTGGCGCGGTCGACGGCATGGGCTTCGGCCACAACACGCGCGCCGCGCTCATCACGCGCGGCCTCGCCGAGATCGCGCAGCTCGCCATGGCCCGCGGCGGATCCGCCCTCACCCTCGCCGGCCTCGCGGGCATGGGCGACCTCGTGCTCACGTGCACCGGCGAGCTCTCGCGCAACCGCACAGTGGGCTACGAGCTCGGAAAGGGCCGGACGCTCGGCGAGATTCTCGCGGGACTGGGGCACGTCGCGGAGGGCGTCCGCACGGCCAAGAGCGCCTACGACCTGTCGAAGAAGCTCGGCGTCGACATGCCCATCACCTCCGAGGTCTACTCTGTGCTCTACGAGGACAAGCCCGTCGAAAAGGCGGTGCGGGACCTCATGGCCCGAGAGCTGAGCTACGAGTTTGATCCGCGAGCTATCGCGAGGGCCCGTTTGCGCGGCCCCGCGTAACGCACCACGCCGCACGCCACGAACGTTCGCTTGGAGATGACCCCATGGTCGCCACCTTTGCCCGCAAGACGCCCGCCGTATCGCTCGGTGCACTGCTCGTCGCCGCCTGGTCGTCTG
>Ga0102924_1004009_pt1 | contig 15107 bp, 12 predicted proteins | sample PaiPotPPM11metaG_FD_80116 | JGI IMG/M metagenome (GOLD analysis project Ga0102924, IMG submission 80116) | Iron sulfur acid spring bacterial and archeal communities from Banff, Canada, to study Microbial Dark Matter (Phase II) - Paint Pots PPM... ... | reverse complement strand
TGCTACTCGTGCAGCGATCTGTATACGGGGAATCCGATCGCGACGGCGCTGACCGGCCCCGACGGCAAGTTCACCATCCAGAACGCGCCTGACGGCGCGAACATCCCGCTCGTCATTCAGATTGGCAAGTGGCGCAAGCAGCTCACGATTCCGAACGTCGCGCAGTGCCAGAACACGGCGATTCCCGACAAGACGCTGACCTTGCCCAAGAACCAGAGCGAGGGCGACATCCCGTCGATCGGCATCGCGACGGGCTCGGCCGACTCGATGGAGTGTCTGCTCCTGCGCATCGGCGTCGACGCCAGCGAGTACGGAGGGGGCGCGGGCGGTGCCGGGCGCATCCACATCTTCCAGGGAGTCAACACGGGCAACATGTCGGCGGGCGCGACGACGGCGCCCGCGGCTCCGGTCGCCTCCGACGCGATGTGGGACTCGCAGCCGGACCTCATGAAGTACGACATCGCGATCCTCTCCTGCGAGGGGAACGACACGACGGAGATGAACCAGCAGGCGCTGTTCGACTACGCGGCCAACGGGGGTCGCGTCTTCGCGTCGCACTTCCACTACGCCTGGTTCAATTCGGGGCCGTTCTCGACGTACAACCTCGCGCGGTGGACCACCGGCGCTCAACCGATGACGCGCAACAACGGCGCCATCATTGGCGGCGTTGTCGAGACGACGCTCTCGAACGGCGGGGGGGCCTTCCCCAAGGGGCAGGCTCTCGCGCAGTGGCTCGCCAACGTCAACGCGCTGGGCGTGCCGGCTCGACCCGGTGGTCAACCGGCAGCGCCTGCCGGCGAGCTTCCGATCGAGGAGCCGAAGCACAATGCGGACGTGAGCGCCGCGAACACGCCGTCGACCGCCTGGATCGTCGCAGACCAGCAGGCGAGGCCTGCGGGGGCGACCCAGTACTTCTCGTTCGATACGCCGCTGGACAAGCCCGCGAACATGCAGTGCGGGCGCGTCGTCTACAGCGACCTGCACGTGGGGTCGGCTTCGAACGACTACGGTGGGGCCGCGGGCGGAACGGGCGTCGTGAACGGCATCGTTCCGAGCCAGTGCGGGATGGGCGATCTGTCGCCGCAGGAGAAGGCGCTCGAGTTCATGCTCTTCGACCTCTCCGCGTGCATCACTCCGAACAGCCAGCCGCCGATGGCGCCGGCGCCCGGCCCGGTGCAGTAAGCCGGCGGGGCAGCGAACCGGGGCGCATTGGCGCTCGCCGCCGATGCGCCCGCTGATCGTTGCATCCTGAGCACTGGCGGTTCTTCGCACCTCTCCTTACCAGGCGGGGATGCGTCTTCGCATTCGCGTTGCCGGCACGGCCGTGCTTGCGCTCGTGGCCATCGCCTCTCCCGCTTGCGGTTCGAAGAACGCGGGCTGGTCAGCTGGCGAGGCAGCGGACGGGTCGGCGTCGGACGACGGCCCCTCGCAGGATGATGCATCGAACAACGATGCGCCCGCCAGCGACTGCGGTGCGGTAGCGCCGCACGGGACGCTTCTCGTGGCGTCGCCATCGGTCGCGATCGACGGGGTAACGAGCGACGGCTACGCAATCTACACCGACGCCGCGGCGATGACCCTGAACGCCGTGCCGATCGCGGGCGGCGCTCCGGTGGAGATCGGCACGGTGGACGCGACGAACTCGGTCTTCATCGCGGGCAAGGTCGTCTATTTCGAGCCGTCGGTGGCGGTGACCGCCGGGTTGGGGACGGCGTCGCTCTCCGTGTGGACGGCGTCGGCCGGCGCCACGAGTCTCTCGAACTCGGTGCTCGCCATCCCGGCGTCGGCGATCGCTTCGGGGAACGGCCTTGCGGACGTCTCGCTCGATGGCTCGCGCATCCTCTTCATCGAGAGCCAGGACGGGATCACGGGGACGCTCATGGTCGCTACCACCGACGGACGGACCATCCTGCCGCTTTCGGGCGGTCTCGATCTGACGACGACGACGGGTTGCCGCCCGTTCGCCGTCTTTGCGGGATCGAGCGTGGTGGGGGCGTATTGCACGGCCGCGACGGGGGGCGACGCCGGAGCATCGCCGGAGGCTGGGATGTCCGCTTTGCCAGACGCGGGCAGTTCGCCGGGTGCTGGCGGCCCGCCGGGCGGCGTTGTCGTGCCGGATGCTGGCGAGCCGTCGAGCGGCGGCTTGCCGGACGCCGGCTCTTCGGGAGGGTTTGGACCGCCCGACGCGGGCGTTTCTTTCGACGCGAGCACGTCACCCGACGCGAGGGCACCCTTCGATGCGGCCCCGCCGGACGCAGGACGCGGCTCGGGAGACGCCGGCCGAGTCGCGGTCGCGGATGCGGCGGCCGACGCAACTATCGCGGACAGTGGCCGAGGGAGAGGAGGCGAGACCGAGGCCGGTGTCGGGCGGTTCGGGCTCTCGGGCGCGAACGTCGCGACGCTCGCAGCGTTCACGGGCGCCACGTTCGCGCAACAGGTCCTTGCCAACGACGTGCAGGCGCCGTTCGCCGCGGACCGGACCGGAAGCCACGTGCTCGTCTCCGGGCAATCGGGCCTCGCTCTCTATGCGCTCCCGAGCGGCGCCGGGACGCCCCTCGACGCGACCGGGGCGGCCGGCCGTTTCACCAAGGACGGCGCAAACGTCGTGTACTCGACGAGCGCGATGGCGCTGAAGAGATCGCCCGTGGCGATGCCGGCTCCGACGACGCTCGTCTCGGGGGGGATCGGTCGGCTCTTGGGGCTCTCGCCGGACGAGCGCTGGGCCCTCACCTATCAGAGCACCTCCGCCAACGGCCAGACGTTCGACCTCTCGGTGGCCTCGGCCGTTGCGCCAGGCGCGCCCGCGCGCCTCTCGGTGGGCACCAACGCAGCGCTCTACGGTGACGCCTTCACGGCGGACTCGAGCTACGTCTTGTATTTCGACAACGTAGACGGCGCCACGGGACTCGGCGACTTCTACCTCGCGCGGTCGGCGACGGGGGCCCCGACGAAGGCGGCGTCGTTCGCCTGGATCGCCGTGGCAACGGCCGGCACGAAGGTGCTCGTCAGCGACAACTGCGCGACGTGCAGCAACGCGAGGACCGGTCTGGCGGACATCGAGGCTCTCGACGCCACCCATCCGGCGGACGTCACGACGATCGTCACCCAGGCTTTTGCGAACTTCTACCTGAGCCCCGCCAGGGACAAGGTCGTCTACTCGTGGACGTGCAGACCGGAGGACCCGAAGGCCGGCATTTACGCCCTTCCGGTACCCTGACTACTCGCCTGCCGCGTCGGTGGTCCCAGCGTCCCCGCCGCAGAAGCCGGCTCCCAGCTGGGGGCGCAAGACGTTGTCGAGAACGCTCAAGCAGTTCGATTCGTCGAGTTGATTGACAGCGCCCGTGCACGTCTCTTTCGACGCGAGCTGGTCGGGCGGGATGTCCTTGCAGCAGAGCGCGAGCGCGCCGCAGTTCTTCTGGGGAAAGCACTGCTTGATGCAGTGTCCGAGCACGCACGTTTGGAGCTGGACCACTCCCGAGTCGGCGTACTCGCGATCGATTTGCCCGACGCAAGTCGTGTCGAAGACGCAGTCGAGCAGCAGGGTCGACGCCTGCGCGCAGGCTGCATTTTGCCCGCACGCGATGCTGATCCCGCAGCAGTACTGATCCGTGCAGGAGTTGCAATCGGCGTTTGGGGCTTGCGGCAGGCCGCAGGGATACGGGCTGTCGAGAGGCGTAGGCTCGTCCGGCGCGTCGACGGTGGGCTGCGGCGCGTCGTCGTCGACGAACGTGTCCGCGGCGGCGTCGCGAAGGGTTGCCTCCGGACCGAGGTCGACCAGCGCGGCGCACGCCGCCACCGCGCCGCCGAGCGCGAGCACGCCTCCGCTGGCCGCGGCGATTGCGACGCGCCTTACCATCGGCCCGCCACCTTGAACTCGGCGCCGCCTGGCTGGAGGTCAGCGCCGACCGTTACGGCGGGCGCACCGCGCGGGGCGGTCAGGATGAGCGCGATCCCACCCGCCGTGATCGCGCCGCCCACGGCGAGCGCGATCGTGGACACGTTTGCCCAGTTGCGAGCGCTTCGATCGTCCGAGACGCCTTGCTGGCTGGTGCACACGTTGTTCGCGTCGCAAAACTTGTTTCGATCGTTCTTGAGCAGCAGGGTCTGCAACCCAGAGACGCCGCCCAGAACGAGCCCTGCAGCGCCGACGCCGGTGACGACGATGCCCACGGTGCGCTGCGCTCGCCATCCCGAGGGCGTCTGCAGAGGCAGAGGCTCGGTCGGCGAGACGGAGAACGCGTGGCTCGTCGTGGCGCCGTCGTCGCCGCTCGCGGGCGCGTCTTCGAGCGGACCCACGTCGACGACAATCGTCTTGCCGTCGGCGTCGGTGTGTACCTGCGTGGACCAGGGCCGCTTCCCCGGCGCCGTCGCCGAGACGGTGTGGTCCCCTGGATTGACCGGCAGGGCCGTTCCGAGCACTCCCGGGCCGACCTCGAGATCGTCCGCCTTGATGATCAGCCCGCTCGCGCTCGGACCGCGTACGTTGATCGTCAGCTTGGGGACGACGCGGTCGATGCGCGCGAGCTCGCTCTCCGTGAGCGGACGTCGCGGATCGTTCGTCGCGGTCGCGAGTGTGCGAGCCTGCTGCCAGCGCGCATGAGCATCGGCCAGATGGCCGAGGCGCTCCTCGCACACGGCGAGGCTCGCCAGGGTGCCCACCTTGGGATCCAGGCGCGCGCTCTCCTTCAGGCGTACGCGAGCTTCGGCGTAGTCTCCTGCGTTCATGAGCTGCTTGCCCTGTGTAAAGAGCTCGATCGCGATGCCGGCGGCGTCGGCGCGCGCGGTGCCCGCAGCGAGGAAGAGGAAGAGGAACGTGCACAGCGCGCTTTGCCGCGCTCTCATGGAACGGCCCAGGGGTCTACCTTTGGGGTTGGTTCGTTGCGTCGGGTGCCTGCGTCTGGGGTCATCGCCGCTCCCGGGTGGGGGACGACGGTGCCCGCACGCGGAGTCGCAGGCGGAGGGCTGGGCGCCGGCTCGTGCGGCTCGACGGCAGGCGGTGGCTCCAAGGTGGCGGATGGAGCGGTGGTGGGCGGCGGGCGGAGCGGCACGTCCGGAGTCGCGGCGATGGCGTTTGCGCCGGTCGCTGATGCGGCCGCGGGCGCTTTTCCGGAAGATCCCGCATCGGGGCGAGAGGTCACTTTCAGTCCGAGGACGATGGCGGCCGCCGCCAGCGCCGCCAGTGCCGTTGCGCCGAGGGCGGCGAGGACGAAGGGCCGCTCGGTCAGGCCCGGTGCGGTGCGCGCAGTGGCCTGGGTACCGCGGGTCGAGGACACCGGTTCGCCGGTGACCGGCGACCCCTTCTCGTCGAGGGCTGGCCCGGTGCCTCCTGCCGCGGTGAAGACCTGCGCGTCGCTCGATGTGGGGCGCGGGGGAGCGTCCGGCAGTGCGATCGTCGGCGCGTAGGGTGCCGGTGACGGACGCATCGACCCGAGCTGCGCTCCGGCCGGCGGCCCCTCGGGTATCGACGCGTAGATTTCGCCCGCCTGAGACCGGGTCACGATGGCCGCCAGGTGGCTGCCCGAGACTTCGCCGCCGGCGATCGCCTGGAACGCGTCGGCTACGGCGGCCTGCATCATCTCCGCGCTCTGCCAGCGCTCGGTAAGCCCGAAGGCGAGCGCTCGATCGACCATCGCACATACCGCGGCGGGTAGCTGGGGAGCGATGGAGGCGAGCGGCGGCGCGGGCTCCGTTGCCGCCTTCACCATGAGCTCCTGCCCGGTGTCGCCCTGGTGAACGAACCTCCCCGAAAGCAGCGTAAAGAGGGTCGCTCCGACCGAGAAGAGGTCGGCTCGGGCGTCGATGGGTTTGCCCATGGCCTGTTCCGGCGCCATGAAGGCGGGGGTGCCCATCGTGATGCCCGTGCGTGTCGTGGACTTGCCGTCGGGCTCCTGCAAGCGGGCGATTCCGAAATCCAGCACCTTGAGGTCGCCCTTGCGGGTGGCGAAGAGATTCCCGGGCTTGATGTCGCGGTGCACGATGTTCCGGGCGTGCGCCGCCGCCAGCACGTCGAGGAGCTGGTAGGCGAGCGACAGCGCCGCCGTCACCGGCAATCCGTCGGGGTGGCGCCCCATGATTCCATCGAGCCCCTCGCCGTCGAGCAGCTCCATGACGAGAAACGCGGAGCCGTCCTCGGCGACGTCATCGTCAAGGACGGCGACCGCTCCGGCGTGCCCGACGGCGTTCGCGATGTAACCCTCACGCAGGAACCGCTTTCGGAGCTCGCTCCGGACCGAGAGCTCCGGGTGGAGCATCTTGAGAGCAAAACGCCGGCCATTCCGGTGCGTCACCGCGAAGACGAGAGCCATGCCACCAATGCCCAACACGGCGTCGAGGCGATACTTGCCCCGCAGCCACGTGCCCAACCGCTCGTTACCGGGCAGCGGAACGCTGGAACTCGGACCGGTCACCGGAAAGACTCCAGCCCGAGTATCTCACCCCCCGCCCCGCCGGGGTAGTGTCCCGAGTCTCGGTCACATAGGGCCCGATACTTGGCCCACTCGACGACGTTCGCCGACTTTGTCACGACAGCTTTCCGGTGTCTCCTTGCTGCCGTCACGGCGGTCGCCGAGCCTTGCATGCAAGGGGAGAAGACATGGTCGATGTGAAGCTCGGGTTGAGGTGAGCGCCGGCGTGCCGGCCCGGGAGAAGCACTCCACCGGGTATGCGGCGGTATCCGTACCGGGCGGCGCTACGACGCCGCTTGACCGGCCGTGGCGGGCGCTTCCCCTGCCCTGCCGTACTCGAAGTACCGCTTTAGCTTCAGAAACGGCCTTTCGTACGCGTAGAAGCTCACCATCGCGAGGAGCATCGTGATCGCCATGCCGAGCCCGGCAAAGCCGAGGAGGCCGAAGAGTCGGGATCCCGTGTGGCCCAGGCCGCTCGCCAGCGAGCCGAGGCTCCCGGGCGGAAAGAGGTGCAGGTAGAGCGGTTGCATCGGCGTGTGCAGGACGTACGCGCCGTAGCTGTACTTGCCGAAGGCGCGCAAGACGCGCGTCTCGAGGATGCGCTGGAGGCCGTTGGGCCGTGGTGCGAGCGCGAATACGACGAGGGCACCGGAGCCGGCGGCCAGCGCCGAGAACCCGAAGCCGAGCGCCGTCCAGTGTCCCCAGAACAGCGGCTTTCGCAACAGCAGGACGGCGGCGACGAGGTACGTGACCGACCCGATCGAACACCAGCGCGCCAGCCGTGCGAGCTCGTCGTACGTCCTTCGCTGCGCCATCGCGGCGAGCAGGCCTCCAAACGCGAGCTCGTCGGTCCGGGACAGCGTCAGCGTGTAGACCGCGGCTGGGTCCATGTGGATTGCGAGCATCGCGAAGCGCACGATCGGCGCCGCGACGATGAGCCCGAGGGACGTGCCGATGAGCGCTCGCCGGCTGCACGCGAAAACGACGAGGGGCCAGACGAGGTAGAAATGCTCCTCCACGGCGAGCGACCAGAAGTGCCCGACCCAGAGACAGTCGGGGTCGAAGAAGTCCTCGTTGTGGACCGCGATCGCGACGTCTTCGGAGTAGGCCCAGAGCCACCCTTGCGCGTCGTAGATGCGCTGCACGCCCGGAGTGACTGCGGTCACCACGTGCGGAACGACGACGAAGATGACGACGAGCGCGCCGTAGTAGAGCGGGAAGATGCGCAGGACGCGGCGCATGTAGAAATTCCGGAAGTAACCGGGCGTGTCCTTGGCTCGCAGAAGGATTCCGGTGATGAGAAACCCGGAGAGCACGAAGAAGAGGTCGACGCCGCTCCACATGCAGTCCGCGATGCTGACGATCTTGCGCGTGACGAACGCATCCGCCCCGTAGCCGGTCGCGGATACGTAGTGGAAGCACATGACGAAGAGGATCGCGACGCCGCGCAAGCCGTCGAGCGCGGCGACGTGCTGCCCGTCCTGCAGAGCGCGCGTTCCGCCCGACGGAGGTCTTGCTGTCATGGCCGTCAGGGTAGGGGCGTGGGGTTCGGGAAGTACTGCGTGACGGCGTTCTGGAACTGGCCGTTGTCGGTCGTGATGTAGGTCTGATTGCCGGCGCCGGTGCCGAAGACGATGCCCATGCCGCCGGCGGCGACGAACTCTCCTACGTGGCCGAAGAAGTAGTGCACGCGGTCGTCCCGGTAGTGGCCGGCGGTGCCGCCGGGAGTGGAGCTCGGGACGCCGAAGGGGACTTGCCACCAGACGATCGGCAGGTTGAGGCCCTGATGAAGGCTGGTGACCCAGGCCAGGTGCTCGTGGAAATTGGGGCTGGTCTGGTTGGATTCGTCCCAGTACCAGGGGCCGTCGTTTCGCTGGCATTGGGGGTCGGTGTGAGCCTCGAAGCACCCGGCGTCGCGGTCGAGGACGTCGGTGGCGATGAAGTCGGCCTGGTCGGCGTGGATGGCCTTGAAGAATGCGATCTGCGCGGCGATGCTTCCGCCCCAGGCGCTGGCGTGGAAGCCCACGGCGACCTTGGGGGCGTACGTGCGGGCGAGCTTCAGCAGGCAGCTGCCCATGCCGACGAGCGAATCGGGCATTCCGGCGCAGTCGGGCGCGTGGGCGGAGACGATGACCTGGGCGGAGCCGTCAGAGGAGTGCTGCAAGGCGTAGCCCCAGAAGTCGGGCTCGAGGTGCACGACGGCGGGCTTGCCGAACGCGGCGAGTCGTTGAAAGAGCAGCTTGGCGCCCTGCCAGTAGAGGTTCATGGCAGAGTCGTTGGTCGTCATCGAGAAATTGCCGTCGCCGAGGGTGGCCATCGCGTACAGCGTGAACATCGGCGTCACGCCGTGCGCGGCGGCAACGTCGGTGAGGATGTTGACGAAGGTGCCGCCGGAGTTCCAGTCGGGCCAGCCGCCCATCGTGGGCAGCCCGACGAGGTAGGCGTAGTGCAGGTCCAGGGTGGTGCCGAGGGTGTAGGCGCCGTCGTGGTCGTGGTTGTTGTCGCTGGAGAGGTCGTTGCCCATGCCGACGAGGAAATGACAACCGGAAGTGCCGCGCAGCCTCTGCGAGAGGCCGCACCCAGGCCCCGACGAAGCGCCGGCGCCCGACGAGCTCGACCCCGACGAAGAGCCGCCGTCGGGGGCGGAAGACGAGCTTGTGCCGCAACCGGCAGCGAGCGCCAAGACGAGTGTCGCGGGGCCCGGATACGTGAACACGTAGCGGGGAACCCATCGTGCGGGAGCCGCGGCAAGCATGGATTCCGCGAGTCTACACGCATGACGACTGGCGGTCATCGCATAGGCAATACGGGCATCTTATATCTGTCGGCTGTCCGGCTTTGCCGACGGCTACGGTTGCAGCGGGGTGTGATCGTCCAGCGCCGCGCGGAGCGCCTCGAGACCCCGGGCGTCGAGCGCCTTGCCCCGATAAACGATTCGGCCCGCGCGATCGAGGACGAGCGTCGTGGGGACGCGCCGCTCGCCGATGGAGTCCGCGAAGCGGAACTCCTCGTCGACCAGCTGCATGTAGCGCAACCCGCGGCGCCGGACGAACTCCGCGACGGCCTCGCGCGGCTCGCCGACGGCCACGCCGATGACGACCGCGTCGCGCGACGAGGCGGTGCGCGCATTCAGCCGATTGAGCGCGTCCAGTTCGCGCTCGCAGCCGTCACACCAGGGGGCCCACAGGCTCACGAGCGCGACTCGCCCGCGCGCGACGTTCGCGAGCTCGGTCGGGACGCCGTTCAACGTGACGACGGGCGCGGGGCTCATGTCGCTCGAAGCCACGGCCGGCGGGGGGGCGACGCCTCCGCAAGCGGGCGCAAACGACGATGCGATCGCGATCAGAAGCGAAATCCGGTAGCCCACGTAACGATGTTCATCCGAAGGTCGTTGGTACGTACGTACCTCTCGTAGCCGAGTTCGAAGTGTAGCGCGCGAAGGTCACCTGCAAGGGGAAAGTCGGTGACGATCTTGCCGCCGACGGTCTGCGATTCGAGGGGGGCGAGATCGCTGTCGGCGATGCGCAAGTCGCCGTTGTCTACGCCGCGCGTGGTGAAGAAGGTAGCTCCGGTCTGCGTATGGAACCGGTAGAGCGCCCCTACGTAGAGAAAAGGGGAGAGCCGCTGCATGAGCTCTCCCTCGATCGAGTGCGCGACGATGCCCCAGTCGTCGGCGTAGAAGCGGTAGTAGGCGTGAAGCGCCCCGTTCCAAGGCAAGAACTGCGACGCGCGGCCCACGAGCGCATGCCTCACCCGCTCCTCGGGGAGAATCTCGGAACCGCGCGTGCCGCTCGCGAGGGGGACGCTGTTCCACGTGTTCCCGAGGGTGCCTGCGAGCACCGTCACGCCGTAGTTGATATTGGCGAGCGTCGTCGGTGTGAGCACTTGCGTGAGCCCGATCGAGCCTGTCGTACCCGATCGGTTCGAGTGCCCGTGACGGTGACCGGTGATGTCGAAGTGATCGAACCAGTCGAACGACTCGATGACGTTGGCCGACAGAACCGTGTTCTCGTCGGCGAATGAGCGTCGCGCCGCGAGGCCGCTGCTCCAGGACCGCAGCGGCTCCTCCAGATGAAGCGCGTTGCGCATCGCGAGCTCCGTCGCGGCGTCGACCTTGTACGCTACGCTCCAGTCGAGTGTGCCGCTAATGACCTTGCGCGACGCGCCGCTCACCACGTCCGCCGACGCTCGCGTGTTGTCGATCGCGTCGGGCGAGGCGGCGGTCACGACATCGACGGGGATCCACAGTCGGTGGGTGAGGCGCTCGCCTTGCGTGGCGATGACCTCCGTCTGTCCTTCCAGGACGGTGACCCGCTCCGAGCCAGGCCCCAGAACGGGCCCGGCCTGCGACTGGTAGCCGTGGCCGAACTGATCGAACGCGGTGAGGCGTGTCGAGATCGACTGGACGCGAAGAGCGAGGCTGGAGGCGTCGAGAATGGTGCTCGGCGGATAGAGAGCGAGAGAGGGAGGCGGGCCCGGGGGGGTGGCGTAGGCCGACGAGGAAGGATCGGGGTACGGCGAGGGCTGCAGGCCAAGCGGGTCCGGTCCGGCCGCGCGAGGCGCCGGGTCGGCGGCGAACGCGAGCGGCGAAAGGAGGCACGCGGTGACAGCCACGAGGAGTGGCCGCAGCGCCCGCGCGCCGGGCGATCTACTGGCAACCGCAGCCACCGCCTGCCGCCGCGCCGTCGCCGCCCGCTGCGCCTTCCCGCGTGTCGTAGAGCTTTTGCCTTCGGTAGGCGTCGAGCGGCTCGTCGTTGAGGTTCATCATGGGGTCCGCCAGGCGCCCGCGCCGGTTCTGCGGGACCGTCGCGCATGCGGCGGTCGCGAGGGCGACCACCGCCATCCCGACAATGGACAAGCGGTGAAGGTGCATCACAGAAGCCCCTCGAGCGAGAGCCCCGCGCCGCCCCTCGTGGCCATCGGCGCGACGCGTACGCGCTCGGCCGCCCGGCTGCCGGCGAAGGTTGCGTCGACGATGCCGACCGCGGACGAAAAGAACGCGACGCCGAAGAACCCCCACAGGACCCGCTGCTCCTCGAGCGTCCCATGGCCGACGACGTTCGGCGCGTACTCCATGAGCGCCACGCTCCCGCCCCACATGGCCGCCGGCGCAGTCGCGAACAGCGCGCCGCGGCTCCACTCGCCGACGACCGCGTGCGCGCAGAGCGGGGCGAGCGCGAAACCGCCCTGCATCGTGAGCCAGCCGGCGTTGTTGGCGAGGTTGCGATCGTTGCTCGTGCCGAGCAGGAGGGCGCCGGCAGCGAACCCGGCGACCGTGGTCGCAGCGCCCGTGAACAACGCAAGCGCGGTGTCGGGCGGTTCGGCGTGAGCGGGGACGGGAGCGAGCAGCAACGCGAATGCGATGCCGGCTGCGGTCACTGTGTTTCTCATGGGCGGAGCGCACGGAGACTAGCAGGCTCTCACTTATGCGCGCAGGACGCCGATCCGTTTGGGCGGCCCGCGCGCAGGGCCCCAGGTTCGGGACGCAGACTACATGGGTCGAAGATGGCTGGTGTGCGGTGGAATCGCGCTCGCGTTGCATGCGGCGTCGCTGAGGATGGACGCGCATCCTTCCGGCGAGATGACGCAGTACCAGCCGTGCTTGCTCGGGGAGCGAGGGGCCGCCCGGTCCTGCGGAACCGAGCGGCGAGGCGGGTGCGCCCGGTGCTCGGGGTACACCCGGTTAGGCAGGTCCTCGTCGCAGGATGCAGCGATTGCCGCACGAACGACGTACAAGAAGCCGGGCTTCCCGGTGGGCAACGCCGCGCTCTACATGACGGGCGGCCAGGTGTTCCTCAAGCCGGCGCCGCTCCAGCCGGTGGTGCATACGGTGCGCTCCGCGTCGGCGAACCTGCTCGGCTCGGCGAACGGCTTTTTCAACGACCCGAAGGTCGACTTCAAGACGTTTTTGACTCCCACGGGATTCGCATGCAGCGCGACGAGCGGAGCCGGAGAGGGTCTACTCGAACTCCTGCTCGCGCGTGAGCGCGCGCTCGAGCTCGGCGAGGCCCTCGCTCACGTCCAGCTTCACGCCGAAGTGGCGAAAGCTCATCCCGGTTGCGTAGAGCACCTTGAAGAGGTTGTGCGAGCGGCATTGCTCGCCCATTTGCCCGACGCGGACGATGTCGAGACCGAAGGAGCCGGAGATCTCGACGCGGAATTTGCGCGACATGTGCGCGAGGACGACTTTGCTGTCGACGCCGTCGGGAAGGGAGATGGCGATTACCGAGTTGAGGCGATGCTTCGCCGGAATGAAGAGGCGCAGCCCCATCGCCTCGAGGCCCGCTTGGAGCGACTGCGAGCTCACGCGGTGTCGCGCGTGGCGAGCCTCGAGTCCCTCTTCGCACACCAGGCGAAGGGCCTCGTACAGCGCGAGGATTCCCGGGACCGGCGCGGTGTAGTGGTACTGATGCGCCCCCCAGAAGCGCTGAGCGCGCATCGCGTCGAAGCACCAGTGCGTGGGTGGTACCGGTCGCCTCTCGATCGTGTGCCACGCTCGCTCCGAGAACGCGATCAGCGACACGCCGGGAATCGAGGACAGACCCTTTTGGCCGCCCGTCACGACGGCGTCGAGCCCCCAGCGGTCCATTTCGAGCGGCATCGTGCTCAACGTCACGACGGCGTCGACGATTGAGAGGGCTCCGTGTGCCCGGGCCAGAGCGGCGATCTCGGGGAGCTCGTCGTTCAATACGCCACAGGACGTCTCGCCCTGCACCAGCGTCACGACGTCGAAGCGTCCCTTCGCGAGCGCGTGCCGGACAACCTCCGCCGTGACCGGTTGGCCCGTCTCGGGCTCGAGCGTGGTCACCTCCGCCCCGACCGCGGCCGCCATTTCGCCGAGCCTGCCGCTGAACGTGCCGGTCTTCAGGCACAGGCATCTTCGACCGGGCCAGAGCAGGTTGGTGACGGCCATCTCCATGGCCGCCGACGCTGGGCCCGCGACGCCCATGACCTTGTCGCTTCGCGTCTGGAAAGCGTAGCGCGCCATCGACTTGAGGTTCTCGATGACGCGCTCCATGGTCGCGCCGAGATGGTTGATGACGACGCCGTTGGCCCGTGCCACCGCGTGAGGAATGGGGACGGGCCCCGCTCCCATCAGCAGCAAAGGCTCGGAGGGAAGGATCACGTCGAGCGGAACGAGCGCCGGTGGCGCCAGCGAAACGCCCGAGCTGCTCGTATCGATCGCGCCCTCCGCCTTTGACGTTCGTGCTGCCAATGGGTCCTCCATCGTCGCAATGCTCTAGCACGGCCGTTCCACAGTTGTGCCGCTTGCGTTTGCTCGGCACCGCACAGCTTGAAGACGGTGGCGCCGAAGCCCAAAGGATCGGCATGCGACCGCTTCGAAGAATCGCCGTGACGGCTGCATTCTCGGTAATCGCCGCCGCCCTACCCGTTGAGATCGCGGTAGCTCAATACGAGCCAGCGCCTGGTGGGTATCCGGGCGATTACCCGCCTCCTGGCGCCGAGCCTGCGCAGACGCCGTACCCGGCGCCCTACGGGCCCCAGTCCCCCGAGGCGCTGCCGCCGCCCATTTCACAGCCGCCAGGCGAGGCCATCTACCCCGATACGGATCCGAGCGCACTCACCGATTTCCGACAGGCGCTCGACCCCTATGGATCGTGGCTCGAGGATCCGACGTACGGCACCATCTGGGTGCCGGCTCCCGCCGCGGTCGGGCCCGGCTTTCAACCGTACGTGACCGCCGGGCACTGGGCGTACGACAACGGCTGGACGTGGCTCAGCGACTACCCTTGGGGTTGGGCCACGTTCCACTACGGGCGATGGGTCTGGGTGCCTGTCGTGGGCTGGGCGTGGGTGCCCGGCCGCCAGTACGCGGGTGCATGGGTCGACTGGCGCCTAGGCGACGGGTACGTGGGGTGGGCGCCGCGGCCGCCGGAGTGGATCTGGCGAAACGGCTTCGCCGCATCGATGGCGGTCGCGCCTCCGGCGCCGTACGTCTTCGCGCCGCGGCAAGACCTGTTTGCCCGCAGGCTTTCGCCGTATGTCGTGAGGGGGTCCGCGTACCTGAACCGGACCGTCCCCTACCGCCAGTCCGCGCCTCCAGCCTACGCCGGCCGGCCCTTCGTGACCGGCCCCGCACCCACGGCGCTCGGAATCCCGCCCGCGCGCGTCGTGCGCCCGCCGGTCGCCGATCCAGGACTGCGGCGCGCCGTCACGTTCGCGCGCCCGGCGACGGCCGTGCGGCTGGGTGCCCGTCCGCCGAGCGTCGTCCAGCAACAACCGTATCGTTCCGGTGCGACCAGCACGCAGCCGCCGCCGGGTCCGCAGTCAACGCCGCGTCCGCAGCCACCGTCGGCGGCTCCGGCGCGAGGCATGACGACACCGCAGGCACCAGCGCGTCCTCCCGCTCCCGCGCGGACCGCACGTCCTTCCGGTTCGGTCAACACGGCAACTCCCGCGCATCCCCGTCCGTGAATCGATGGCCGTCGATGGCCGTGATTCTCGAACGCGAACGCTGGCTCGCAACCACCCGCGCGTCGACGAACTGAGCATCGGGTGAGCCGAGGGTGAGCGCACACGCGACTGAACGTCTCGGGATGAAGTGGACCCCGAATTTCGGGGCCAGAGGTTAAGGTGGTACGGGGAGCCTGCTCCAGACCGGAGAGGAGCAGGATCGATGAAGAAGAGCCGTACGAGGTACACGCCGGAGTTCAAGGCGAAGGTCGCGATCGCCGCGCTGCG
>Ga0102924_1004007_pt1 | contig 15113 bp, 11 predicted proteins | sample PaiPotPPM11metaG_FD_80116 | JGI IMG/M metagenome (GOLD analysis project Ga0102924, IMG submission 80116) | Iron sulfur acid spring bacterial and archeal communities from Banff, Canada, to study Microbial Dark Matter (Phase II) - Paint Pots PPM... ... | reverse complement strand
CGCCAAGACCGGCTGACGGAATGGCGCCAGCTTCTCGTTCGGGCCTTCGCGGAATTCGATCGGCGGCAGATCGCTGATGTCATGGGCGGTCCAGACCGCGACGACACCGCGATGCGCCTTGGCCTCGCGGACATCGACCTTCTTCAACACGCCGTGCGCATGCGCCGAGCGGACGATGCGCATGTGCAGCTGGTGCGGGAAAGACATGTCGCCGGCAAATTGGCCGCGGCCGGTCACAAGCGGCAGATCCTCGAGCCGCGGCACCGAAGCGCCGATGCCGCAGGAACTTTTGTGATCCTTGATGCCCGCGCTCATTTGCGAGTGCTCATTTGCGCCGCGGCGGCCTTCACGGCTTTGACGATGTTCTCGTAGCCAGTGCAGCGGCAGAGATTGGAGGAGAGAGCGTCGAGCAGCTCTTCGTCATCCAGATGTGGCTTCTGTTCGAGCAGTCCCACGGCCAGCATCAGAAAACCCGGCGTGCAAAAGCCGCATTGCAGGCCGTGATGGGCGATGAATGCCTGCTGCAGCGGATGCAACGTCTCGCCTTGCTGCAGGCCCTCCACCGTTCTGACCTTCTTGCCGTTCGCCTGCACCGCGAACATCAGGCACGAGCGCACCGGCGCACCGTCGACAAGCACGGTACAGGCGCCGCAGACGCCGTGCTCGCAACCCAGATGCGTGCCGGTGAGTCCGCAATCGTCGCGGATGACATCGGCGAGCGTGCGCCGCGGCTCGACGCTCACCTCATGCGTGGCGCAGTTGATATTGAGGATGACGTCGATCTTGTCCATCAGGCGGCACTCGCGAGGGCGCGGCCGACCAGCGTACGCACCAGGGCGCGGCGATATTCGATCGGATTGCTGCTGTCATCGATGGGTTCGATGGCGCCGGCCGCCGCCGCGCCAGCCGCGGCGAAGAGTTCCGGCGTCGGCGCTTTGCCGTTCAAAATCTCTTCCGCCTCGACGATACGGCGCGGCACCGCCTCGGCGCCGCCGAGCCCGACACGCGCGCCAGCGATAAGACCGCGCTCCAGGCGACAGGTCACAAGCGCCATGGCGATCGCGAAATCACCAGCGCGGCGGCTGAATTCCGAGAAGCCGGTACGCGTATCCTCCGAAAGAACCGGCAATTCCACCGCGGTGATCAATTCGTCGTCGCGCAGCGCCGTCGTCATCAGCGCTTGGTAGAAGTCCTTGGCCGCGATACGACGCGTCCCGCGCGCGCTTTCGGCAATGATGATCCCATCGAGCGCGGCCGTGACGCAGCACCATTCCGACGACGGATCGGCATTGGCGATGCTGCCGCAGAAGGTGCCGCGCTGGCGGATCGGATAATGCGCGATGAAGCGCACGACTTTGCGCAGGAGCTCGCCGAGGCGGCCCGGAATCTCGTCGGACTCGAAAAGAGCATGCCGCGTGCAGGCACCGATGCGCAAACGGTCGCCGGTGACGTTGACGCCGTCGAGTTCGCGAATGCCATTGATGTCGATCAGATGCGCCGGCCGCGCCAGGCGAAACGCCATGGTGGGAATGAGGGACTGTCCGCCGGCCAGAATGCGCCCGTCCTGCGGCGCCAAAGCCGCCAGTAGATTCAAAGCGTTTTGCAATTTCGTCGGCGCGTGATAGGCGAACGGCGCGGGCTTCATGAACTTCGTCTAGCAGTCGGGCCACCTTTTGTACACTTAATGTTACAACGAACATAGGGCGCGTTCAGCCAAATGCAGTCGAGTGTACCAAAAACGGAATGACGCTCAAGCGCGCGGCGAATTGCTGCCATCGACGCACCGCTTTTGCGAAGAGCATTGATTCACGGGAGCGGCACCGCCATTACTGATCAGTCTTACCGGAATCGACTCGGCTGCTGCTCGAGGGAACGCGTTTGAAATCCACCGCACAGAAGCTTCGTCCGAAGAAGCGCACGCCGCAGCGGCATGCGGCGGCCGCCGGTTCGAGCTTCCTGGCCGCGCTTGACTGCACCGAGCACAACGGATCGCGCGCGGATTTCGTCTACCACAGCCTGCGCAACGCGATCTGGGAGGGCCGTTTCGCCCAGGGCGAGCGCATCCGCGAAGAGGACGTCGCCGGAAGCCTCGGCGTCAGCCGAACGCCGGTGCGTGAGGCGCTGCAGCGGCTGCAGCGGCGCGGCCTGCTGGTGGTGCGGCCCGGGCGCGGCTTCGCGGTCGCGCAATTGTCCAACAAGCAGATCTTCGACCTCTATGCGATGCGCGAAATCCTCGAGGGCTCCGCCGCGCGCCATGCCGCCCAGCACGCGACCGACCACGAGATCGCGGTGCTCTACCAGCTGCAAAAGCAGCTCAGCAAAGAGGGGCATAAGCAGCTGGCTCTGGTGACGCTCAACCGCCGCTTTCACCAGCACATCTATCAGGCGACGCACAACGAGTATCTTCTGGAAATGCTGGAAGTGCTCAACGATTCCATGGCGCTGTTGCAGAATCTCACGGCGCAAATGCCGTCACGCCACGGCCAATCGGATATCGAGCATCTGCGCATCGTCCGCGCCATCGAAAAACGCGATCCGGATGCGGCTGAGAAGGCGGCGCGCCATCATATCCAGCAGGCGCAGAAATACCGCCTGGAATATTTCGCCGCCAACGCCGCGAAGATTTGACAGCAGCGCCCGGCCAATCGGCACCGCCTAGTAACAGCCGGCTTGTGGCGCCATCCGCTCTTTGTATACAGTGGAATACAGGGTTGCCGGAAGCCCAAAGCCGCGAGGGGACTGAGTTTGATCGGACAGAGTGTGCCTCGCATCGAGGACGAGCCGCTCCTGAAGGGACGCGCCCGCTTTGTCGACGACATCACGTGTCCAGCCCTCTTGCATGCAAGCTTCGTCCGCAGCCCGCATGCCCATGCCGCAATCTGCGCCATCGACACAAGCAGCGCCGCTGCGCTGCCCGGCATTCACGCCGTCTTGACGCTCGACGACATAGCCGTGGCAATGCGGCAACGGCGCATGAAGCGCCATTCCAATTCCGGCACCGCGCTCGATCAGGTCTGGGCGTTTGCGCTTGCCGACAAGGAAGTCTCCTATGTCGGCGAGGCCGTTGCGCTCGTTCTCGCAGACAGCCGCTATGTCGCCGAAGACGCCGCCGCCCTGGTCGATGTCACCTATGACGTGCTGGCGCCGGTCGTTGATTGCCGCTCTAGCGAGCAGCCCACAAGCCCGCGCGTGCGCTCCGAACTCAAGTCGAATGTCGTTGCGACTTACAAGGTCGGCTATGGCGATGTCGAGCAGGCCTTCAAAGCTGCCGCGTATGTGTTCGAGGACGAGATCGTGCAATGCCGCGGCGGCGCGCATTCGATCGAGGGTCGCGGCATTGTCGTCGAATATCGCGCCGGCGACGATTCGCTGCTGGTGTCGGCGTCGACCCAGAAGGCGCATGACCTGAAGAACTCGATCGCCGTCCTGCTCGGCCTGCCCGACACCAAGATCAGGGTGGTGACGCCCGATGTCGGCGGCGGGTTCGGCGCGAAATTGTGCGTCTATTCCGAGGACATCGCCGTCGCCGCGGCGGCGAAACTGCTCAAGCGTTCGATCAAATGGATCGAGGATCGGCGCGAGCACTTCACCAACGCGGTGCAGGAGCGCGACCAGATCTGGCGGCTCAGCATCGCCACCGACAAAGACGGCGTCATTGCCGGAATTCGCGGCACGCTCATTCACGACCAGGGCGCCTATGCGCTGCAGGACGTCAATCTGCCTTATAATTCCGCCTCCGCTGTCACCGGCCCTTATGTGGTGCCGGCTTTCGCCATGGACGTGCGCGTCGTGCTGACCAACAAGACGCCGGTCTCGTCGGTGCGCGGCGCGGGCTATCCGCAGTCGGCGTTTGCCATGGAGCGGCTGATGGATCTGGTCGCGGCCAAGCTGAAGCTTGATCGCGCCGTTGTGCGTGAGCGCAATCTGATCGCGGCGGAGGACATGCCCTATGAGAAGCCGGTCAAGGCGCGCTCGGGCGTGTCGATCGTCTACGACACCGGCGACTATCCAGCGACGCAGCAGGCCGCGCTCGAGGCCGGCCAGTGGCGCAATTTTCCGGAGCGCAAGGCCAGGGCACGCGCCGCCGGCCGCCGGATCGGCATTGGTATCGCCAATGCGGTGAAGGGCACGGGGCGCGGTCCGTTCGAGACCGGCATCGTGCGCATCGATCTCACCGGACAAGTTTCGGTCTATACCGGCGCGGCGCCGATGGGTCAGGGCCTGCGCACGGCGCTGGCGCAAATCTGCGCGAGCGAATTCGGGCTGAAAGCGTCCGACATCAATGTGATCGCGGGCGATACCGGTCCGGTGCCGCTCGGGCTTGGCGGCTTTGCCAGCCGGCAGCTCATTACGGCGGGATCGTCGGTGCTGCTCGCCTCGCGCACGGTCGCCGCCAAGGCCAAGACATTGGCCAGCCGCATTATCGAAGCCGACGAACGCGACCTGGAACTGAGCGACGGCACCGTCCATGTCGCCGGCGCCAAGGACGCAAGCGTCAGCCTCGCCGAACTGGCGCGTATCCTCAACGGTGCGCCCGGCTATGCGTTTCCGTCCGGTCTCGAGCCGGGCTTGGATGCGACGTCGAACTTCCGCACCGATGCGCTGGCTTACGCCAATGCCAGCCACGTCGCCGAAGTCGAAGTCGATTGTGAGACCGGCGGTGTCACGTTGCTCAACTATGTCGCCGCGCAGGATGCCGGCCGCCGTATCAATCCGATGATCGTCGACGGCCAGATCAAGGGCGGCATCGTCCATGGCATCGGCAATGCCATTTTCGAGCACATCGTCCATGACGGCGACGGTCAGCCGCTGGCGACCAATTTCGCCGACTATCTGCTGCCGACCGCAACGGAAATGCCGCCGATGCAGACGCTCTATACCGAAAGCCCGACGCAGCTTAACCCGCTCGGCGCCAAGGGCGTCGGCGAAGTCGGCACAATCCCTGCCGCCGCTGCGATCATTTCCGCGATCGAGGATGCGCTCAGCGAATTCGCCATTCGCATCTCGCAGGTGCCGATCTCGCCGCATTATATCCGTGCCCGGATCGAACAGGCGATGCGCTAGCCGCGAGCCACGACTTGCCTATTGTATACAATTGAATACAATACGCATCACCGACCCCCGAACCGCCTTGAGGACCCCCGCCATGGCCTTCGTCGACAGCGAGATCAAACCGAAGCTTCACTATCGCGACGGCCTGCGCGGCTGGCTCGATGAGGTCCAGCGCATCGGCGAGCTCCTGCACGTCAACGGCGCGCATTGGGACGTCGAGATGGGCAGCATCACCCAGATGTTGACCGAGAAAAGCAACAACACCGCCCCCGCCATTCTGTTCGACGAGGTGCCTGGCTATCCGAAGGGCTTTCGCACCCTCTACGGGCATTTCTCGACCGTGAAGCGTGTGGCGCTGACGCTCGGCCTGCCGCTGGAACAGGAACGCAAGGTCGACATCGTGCGGCGCTTCCATGCCCGCATGCAGGATATGAAAACCATTCCGCCGCGTTTCGTGAAGGACGGCCCGATCCTCCAAAACGTGATCGAGGGCGACGCCTGCGACGTGCTCAAATTTCCGGTGCCACGCCATCACGAGCAGGACAAGGCGCGCTTCATCGGCACCGCCGACTGCGTGGTCACGCAGGACCCCGACAAGGGCTGGTTTAATCTCGGCGCCTATCGCTCGCAGGTCTATGACGGCAAGACCATCGGCTGCCAGATCACCGAGGGCAAGCACGGCCGCATTCATCGCGACATCTATTTCGAGCGCGGCCAGCCGATGAAGGTCGTGATCCTGTGCGGCCAAGATCCGCTGCTGTTCCTGTTGTCCGGCGCACCGATGCCCGACATCAGCGAATATGATCTTGCCGGCGGCTTGCGCGGCGAGCCGATCGAAGTCATCCGCGGGCCCTATACCGGCTTTCCCATCCCCGCCGATTGCGAGATCGCCATCGAAGGCGAGACCGTGCCTGGGCAGACGCTGCCGGAAGGCCCGTTCGGCGAATGGATGGGCTATTACTCCGACGACACGCAGCCGCGCCCCTACGTCAACGTCAAAAGCATCCTTTACCGCAACGATCCGATCTTGTGCTGCGCCCCGCAGCACAAGCCGGTCGACGAGACCGGCTTGCTCAAGGGCATCGCCGGCGCGGCGCAGATCTGGCGCGCACTCGAAGCGTCCGGCGTGCCCGACGTTCTCGGCGTGTGGAATCACGAAGCCGGGCCGGCGACGCGGTTTACCGTCGTGCAGATCCGCCAGCGCTATCCCGGCCATGCACGCCAGGCGCTGCACATCGCTGCCGCCTGCCAAGGCGGCGCCTATGCCGGCAAGTGGAACGTCGTGGTCGACGACGACATCGATGCCGGCGAGCTTGATCAGGTCTTGTGGGCGATGTGCACACGGTTCGATCCCAACGTCGATATTGACCTGATCCAGAAGGCCTGGGCCTCGAAGCGCGACCCGCTCTATCTGCCGGGCAATTTCAACAACCGCATCCTCATCGATGCCTGCATCCCCTACGACATGAAGCTCAAAAGAACCTTCCCGACCGTGGTGGATGTCGGTTCGGACCTGCGGACAAAGCTGCGGGCGAAATTCCCGCACATCTTTCCGCCGGCCTAGAAAAACGCGAAATACGCCGCGCATCTCGGCGGGCGCACCGGGACGCGCACATTATAGATGTGCGCCGATCTGTGTAACATGAGGCATCCCAATTTCTGTAAAAATGCCGATTTCTTGACGATGCCGCTCGGCGCCGTCCAGAATGCTTTTGGCGGCACCTAAGAAGGGAAAGAGATGGGCAAATCCAAGCCCTCAGCGGATTTTCGTCCCATCACGTTTGTTCTGGCGGGCCTTTTGACCGCCTTGATACCGGCGTTCGCTCCGTCGGAGGGCCGCGCCCAAAGCGGCGCGGAGACGTGGCCGTCGCATCCGGTGCGGATCGTGGTTCCGTTCGGCGCCGGCGGCGCCGGCGATACGCTCGCCCGCGTCGTCGCGCAGCATCTCTCCGAAAGCCTCGGTCAGCCGTTCATTGTCGAAGATCGTCCGGGCGCCGGCGGCATTGTCGGCACGCAGCAGATCGTCACCGCCCCGCCCGACGGCTACACGATCGGCATCACCAATTTGTCGACGATGTCGCTGATCCCGGTGATCAATCCCGAAGCGACCTATAATCCGCTCGGCGACTTCAAGCACATCGCCTATATCGGCGGTTCGCCGGCCGTTCTCGCGGCGACGCAAGCGACACATGCCAAGACGCTTGTGGATTTCATCGCTTACGCCAAGGCGCCCGGTCACGCCTTCACGTTCTCATCATCAGGCGTGGGATCGGATGGTCATTTGATGGGCGTCGCCATCGCGACTGCGCTGAACGTCAAGGCCGAACACGTGCCTTACAAGTCGACCGCGGAGGCGCTCACCGACGTGGTCGCCGGCCAGGTGCCGTTCTCGACCTCGACCTTGTCATCGACGTCCGGTTTTCTGCACGCCAATACGCTGATCGGCATCGCCGTAACCACGCCCGAGCGGGTCCCGGATTTTCCCGATCTGCCGACCTTCAAGGAGCTTGGCCATCCCGAACTCATCGACAACACCTGGTTTGCGTTTTCAGGGCCGGCGAAACTGCCCGATGATATCGCGACGAAATTGAACCGGGCTGTCGTCGCTGCCGTGGCGCTCTCCGATGTGCAGGAACGGTTTCGCCAGAACGGCTTTCTGACGCAATCGATGACGGCTGAGGAATTCACGGACTTCGTGGCGTCCGAAAACGCCAAATGGAAGAACGTCATCGAACACGCCGGCTTGGCGGGAAAGCCGCTATGATGCCGACCGCAGGACACCGGCATGAAGCCGCCTGATTTTTCCTATCACGATCCGCGTACGACGGCGGACGTCATCGGCCTGTTGTCGACGCTGGAAAACGCCAAGCTGCTGGCCGGCGGCCAGTCGCTGATGCCGATGCTCAATATGCGTTTCGTGCTGCCAGACCATGTCATCGATCTCAATCGCGTCGACGGTTTGAGCTACATCAAGGAGCGCGGCGATACGTTCGAGATCGGCGCGATGACGCGCCAACGCGACATCGAATTTTCGCAAGCCGTGAAGTCAAAATGCCCGCTGATGCATGAGGCGATCACGCAAGTCGGCCATCGCCAGACCCGCAATCGCGGCACGCTCGGCGGCTCGCTCTGCCATCTTGATCCTTCCGCTGAGCTGGTGTCGGTCGCAGCCGCCTTGGACGCGAAAGTATCGGTCGCTGGCAAGAACGGCATCCGCACGATCGACTTTGCCGAATTTCCGGTGGCCTATATGACGCCCGCGATCGAGCTTGATGAAATGCTTACCGCCGTCGCGTTTCCATGCTGGGGATCCCGGCACGGCTACGCCTTTGTCGAATTCGCCCGGCGTCACGGCGATTTTGCCATCGTCTCGGCGGCGGCGCTGATCGAGGAGGATGCAAGCGGCAGGGTCACGCGCGCCTCCGTCACACTCGGCGGCATGGGCCCGGCGCCGGTGCGGGCACGCGACGTCGAACGCGCGCTGATCGGCGAGAAAATCGAGGAGAAGCGGCTCACGGATATCTGCGAGTCGCTGCGCAGCCTGGACGCGGTCGACGACATTCACGCGCCAGCCTCCTATCGCCAGCAGCTGGCGACCGTGCTGCCGCGCCGTGCGCTGCTGAAAGCGCATAAGCGTCTGACCGGAGAGCCGCAGTCATGAACGAGACGCGCAAGATCTCCATCACGGTCAACGGCAAGACCTATGAGGAAACCGTGCCGGTGCGGGTGACGCTTGCCGATTTCCTGCGGCATCAGCTCGGACTCACCGGCACCCATCTCGGCTGCGAGCACGGCGTCTGCGGCGCCTGCACCGTGCTGTTCGACGGCCACTCAGCGCGATCTTGCCTGATGCTCGCGGTCCAGGCCGACGGTCATGAAATCCTGACCATCGAGGGCATCGCGCCGGACGACGCCACGCTGCATCCATTGCAGGAAGCCTTTCGCGACAATCACGGCCTGCAATGCGGCTTCTGCACGCCCGGGATCCTGACCACGCTCATTGAATTCCTGCGCGATAATCCAGATCCGACCGAGGAAGAGGTACGGATCGCGATCTCGGGCAATTTGTGCCGGTGCACCGGCTATCAAAATATTGTCGCCGCAGCGCTCGATGCCGCCGGGCGGCTGAAAGCGCAGAGCACGCAGACCGGAAGTTGACAAGACAGCGGGTGCATCCGGTGCCATGATGCCGCGCGCGCCCGAACACTGAGGCAGAACATGAACACGATGGTGAAGCCGCCTTCCGCGACCAGCAACATTTCCAAGCAGGATTTGCGGTCCTGGCTCAGCGAGATGGACGCGGCCGGCGAGATCCAGCACATCAAGGGCGCCAATCGCGAACGCGAGATCGGCGGCATTGTCGACATTTATCAGCGCAAGATCGGCAATCCGTCGGTGCTGTTCGACGACATCCCGGGCTACCCCGCGGGCCACCGCATCCTCGCCAATCTGCTGACCTCGATCCGGCGGATCAATCTCACGCTCGGGCTGCCGGCGGACGGCCGCGAGATCGAGCTGGTGCAATTCTGGCGCCGCTACATGAAAGGAGCCAAGACCATTCCGCCGGTCGCAGTGAAATCGGGCGCGCTTCTGGAAAACGTCTTCACCGGCGACGACATCGATCTGTTCAAGGTGCCGGTGCCGAAATGGCATGAGCACGACGGCGGCTTCTATATCGGCACCGGCGACATGGTGGTCATGCGCGATCCGGAGACCGGCTGGATCAATTACGGCGCCTATCGCGTCCAGGCGCACGACAAGCGTCTTGCCACCGTGATGTGCTCGAAGGGCAAGCACGGCGACATGATCCAGCGCAAATATCATGAGCGCGGCGAGCCCTGCCCCGTGGCTGTCGTCTGCGGCATGCATCCGGCTTTGTTCATGATCGCGGGCCTCGAAATTCCGCACGGCAAGAATGAATACGACGCCGCCGGCGGGCTGATCGGCGAGCCGATTGAGATCATCATGGGCCCCAAGACCGGACTGCCGATCCCGGCGCATGCCGAGATCGCCTTCGAGGGCTTCATTCATCCCGACGACAAGATCGACGAAGGCCCGCTCGGCGAATGGACCGGCTACTACGCCGGCGGCTTGAAAAAAGAACCGGCGATCCGCGTTGAGACCATGATGATGCGCAACAATCCGATCCTGCTCGGCGCCATTCCCGGAATTCCGCCCGACGATGACTCGTTCTATCGCGGCTCCTATCGCTCTGGCGCAGTTTGGAATCAGCTCGAGGCCGCGGGCGTGCCGGAAGTCAAAGGTGTCTGGTCGCATGCCGCGGGCGGCAGCCGCCTGTGGCTCACCGTCGCGATCAAGCAGCAATATGCCGGTCACGCCAAGCAGGCCGGCCTGATCGCCTCGCAATGCCATGCCGGCGCCTACGTCAATCGCTTTGTCGTCGTGGTCGACGACGACATCGATCCCGCAGATATGGATAAGGTCATCTGGGCAATGTGTACGCGCTGCGACCCGCGCGAAGGCATGGAAATCCTGCGCGGCTGCTGGAGCTCAGCGCTCGACCCGATGGCCTATTCCGAAACCGACCCGCGCAATGCGCGCGTCGTCATCGATGCCTGCAAGCCGTTCGGTCGGCGCGCCACTTTCCCCATCGTCGTGCGCGCAAGCGAAGAACTGGAACGCGACGTCCGCGCCAAATTCGGCGATCTGCTGCCGCGCTGACAGATTGCTGGAAACGGGTGCGTGCGTCATGAAGCTTCGATGTGAGGTCAATGGCCAAGCCATCGAAGCCGATGTCGCCCCGCGCACCACGCTGTGCGACTGCCTGCGCGATCATCTCGGTCTCACCGGCACCCACGCCGGATGCGAACACGGCGTCTGCGGCGCCTGCACCGTGATCGTCGACGGTCAAGCAGTCCGGTCCTGCCTCATGCTCGCAGTGCAAGCCGCCGGCGCGTCGATCGTGACGGTCGAAGGCCTCGCCGACGGCGAAGCATTGTCGCCGCTGCAGGAAGCGTTTCGAAAACATCACGCGTTGCAGTGCGGTTTCTGCACGCCGGGCATGCTGACGACGCTGCATGCACTGCTCAGCGAGGAACCGGCGGCCGACGAAGTACGCATCCGCGACGTGCTCTCCGGCAATCTATGCCGCTGCACCGGCTATATCCCGATCGTCGAGGCGGCGCTCGAGGCCCGCGCGCACTATGCCAAGAAAGAGAAATCAAAGCAGGAATTGAAGACCGAATGAGATTGGTCAATACCTATATCGGACGGCCGATCGAGCGCGTGGAGGATTTTCGTTTTCTGCGCGGCCGTGGCCAATTTATCGGCGACCTCAACCGCGAGGGGCAATGGCACGCCGCGATTGTGCGGAGCGCGGTGGCGTTCGGTCGTATCGTCAAAATTGACTCCGCGCCGGCGCTGGGAATGCCGGGCGTGCACACCGTGATCACAGCGGCCGATATCGGCAGTCCCATTCCGACGATTCCGTTCCGGCGCAAGAATCCGACGATCGCGCCCTATGCGCAGCCGATCATCGCCCCCGATTTTGTCCGCTATGTCGGCGAACCAGTCGCCGTCGTGCTGGCGGCTAGCGCCGAGCTTGCCGAAGATGCCGCGCAGGAAGTCGTTCTCGAGATCGAGGCGCTGACGCCGTGCGTCGATTGGCAGGCTTCAACGGCCGGCACGCCCCTGCTGTTCCCCGGGACGTCGACCAACATCGCCTCGACCTTCACCGCGCAATGCGGCGATGCCGCGGCCGCCTTTGCCGCAGCACCGTATACGCACCGCGAGCGCTTCTCTGTGCAGCGCCATACCGCGCTGCCGATGGAAACGCGCGGCCTGCTCGCGGAATGGCATGCGGGCGACAATCAGCTCACCGTCTGCGGTGCTGCGAAATTACCGTTCTTCAATCGCCGCGCCATGGCCGGCATGATGGGCCTGCCGGAGACTTCCGTCGACTATATCGAGCTCGATGTCGGCGGCGGCTTCGGCGCGCGCGGCGAATTCTACCCGGAGGATTTTCTCGTCGCTTTCGCGGCACGCAAATTCGGCCATCCAGTAAAATGGATCGAGGACCGGCGCGAGCACTTCACGGCCATCGGCCATGCGCGACAGATGGATGCCGAGATCGAAATCGCCTGTGAAAAAGATGGCACCGTGACCGCGATGCGCGGCATCATGCATGCCGATATCGGCGCCTATGTCCGACCCAACGGCATGACACCGGTGCGCAATGTCATTCAATTCACCGCCGTACCCTACCGGATTCCAAATCTTGATTTTACCGGCCACGGCGTCCTCACCAACAAGACGCCGGCCGGCACCTATCGCGGGCCTGGACGTTTCGAGGGTTGCCTGTTCTGCGAGCGCATGTTCGACATCGCTGCGCGCGAACTCGGTATCGATCCGCTCGACATGCGGCGGCGCAATCTTCTGACTGCGCAAGACATGCCCTACACGCTGGCCGCTGTGGCACCGGATGACGGATTCGCCGAGACCGAATGCGACAGCGGCGACTACCGCGTCACCTTGGAACGCTGCCTCGAGGAATTCGGCTGGGAAGAAAAGAGAGCGCTGGCCGGCACCTTGCGCGACGGACGCTATCGCGGCATCGGGGTCGGCTGTTTCGTCGAAGGCGGCGCGTCAGGTCCGCGCGAAAGCGCGCGCATCGATGTGGCGGCCGACGGCAACGTCGACGTCTATGTCGGCTCGTCCGCGATCGGCCAGGGCATCGAGACCATCATGGCGCAGATCGCGGCCGACGCGCTCGAAATCCCGATGGACCAGGTTCGCGTGCTGCATGGCTCGACCAATTATCTGAAAGAGGGTTTTGGTTCCTACGGCTCGCGCGCCACCGTGATGGGCGGGTCGGCCATTGTGCTCGCCGCAGAGAATTTGTTGAAAGCCGTTCGGGATCTTGCCTCGCAAAAGTTCGGCGTGGCGCCGGAAGAACTTATCGTTTCAGCCGGTGTGGCGCAAACGCGCGACGGGCGGTCCATGACACTGGCGCAGGCGGCAGCTCTGGGACCACTGACCGGCGAAGGCACGTTCAGCAGCGACAAGCGCACATATACTTATGGGACTGCGGCTGCTCATGTCGCGGTCGATCCCAAGACCGGCGCCGTCGAGGTGCTCGACTATGTCGTCGTCGACGATGTCGGACGCGCCATCAATCCGCTGACCTTGCATGGCCAGGTCGTCGGCGCCGCGGTGCAAGGTTTTGGCAGCGTATTCAGCGAAGAGCTGGTCTATGACGCCGGCGGCCAATTGCTGATCGGTTCGCTTGCCGATTATCAAATTCCCCTCGCCACCGACTATCCGCATATCCGCGCCGTGACGCTCGAACAGTTTCCAGCGCCGCACAACCCGCTCGGCGCCAAAGGCGCAGGCGAAGGCGGCATTATCCCGGTCGGCGGCGCAGTGACCAATGCGATCGCGTCCGCGCTGAGCTCGTTTGACGTGCAGCCCACGGATTTGCCCCTGACGCCACCGCGCTTGTGGGCGCTGATCGAAAAGGCGCGTGCAGCTAAGACGACGTAATTATTTATTCAGTGCGCCGGTTAGTTCGGCGAACAGCGCGCCGGGCTTGATCGGCACCTGCCGGATCCGAACATTGAACGGCGACAGCGCGTCCTCGACCGCCGACGCGATCGCTGCGGGCAACGGGATGACGCCGGATTCGCCGACGCCCTTGACACCGAGCGGATTGAGCGGCGTCGGCGATTCCTTATGCGCAATCTCCATCGGCGGCATTTCGGTGGACGTGACCAGAAGATAATCGGCGAGATTGGTGGTCAGCGGCTGGCCGTCGGCACCGAAGCCCATCCACTCATAGAGGCCGTTGCCGACGCCGTGCGCCAGCGCGCCCATCAATTGGCCTTCGACCATGGTCGGGTTGACGATCTTGCCGGCGTCATGAACGAAGACGATGCGCAGGATTTTCACCTCCGCGGTTTCCGGATCGACCTCGACCTCGGCGACCGTGCAGCCGTTGGCATAAGTCATCGCATTGATGACCACGGCTTCGCTGGCTTCGACCCCGGGCGACATGTTCCCGGGCAGCAGGAAGCCGGGCGAGCCGACCATTTCTCTTGCGATGCGCGCCATCGATATCTTCAGGTCGGCGCCTTTGACATGGACATGGTCGCCGGTGATATCGAGATCGGCCTCGTTGGCTTCGAGCAGATGGCTTGCGACCTTCAGGACCTTTTCGCGCACTTTGACGGCCGCGACATGTGCTGACGAGCCGGCCATTACGGTCTGTCGGCTGTTGAAGCCGCCAAAGCCCAGCGCGACCTTACCGGAATCGCCGGTCGAGACGACGATGCGCTCGATTGCACCGCCGAGTTGCTCGGCGACGACCTGCGCCAGCATGGTCTTGATGCCCTGCCCCATGGCGGAAGCGCCGGTCGCTACATGGATCAGACCCGACGGCTCGATACGGACATTGACCTGTTCATACGGCCCGCGGCCGGTGCCTTCGACATAATTGGCGATGCCGATGCCGATATAGCGTCCCTCCGCGCGCGCCGCCTTCTGCCGCTCCGGAAATGACTGCCAAGCCGAGAGTTGCAAGGCCTCGGCTTGGCAGGCCGGGTAATCGCCGGAATCGAGCTCGATCGGAATGCCGCCGCGGGTGACAAAGCCTTTCTTGAACGGCATCGCGGTGGCAGGCACGAGATTGCGCCGGCGGATTTCGGCGCGGTCGAGCCCCATGCCCTGCGCCGCGATATCGAGAAGGCGCTCCATGACAAAGACGCCCTGCGGCTGCCCCGCGCCGCGGACCGGCGTCACCGGCACTTTGTTGGTGAGAACGACTTTGACGTCGAGCCGATAAGCCGGAACCACATAGGCAAGCGTCAGCGAGGCTGCCGATCCTTGCGGCACCGTCAACCCGCGGGCGGTATAGGCGCCGTGATCGTGCAGCAGCGCGCCGCGGACGCCGAGGATCTTGCCCTCGGCGTCCAGCGCGATCTCGGCGTCCCAGAACTGATCGCGCTCCTGAGTAGTCGCAACAAAATGCTCGCGGCGGTCTTCGATCCACTTGATCGGCTTGTTCAGCGCGACCGCGGCGACTGCAACCGCGGCTTCTTCGGGAT
>Ga0102924_1004006_pt1 | contig 15118 bp, 13 predicted proteins | sample PaiPotPPM11metaG_FD_80116 | JGI IMG/M metagenome (GOLD analysis project Ga0102924, IMG submission 80116) | Iron sulfur acid spring bacterial and archeal communities from Banff, Canada, to study Microbial Dark Matter (Phase II) - Paint Pots PPM... ... | reverse complement strand
CTACAAGACCGAGAGGGACGTTCTCGACGACATCGACGGGACCGTCTGCCGTGCCTCGCACGGCAACCGGGACGCGATCGGCAAGATCGCGGTCCTCTCGAGCACGATGCTTCTCGACGAAGCGGCATCCGTGCTCGGCCCCTTCGAAGGCGAAGCGCCGGACGTCCTTCAGGACTTCCTGCTCTCGCTCCTCGAAGGCCAGTCGCCGTTCACGCCAGGGCAGGGTCGCGGGATCGCCTGGATGTGCGGCGTCGTCCGAGCGATGGCGCGAAAGCGCCGAGCCGAGCGCGAACGCGACTGGGGGATCGAGTCGGATCCGTAGACGGAGGCCGCAAGAGCAGAGGGTGGGCCCCGGGGCAGTCGGCCTCGGGGCCTCACCTTCTGTGCGGAGCCCGTTCCAATGAGCCACCCGGCCTGCGACCACGACCGCGGCGAGGAGATCGAGCCTCGCAGTCGTTCGCCGGGGTCGGGGCACTGTGTGCTACACTGCCAGTATGCGACCGGGCAGGACGAAGACCACGAGCTTTTCCCTCGACGAGGCGACGCTCAAGAACCTGAAGGCCCTCGCCGCCCGGCGCCACAAGGGAAACGTATCCGCCCTTCTGGCGGAGGTCGCCTCCCGGGAAGCGAAGTTCGCTGCTGCAGAGGCGTTCTTCGAAAAGTACGGCGTTCCTCCCCTGGATGACGAGGCCATCGAGCGCATCGAGGCCGAGTGGCGCGGCGAAACGGCGAAGAGGCGACGACGGCGCGCGGCGTGACATTCACCTTCGACACGGGAATGCTGATCGCGCTCGAACGGCGCAAACCGCGGGCGACGCAGGCCTTGCGCGCGATCGTTCGGCGTGGCCTTTTGCCGATCGTGCCGGCCGTCGTCTACGCAGAGTGGTGGCGGGGACGGAGCGACGTTCGCGAGGAGATTCTCGCGATGGTCATCGTCGAGGACATGCCGCCTCCGCTGTGTCGCGCAGCCGGGGAGGCTCTCGGCCACGTGAGAGGATCGTCTCTCGTCGATGCCGTCGTGATGGCGTCGGCTGCACTGCGGGGCGGGGGCGTGGTCTACACCGGCGATGCCGACGACCTTCGACGGTTGCGACGTCACTTCCCGACGGTGCTCGTGCTGGCCGTTTAGGTGTCCTCGCCTACAAGGCACGAGCCCGCCCGTGGTCGAGCGGATTGGAATGCCCGGGTCCAGGCGGCGCTTCGACGGCGCCCCGAGCTCAAGGCGCCGCGACACGAAACGCGAGCAGCGCGATGAGCGCGCCTATGGAGAGCACGACGGCCAGCCGGCGCATGCCTTCGCCCCGCGCCGCGTCGACGCTCCCGTGCACGACTCGCTTGGCGCGAATGCCGGCGCCGAGGTGCAGCAGGGTGAGGGCCGCCAGCGCCGCGCCCGCTCCGTAAATCCACGGGTCACGCATGCGCTGAACGGGCGACGCGGCAATCCAGGCCGCCGCGGCAGCGAGGCTGACGAGCGCCGACGGAGCGGTCCACCGGCGCAAGAGCGCGAGCGCAAGCGCGCCGATCTCGGGCCCGTCGGCCATGATCTGCGCGCGGCCGCTCAGCCAGCTCACCGAGAACAGCGTGCCCGTCCAGAGCGCGCAGCTTGCGATGAACAAGGCGACAAAGAGCGGTTCCCCCTTCTCCAGCAAAGCGGTGGCAGCGGTGGCATCCATGCGAAGGAGCTCATGCACAGACGGCGCCAAGGCAGCGGCCCCAGCCGCGATCGTGGGCGTCGAAGTCATCCGCTACGACGTCCTCATCGTCCGGCTCCCCGCAGGACGGGGGTAACCGCGCGATCGGGTAGCGATGCCCGAGGTGCCCACCGTGGACGCAAGAAGTAAGGCGAGAAAGGGGCAGGTCGCTCTGTCTCTTGGTTCGTCCTGGCTTGTTCGCGCGATGCACGGATCGCCTCTCTCTCTTGCCGCCGGCTCACGGTCGGGAGATTCGAGCCATTCCCCCGCGGGCTCGGATACGCTTCTTTCATGGTCGACACCGCCCCCTTCGAGCACGGCGTCTCGTTTTTGCCCGGCGAAGTCTCCGGCACGTTGGGCCTGGGCAAGTTCGAGGCGACCTATTCCGAGCTCTTCGCCGACGTCATCGAGGACGGCGTCATCACGGCGGACGAGCGCGCTCAGCTGGAGCACGCGGCGAGCGCACTCGGACTCGATCGCGAGCGCCTTCGCGCGCTCGAAGGGGCGCTGCAGGCGGTGTACGAGCAGCGGCACCGCGTCCGCATCGTGGAGGTGGACGCTTCGGGCGCTCCCTCCGAGCGGGCATCGCTCACGCCGATCGACTCGCAGGGAGAGAGTGCCGGCGTGCTATCTGCACGCCGGACGATCGAGCCGGCGACCGACTCGAGGACCCAGGCGCTCGAGCGCCGCGTTGCGTTCCTCGAGGGGCGCGTCGCCGAGCTCGAGGGGGAGCTCGCGGAGGCGCGCGCGAACGTCGCTGTGGAGGTCGACCTATCCGGCATCGAGGCGCAGCCGGCGGGGACCTGCGCGGACACCACGGCCGACGCCGAGGCGCTGCAGCGACGCATCATGCACGATCCGCGCGAAGTCGAGACGCTGCGCGCCCTCTATTGCGCGCACGAGCGTCAGGGCGACGTCGATCGCCGCGGGAACGTGGCTCACGCGCTCGTCTTCCTCGGCGCGGCGAACGACGCCGAGAGGGCGGCGTTCTCGGTCCGTCGCCCCGACGTGCTCATTCGGCCCACGACTTCGCTGTCGAGCGAAGCCTGGCGGAGATACCTCTTTCATCCGGACGAGGAGGTCCTGACCGGCGAGATCTTGTCCATCATCGCCTCTGCGGTTCTGCTCGGACGGGTGACCGCGCTCCGTCGCGACAAGCTTCTCCCCGCCCTCGACCCCGGCAAGAAACAGGACCCGGTGCAGTCGACGCTGCAAGCGGTCCGGTGCTTCGCGTGGGGCGCGGCGATCCTGGGAATGACCGCGCCGGCGCTGTACGCGGACCCCTCGTACGAAGGTCTCGCCGAGGTCGTCCCCGGGATCCCACCGGCTACGCGCCTCGGGCACAAGGCGCTCTCCGGGCGCTCGCCCGCGGAGCTCGCGTTCGTCGCGGGACGTCACCTCGCGTGGTACCGCGCCGAGCGCTTCGTGCGCCTGCTCGTCCCGCACATCGCCGATCTCGAAGACCTGTTTCTCGCGGCCCTGGTGATCGGCAGCCCGGGGATCCCGTTGCGTGCCGAGATGAAGCGGCGCATCTCGACGCTCGGCAGCGCCATCGAACCGCTGCTCGAGCCTGCGCAGATCGACGCCCTCCGCGCCGCCTTTCTGCGCTTCGTCGAGGAGGGTGGCCGCACGAACCTGCAGCGCTGGGCGTCTGCCACCGACGCCACTGCGGCGCGCGCCGGGTTCCTCTTGTGCGACGACCTGCGCGCGGCGGCATCGATGCTCGAGGCGGAGGACGCCGGCGCGGCGAAGAAGCGCGTCGACGATCTGCTGGTCTTCGTCACGAGCGATCGTTACGAGAACCTGCGCAAGCACATCGGAGTCGCGCAATCGGCTTCGTGAGCTACGCCTTCCTCTTCTTCGCGCGCCGTTCGGCGATGCGCTCGTCCGCTCCGGCCCATCCCGCGTCGAAGGGACGCCCGGGTGCATCCAGGTCCACCACCAGCGGCGCGTGATCGGAGGGGATGGGCTTGCCCTTGCGCGCCTCGCGGTCGATCTCGGACCCTACGGTGCGCTCCGCCAGGGCCGGGCTCACGAGCACGTGGTCGATGCGCATGCCGACGTTGCGGTGAAAGTCGCCGGCGCGATAGTCCCACCACGTGTAGCGGTCGCCCTCGGCGTGGTGACGCCGGTACGCGTCGATCAGGCCCCACGCCCCCAGGCGCGCGAAGGCGGCGCGCTCGGGCTCCGATACGTGGGTGCCTCCGTGACAAGCACGCGCGTCCCAGACGTCCGCGTCCGTCGGCGCCACGTTGAAGTCACCGCCGAGGACGAGCAGCTCGCCCCGGGTGCGCGCGTCGAGCCAGCGCGCGAGCCGGTCGAACCAGGCGAGCTTCGCGGCATAAAACGGCGTGCCGAGCGCTCGCCCGTTCGGCGCGTAAAGGCTCGCGACGCGAACGCCCGCCACCGTGGCGGCGATCATCCGCGCCTCGGCGAAGGGTTCGTCGTCGGAGACCTCGCCGGGCCGGCTCGTGACGAGCGGATCGCCGAAGTTCGTTTCGACGTCCGTGATGGGCGCGCGGCTCGCGATCGCTACGCCGTTCCTGCCGCCCGAGCCATGATGCGCCAGCTCGTATCCGAGCTTGGCGAACGCCTCGCGGGGGGCTTCGGCGTCGGGGCACTTCGTCTCCTGCAGCAGGAGCACGTCGGGGCTCGCGCGTTCGATCCACCACGCCACCTTCTCGAGACGCGCCTTGAGCGAATTGACGTTCCAGGTTGCGATCCGCACGGGCGTAGGGTGGCACGGCTTCGCTAGCGCGCCTACCGCCCGAGTCGAGGGCACGAGCCCTGGCCTCCTCGGCACGGGCCTTCGCCTCCTGCGCGCATCCGCGGGCTTCTGATTCTTCCCGTGTCTCGAGCAAGCGGCCTGCGTCGTCGGCGAGGCGGAGTCCTACGCTCTGATCCTCTACGGGGCGCACGACCCAAACGAGGCCGAGCGCGAGGCATGGCGTGCCGTCGCCGACGATCTGGCGTTCGACCAGGTCCTCGCGAAGCCGGTCCCAGGCCCGAAGGCGTGAGCCTTCGTTGGCTTCGGGGTCGAGGCGAACGAGCTCCTTGACGTTTCTTATTTCCGGGGGAGGAAGGGGCTTCCGGACGGCGGCAGCGAGGCGGAAGGGGCCCGCGCGGCGAGCGCGCGGACGACGGCTTCCGTCTCCGCCGACCGGGCGGTCGCCTCGTGCGGGTGGACTCCGACGGTACAGAAGCCACGCCAGCATACAGTTGCGCAGACTTGACGGCCGACTCAGCTTGGCTTCTGCTCCGGGGCTCCCCGGGGAATTTGCGCGTGGCTGAAGGGTATTTCGCGAGCCTATTGCTGACCGGTGGGGTGTGCGTGGGCTTTGCGGTCCACGGGCTGCTACTCACGTGGCAGTCCCGGTCGCGGCGATACGCCTGTCTGACGTTGCTGGCGCTGCTCGAGGCCGCCTACTGCGTGACCGCATACGGCTACTTCCGTCAGCTCCAGCCGGCGCTCGCCCTGCCCTGGGGGCGAACCATCTGCATCTTCACGCCGTTCATCACGTACGTCTTTGCCGACCTCGTGATGGACCTCACCGGTCGCTGGCAAGACCGGCCGCGCTGGTTCCGAACGTACCAGGCGGCAAACCTCGTCTTCACTTGCGCCTTCGCCGTGCAGGTCGTGGTCGACGGCTGGAGGGGGACGTCGATCGTCCTGACCGGCGTCGTGAACACGGACCTCGCCAGCCATCATCGGCATCAGCTGCAGTTCGCGCCTCTCGGCCAGATCTGGCTCGCCTGGGTCTCGTTCAGCTTCGTGCTGTTCGCCGTTCTGTTGATCCGCGCGTACCGCACCCGCCGATATCTGAGGTCGATGGTGATCGGCTGCGTGGCGTACTTCGTCGCCACGATGTCCGACTTCGGCATCTTGAACGGCTGGTACGACGCCTATTTCGTTCAACACTTCGGCTTCTTCGCGCTCGCCGTCGGTTGCTGGTGGGTGTTGGCCGGCCAATACGAGCTGTCGCTCCACGATCTGGAGAGCGCAGTCGCCCGGCTCGAGGAGCAGCGCCGCCGGCTCCTCATCTCGGCGCCGCTGGTGCATCAGCACAAGCTCGAGGGGATCGGCGCGCTCGCCGCCGGCGTAGCTCACGAGATCAACAATCCGGTGCAAGGAATCATGAACTACGCGGCGCTCCTGAATCGCCTGCCCGATCCGGCAGCGCGGGAGTTTGCCGCCGAGATCCTGAGCGAGTGCAAGAGAGCCTCGGGTATCGTGAGAGCGCTGCTCTCTTTCTCCCGTGCCGACGACAAGCAAGTGGGCAGCGAGAGCGTGCGCGGTTTGATAGACGACGTCGTTCGCTTGCTGCGAAGCTCGTTGAGTCAGGACGGTATCGAGGTGGTCATCGAGGCGGACCCCGATCTGCCCGAGCTTGCGGAGGGCGCTGTCCGCGTCAAGCAGGTGCTCATGAACCTGCTCACGAACGCGCGCGACGCGCTTGGGTCCCGCAGCCCGCGTCGGACCGAGCCGAAGCGCATTCACGTGGCGGCGCGCACGCAGAGGCGCGACGGCAAACCATGGTTGATCTTCGAGCTCGCCGACAACGGCGACGGGATCGACCCGGCGTTGCTCGGGCGCATCTTCGATCCGTTCTTCACGACGAAGCCGCCGGGCAAAGGCACGGGGCTCGGTCTGGCGCTGAGCCAGGAGTTTGCGACGGCCCTCGGGGGGCGCATCGAGTGTTCGACCCGTCGAGGCGAGGGGAGCGTCTTTCGCGTCGAGCTTCCGGTCGATGGCGAGGCGCGCCCCGCTACACGTCGAGGATACGCCGAACCGCCCCTCGTAGCCGATCTCGAACGGAGAACGGCAGACGAGCCCAGCGGCTGACCGGCGGTATCGAAGGGGGAACGACGGCTCGCACGGGCCCCGATCCGTTCAGCGTACGCAAGACGACGTTCGCCGCCTCGATCCCCGTCACCGCCGACCGTTCCATGAACCATGACCGGTGGCTTGGATCGTCCGGCCGCACCCAGTCGCCGGCGAACAGGACGCCGGGCCGGCTCGGGTCGCTGACGCTGGGCCTTCGCGCCTCGTCGCCGGGTGCGAACAGCGGAAAGAGATCCCGGTGCCGCAGGACGCGACTCCGCGGGCGGTCGAGCCGCTCCGGCAGCCGCTCGGCGGCGAAGTACTTGTCCAGCACGGCGAGCGCTCGATCGAAGAGGTCGTCGTCGGACAGATGCTCGAGCGTCTGCGCATCGCCGACGTGGCACTCGAGGAAGAGGTCGCGATGGGCGCGGAACTCGCGCTGGAACGTGTGAAGCACGAAGAAGTTGTCGAGGAAGTCCGGAGCCGCGAACACCCCGCTGTCCGGACCGGACCAGCGGTGTCGTCCGTCCGTGCGCGCGACGAAGCGCATGCGCATGACGATGACCGAGGTCGCACGCAAGCGCGTGAGCCCTTCGACCGATTTGTTGAGCGCGAGCTCGTGCGGCAATAGAGCCTTCGTCGACGCGAGATCCAGCGCAATGACCGCCGCGTCGCCGCGGACGACGGCCGGCGCGCCGAACGCCGCTCGCGTCGATACGCCTGCGAAGCGACCCCCCTGCATCAGGACCTGCTCGGCAGGCGTGCCGAGGAGGATCCGGACGCCGCGCGCCTCGAGAGCGCGCTTCCACGGCTCGAAGACCAGCGCGCTGGGACCTCCGTCGAAGAAGCGCGCGTGGAAGTCGTGCGCGTGTTCGAGCGCGAAGTACTGGAGGGCGGACGCGGCCGCTCTCGCGCTCACCTCGTCGGCCCGAGCGTAGCTGAAGTTTCGCACGTAGGGCACGAGCAGAAGATCAATCATCCGCGTGGACACGCCGCAGCTGTGAAGCGCGGCCGCGAAGGTCGTCTCGTCCAGATCGAGATCGACTGACCCGCGCGCGGCGTAGCTGCGCGCGAGAAACAGCATGCCCGAGATGTAGTCCCGAGCCCTCATGACCCCGGGCGGCATCATCTGCAGCAGAAAGAACGGTGCCGGTCCGCGCACGCGCCCCAGATCGGTCGAGTGCATGCGGCCGTCGGCGCCGACCATTCCCGTCGTCCGGGTCTGCACGAAGATCCCGTCGCCGACACCGATCTCGTGCCACAGCCGCAGCAGGTTGACGTATCTCGGGAAGACGCCGTGAATTCCGTGCTCGACGGTGTGACCGAGCTCGGGATCCAGATACGAAGCGCAGCGCCCGCCGACGTAGGTGCTCTTCTCGAGCACCGTGACGGCGACGCCCGCATCGGCCAGCACTTGAGCGGATGAAAGGCCGGCGATTCCGGCGCCGACGACGACGACGTGGGCAGATGCAGAGTCGCGTTTCATCCATACACCTCAACCGCTGTCCAAGGTGGTCGGCGATCCGAGCAACGTGCTGCACCGTTCGAACGCCTGCGCCCAGAGCACGCGAAAGCGAGCCTGGGACACGCGTACGTCGCTCACTTTCAGGGGCCAGCCCCGGGCGCCCGGGCGGAGCGCGACGATGGCGCGGCGATGGGGGTCCTCCGCCGTACCCACCACCGGGAGGACGGCCGTGACCCCGCGAGTCGCGAGCGCGAAGAGGACGCAGGTGGGAGCCAGAAGTGCCCGGGTCGCGGCGCTCCGGGGCGAGGCCTCGACCCGCAGGCTGTCTCCCTCGACGCGAACCGGGCCCCCGCTTGCGATCGAGAGGCGCAACGCCGGCTCGTAGCTCTTCGGAAAGCTATAATAACGACGACCGTCCAATGTTGGCTCTATCCGATCGAGCTGCATGGATATCGGCAACGTCGCCAGACATGCGTCGCGCCGCACTAGCAGCGCCAGGATGGCCTCGTGGTAGGGGACCGGCCGCTCTCGCGGGGGGTCGTCGTAGTGGCTCGCGACGATCGCTGCGAGCGATTGGCCGAAGAACGCGACCGGTCTCCAGCCCGCTCGCGCCGCCGCGGGTGGAATCGGGACAGCGCTGCGGAGCACGCCGACGAGTACGGCTAGCTGGCCGCCGAGCCGGTATGGCGGATCGAAGCCGCACTCGATCGTGTCGCGCGCACCCCCAGCGCTCACCTCTAAAGTGTAGTTCTCAGCGAGCTCGACGCACGCGTCGGGGGAGTGATCATGCGTGATGGGTGGGAGGAGCGATTCCTCTCCGGCGAGGACTGCGGGGAGGCGCTACCCGAGCTGCTCGACCTCGCGCGCGTAGTCCCCGACGCGCCGCCGCAAATCGTCGACTTCTATCGTCATCCCGACCGGTACGCGATCCGCGCGCGCGCGAGCTCCGACCGCTGGGGCCAGTACGCTCTTTGGCTTTTTGCCGCGGGCTTCCGTCAGTGTTGCATACCCGTGGGAGGCGCCGACGGCTGCTCCTACCAGGTGTGCCAAAGGCTCTACTTGGACGACCGTCGTCGGCGGCACTGGGATCGCTACGTGCGTGTCGACGGCGCCCTCCGCCGGCTGTTCGTGGCGCGGATCGATGGGCGCGAGGGGCGCGTCGACGAGACATTCGTGCTCTGGGGCGTGCCTGCGCGGCTGGCGTTCGACGTGCGCGTCGAAGCGGAGGCCGTCGTGCTCAGGCTCGATCCGGCGAAATCTTCACCGCTCGCCTGGCCGCTCCGCGTGCAGTATCGCACCGCGGTGGGCGAACGGGGCGCGCTGTACACGGAGGGCGACTTCCGCGTGCCGCTGGCCGGTTTGCGCGTGCGCACGCATTTTACGATCGTGCCCGCTTGACGCCCGATGGAGACCTGTGCCGGGTCGAGCCTTCGCTGGTCATGGCCCCAAGAGCCTTCCTGTCCCCCATCTCCCAGTCGCGCCGCCGTCCTCTCTCTCGAACCGCACCCTCCAGTGCAGCCGATTTTCTCCCGCGACCCATAGCTCCGCTGCGCGCGCTCGCAGGCGATACCCGCCCCAGCGCGCAGGGCGCGGGACCTCTCGCCCGCTCAGGGCTTGCTCCAGCGCGCGTCGCCGTCCCTCGAGCCAGTCGAGGCTCTCGATCGGCTCACTCTGCGGCGAGACGCTCGCGGCCAGCTGGCTGCCGCGTGCGCGAGCTCGGAAGTACGCGTCCGACTCCTGCGCGGTCACCCTCTCGACGGCCCCTTCGACGCGCACCTGGCGGCGCAGCGCCTCCCAGTGGAAGACGGCGCTCGCCCGCGGGTTCGCCGCCAGATCGCGACCCTTGCGGCTGTCGTAGTTCGTGAAGAAGACGAGGCTTCCTTCGTCGATTCCGCGGCAGAGGACCATCCGGACCGACGGCGCGCCCTCCGCATCGACCGTGGCCAGCGCCATCGCTTCCGGTTCCTTGACCCCGCTGCGGCGCGCCTCCTCGATCCACGCGGTCAGCGCTCGTAGCGGGTTCGCGTCGACGCTCGCGTCTCGTCTCGTCGGGAGGGTCACGAAAGCTCCTTCTTCAGCAGTTCGCCGACCGTTTCGAGCGCTCGACCGAGTCGCTCCGGCGATAGAAACGCATAGCTCACACGGAACCCGTGCAAATGTGGTTCGCCGTCGAAAGCCGACTCGGTCGCCTCGATCGCGATTCGGCGCTCGTCGAGCTCGGCCCGCAGCTTGGCCAGGCCGACGCGCCTCGGCACCTCTACCCAGAGGGTGGGCCCGCCGCCGGGTAGGGTCCACCGTACGCCCTCGGGCATGTGCTCGCGCAGCAGCCGCAAGCAGTGCTCGTAGCGCGCGTCGAGCTCGCGCTGCAGCGCCTGAAGGTGGGTGTCGTAATACCCGCGGCCGAGAAACTCCGCGACGATGGCTTCGCTGATCCATGCGTTGCCGAGCGTCGAGAGGCGTTTGGCCGCGAGCATCGCGGGTACGAGCGATTCGTGCGCCACGAGGAAGCCGACGCGCAGGGAGGGGAGCAGCTTCTTCGTGAACGAGTTGACATACAGCACGTGCTCGCCTCCGAGCAGGCGAAGCATGGGTCGGTACTCGCTCCCCGAGAGCATGTCGGATCCCCAGTCGTCCTCGGCGATGGCGAACCCCAGCCGTTCGCTGAGCTCGAGCACCCGGCCGAGCTCGTGCGACGTGTAGGAATATCCGGTCGGGTTCTGGAAGCTCGTGACGGCGTAGAGGAGGCCCGGGCGCGCAGCCGAGAGTCGCGTCTCCCATTCGTCGAGAGGGATGCCCGCGAACGGGTCGAGCCTCAACCCGGTGACGGTGTGTCCGTGGCTTTCGAAGAGGAGCTTGGCGCCGGGGTAGACCGGGGACTCGACGGCGATCCGGGGCTCGGCGAGGGTGCGCGAGATGACGTCGAGGGCCTGCTGCGATCCGGTAGTGACGATGACGTTGGCGGCGCGGACCTCGCGCATGCCGCGGGCGCGCAGGCGTTCGGCGATGACCTCGCGCAGCGGGCCGTAGCCCTGGACGTCGTAGAAGGCTTCGAGACCGCGCGAGTGGAGGACCGCGCGCGCGCATTCCGAGAGCCGCTCGCGAGGGAGGAGGTCCGGGTCGACGAAGACGGCCGAGAGCGAGACGGCGCCGGCGGGGAAGGCGCCCGCGTGCAGCGGCGGGGCGGGGCGCGCGCGGAAAGCGGGCGGTCGGGCGACGCGGGGACGGGGAGCGGAGTCGATGCCGGCGCCGAGTGGTTGCGTGACGAACACCCCCTCGCGTTCGCGAGCCTCGAGGAGGCCGCGCGCGACGAGCTCGTCGTAGGCGCCCTGCACTGTGTTTTTCGAAAGGCCGAGTTGTTGCTCGAGAACGCGCACCGGGGGCAGCCGGCTGCCGCTCGGAAGGCGGCCGGACCGGATGTCGTCGGCGATGGTCAGGACGATGTCCTGTGCGGTCGTTCGGCGCCCGGGATCGGGGGCGCGCACGCGAAAGCTGACGTAGGGTGCTCGGGCCATGGGCGTGCGGAAGAATCCGCTGCCTCACGCCACGAAACCAGGACCAGAGGGCACTTTTCGTGAGGGACAGCCTCACCAGGCGAAGCGCGCCGGTTCGCACGTGGTCGGATGGCGCTTGTCCTTGATGCACGTCAATGTCGCGCCGCAGTTGCGGCGGATCGCAGCGCCTTCTGCGAGCGTCTGCATCGCGGTTTTGGGCGGCATTCTCCGATGGGACTCAACTCGGTTCGCATTCGTCGCGTTCTTCGTTGTGCGTGTTCGCACGGACCATTAGAGATCGGGCCGGCGAGCCATGCGACGCGCGGTGTCGCTTCGGTTCGGCGCACTCGGTTCACCGGAGCGGTACCCATGATCCACGTTCAGCGGCATTCCTTATTCGCACTTGACATCGCATCCTCCCGAAGGCTCGGTGCCTTCGCCGTCTCGGTCCTCGCCGGAGCCTGCATCGCGTGCGGCAGTTCCGCTTCGGCGACGGACGGGACGGACGTAGGTCCGCGGGGGGAAGACTCGGGCATTGTCGCCGAGACGGACAGCGGAACCTCCGCCGCCGATGCCGCCGACTCCGGCGGGAGGGCCGATTCCGGCGAAGCGCTCGATGCCGGAACGGTCACCGACGCCGGCTCCGACGTCGACAACGGTGCGCCGAGCTCGACGTACCCGGCCTTCAAGGTCGACGTTCCGCAGATCGTGAACGGCGGCGGCCCGGTGCTCGCGGCCGCGGTCGTCGTGACCGTGACGTGGAGCGCCGACACGCAGGCTGCCACCTGGAACGCGCTCGGGGACGCCATCGGCTCGTCGTCGTACTGGCACGCCATCAACAGCGAATACGGTGTCGGGCAGGCGTCGAGCGGCAGCGCGAACCACGTGAGCATCACGACGGCGCCGCCGGCTCAGATCAGCGACAGCGATCTGGACAATCTGGTCGCGCAGCACGCCGGCGTCGATTGGCCGGCGCCCACGGCAAATACCATCTACGCGATCTACCTCGCCCCGCAGACGACGCTCTACTTCGGCGGCTTGCCCGATGCGGGAGGGCAGGACGTGTGCTCCCAGGGGGTAGGCGGGTATCACAGCGGGACGATGGGTCACGGCATCGTGTATGCGATCATGCCGCAATGCTCGATGTTCAAGGCCGGGGACATCGAACTCTCGGCGACCCACGAGCTGAACGAGGCCGCCACCGATCCCCAGGGCTCCGGGTGGGTAGGCTTCGATGCAAACCATCTGGCGTTCGAGTTCTTCAATCAGTTCCAGGACGAACTGGGTGACGCGTGCGAGCTCTACGTCGAGGCCACCGACAGCCTCGACTTCACGCCGTACACGGCGCAGCGCCAGTGGTCGAACAAGAGCGCTGCCGCCGGCAGTCACTGGTGTCTGCCCGCCCTCGACGAGCCCTTCTACAATACGACCTTCCTCCTCGGTGAGCCTGCGGGCACTCCGGCGACGCAGCTCGACGACATCTCGGTAGACTTGAGTGCGCTAGGTGCCAAGATGCAGGCGACCAAGGGCTTCAAGGTCCCGCTGAACACGTCGCGCACGTTCCCGATCGGCTACTTCAGCGATCGCGACACCGGCGGCCCCTTCACGGTCGACGTAGAGTGGCCGATGATGAACATCCTCGCGCAGGACCAGAACGGGAACAACATCACGAACGGCACCGCCACCGTGACCATCGACAAGACGTCGGGCGTCAACGGCAACATCGCGTACGTAACGGTGACCCCGACCGCGTTCAGCTCTCTCGGCGTCCTCCTCTTTTACGTGCGCTCGGTCCTTCCCAACAGCCAGCAGCATCACTACCTGCCCATCCTGATCAGCGCGAAGTGAAGCTCGCGGGCGTCGTCATCTGACGAAAGCTCGAACGAGCCGGCTCCCGCCGTCGACGCACCAGACGTGGCCTTCGGCGTCGCCCGCGAGATCGGACACCTCGACCTGAGGCGGTAGCGCGAACCGCGCGACGATTCGCCCGGTGACCGGGTCGAGCCGGCAGAGCTGGTCGGGCGCAGCGGACCAGAGGAGGCCTCCGACCCAGCCGAGGCCGCGCAGCCGGGGACCGACTTCGACGTCCGCGACAGGCTTCGCATCGAGGGTTTCGACGCGCGCCAGCCTGCGGCCGCCGGCGTGGAGAAGCAAGAGATCGGGGCCGACGCACTCCAACCCCGTCAGGTCCTCGAGCTCGGGCGCGATGGCCTTCACCACGAGCCCCGTCCGCGGATCGAGCTGCTCGATGTGACCCTCACTGTGCTGCCATAGATGACGACCGTCGTACGCGAGCCCGCCGCGTGCTGGAAATGTCTCCAGCTCATCGACGAGGCGACAGCTGTCGGGTATGAGGCGAAATAGCCGATATCCCGCGGCCAGCACGAGTCTTCTGCCGTCGAAGGTGACTCCGTGGATGGCGTCATCGACCTGCTCGACGACGTGCTCCCGCACCAGCTGCGCGACCTGTCCCGGCATTGCTTCGGTCGAGTTCATGGGCTGCGGCGCCGGCATCGACCGCGGCGAAGCAGAACGCGTGCCTCGACACGGCATGGCTGGTGCTCCCCATCAACTGGCAATCACCCGCACCCCGACCGGAGGTCAGCCGATGGCATCGCACGCGGAAGCGCGATCGCGGGAAGTCGCGGAGGCTGCACGCGAGACGGAATGGAAGAAAGCGAGTTTTCTGCGCGAGCTCTTCCTCGGCGCGTTGCACGTCGAGTGGCTGCGTTCATTGTCCGATAGCGCGCCCTCACGCCCCGAGTTTCAGAGGTTTTATGCCGCATTCAAAGATTTTTTGCTGAGCAGCGTGGATCCGGTTTTGATCGACGAGACGGGCGAATACCCGCGCGAGGTCGTGGATGGACTCGCGCGTCTGGGCGCCTTCGGGATGAAGATCCCGACCGACTACGGTGGACTCGGGCTGACGCAACGCGAGTACGACGCCGTCATGGAGCTCGTGGGCAGCTACGACGCCAACTTGACCGCGCTCCTTTCAGCCCACCAGTCGATCGGGGTTCCGCAGCCCTTGAAGCTGTTCGGCACGGAGGAGCAGAGGCGCAAGTACCTTCCGCGTTGCGCTCGAGGAGCCATCTCCGGCTTTGCGCTCACCGAGCCGGCGGTTGGGTCGGATCCCGCGCGTATGACCTCGGTCGCCGAGCCCACACCCGACGGCAAAGCGTTCGTCCTCAACGGCGTGAAGCTGTGGTGTACGAACGGCACCCTCGCCGAGCTCCTGGTCGTCATCGCCCGGACCCCGCCCGGGGACCGACTGAGCGCGTTCGTCGTCGAGACCAGCTGGCCCGGCGTCGAGGTGGTGCGGCGATGTCGCTTCATGGGACTCAAGGCGCTCGCGAACGCCGAGCTGGCGTTCCACGACGTGCTTGTCCCGCGCGAGAACCTAATCGGTGAAGAGGGCCGCGGTCTGAAGATCGCGCTCGTCACGCTGAACACCGGGCGCCTGACGCTTCCCGCTGCGACGACGGGGATCGTCAAGGCTTGCCTCGAGATCTGCCGAAAGTGGTGCAACGTGCGCGTGCAGTGGGGGCAGCCGATCGGCAAACACGAAACGATCGCCCACAAGCTGGCCGACATGGCTGCCTGCGGTTTTGCGATGGACTCGGTCGCAGAGCTCGCGGCCGGCATGGCG
>Ga0102924_1004003_pt1 | contig 15124 bp, 16 predicted proteins | sample PaiPotPPM11metaG_FD_80116 | JGI IMG/M metagenome (GOLD analysis project Ga0102924, IMG submission 80116) | Iron sulfur acid spring bacterial and archeal communities from Banff, Canada, to study Microbial Dark Matter (Phase II) - Paint Pots PPM... ... | reverse complement strand
CTGATCTTGTCTCGTCACAAAGCATGATCATCCAGGTGGCCGTCCTGACGCTCACCCCGCCCCCGGCACGTCATGATCACCCAGGCGCTACATCACAAACCGGGACTGTAGTACCGGGCGGGCGACTGCAGCGCGGGCGGGTATTACACCGACAGCTCCCGCCACATTCAGGCGTTCGTGATCAGTCAGGCGCACGGCATCTGGGGCACGGCCATCGAAGTCCCCGGCACCGCCGCCCTCAACCTGGGGTATGCCGAGATCACCTCGGTGTCGTGCGCCCGGGCGGGCGACTGCAGCGCGGGCGGGTTGTACACCGACAGCTCCGGCGTCGGCCAGGCGTTCGTGGTCAGTCAGGCGCACGGCATCTGGGGCACGGCCATCGAAGTCCCCGGCACCGGTGCCCTCAACCAGGACGGGAGCGCCGAGATCACCTCGGTGTCGTGCGCCCGGGCGGGCAACTGCAGCGCAGGCGGGTATTACACCGGCGACCCCTTCTCCGAGGCGTTCGTCGTCAGTCAGGTACACGGCATCTGGGGCACGGCCATCGAAGTCCCCGGCACCGACCGCCTCAACGAGGGCGGGTTTGCCGAGATCACCTCAGTGTCGTGCGCCCGGGCGGGCAACTGCAGCGCGGGCGGGACTTACAACGACCCCTCCGGCCTCGCGCAGGCGTTCGTGGTCAGTCAGGTGCACGGCACCTGGGGCACGGCCATCGAAGTCCCCAATCCCGCCGCCCTCAGCGACGGGCTGGCCGTGACCAGCTCGGTGTCGTGCGCCCGGGCGGGCGACTGCAGCGCGGGCGGGTTGTACACCGAGCCCTCTGGCCGCGTCCAGGCGTTCGTGATCAATCAGGTGCACGGCACCTGGGGCACGGCCATCGAAGTCCCGGGCACCGCCGCCCTCAACCAGGGCGGGACGGCCGAGATCAACTCGGTGTCGTGCACCCGGCCGGGCGACTGCAGCGCGGGCGGGCATTACGTCGACAGCTCCGACAACGCGCAGGCGTTCGTGGTCAGTCAGGTGCACGGCACCTGGGGCACGGCCATCGAAGTCCCCGGCACCGCCGCCCTCAACCAGGGCGGGCTTGCCGTGATCAGCTCGGTGTCGTGCGCCCGGGCGGGCAACTGCAGCGTCGGCGGGTTTTACACCGACAGCTCCGGCGTCGGCCAGGCGTTCGTGGTCAGTCAGGCGCACGGCACCTGGGGCACGGCCATCGAAGTCCCCGGCACCGCCGCCCTCAACCAGGCGGGGTTTGCCGTGATCAGTTCGGTGTCGTGCGGCCGGGCGGGCGACTGCAGCGCGGGCGGGTATTACACCGACACCTCCTTCCACACGCACGCGTTCCTGGTCAGTCAGGTGCACGGCACCTGGGGCACGGCCTTCGAAGTCCCCGGAACGGCCCCTTAACCAGGTCGCGGACGTCGGCCGCGGGCTCAGCGGGCCAATGGCGCCACCCGGCTGTTCCGGATATGCCTCCCGGTGTCGCGGCCCGTTCAGGCACCGGGTGCCGGGGCTGTTGCCCGTGCTGGTGCTCGTGCCGGTACGCCGCGACGATGAGCCGGTCGCCGTTGATCCGCAGGACCGTCCGGCGGGAGTCCGGCCGGGGCGGCGCGGCCGACAGCACGGCGGTGCGCGCGGGCGCCAGGGCCGCCGGGACGGGGGCGGCCGCGGCGTTCGCGGACAACCTGGCCCCGGCGGCCAGGCCGATCGCGGCGAGGGCACCGAACAGGGCGGCGGCGGCCACCCCGGCCAGGGCCGCGCGGCCGCGCTGGCTGACGTTCATCTGATTGGCTCTCGACCTCTTTCCGCACACGCTCAACAATGAGACGCCTGCGAAAATGGTTACGTTGCACGGTGCGGCCGGCTTTTGTGTCCCGTTGGCCGGCGGGACCGGGCCGGGCCGGCGCGGCCGCTACCCTGGGCAGGTGCTTACCCGGATCGACCTGCGCGGGAAGACCGCGGCCGGCCTCGCCGGGCCGCGGCTGGCCGAGACGCTGCCCCGGGCGCGGCTAGACGTGGCCGCGGCGCTGGAAGCGGTCCGGCCGGTCTGCGAGGACGTGCGCCAGCGCGGGGCCGCGGCTGTCCGCGACCAGACCCGGCGCTTCGACGGGGTCGACCTGGCCACGACCCGGGTCCCGCCGTCCGCGCTGCGGGACGCGCTGACCGCCCTGGACGGCGGCGTCCGGGCGGCGCTGGAGGAGGCGGCGCGGCGGGCGCGGCTGGTCCACGAGGCGCAGCGGCCCCGGGACACGGTCACCACGGTCGCGGACGGCGCCGTGGTGACTGAGCGTTACGTGCCGGTCGGCCGGGCCGGGGTCTACGTGCCCGGCGGGCTCGTGGCCTACCCCTCGTCGGTGGTCATGAACGTGATTCCCGCGCAGGTGGCGGGGGTGGCCGAGATCGCGGTGGCCTCACCGCCCGGGCCGGAGCGGGGCGGCCTGCCGCATCCCGCGGTGCTGGCGGCGTGCGCGCTGCTGGGGGTCAGCGAGGTCCACGCGGCCGGCGGCGCCCAGGCGATCGCGATGCTCGGCTACGGCACCGCCGACTGCGCGCCTGCGGACACCGTCACCGGGCCCGGCAACGTCTACGTGGCCGCGGCCAAGCGGCTGCTGCAGGGCCGGGTCGGCACCGACGCGGAGGCCGGCCCGACCGAGATCGCGATCATCGCCGATCACTCGGCTGACCCGGTGCTGGTCGCGGCCGACCTGGTAGCGCAGGCCGAGCACGACCCGCTGGCCGCGTGCCTGCTGATCACCACCGACCCCGGGCTCGCCGATCGCGCCGACGCCGAGTTGCGCGGGCAGGCCGCCGGGGCGCGGCACCGGGAGCGGGTGGAAGCGGCCCTGGCCGGCCAGTCCGCGTGCGTGCTGGTGGACGACGCGGACGCCGCGCTCGCGGTCGCCGACGCCTGGGCCCCGGAGCACCTGGAGATCCAGGCCGAGCAGGCCGCCGAACTGGCCGCGCGGGTGCGCAACGCCGGCGCGGTGTTCGTCGGCCCGTTTGCCCCGGTGTCACTCGGTGATTACCTGGCGGGCTCCAACCACGTGCTGCCCACGGGCGGGACCGCGCGGCACACCGGGGGGCTGTCCGTGCTGACCTTCCTGCGCGGCGTCCACGTCGTGGAGTACGACGAGGCGGCACTGGCCGAGGTCGCGCCGTACATCGACGCGCTCGGCGGCGCCGAGGACCTGGCCGCGCACGTAAACGCGGTCCGGGCCCGCATTCCGCGGACCGGGGAAACGCCTCCGCGGGGCGTTCCGGAGGCTCGTAGCTGAGATGTCACCGACAGTTATTCGTCTCGTCATCGCGTAGAGGCCGTTTTCGGACATCTTCTCGTCCACCGTGTGATCGTGCGGATCGCGATTATCACCGAGTCGTTCCCGCCCGACGTGAACGGCGTCGCTCACTGCGTACTGCGCGTGGCCGAACATCTCGCCCGCGCCCGAGACCATCAACCGCTGATCATCGCGCCCGAGCCGGCCCGCTCGCTGCTGCGCCCGGACCGCGACCTGGAGTACCCGGTCGTCCGGGTGCCGTCGTTGCCGGTGCCCGGGTACCCGGGATTCCGGATCGCGGCGCCCGGGTCGCGGCTGCGCGCCGCGCTGGTCGCGCACCGGACCGAACTCGTCCACCTGGCCAGCCCGTTCGTCCTGGGCATCAACGGCGCGGTGGCGGCCGGGCGGATGGGGCTCCCGGTGGTGGCCGTCTACCAGACCGACATGCCCAGCTATGCCCGCGCGTACCGGTTCGGCCCGGTCGGCCAGTCCATCGCGTGGAGCCGGCTGCGCCGGATACACAACGGCGCCGCCCGGACGCTCGCCCCGTCCACGGCCGCGGCCGCCAACCTGGACGCGCACGGCATCGAGCGCGTCTGGCTCTGGGGACGCGGCGTGGATACCGTCCGCTTCGACCCGGCCAAGCGCAGCCGGCAGATCCGCGCCGACCTCGTGCCGGGCGGCGAGGTGCTGGTCGGCTACGTCGGCCGGCTGGCCCCCGAGAAGCGGGTCGAACTGCTGGCCGAGGTGGCCACGCTGCCCGGCGTGCGGCTGGTCGTCGTCGGCTCGGGGCCGGCCGAGGCCGCGGCCCGCCGGGCCATGCCGTCCGCGGTGTTCCTCGGCCCGCGCCACGGCGAGGAACTGGCCAGCATCTACGCCAGCCTGGACGTGTTCGTGCACAGCGGCCCGCACGAGACGTTCGGCCAGACCCTCCAGGAGGCCGCGGCGAGCGGCCTGCCGGTGGTCGCCCCCGCGGCCGGCGGCCCGCTCGACCTAGTGGACGACGGCGTCACCGGGTTCCTGGTCGCGCCCGGCGACCCCGGGGCACTGGCCGCCGCCGTCGCGAAGCTGGCCAGCGACCTCGGCCTGCGCGACGCCCAGGGCCGCGCGGCCCGGCAGAAGGTCCGCGGCCGGACCTGGCAGGCCGTGGGCGACGAGTTGATCGGTCACTACGAGGCGGTCCTCATGACGCCGACCGCGGTTCAGGCATCCGTACAAGCGGGAGACACCATATGACCACATTCGTGGCCTTGGGGGACTCGATCACGCTGGGAGTGGGGGACCCAGTGCGCCTGCCCAGCGGGCGGGCCTGGCGGGGCTGGGCCGCGCTGCTGGCCGAGGGCTTGCGCGATCCCAGCCTGCACATCCTCGCGTCATCCGGGGCGCGGCTGGCCGACGTGGAGCGCGACCAGCTTCCCTCGGCGCTGCGGCTGCGCCCGGACATCGCCAGCGTCGTCGTCGGGGTCAACGACACGCTGCGGGCCAACTTCGACGTGGCTCAGGTCGCCGCCGCGGCCGCGCACACGGTCGGCGCCCTGCGTGCCGCGGGGGCCGAGGTGCTGACCATGCGGCTGCCCGACCCGGGCTGGATGCTGGGCCTGCCCGGCTCGCTGGCCCGGCCGCTGGCCCGCCGGATGCACGAGGTGAACGCGGCCATGGACGCGGTGGCCGAGCGGTTCGGCACGCTGCACTACGACGCGGCCCGCGACGTCGAGGGCCGCGACCCGCGCATGTGGGCCGTGGACCGGCTGCACCCCAGCGAGCGCGGCCACCGGCTGATCGCCTGCCGCTACCACGACAAGCTCGCCGCCGCAGGCCTGCTGACCGGGCCCCGGCCCGACCCCGAGCCGTCCAACCCGCCGCCGACCCGGCTGGCCGAGATCGGATGGCTGGCCACCAAGGGCACGGCCTGGGTGCTGCGCCGCTCGATCGACCTGGTGCCCGGCATGCTGGCCCTGGCCATGCGGGAGTGGTGGTCGGGCGAGCGTCCCGACCTCGGCGAGCGCGGGCACCGCGCCGCGGCGGACGTGCTCAGGCCGGACGCCGCCGGGGTGCTCGGGCCGGACGCCGCCGGCGCGCTCGAGCCCGGCAGGCTGGAGCCCGCCTCCGCTATCGACGTTCTCGAGCCGGACCTGGCCGTCGACGTGCTCCGGCCCGCCACGGAGATCGATTTGCTGGCCCTCAGCGCCACCATGGAACGCGTCGCAGCTCGGCGACGTGTTCCGCAGGCGCCGTGATCGCCGGGGCGTGCGCGGTGAGGTGATGCAGGTGCTCGCGGACCCAGAGGGCGCGCGGCGGGTGGCGGGTCGGCGCGGCCGCGGCGTGGCCGGTCCCGGCGGGCGGGTCTAGATCGGGCGGCCCGTCCAGGCCGGCCGGGGCCGTTAGCTCGGGGCCGGGTGCATCCCGGCGGGGCGGCCCGACCTGGACCGCAATGCGGTCGTAGAAGCCGGCGAGGTCGGCGGTCAGCCGTTGCAGCCGGGCCCGCTCCGGGTCGGCGTGATCGGGCCCGGCTCCGTCGCCGCCGCCGCCGTGGCGGCGCAGGTCGGCCACGGACGTGGCGGTCAGCCTCAGCCGCGTGGTGCCCATGACCAGGCGCCACAGGTCCTCCTTGCGGACCCGCTTGGTGCCCTGCTCGGCCAGGAACAGCCGCAGCGCGTCGTCCAGGCGGATCCCCGCCGCGATCGTGGCGATCGCCGCGTCCGGCGCCTCCTGGCGCAGCCCGAGGGACCAGTCCACCGCCTGGGTCAGGTACGCCGCGCCGGAGCGGAAGGCGTCGGCCAGGTCGTCACCGACCACGGCGTTCGCCCCGCGCGGCCAGAACAACGCCCCGATCACCAGGCTCACCGCGCAGCCGATCGCGACGTCCTCGATCCGGAGCAGGCCCACCTTCCAGCCCGCCGGGACCAGCAGGTTGAACAGGACCACGACGGTGATCGTGAACGCGGCCTGGCCCACCGCGAACGGCGCCGTCCCCGGCGCGTACGCCGCCACGATGACCGCGAGGGGGAGCGCGACCCACAGGGCCGTCTGCCCGGTGCCGATGGCCAGCAGCAGCGCGGCGCCGATCACGAACCCGATGACCGTGCCGACCAGCGCCCGCCACACGGTCGACCCGGTGGCTGCCGCGTTGGTCCGAAGCACGGACAGGGTGCCGAGCACCACCCAGAACCCGTGCTGGACGCCGCTGAGGTCGGCGGCGGCCACCGCCACGGCGAGGGCCACCGCGCCGCGCGCGCTGCTGCGGAACCAGACCGAGCGCGGGCTGGCGTGCCGGACGGCGATGCGGGCGGCGCCGAGCAGGGCCGCGAACTTCCGGTCGGCGGGCGACGCGCCGTCCGCCTGGCCCGCGTACCAGCTACGGCGCTGCGCCGCCACGGTCTCCGGGTCGGCCCGCCGGGTGGCGATCAGGGCGTCGGCGATCACGGCCCCGGCCGCGATCGCGATCGCTTCGGTATGGGAGGCGCTGGCCGCGGCGGCCCAGACCGAGGAAGGCTCCCCGGCCAGGTCCCAGCAGCGCGCGGCGCTCACCGCGCGGGCGCGCTGCAGCCGGTCGAGATCGCGCCGGACGTCCTGGTCGCTGATCTCCTGCCGGCCCAGCAGCCACGACACGTCCTCGAGCAGCGCGCCGGCCGCGCCCAGCAGCTCGCGGTCGGTCGCCGCCGCCTGCCGCAGGTCCGGTTGCCCGTCCACCGCGTCGGAGACCAGCGTGGTGCACCATTCGAGCAGTTGCACGACGTTGGCCAGGCCCTGGTCGGCGGTGGCCAGGCCGGTCGGGCGGTACGGGGTGGCCGCGAACAGGTCCAGCAGCGTCTGCTTGGCCGCGACCGCCGCGTCCCGGTCGGCCGGGCTCATCGCGCCCTCGGCGCCGCCCGCCAGGCACCGGGCCAGCGCGGACGCCGAGGTGGCGGCGGCCGCGCGCAGCCGGTCGCCGGGCGAGCGCGCCGACAGCAGCAAGACGGCGATCGTGGCCGCCGCCGAGGCCAGCCACCACCCCGCCAGGCGGGCGGGGATCGTCCCGGCCGTGCCCGCCGACGCCACCGGCAGCACGTAGGCCAGCAGGGCGGCCGTGACCCCGGACGCCGCGTTCGGCCCGGCCACCCCGGCGAAGAAGACCGCGAACGCCACCGGGATCGTGACGACAGCCGCCAGCCACGTCGTGCCGCTGACCAGGGTGCCGATGACCAGCACGACGCTGCCCGCCACGGCCAGCCCGAGGTGCGCGACCGCCTTCTCCCGCCTGGTCCCGCCGAACGAGGCCAAGACCAGCGTCGCGAACCCGCCAAACGTCGCGAACAGGGCCATTTGCGGGTTGCCGACGACCTTGAACGTCAGCGCGAACAGCCCCGGGATGACCAGCAGCGCCCGCAGCGCGCGCAGCGCCGCCGGGACCGACCACACCGGCGGCCAGATGGGCGGGCCTGAGGCGGCGGGTGACGGGGACCGCAGCCTGCGGCGGGCCGGGACGGCGACGGCGGAATCGGGCACCAGGCCAGCCTACGGGGCCGCCCGTTAGGCTGGCCGGGTGCAGACTCGCCCGGCCCTTCCGCTGCGTGACGACCTGGCAGGCCGTGAGCCGTACGGCGCGCCCCAGATCGACGTGCCGGTCCGGCTCAACACAAACGAGAACCCGTACCCGCCCTCGCCGGCGCTGGCGCGCGCGATCGCCGACCGCGTGGCGGAGGTGGCGGGAACGCTCAACCGGTACCCGGACCGCAACGCCGCCGAGCTGCGCGCGGACCTGGCCGGATACCTCGGGCACGGGCTGACCGGCCGCGAGGTCTGGGCGGCGAACGGCTCCAACGAGATCCTCCAGCAGCTCCTGCAGGCCTTCGGCGGCTCCGGGCGCACCGCGCTCGGCTTCGAGCCGTCGTACTCGATGCACCCGCTGATCGCGCAGAACACCGGGACCCGCTGGGTGGCCGGCGCCCGGGACACCGACTTCGGGCTGGACCCGGCCCGGGCCGCCGCCGCCGTCCGCGAGGTGCAGCCGGACCTGGTCTTCCTCACCTCGCCGAACAACCCGACGGGGACCGCGCTGTCGCCCGGGGCGGTCGAGGCGGTGTACGCGGCCGCGCCGGGCATGGTCATCGTCGACGAGGCGTACGCGGAGTTCGCCCGGGACGGGCGAGGCACCGCGCTCGGGCTGCTGCCGGGCTGCGAGCGCCTGGTGGTCACCCGGACCATGTCGAAGGCGTTCGCGATGGCCGGAACCCGGCTCGGCTACCTGGCCGCCTCGCCCGCGGTCGTGGAGGCGCTGCTGATCGTCCGACTGCCCTACCACCTGTCCGCGATCACCCAGGCCGTGGCCCGGGTGGCGCTGGCGCACCGGGAGGAACTGCTGGCCACGGTGGCCGTGCTGCGGGACGAGCGCGACGACCTCGTCGGCTGGCTGCGCGGCCGCGGCTTGGCCGCGGCGGACTCGGACGCCAACTTCGTGCTGTTCGGCGAGTTCGCTGACCGGCACGCGATCTGGCAGGGCCTGGTCGACCGCGGGGTGCTGGTCCGCGAGGTGGGGCCGCCCGGCTGGCTGCGGGTCAGCATCGGCACGGCCGCCGAGATGGCGGCGTTCCGCCGGGCCCTGGACGAGGTGACAGGCCGGTGAGCGAGCCGGGAGCGGGGACCCGGACCGCGCGGGTGGAGCGCGTGACCAAGGAAACCCAGGTCCTGGTCGAGCTGGACCTGGACGGCGCGGGCGCGACCGAGGTGGAGACGGGCGTGCCGTTCTTCGATCACATGCTCGCCCAGCTCGGCAAGCACGGCTGCCTCGACCTGACCGTACGCACGCAGGGCGATACCGAGATCGACGCCCACCACACGGTGGAAGACACCGCGCTGGCCCTCGGCCAGGCGCTGCGCGAGGCGCTCGGCGACAAGGCCGGGATCTGCCGGTTCGGCGACGCCCTGATACCGCTGGACGAGACCCTGGCCCGCGCCGCGGTGGACCTGTCCGGCCGGCCGTACGTGGTGCACGCCGAGCCAGAACCGATGGCGCCGGCGATCGGCAGCTACGACACCACGCTGACCCGGCACTTCTTCGAGTCGCTGGCCATCGCCGCCGGCCTCTGCGTGCACCTGACCGTGCTGACCGGCCGCAACCCGCACCACATCGTCGAAGCCCAGTTCAAGGCGTTCGCGCGGGCGCTGCGCGCGGCGGCCGCCCCGGACCCGCGCTCGGGCGGCGTCCCGAGTACCAAAGGCGTGCTCTGAGCGCGGGCCCGGCTACCAGCGCCAACGGCGATGTTGCGTTTTACGCAACATCTGTTGTAAAGTACGCAACATGCCAGCCAAGGAGATCCTCGCAGCGATCCGGGAGTTAGAGGTGGTCGGCTGGCGCGTTCAGATCGCCAGCGGCCAGTCCCACGCTTACGCCAAGGCATATTGCCCGGGCGGCGTGGATGGCTGTCCGCCGCTGACGATCTATGGCACTCCCAAGGTGCCGGAAAACGAAGCGGCCAAGATCAGGCGGGCGCTGGCGCGCTGCGAGCACGGGGACTAGGAGAGATCGTGGACATCTACTGGTTCGAACTTGAGGTGAGCGGGCCCATCACGGATGTGCATGTCGAGGCGCTGGGCGAAAACCTGTCCGCCGCCGGAGGCATTGACGCCACCGTCCAGGCCGGTGAGCGGGGCGGGGCGGTGATGTTCTCCCGACAGGCAGAGGATGCGGTACAGGCCATCGTCTCGGCGATTGAAGATCTGGAGGCAGCCGGAATGACGGTGGCCGGGGTGTCGGAGGACAGGGTCACGGTGGACGAGATCGCCCAGCGAGCGAAGGTCACGGCCGCGTCGGTGCGCTACTGGATAGCAGGCGAACGCGGCCCCGGTGGCTTTCCCGAGCCGAAGGTAGCGCGTCGGCGCGCCAGCCTGTACTCCTGGGCCGAAGTATCGGCGTGGCTGGCCGCCGCGAAGCTCGGCGAGGTGGACCACGCGGCGGCGGAGACGGCCCGGGCCTCAGCGCTCATCGATGCGGCCCTCGTGGTCCGTCACGGCCTGCGGGAACTACCAAAACACGACCGGCCGCTCGTGGCTGGCATCGTGGCCTGACTCGAGGTGTCCCGTGGGGACACCTCGAGTCAGGCCAGCCGGGCGAGTTATCACGGGCCGCAGCGGTGCGCGGTCACGGTGAAGTTGGTCTTGCCGGACAGTTCGCTGGTCTCGGCTAGGACATGCCGGTCGAAGATCTCGTCTTCGACCCGGGGCAGCGACCCGAACGCCTTGCCGTCAGTCTCGGCGTCCGCGAAATGGACGGTGCCGAAATTGCCCATGTCGGAGCCGGTCCTGAACAGCCATTCGGCCTCTACATCGGCATGCTTGCCCGGCCAGCCGCCGGGGACCGTCTGCGTGAAGTCAGCAGACCTGCCCGTGTGGAGGTTATGCATCCGGAACCGGTATTCGGTCGCGAACCTGGTCGAGCGGACGACCGAGACCGACGCGGTGAACCCCTGACCCGGCGTGGCGTAGAGCCCTCGCACCGGCGTGGCCGGGATCGAACCCCCCGGAGTGTTCGAGACAATCTCATAGAACGCCTGGTGCGGGCCGATGCCCGGAGCGCCGAACATCGTGCCGTCCTGAACGAGGGTCTCGCTCTGGCCGACGCCGCCCAGGCCGACCCAGAACGCGTCGGCCGCCGAATTGCAGTGGCTCGGCCGGAAATGCGGCTCGGTCCACAGCGCGCCGACGCTGTGGTACCGGTTGTGCAGGGAGTACGTGTGGTACCCGCCCCAGGAGCCTCTCCTGATGGGCGCGGCGACCGAGGCGGGCACCGTCGCGATGAAGGGCCCGGGTGTCACGTCCTGGGTACTGCGGGCGTAATACCTGGTCAGCGTGTCGCCTATGCGGTAGACGTACGCGGTGCCGCCGCCTCGCGGCCGGTACGTGCGCAGCAGGGGGTAATACCGCACGCCGCAGCGCGCGAGCGCGCCCTCGGGCAGACGGTAAGGATCAGCGGCGGCATGGCACGAAACCTGGCCGGTTGCGCGGGACGCCGCGCCCGGCGCGGTGGCGGGAGCGAGCGCGGGGACCAGGGCCGCGAGAAGGGAGATCCCGCCTGCGAGACCCAGGAGACGCCCGCAGCGGCGTCGTCGTCGCATGTCGAGTTCAACCTGCTTTCGGATAGAGGTGCCGTCTGGGAGACGCAAGCTAGCGCGGGCCGCTAATTTTCCGCTCACCCCCGTTGGCCCGCGGCGGGGTGTCCGGCGGGGCCGTACCGCTACCGACCGTTACGCTGGACGCGTGCGCTGCAGGGTCGTCGTGCTGGACTACGGCTTCGGTAACATCCGCTCCGCGCAACGCGCGCTGGAGCGGGCCGGAGCCGACGTCGAGGTGACCGCCGACCCGCACACCGCGCTGAACGCCGACGGCCTGGTGGTGCCGGGCGTGGGCGCGTTCGCCGCCTGCATGGCCGGGCTGCGGGCGGTCCGCGGCGAGGTGGTGATCGGCAAGCGGCTGGCCGGATCCCGGCCGGTGCTGGGCATCTGCGTGGGCATGCAGGTGCTGTTCGCCGAGGGCGACGAGCACGGCGAGCGAACCGAGGGCTGCGGCGAGTGGCCCGGGGTGGTCCGGCGGCTGAACGCCCCGGTGCTGCCGCACATGGGCTGGAACACGGTCAGTGCCCCGGCCGGGTCGCAGCTGTTCGCCGGGATCGCGCCGGACGCCCGGTTCTACTTCGTGCACTCCTACGCGGCGACGTCGCTGCCGCTGGCGGCAAGCGGCCGGATGAAGGAGCCGCTGGTCACCTGGGCCACGCACGGGGAGCCGTTCATCGCGGCGGTCGAGAACGGGCCGCTGGTCGCCACCCAGTTCCACCCCGAGAAGTCCGGGGACGCGGGGGCCGCGCTGCTGGCCAACTGGCTGGAAGCGGTCCGGTGAGCGCCCCGCTGACCCCGCTGACCTTGCTGCCCGCGGTCGACGTGGCCGGGGGCCAGGCGGTGCGCCTGGTCCAGGGCGCGGCCGGGACCGAGACCGGCTACGGGGACCCGCTGGACGCCGCGCGGGCCTGGCAGGACGCCGGGGCCCGGTGGATCCACCTAGTCGACCTGGACGCCGCGTTCGGGCGCGGTTCCAACGCCGGGCTGCTCGCGTCGATGGTGCGGCAACTCGACGTGGCGGTCGAGCTGTCCGGCGGCATCCGCGACGACGCCTCGCTGACGGCCGCGCTGGCCACCGGGTGCGCGCGGGTGGTCATCGGCACCGCCGCGCTGGAGAACCCCGGGTGGGTGCACGCGGTGATCGCCGAGCACGGGGAGCGGATCGCCGTGGGCCTGGACGTGCGCGGGACCCGGCTGGCCGCCCGGGGCTGGACGACCGAGGGCGGGGAACTGGCCGAGGCGCTCGACCGGCTGGAGGCCGACGGCTGCCGGCGGTACGTGGTGACCGACATCATGAAGGACGGCACGCTGCGCGGGCCCAACCTGGACCTGCTGCGCGTGGTCTGCGCGCGCACCGGCCGGCCGGTGATCGCCAGCGGCGGCGTGTCCAGCCTGGCCGACCTGCGGGCCATCGCCGGGCTCCGGCCGCTGGGCGTGGAGGGAGCGATCGTCGGCAAGGCCCTGTACGCGGGGGCGTTCACGCTGGAGGAGGCCCTGGACACCGTGGCCGGGGCCCCGGCCTGACCGTGCTGCGGAGATCATGATGCCGGTCGCGGTCCGCGTCATCGCCTGCCTGGACGTCGACGGCGGACGGGTGGTCAAGGGCGTGAACTTCCTCGGGCTGCGCGACGCGGGCGACCCGGTGGAGCTGGCCGGGGCGTACGACGCCCAGGGCGCGGACGAGCTGGTGTTCCTGGACATAACGGCGTCCGCGCACGGCCGGGACACGATGGTCGACGTGGTCGGGGCCGCGGCCGACCAGGTGTTCATCCCGCTGACCGTGGGCGGCGGCGTGCGCAGCGTGGCGGACGTGGACCGGCTGCTGCGGGCCGGGGCGGACAAGGTGTCGCTGAACACCGCGGCGATCGCGCGCCCCGACCTGCTGGCCGAGGTGGCGGGCCGGTTCGGCGCGCAGTGCGTGGTGGTGTCCGTGGACGCCCGCCGCGTCCCGCGGGCCGCGGGCGCGCCGGCCAGCGGGTTCGAGGTGACCACGCACGGCGGGCGGCGCGGCACGGGACTGGACGCGGTCGAGTGGGCCCGGCGCGCGACCGGCCTCGGCGCCGGGGAGGTGCTGCTGAACTCGATGGACGCGGACGGCACGCGGGCCGGGTTCGACCTGGAGCTGATCGAGGCGGTCCGGGCCGCGGTGGACGTGCCGGTGATCGCCAGCGGCGGGGCGGGCCAGGTGGCCGATTTCGCCCAGGCGGTCGCGGCCGGCGCGGACGCGGTGCTGGCCGCGAGCGTGTTCCACTTCGGCTCGATCCGGATCGGCGAGGTCAAGCAGGCGCTGCGGGCGGCCCGCCGCCCGGTCCGCTGACCTGCGCGGCGGGCCCGCGTGCGAGGCTATGACCCATGGGCATGAGTGATGCGGCCACCCGGGTCGGGATCGGCGAGTCCGCGCTGGACCCCGAGATATCGGCCCGGCTGAAGCGCAACCCGGACGGGCTGATCGCGGCCATCGCGCAGCAGTACGACACCGGCGAGGTGCTGATGCTGGGCTGGATGGACGACGAGGCGCTGCATCGCACGCTGACCACGGGCCGGTGTACCTACTGGTCTCGCAGCCGCCAGGAGTACTGGGTGAAGGGCGAGTCCTCCGGCCACGCCCAGTGGGTGAAGTCGGTCGCGCTCGACTGCGACGCCGACGTCGTGCTGGTGAAGGTCGACCAGGTCGGCGCCGCGTGCCACACCGGCGACCGGACCTGCTTCGACGCCGATGTGCTCAGCGCCGCGCGCCCGGATCAGGCCGAGGCGGGCTGACCGCCGGGGGCCGCTGGAGCTGCGCGGCGAGCAGGGCGCGCAGCCCGTCCCGGTAGGCCGTCGCGTCGACGTCGCCTAGCACGGCGCGCTGGACGGCGTACCCGGGCACGATCCCGGTGAGCACCTTGGCCACCGACTCCGGGGCCACGTCCGCGGGGACCAGGCCGCGCTCGGCGTAGGCGGTGACCAGCTCGGCGAACGCGCGGCGCATCGCGCCCACGGTCGCGGCGACCCGCCGCGCGAGCGCGGGGGAGCGGAGCGCCTCGGCCCAGGCCTGGACGGCGATGTTCGTCACGTCCTGGGCGGCGTCGAGCCGTTCCACGGCCGCGAGGAGCTGGCCGACCGCGTCCTCCAGGGACGGCAGCGGTTCGGCGCGGAGGGCCTCGGCCACCGCGCTGATCTCGGCCAGCGCGGTGTCGGCGATGGCCGCGATGATGTCCTCCTTGCCGCGGAAGTACCGGTACACGGCGCCGGCGGACAGGTCGGCCTCGGCCAGCACGTCCTGCATGGAGGTGGCGTGGAATCCGTTCCGGACGAAGCACCGCCGGGCGGCGTCCAGGATCTGCTGGCGCCGGGCGTCCAGGTAGTCCGGTGACACGCGGGGCATACGGCGATCATATAGAACGAACGTTCATTTGACAAAACCAGGCTCAGCCGTTAGCGTTCAAAGAACGATCATTCGTTTTGATATGAGCCAGTTCAGGAGGCTGAAGATGCGCGGCGCCAGCCCCGTCTCGCGAGTCCCGCTGCTCGCCGCGGTGATGCTCCCGGCGCTGGTCGCCGCGCTCGCGGTGACCGCCTTTGCCTGGTCCACGGCGCGCCTGGCCCCGCGCGGCCTGCCGGTGGGCGTGGCCGGGCCCGCCCGGCTCACCGCCGCGGTCGGCCGCGGGCTGGCCCGGGCCGACGGGGCGTTCGCCGTGCGCCCGTACCGTTCCGAGGAGCAGGCCGTCGCCGCGATCCGGCACCGCGACGTCTACGGGGCCTTCGTGCCCGGGCCGGGCG
>Ga0102924_1004002_pt1 | contig 15125 bp, 14 predicted proteins | sample PaiPotPPM11metaG_FD_80116 | JGI IMG/M metagenome (GOLD analysis project Ga0102924, IMG submission 80116) | Iron sulfur acid spring bacterial and archeal communities from Banff, Canada, to study Microbial Dark Matter (Phase II) - Paint Pots PPM... ... | reverse complement strand
TCACCGCACCCTTGATCATCTTGGCGGCAGTCTATGGCGTCACGGCGACGATGGCGTGAAACTCTCGTGGCGGAATCCACAGGTTTCACATCACGCAGGCAAAGGAACCGCTGGTCACCGCGGCAATTGATTCAAACCGCGAACAAATCCGCTCGAGGGCGCGACGCTTCTAGTGCGTCGTGATCGGTGCGCAATTGGTGCGGCCCGACATCAGACAATCTTCAAGCTTCGAACTGGCAGAGAGTTCGCGCGCCAGAAACCAGCCGACAGCAAACAACAGAACGACGACGCCGAGCGCGACCAGCGGCCCGCGCCGATTACCGTCTTCAGTGCCGTCGTCCTGTTCGTTGCCGCTCGTCACGGCTCACCTCGGCCGCTTCGGACCGACGCGGTTGAAGCACGAGGTGCGACGCGGGTCGAGTGAATTTCCGGTTAGGTTTCAAAGCATGATCCCGAAAAGTGGAAGCCGGTTTCGGAAAAGATCAGCGCTAACTAAGCCGCAACGCGATGCATTCCGTTGCCGTCGCGGGCACCGCGGATCGCCTTGACCGATTTTTCAATGGCGATCCAAAGCCGCGAAATTTCGTTCGCCGAACTGTCGTGGCCGTCGTATTCGTCGACGCCTTCGCCGCAGGCTAGCGCCAGTGAATAGTTCGCCCGTTGGGTGATCTGGCCGCCCCAAACCGGAACCTGCAGCTTGTTGAGACACTCGCGCGCCGAGGCGACCGCTGCGGATTCGGCGCTGCCGCGTTTGGGTGGCGCGCCGTTGATGACGACGGCATAGGGCGTGCGCGCTTCGCGCGCCATGGCGATGGTCTCCTGCACGGCGTCCAGATCGAACAGGCCCGGCCGGCAGGGAATGATCAGCAAGGTGGCGGCTTCGACGGCCTCGGCGACGCTGAGCGAAGCATTCGGCGGCGTGTCGATAAAGACCCATTCGACCTTGTCACGCTTGGCCGTTTTGACCACCTCGGCCATGTTGCGCTCGACGGTCTTGAGGGGCAGGGCGTCGTAATTGCGCAGCAGGTTCCACAGCCGCAGCGAACCCTGCGGATCGTCATCGACGAGCAGGCAGGGCCGCGACGGCTTGTAGATATGCGCGGCAAGATGCGCCGCGAGCGTGCTTTTGCCCGAGCCGCCCTTACGCGATGCAAAGACCAGCACATTCATGCCTACGCCCCGCAACGGTTGCGGGGCGCAAGCTAGCCGAGCACCGGCCGATTCGCATATGCGGAAAAGCGGAGCGACCGGCGAATCCACCGTCATAAAAGATGCAAGTGCGCATTTGCGCAAACGCCGCTTTATCCACGACGGACGTTTGTTTGTGACAGCCTCTCGACACGCCGCGCTCAGGCGAATCGCGACGAGGTTGCGGCAATCACTTGTCGTCGGAAGCGAACACCTTGTCGGCCGCCGTGATCAGCCCCTGGTCCGGATGGGCGGAGCAATATTGGCCAAGCTTCTTGGCGTTCTCGACAAAGCTGTTGGTCTCGATCACCGGCGGATCGTCTTGATCTTTGTAATAGCCGTCGAGCCAGGTCAGGATCAGCTTGATCGTCTCATCATCGGCGGTCTGGAATTTCTTGCAGGTCATCACCGAAAGGTCGATGTCGTCTGCGAGCGCGGGCACGCAGCAGCCGATCATGACGGCAGCGGTTAGAGCGGCAACGCATTTCATGGTATTTTTCATGGCATTCTCCCATCCAAAACCCGGCAAGAAGTCTCGCTCGAATTCACGATTACACCCGGCGCGCCACGCGCCAATTCGGCCGGCACTGTGAATTTATCGGCCGGTCAGTTCAGCGGTCGCAAATGCTCGGTGCCGACGCCGTCATGGCCGCGGATCGCCCACGCGCCGGTCAGGCCGTTGCCGTCCACGTGGTAGATGATCAGGCCCGGCTCGCCATTGATCATGTAGGTCGCCGCCAGCGAGTCGTTGAGCCGCATGCCGAAACCCTCGTAGCGCTGGCCCTCGATCTTCCAGACAATGCTGAAAGTCGTATCGGAAATGACGTCGATGTCGGCGTTACCGGTATATTTGGACCCGTCCGGATTGCTGCCGCTGGCGGCATAGTGCGACGCGAGATGCAGCGCCTCGGCGCGCGCGGGTTCGAATTGCGACAGGGCGAGGGCCGCGCATGCGGTAGCGGCGAGCGCGGCCCCGCAGCGTGCGGCAATGGAGAATAGGCGTGACACGATAGCCTCTTGGTCGGTTGGTCGTGAAACCCGCGCCGGCGAAAATTGCCGATGCAGGCGGCGAAGCGGGCGCCCCCCGGCGGCCGCAGCAGCCACACCACTATCGCCGATCATAATCGAGATTTGATGACGGCAGCGAGAAACCGTGACCGGAAAAGAGCTTATCCACCGCGCCGAGGGCGGTGCCAGAAAATAATACCACGCGGCCGGTCCTAGCCCTCGACGCCTCCGGCGAGCTTATTGTTCGAAATGCATGCCGGCCTGGCGGATGATGGCGTCGTAATGCGCGGCTTCGCTGCGGATCTTCTCGGCGAAAGGCACCGTTCCGACATGTTCGGGATTGATGCCGGCGTCGTACATGCGCTTGCGAATATCGGTCTCTTGCACGATCGCAGCGATCGCCCGATCGAGACGGGCGACGATCGTCTCCGGGGTGCCGACCGGCGCAAACAGGCCGAGCCACAAATTCGCATCGATCGGCAGGCCGCTCTCCGCCAGCGTCGGCCAGGAGGCGGGCATGAAATCCGGACGCTTGGCGCCGGTGAGCGCGATGATCTTGATCTTGCCGGCGCCGACCAGGCCCGGATAGACGGCGACCGGCTGGACGATGCCGAGCGGGACGTCGCCTGCGGCCACACTTTCGGCGGCCGCGAGTCCGCTGCGATAGGCGATATGGACCATCTTGATGTCGGCGGACACCGCGATCCATTGTCCGATCACATTGTTCACCGTGCCCTGGCCTGGCGTCGCGTAGGACAATCCGTTGGGATTGGCCCTGGCGGCATCCAGAAAGCCTTTGACATCGTTGAAAGGAGCCTCCGCGCTCGCCACCAGGGCCACCGGGCTGTTGGTCACCATCGCGACCGGCAGCAGATCTTTCATCGGGCTGAACGTCATCTGCGGCATCAGTTGCGGCAGGGTGATGAAATCGCTGGCGCAGAACAGGAGCGTGTAGCCGTCCGGATCGGATTTCGCCACGAACTGCGCTCCGAGCGCGCCGCTCGCGCCGGCGCGATTTTCGACGATGATCTGCTGACCGAGAATCTCGCCGAGCCTGACCTGGACCATGCGTGCGACCACATCGACACCGCCGCCGGGCGGATAGGGCACGATCAGACGGATCGGCTTGGACGGATAGTCGTCCGCCCGCGCTGCCCCAAGGGAAAGCACGAGTGCGAACGCCAGCGTGAGAACGGTCACCGCTGCGCATGCGGCTTTGGCTTCAGCGAAACGTTGAGCGGCCGCTTGGACGATGCCTTTGACCATGGCTGGCCGGAGAAAAGTCATTGCATATTTCCAATCAATACGAGACGGGAGGGGCGTGAGGCGAGACAAGCGAATGCCAATGTACGGAGATCGGTCAGGCGGATGCACTCACGCAAGATGCCGCGGCGAAAGGCGCGCGGCATTGGCGCCGGCGAGACGTCCGCCGATCAGGCATTCTGAGTAGTTCGCGCCAGAGAAGTAAAGATGACCGAATACACTTCCTAGTTCGCCGGCGACGTAGAGGCGCGGCAGCGGCGCGCCGAACGGGTCGAGCACGCGCTGCTCTTCGTCGTGCGGCAGGCCGCCCTGAGTATTGGACACGATCGGCCAGACGTGGGCGGCGGAGAACGGCGGCGTGACAATCGGGACCATGCTCGCCGGCGGGCGGCCGAAGTCATGGTCGGCGCCGGCAGCGCAGGCCGCGTTCCATGAGGCAATTGTGGCGTGGAAGGTTTTGGGATCGAGCGCGAGGGCGGCCGCGATTTCGTCCAGGCTGTCGCGCGTCAGCAAGATTTGCGCGTCGAAGTCCTGCAGCGAATGGCTGTTGAATCGCGCCGCGGTCGCCGCGTCGTTATAGCTCGGCTCGCAGATTGCGCCGGCCGCACGTCCTTTTGCGTCGAGCACCAGCACCGAAGGGATGCGCGGATGGGTCTGCGTCGCCGGATCGAAATGCGTCATCGGCCGGTAATTGGTGTCCTGCATATAGGGATCGTATTCGTTCATGAAGCGCTTGCCGCTTTGATCGACGACGATCCAGCTCATCGGCAGTGCCCGGTCCCGTGAGACGCTTGGAATCCAATTGCGCAGGCGCCGCACCCTGATGCCGAATTTGAAATTGGGGTCCGGGTGATGGAAGCCATAGACGCCGTGCAGGTGCCACATGTGCCACATGTGCCACAACCCGGCACCGGCTTCCTGCGCCATGCGGACGCCGTCGCCGGTATTGCCGAGCGTCGCCACCGGCCGCATCGGCGGCGACGGCCAGAATTGCCGCTGCATGTCGGGGTCGGCTTCAAATCCGCCGCAGGCGAGGACGACCCCGCGCCGCGCCGCGATGATCTGGCCGCCGCAGACGACGCCGGCGACCTCGCCGTCCAGACGGTGCAGCCGCTCGACACCCGCCCCCAGGCGCACAGCGATGCCGCGACGCCGGATGTGTTCATGCACGACCTTGAACAGCTTCTTGCCGTTGACGTCGCCCTCGGCGCGGATATGCGGGTAGTCGCTTGCCGCGTCGAAACCGGGCACGTGATCGACCTCGATATGGCTCCAGGTCTCGTAGCCGGGGAAGGGATAATTGGCCCTTGCCGGCAGGATCCGGATGGTGGCCCCGAGTGGCTCGGCGAGCTCGCGGACATAGTCGGCGAGGCCGACGGCGCCCCGCGCCAGTGTCATCAGCACGGCGTCGGGCGTGGTGCCGGCGCAGGTCGCTTTCAAATAGGCGAACGCCGCATCGGCGTCTTGGGCGATGCGCGCGCCGCCGCCGGCGCATATGGAAATCCCTCCCGGACCCGATTCCTTTTCGAGGAGAAGCACTTTGGCGCCGGCATCGTGTGCCGCGACGGCCGCGATCGCTCCGGCAAGGCCGAAGCCCGTCACGACGACGTCGTAACTCTCCCCCATCGCGAATTCGCTTTTTCACAGTATTGGGCTGGTATTTGCTACCGCCCCGGCCGAGGTCCCGGGCAATTACGGGCCACAAAACTGCAATTTCACGCGGAATTTGGTGTTACATTGCCGCGGGCGACACTATGTACGGTGAGGAGGTCGAGCAATGCCTGAAAGGCGGAAGGCGAGCTGAATAATGCACGTCCGGCACGGACATAACATACCGGTCGTGCTGCTTCGCTCTTTTATCTCGATCAGCGGGCATGGGAGTTTTACCAAGGCTGCGGAGGAATTGAATCTCACGCAGCCGGCGATCAGCGCTCAGATCAAACGGCTGCAGCGCATGGTCGGTGGCGACCTGTTTTTCAAGAAAGCCCAGGGCGTCGGCCTGACCGAACTCGGATCGATGGTCGAGATCTATGCCCGGCGCATCCTCGCCCTCAATGACCAGATTATCGCAATCGCCGGGCATGAGGCTCAGCATGAGACCGTCAATCTCGGCATTCAAAACATGTTCGCCGGTCACGTTCTGGCCAATGTGGTCAGTGAAGTGCCGAGTACCGGTCATTACCGTTTCGTTTGCGCCAGCGCGCCGGTTCTCGCGGAGAAGTTAAAGGCCGGCTATATCGATCTGGTCTTCAAGCTGGCCCAGACCGAATCGCGCCGCAACGTTCTTGCCGAATGGAATGAGCCGATCGTCTGGGGGCGCGCGCCGGAGATCTTTCCGGTTGTCGAGAACGAGCCGATCCCATTTGTCGGCCGCGAGGAAGGATATATCGACCGCAAGGTTATGGATGCGCTTGACGAACTCGATGTGCCCTACAAGATCGTCTTCAACGCCGGCGATCTGAGCGCGTTGACCGCTGCCGTCGAAGCCGGCATTGGCGTGATGGTTGCGCCACGGCGCGCGCTGCCGGGATCGCTGATCGTGGCACGGGACCGTTTGCTCCCGAAGCTTCCGGAATTGCGCTCGGCCGTGTTTTTCAAGGAAGGTTTCGACATCAAGCGCCACCGCGCGCTGGTCGACGCTTTCATCACCGCGGTCAGTCCGCAGGGTGCGGTGGCAAACACGGTCGCAAAGAAGGTCGCGCGGCGCGCCTGAACGTGAGCACCGCGGCGGAGTTTTTCATCGTTCCGCGGCCGCATAAATTTTGATGAACCATGAATTTCTATTTTCTTCCCAAGCTATCGGGGCTGCGCCATTCTCCGCCGCGTCCGGCTTGGGGGGGACTTATGATGGACTGTGAATCGCAGGACGACCGCGCGGCCGTCGCTGAATATATCTCCGATCTGACCGCTGAACTAGCGCTGATGGCGGCTTGGGCGGAGCATGCCGACCTCGCGCGTATCCTCGAAATGGCGCGTCTGGAATCCGAACAATTGTGTGGGCGAGCTCCGGACCAAGCCGAGCCAGCAGCCGAGGACACGGCCGCCGCGCCCGAGGCGGTGATCGATCCTTCATCAACGAATGTGGTGCTGCTGTCGGCGCTGCGCGCATCGCGCCGCTAAAGAGCGGCGGCGGATTCAACCTGACACGTTGCTCGATGCGACCGATCGATCACCGCGGCCGCCTAGTCGTCCGCGGTGATCGCTTCGACCATCCGCACGATCGACCGGCGCAGCGCCGAGTCCTTGATCTTGACGAAGGCCTTGACCAAAGCGAGCCCGTCCGACGTCGTCAGGAAGTCGGTGACATAAGCGGGCGAGGGGTTCTCGCCAAGCCCGTGCGCGCCCTTGCCGATTTGCGGCGCGCCTTCGAAAAAGAAATGCACCGGCGCGTCGAGGATTTGCGAAATCGCCTGCAGCCTGCTGGCGCTGATGCGATTGGTGCCCTTCTCGTATTTCTGGATCTGCTGGAAGGTCAGCCCCAGCGCATCCGCGAGCTTCTCTTGGCTCATGCCGAGCATCATGCGGCGCATGCGGACGCGGCTGCCGACATACTTATCGGTTGGATTGGGAATCTTCGCCATTCAAATGGTCACGCGGTCTCTTGAACTACCCGACATTCTTCACAATTCGGTCGACTGCACCCTCGATCAAATATCCCGTTCAGCGTTGCGCTCTCGCCGCACGCGGACGCCGCGACGAGGAGCGCCCGAGCGCGCACGCAACTTCAGCTGTGCGATTGCCAGCACCGGTATCTCCGGCATGAAAGCGAGCACAGATCAACAAGCACAGAAACAAGAGACGCCCCAATCCAGCTTGGATGGAGCCTAGCGCATCTGTGGCTTGCGTGTCAGCCCTCGCCGCCGAATTGCAATCTGAAGTTGGAGCCGGCGCGCTGCGCGTTCATCGGCTGTCCCTTAACTTTTTCTCGTGGGCTGTTCGTGAAATTCGATGTCAAGGACAACGATGCCGGACAGCAAGACGCCGTCCCGAAAGCTGCCGAAGCAGATCGCCGGTGCGATTGTTTGGAGATGGTGAGCGCGCCGGGACTCGAACCCGGGACCTACAGATTAAAAGTCTGCCGCTCTACCGACTGAGCTACGCGCCCTCACCACAACCTCGCTTCAGCATTGTTGAGCATGAGCCGTTTTGCGGAAACCGCCCGCCGCCCGGATTGGGTCCAAGCGCGAGGCCGCTTCCTGTGGTCATGCTCAGCGGACCAATATTTGAATCCGGCAGCGTTTTCCAGCCTTTGTTCCGGTCGTGCCGACGCTCGGGCGTCCGTCCGGTGCTGGAAGCGCTTGCGTATATAGGAGCGCGAGGCCTCCGGGAAGAGTGCGGGCCGGGTGCTGTGGGCAGGCCGAAAAAGGCCATATCGGCCCGCGTTTCCGGCGGCAATCGCTCCGAAACAGGCGTGCCGAAGAGCTCAGGCTTGGCGCGGCAGGACAAGCGCGTCTGGCATTGCTAGATTAGCGCACTTCCTTTCTGTCGGAATCCACGAGATCGAGGACGCCGTCCGATGCCGATCGTCAATCGCGTTGCCGACCTCCACAAGGACATTACCGGGTGGCGGCGGGATTTCCACGCCCATCCGGAGCTGCAGTTCGACGTTCACCGCACCGCGGGCGCCGTCGCCGAACTGCTCAAGAGTTTTGGCTGCGACGAGGTCGTGCCCGGCATCGGCAAGACCGGCGTGGTCGGTGTCATCCGCGGGCGCAAGCCCGGCGGCAAAAAGGTGATAGGGCTGCGCGCCGACATGGATGCGCTGCCGCTCGAAGAGGAAACCGGGCTGCCTTATGCGTCGACCGTGCGCGGCAAGATGCATGCCTGCGGCCACGACGGCCACACCGCTATGTTGCTCGGGGCCGCCAGATACCTCGCCGAGACGCGCAATTTCGCTGGCACTGCTGTGGTCATTTTCCAGCCGGCGGAAGAGGGCGGCGGCGGCGGGCTCGCCATGGTCAAAGACGGGCTGATGACCCGCTTCGGCATCGAGGAAGTCTATGGCATGCACAATTATCCGGGCCTGCCGCTTGGCCAATTCGCCATCCGCCCCGGCTCGATGATGGCGGCCGCCGACCACATCGAGATCGCCATCGAGGGCAAAGGCGGCCACGCGGCGCGGCCGCATCTTTCCATCGACACGGTGCTGGTCGGCGCGCAGATCATCAATCAGCTGCAATCGATCGTGTCGCGCAATGTCGATCCGCTCGACTGCGGCGTGATCTCGATCTGCATGTTCCAAGCCGGTCATACCGATAACGTCATTCCGCAGCACGCGCGTCTGCGCGGCACCGCGCGCAGCCTCACGCCGCAGGTGCGCGACCTGTTGCAGAAGCGGATCGTCGAAGTGGTCGAGGGCACGGCGCTGCTTTACGGCGCGCGCGCCAATGTCACCTATCACCGCGGCTATCCGGTGCTGATCAATCACGACCGCGAGACGTCGTTTGCGGCCGGCGTGGCGCGCGAGATCGCAGGCGAGGCCAAGGTGGATACCGACGTCGCGCCGGTCATGGGGGCGGAAGATTTCGCCTATATGCTGGAAGAGCGGCCTGGCGCTTTCATCTTCGTCGGTAACGGCGATAGCGCGGGGCTCCATCACCCCGCCTACAATTTCAACGACGACGTGATCCCGTTCGGCACATCCTATTGGGTGCGGCTCACCGAGACGGCGCTGGCGGGCTGAGACCCCACACCGCTCATTCCCGCGGAAGCGGGAATCCAGCTGCAGCGTTGCGCAAGTATCTGGGTCCCCGCCTTCGCGGGGACGAGCGGTTGACGCTAGCCGCTACTGCGCCGCTTCGGCCTTGTCGCCAGGCTTGGCCTGATCGATGACCGGTTCGATGCCGGGGTTGATCACCGGATTGATCACCTGGGTCATGACCTTTTGCGACTGCGGCAGGATGACCGCGGCCTTGGCCGCGACTTTGGCTTCGACAGCGCGCCAGAAGGTGAAGCTGTTGAAGCGGCTGTCTTCGATTGCCGCGAGCGCCACGGCGGCCAGGAACGGCAGGCTCTGCACCGCAAGCACCAGCGCGTAGATGTTGATCTCGCGAACCTGCTTGTAATTGGTCGCCACCAGCGTGATCGCGCCGGCGATCAGAAGCCCGGAAATGATGGCCTCCCAGAAGGCCGAGAAATCCGGTCCCTTGCGTCCCATGCCGCCCTTGGCGGTGCGCAGGAACGGCGCGTGTTCGCTGATGATGCCGGCGCCGACGGCCCGCGCCACCGTCCACTGCAGTGACATCGCGGCAACGACGGCGCCGACCATCTCGCCCAAAGAGGCCCGCACGCGCAGGCGATAGAGCGAGATGAAGTGGGCCACCGACACCGCAAAGGCGGCAATGATCGGCAAGGTCAGGATGCGATCCGGCACCGCGCCCAGGCTCGCAAGCGAGACGGCGGCCTGCGCGAGCCAATCCAAGAAGTCCTTCAGGTGAAGGACCGGCGCGACATGCTGCGTGAACTGGCTGAGCTTGTCCGAGTGGTTCGCGATCATATCGGACCAATCGCGACACCAGTGGGCGATCGAATCCGCGGCACCGCTGCTGGTATAGGCGACAAACGGCACCCAGAAGATATTGAGCAGCGCGACCACCACGCCGACGGAGTCGGCGCCCATCCAGTTGAGCCAGCCGATGCCATGTTCGCGCTTCTGCTCACGCGTGAAGCCGTCGGCTTGCGGCAGCAGCTGACGCCAGTGCTTGCGCAGCAATTGGAAGCCGCCATAGGCCCAGCGATGGCGCTGGCGCTTATAGGCGTCGAACGTATCGGGCAGCAGGCCACGGCCGTAGCGGCGGTTGGTGTAATGCGCCACCCAGCCGTGCTCGAGCATGCTCATGCCGAGATCGCTGTCTTCGACGATGGTGTCGCTCGACCAGCTGCCTGAGCTCTCGAGCGCGGCGCGGCGGATCAGGCACATCGTGCCGTGCATGATGATGGCGTTGACTTCGTTCCGCTGCACCATGCCGATGTCGAAGAAACCGGCATATTCGGAGTTCATGGCAAAGTGCATCAGCGAGGCGTCGCCGTCGCGATGATCCTGCGGCGATTGCACGAAACCGACACGCGCATCTGCGAACAGCGGCACCAGATCTTTCAGCCAAGCAGGATCGAGCACGTAGTCGGCGTCGATGCAGGCGATGATCTCGGTGTCAGGCGCGGTATGCGCCAAAGCGAGCCGTAGCGCGCCGGCCTTGTAACCGACCAGCTTGTCGATGCGGACGAATTTGAAGCGTTCGCCGAGCGTGCGGCAATGCTCTTCGACCGGCTGCCACAGCGCCCGATCGGGCGTGTTGTTGATCACCACCACGCATTCGAAATTCGGGTATTCGAGCTGCGCCACGGAATCGAGCGTCAGCTTGAGCATTTCCGGCGACTCGCAACAGGCCGGAACGTGCAGCGAGACTTTGGGCGCGTACACGCCATCACCGGCCGGAACGAGAGACGGCGAATTGGCAAGCCGCCGCGGTGGGCGGCCAAAGGCGATGGCGGCGATCTCTTCGAGCCGTGAGAGTGCGATGGCGGCGAGCGGCATCAGCAGAAGTACGCCCAAACCCAGGGCGAAGGCCGAGCCAAAGACAAAGTAATGGCCGTTCCAGTAGGCGACGATCGCGGTCAGCCATGCGCCGAGGATATTGGCGCAGACAGCGAGCATCAGCGCCTGCGTTGCCGTCACCCCGGCAATGGCCAGGATCGGCAGCGACAGCAGGATGCCAAGAAGCACGGCAAAGCTCGCCTGTTCGGCATAGCCCTGCTCGCTGATCGGGCCGCTCCAGGCGAATTTCGGCTGCAGCGAAGCATCGAGAAGTCCCCAATAGGCACCGACGCCGCCTTCGGCGGTCTTCCAGGGCTGATCGATGCCGTCGACGATGTTGTAGTCGACCCCGTAACCTTTGGCCCAGGTGACGAAGTCACGGATGATCATCGCCTGCTCGGTGCGCCCGGGATTGGCGCCCTTGTAATTGTAGCCGGCGGTCGGCCAGCCGAACTCGGCAATGACAATGCGCTTGCCCGGGTTCATTTTGCGCAGCTTGCCGTATTCCTCGATCGCCTCGTCGACGGCGTTCGAAGCATCGACACCGCCCCAATAGGGCAGGACGTGCATGCCGATGAAATCCACCGCGGAGGCGAGCTGCGGATTGGCGAGCCAGATATCCCAGCCTTCGGCCGTGGTGACCGGGACCGGGCTCGACCGCTTCACCTTCTGGATGTCCTTGATCAGCTCATCCACGGTGACGTCGTGGCGCAGCAGTGCTTCGTTGCCGACCACGATGGCATTGACATTGCTGTTGCGCGCCGCGAGCTGCAGTGCTTTTTCAATTTCCAGCTGATTGCGATTGCGGTCCGGTCCGATCCAGGCGCCGACCGTCACTTTCAGGCCGAGTTCGGCCGCGATCGGCGGCACCAGCTCCGAACCATCGAGCGACGAATAGATACGGATGGCGCGCGTATAGGGCGCCAGCGCCTTGAGGTCGGCGCGGATTTTTTCCGGTGTAGGCTTCGGATCACTCTCGGGGTGATCGCTATGGGCAGCCGGGGAGTAGGAGACGCTCGCGAGTTGCCCGGTGAAATTCGGGGCCGTCTCCTTGTGCTGGAGCAAGGCCCAGATGCCAGCATGCACGCACGCTACAAGTGCGAGCATGGCAGCGACGGTGCGCATCTTTTTCTAACCACGCGGGGCGTAACGACACTGGCCCGAACCCGTCCCCGAGGTCCGTGTGGTCGTAAGGATGAGGCTACCTTGCGAGCGGCAAAAATAAACTAGTTCCAGGGAATGGCAATTTCAAGACAACAACTTGCGACCTGCTGCCGGTACCGAATGCCGCAGGGACCTATAGCAAACGAATGGTCGCCAGGACTGTCAGGTTAATCAGGACTGTCAGGTTAATTCTTTGAATTCTGACTTGGCACCGCTGCCGACGGTGCGGCTGCGCTGGGGCTTGTGGGAGCCGGCGCGGGCGTCGCTAAGGCTGGTGAGCCTGGGTTGTTCCAGCACGCCTTGACCCGAAAATCCAGGGTATCGGACGGCTTCTGGTCGCCGGCTTTGCGGTCCCCGGACACCGGTGGATGCAGGACGATGCACCGGACCGCAGCCTGGACATGCGCGCCCGGGCAGCCGAACCGATCGTAGAGATCGAGATCGCGGAAGGCGGTGTCGATATCATCGTTCCAAAGGCGGTTAACCGCCTTGCGGCCGAGCCACACGCATTCCGGATTACCGGCTGGGCCGCTGACCAGACGCTGGGCTTCCGCGTACTCGTCGACATTGGCGCCGTCGGGGTTCGGAGCGGCTTGCTGGTCGGCAGGCGGTGCCGGCGGATTGTTCTCCGCGGCCATGGCTGGACTGATGATGGCCGGACCGATGGCCGGGCCGGCGGACAAAAGTGGGGCTGCGGCAAGGAGCCACACGGCAACAGACACCGCGCGCGTCATCGCGTTTCGTGTTCGGTCGGCACAGAGGACAGGATTAGGCACGCGATGGAGCATGGTTCCCTTGACGTGTTGGGCTTGAAGTTCGGTCCGTGGACGGACGTTCCCCCGCAGCGTTTTGCCGGCCGTCCGATAGCTCGTTCCGACCGTTGGCGTTCTTGGCCATTGGATTGGGCCGTCATTGCGGCAGTGTCGCCAAAATGACTGCCAAAACCGTCATGAGGACAACACCCTAACTGCTCTCGTTTGTCCAGCATGGCCGGCGGCGTGCGCTTGACCGACTGGCGCCTTTGGTTACCAGCGGGACCGCGGCAGTCTTGTCGAGCCTGCGCAGGATGCCGGAAATCGCTCTCGGACCCAAATTGCGGGGGCTGTCTTTGCGGGGCTGTCTTTTTCTGCCTTCTGCGCTAAGGCGACACCGTGGCTGGTGCAGACGCAAATTCACCGATTTCGGCGCTGGCGCATTTTGCGCTCACCGCGCTTGCGATCGCCTTGGCTTGGGCCTGGCTCGGCGCGCCGGTGCAATTGGCGCCATCGCCGCTCGCCGCCGGCGGCAAGCTCTCCTGCATCTCCTATGCCCCGTTCCGGGACGGCCAGGATCCGCTGGTTCCGGGCACCATGGTCAGCGCCGAGCAGATCGAGGAGGACCTCGCGCTCCTGTCGCACTACACCGACTGCATCCGCACCTATTCGAATGCCAACGGGCTGGCGCAGATTCCGGCCATCGCCAGGCGTCACGGCCTGAAAATGCTGATGGGGCTGTGGCTCGCCAACAATCCGCCGTTCAACCGGCAGCAGATCGCGACCGCGATTGAGCTCGCCAAGGCCTATCCCGACGTGATTTCCGCGGTCGTCGTCGGTAACGAAGTGCTGTTGCGCGGGGAAATGTCGGTCAACGATCTTCGCGCCATCATCCGCGAGGTGAAATCGCAGGTCTCGATGCCGGTGACTTACGCCGACGTTTGGGAGTTCTGGCTACGCTATAGCGACCTGCAAAACGACGTCGATTTCGTCACTATTCACATCCTGCCCTATTGGGAGGATTTTCCGCTACCGGCGTCCGCTGCCGCCGCCCATGTCGACGATATCCGCAAAAAAGTCGTCGACGCGATCCCGAACAAGGAGATCGTGATCGGCGAAATCGGCTGGCCGAGCGCTGGCCGCATGCGCGAGGCGGCGCGGCCATCGCTGTCGAACCAGGCGCGGGTGATTACCGAAACGCTCGACCTCGCCAAGCGCGAGAATTTTCGCGTCAATGTCATCGAGGCCTTCGATCAGTCCTGGAAGCGTGCGCTCGAAGGCTCGACCGGCCGTTATTGGGGAATTTTCGATCGCGCGACGCAAGCGCCGAAATTCAGTTTCTCCGGCTTCGTGTCCAATCATCCTGATTGGCCCAGGCAGGCAGCGGCCGGGATTGCGGTCGCGATCTGCACATTCGTCGGCGCCTGGTTGTTCGGCCGCGGCAAAGGCGCGGCGAGCTACTTATGGTCGCGGATCGCAGTGATCGCCTTCCTGCCGGCAGTGCTGTTCGGCTGGACGCTCGAAACCGTGCCGGTCGACAGTATCGGTATCGGCGGCTGGGTGCGGATGCTGGCCTACGCCGCCGTTGTCGCTGTGGCCCCGATTGTCTGCGCCATCGCCTGCGCCAATGGCCGGCCGCGCCCGGCCTTCGCCGCGCTCCTGGCCGCATCGCCGGAGCGGCGAGCGGACCTTGTCGATCTTGCGCTTGGTCTGGTCTTTATCGCGCTGACTTTGCTGTCGATCGAAACCGCGCTTGGGCTCGTCTTCGATCCGCGCTACCGCGACATTCCCTTCGCGCCGCAAAGCGGCGCCGTGTTCGCTTATCTGGTCCTGATGCTGTCGGTGCCGCGCCCGGCCGGATTTCGTCCCGCGGCGGAAACGCTCGCTGCCGCCGTTCTGGCCGTTTGCGCAGTTTACGTCGCGATCAACGAAACCTTGGCCAATTGGCAGGCGCTGTGGCTGAGCTTTGGTCTGCTTGGGCTTGCCGTCGCCCTCATGCGGACGCGGGACGCGCCAGGCTGAGGATCAAAACGCCGGCGGCGAGCGCCGACAGATCGGCGTTGTGCAACACGACCCCGAAGCCGGCCGCGGCCAGCGCCAGGGACGTCCACAACAATGACGGCCGCCACAAATTGAGAACGGCCGCGCCCAGCGCCGTCCAGCCGAACACATTGTAATTGAAGAACACGATCGAAACCCGGAACGCCGTGCACAGC
>Ga0102924_1004001_pt1 | contig 15138 bp, 14 predicted proteins | sample PaiPotPPM11metaG_FD_80116 | JGI IMG/M metagenome (GOLD analysis project Ga0102924, IMG submission 80116) | Iron sulfur acid spring bacterial and archeal communities from Banff, Canada, to study Microbial Dark Matter (Phase II) - Paint Pots PPM... ... | reverse complement strand
CTATCACCCTGACCGTTAACCAGCGCGTCAGAGACATTCTCTCATCAGCGTTAGTAGCAGCGCCGTGCCTGCTGATCATCATCGCGTGCGCCACCGCCCTCTGCCGCGATCCCGGCGGTGGTACACAAGCCAATCCAGTCGTGCCGAATCCAGTGACGCCGCCACTTCCATCCTATTACGGACCATTCATGCCAGGAGGTAGGCCATGATGCAACCACCCACCGTCTACCAGAACGCGCCGATGAGTCAGAGCGCGCAGCAACCGAGTACGGGCAATCTGGCGCGGCGGCTGACCTACACGCTGCTCATTATCCTGGTCATAGCGCTGATGGCCGGGGGGTTCTATTGGGTGCAGTGGGCAGCGCAGCGGGGTATAACGCTCGGTTATCCGCATCCGACGGTACAGCTCTCACCTTTGTCGTCCACCACGCTGCTCATAAACAGCGCAACCGCCTTTTCAGCCAACGCCACCGGTCGCGGCCTGACCTATTTCTGGGACTTTGGCGACGGCGTGACCGCTGCTGGAGCGAACGTGAGCCATAGCTATCAGCAAAACGGCTCGTTCACGGTCACTGTCACCGTCACGGACGCGATCAATCAAACCAGCAGCGCCTCGACGACGGTGCAGGTGAATCCACCGCTGCCGGTTGCCTCGTTCACCGTTACCTACTACGGTTATGGCGAATTCCTCTTTGACGCTTCGGGTTCGTCCGCCGATCCCAGCACCTCAATCAGCCAGTATATATGGGATTTTGGCGACGGCAATTCTGATCAGAACGGCAGTCAGCAAGAATCCTATACCTATGGCGCAACGGGGCAAACCTATACAGTGACGTTAATCGTCGTTGATGGCACGGGACAGCGAAGCAACCCGTATACGGTCACAGTGACGGCGTCGTAGGAGTGTCAGATGCCAGAGAAAACCGGTCGCCCGCGCGGGCGACCGGTTTTCTCTGGCATCTGACGACTAAAAACGCCGGATGCGAGTTCTAGGGCGGAAGCTCGTAATCATCTGGGGTGAGGTGATTTTGCTCTCGTCGAGACCAGCCTGTTTCACAGCTTCGCGCGCGGTTTCATCAATCATTTTCTCCAGCATGGCGATATCGTCAAGCTGGAAATCGTTTAGAGAGTTCGCGCGCAGGTAGGCCAGGAAATCGTTCTCGACCAGCCAGTAGATGAACGATGCAATCAGCATGATGACCAGGAAGACGGCAATAGGATAGCTCAGCGAATAGAGCAGAATGGCAAAGGGACTCATGGCGATGAAGCCATAAGAACCAGCAAACCCAGGTTGCAGAAAGCCAATGATCATCAGTATCGCGAGCAAGGCCAGAATACCTGCCCGGATATAGCTGATGGGCGGAAGCGCAGTGGTGGCCCGCGAAATGTATAACTCAGGCCCGGCAGGCGCGACATAGGTGAAGACGGTGGTGATGCCGCGGCGCGCCACGATGTACTCGCGCTCCTCCATGGCAATGCCGCGTTCCATCAGTTTTTCCTGAGTAATGGTTGTTCCCGCAATAGAACGCTGGCGCAACATACTGACGACACTCGAATTGATTGCGCCGGATTGAGTATAGGCATTGTTGCCGGTCAGCAGCCACGAACAGTGTGTGATGAGCGTACCTCTACCGGCGAACGCGCGCCGAAAGGAGGCGAGTCCCTGTCCTGTTCCCATCTGTGTCATAGGCGGCGGCGGGGCAATCGTCTGAGGAGACCATTGCGGGCCGCCTGTCGGCGCTCCAGAAGGGAGATAGCCAGGAGGATAGGATGTAGGTGGCGCGGGATAGGACGGCATCGCTGCTGATGGCGGGTTGTACGAAGAAGCAGGATCAGGAGCGTTCTGCGGCGGGACGAAATAGGTCGGGGCGCTCGTAGCGCCGGTAATATACTGCCCGGCAGGATTTGTCTGCGGCAAGCGACTCCCGCATTTCACGCAAAAAGTCGAATTATCAGGATTAACGAATGAGCATTCAGGGCAATTGATAGCCATCCAACTCTCCTTTAACATCTGTCGCGATAAGGTCATGATACCTGTTGATAGGGCTTTTCCGTTCTGATGTTCCCCTATTCTAAGCCTGACTTGTCGAAAAGTCAATAAATTGGCCTCTTAACAATGCTTCGTCGATTCAGCGAAAATTTAGCGAACTTCGGCTGAAAATTCAGCGAAGCGTGATACGCTTCCAGCCAGAAAGGAAAATACATGAATAGCCAGCATGAAGCAATAGATAAACAGCCGGATCAGCAAGCGGCCATGAACCATACCACAGGTCTGTCTTTTGAAGATACAACGCTGCGGCGTTACGGATACCAGGTCATTGACGAGATAGCAACCTATCTGGGCGGGATGCGCGAACGTCCTGTCTGGCAGCCACTGCCTGAAGATGTGCGTAAAACGATTCGCGGGCAAGAACTGCCGATACACGGCGTCACTTTCGATGAGACGCTCGCGTTTGTCCGTGAGATGATCTTGCCCTATCCCCAGGGCAATGGGCATCCCGGCTTTGCCGGGTGGATCAACTCCGCGCCCGCGCACGCTGGGGTCTTGATCAAACCGCTGGCCGCGGCTATGAATCCCAACTGTGGGATTGGCGATCATATCGGGCAAGAGCTGGAGCGGCGCACTGTGCAATGGATCATGCAACTCTGCGGCTTCCCGCTCGATGGCAGCGCGGGCGTCTTTGTGAGCGGTGGTTCCGAGGCAAACTTCACCTGTTTGCAAGCTGCTCGTTATTGGGCCGCGCAGGAGGATGGTTGGAACGTCCGGCAGGAAGGTATGCAGGGAACCCACGCGCCGTTTGTCCTCTACCAATCCGACCAGGGCCATTTCAGCATCCGTAAAGCTGTCGAAGCGATGGGGCTGGGGAGCAATGCCATTCACATCATTCCTACAAACTCATCTTTTCAGATGGATATCGATCAGCTCTACCGGCGCGTGCAGGAAGACCGCGCGGAGGGAAGTCGCCCTTTTTGCGTCGCGGCGTCGGCGGGAACTGTAGAAACTGGAGCTATTGACGCGCTCGACGCGCTGGCGGATTTCTGCCGCGAGCAGGGGTTATGGCTGCATGTTGACGGCTCCTATGGCGCGTTCGGTATTCTGGATGAGCGGGTCGCCTCACTCTACAAAGGGATAGAGCGCGCAGACTCGCTGGCAACCGATCAGCACAAGTGGCTTTCCGTTCCGATTGACTGCGGGTGCGCCCTGGTGAGAAACGGCGCTGCCCTGCGTGATGCCTTTCGCGTAACGCAGACGGATGAACATGAGACCTGGATGTCTGACTATACCCTTCAGCGCACGCGGCGCTTCCGCGCCCTGGATGTGTGGGCCATTGTGCGCACGGCAGGACGTGACGGTTTAGCCGCGGCCATCGCCAACAATATTGCAATGGCGCGGCTGCTGGCGCGCCTGGTTGAGGACACACCTGACCTTGAACTCATCGCCGCGGGGCCGCTCAGCATTGTGCGTTTTCGCTATGCGCCGCCCGCGCTGCGCGATCAGCCAGCGCTGTTGGATCAGTTCACTAAAGACCTTGCCCGCGAGATACAGAGACGCGGAAAGGTTTTTCTCACCAGCACGCGGTTTCGCGAAAAAGAGGCGCTGCGAGCGTGCATCGTTAACTATATGACCGGCGAAACCGACATCCGCGCTATCGTAGATGAGGTTGTCAGCGCCGGTCAGTCTCTTCTCGCTACAAGCGAAACCGACGACTCACGACAAGAAGGAGCTATACGCTATGTATTATCATAATGTGCTAGAAACGATTGGCAATACCCCACTGATTGAACTGGAGAGCTTTAGCCCGCGTTCGGGAGTGCAACTCTTCGCGAAAATGGAAGGCATGAATCCGTCAGGAAGCATTAAAGACCGCATTGCTAAAAGAATGATTGAACAGGCCGAGGCGCAAGGCTTACTTGGACCAGGCTCACTATTACTGGAGCCTACCAGCGGCAATACCGGCATTGCGCTGGCGCTGGCCGCTACGATGAAGGGCTATCCATTCACTGCCGTTGTATCTGACAAGGGAACGCAGGATAAACGCAGAATGCTCGAACTCTATGGAGCTACCGTCATCACATCTCCCGGAGCGGCTGGCAGTAACGGAGCTATCCGCCTGGCGCGGGAACTGGTTGAGCGGGAGAAACGCTACGTCATGCTCTATCAGTATGGCAACGAGGCGAACGCTGTAGCGCACTACGAAACAACGGCGGTGGAGATTTTGCGCGACATGCCCGATCTGGACGTTCTCGTCGCGGGGCTTGGCACGGGCGGCACGCTCACCGGCATCGACAGTCGTTTGAAAGAGCAGAACCCTGCTATTCGCCTGGCAGCAGTGGAACCGGTGCAGGGACAGAGCATCCCTGGGCTGCGCAACCTTGCCGATGGGTTTGTGCCGCCTGTTCTTGATCAAACGATCCTGGATGAGCGAATGTACGTATCAAGTCAACAAGCGTGGCGGCGCACGCTTGAGTTGAAGGAGCGCGCCGGAATCTTCGCCGGACCTTCCAGCGGCGCGGTTCTCGAGGCTGCATTGCGTATCGCCGCGACGATGCAGAGCGGAAAGCTTGTGGTTATCCTCGCGGATGGCGGCTGGAAATACCTGAGCGAGCGCAACTGGACAACATTCAGTTCTTTTTCTCCAGCCGTTTCGGCTGCTCTGGCAAGATAGCTGCCGGGAAACGAATAGCGACGGTAGTACCTTCGCCCTGTACGCTCGTGATAGCGATGGCTCCTCCTTGCGCTTCTATCAGTTCCTTCGCGATAGCCAGGCCCAAACCGCTGCCACCGCTGTGTTGCGGCTGGCGGCTGCGTGATGGATCAGCTCTATAAAAACGCTCGAACACATGAGGGACCGCTTCCGACGCAATGCCCTGGCCGGTGTCGCGTACCTCTATCACGAGACCATTCTGCTCGTCGCAAGAGGCGAGCAGATCAACGCGCCCGGTTGGAGGAGTGAATTTCAGCGCGTTATCGACGATATTGAGCAAAACCTGCTGTAATCTGTCTTTATCAGCGCGTATAGGGGGCAGACCCGCGTCAACGTGGCAACCAAGCTCCTGACCACGCGCGAGATGCTGCGCCTGCTCATAGACTGTCTGAATCACGGCGTCTATTTGAATGCAGTCTTCGCGCAAAACGATCTTCCCTTCGTCCAGTCGCGTTAAGACCAGCAGATCCTCAACGAGTCGGTGCATTCGTTGTACTTCAGCATACATCCCATGCGTCAGACGCCGCGACGCCTCGGTATCTCCCTGATCCGCTCCGATCAGCAGCATCTCTAAACTGCCGCTTAGAGCCGTCAAAGGCGTGCGTAACTCGTGAGAGGCGTCCGCGACAAATTGCTTCTGGCGTCGGAATGCCGCCTCGAGTTGCGCGACCATGCTGTTGAAAGAGATTGCCAGCCGCCCAATCTCATCGTTCGTGAAAGGCGGATTGATGCGCATAGAGAGCGCGCCTCTGGCAATACGGCGACTGGTACGCTCTATATCAACCAGTGGGCGTAAGGCGACACCCACGAGCGCAAAGGTAATGGCCGTCGCGAGGATGAGCGTAACCGCTACGCCAAAAAAGAGCAGAAAGCGCAAGGTGCTGAGGAAGTTGTCAATAGGAGCGGTAGGGGTACTGATCTGGAGAATCCCGACCGTGTGGTGTTTGCTCACTAACGGGATAAGAACGATCATCTGGCGGTCTCCCCGCGCATCGTTTGCCAACACATAATTTGTACCATTCTCATTGAGCGCCAGCGTGTGCTGTACCTGGTTCGCTTGAAGCGTAACCGCTGGAGCAATAAAGGGATAGAGGCCGCCAGATATCAGAGGGGAACCGTTTGCAGAGAGAATAGCCGCGTTAGTACTGGGTGTAGCAAGCCTGTAAGCCAGGATAGTCGCCGTTGTCCTGAAGTAAGGTGGAGGGGAACCGGGTGGAGGGTAAGAGAACTGCTCCAGGCCGAAAGAGCGGTTTGGGATGCCATTGGCTGCCAGCCGAGCTTCATTATGCAATACAGTGACTTCATTCATCAGTAGATTCTGCTCCGCAACGAGCGAGACAGTTACACTCAACACGCTTAACAGCAGCATGAGTACACCCAATGAAATCAAGGTCAAGCGCCAACGGATCGGAATATGCCTGGTCAGTCTGCTGAAGCGTCTCTCTTTCCGCATCTCTCTGCCTCATCTGCGAAGGGAATATCCTACCCCGCGCACTGTTTGAATCAATTGCGGTGGATTGTCGTGAAGTTTTTCGCGTAAATGACGAATATACACTTCAATGATATTATCGTCACCTCCATAATCGTAGCCCCAGACCCGCGAAAGAATGATATCACGCGAAAGAACCTGTCGCGGATTCATCAAGAACAGTTCCAGGAGATCAAATTCACGCGGCGTCAATTCGATAGAGTGATTGCTGCGTGTCACGATGCGTGTGCCGCGATCGAGCGTAATATCGTAAAAAGAAAGCGTATCCGCTGTATTATTGCCGTTGCGGCGCAGCAGGGCGCGAGTACGCGCCATCAATTCGCGAAAAGCAAATGGCTTGGTGACATAATCATCTGCTCCCACATTGAGGCCAGTCACCAGGTCGTCGATTTCGTCGCGCGCCGTGAGCATAATGATCGGCACGTCACGGGTACGTCGTAGTTGGCGCGTGACCTCTAAGCCGTTTAAGCCGGGCAGCATCACATCGAGAATGATGATACTCAGCTCAGATGCGGTGGCTGCGCGGATAGCGTCGGGTCCATTCGTCGCAATCAGCACACGAAATCCTTCGTAAGAAAAGCCCATTTGCAGAAAATCGACTATCTGCGGCTCATCATCGACGATTAAGACAGTTGGTTGGTTGCTTGCGCTAGTATTTTCGTTCGCTGTGAGCATCGTCTCCCATCCTTCAAACATGTCTACTGTGTAGGAGTAGACATACTACTTATAGCAAAGCACCCTGAAAATTTGCTGAATCTTCAGGCGTATTTCAATCTCAGTATAACACGGAGATTCCGCGATTCAGCAATTTTTCAGCAACTGGCGGCCTATATTTCAGCAAGGTATGACAAGATAGTATACATGTTAAACATGGAAGTACTCACAAAGAAAAACAGTCAGATCAGCCCTGGTTCTTTGTACCAGAGCCTGCTACAGTGGGCGGCGTTGCAGCCGGACGCTCCCGCTATTGTCGAAGCGGAGACAGGACACAAACTCACCTACGCGCAAGCATTGGCGGGAGTGAATGCTCTCTGCCAGTTCCTCGGCCCGGCTCCGCGCCATGTGATGCTCGCGTTCCCCGGCGGCATCGCAAACGCGCTGCTATGGCTGAGCGCGTTAAGCGGAGGGCATCACCTGATTCCAGTTTCACCGAACGCCTCCGATGAAGAAAAATCCAGGGTCGCGCAGAGGCATCGGCCAGATGTACTGTGTGTAGAACAAGTCGGAGATGCCGACAGTTTCGGCTGTCCTCATGCCGCCATTCTTCCCGGCTCTGCCTGCGAAACGCTGATCGCGCAGGCATCCTCCCTGACTGCGTTTGATCCGGTCGAAGGGCAGGTGTATCTGACCACGTCAGGAACGACAGGAGAGCCAAAATACGTGGCGCTGACCGAACGGCAAATCGCCTGGACGGCTGAGCAGGTGCGTGGCAGCCACAACCTTACCTCCAGCGATCGCGGCCTGACCGTCCTCCCGTTTTCGCACGTCAATGCGCCCGTAGTGAGCCTGTGCGCCTCCCTACTGGCCGGGGGAACGGTTGTCATTGCCCGGCGCTTCAGTCGCAGCCACTTCTGGTCGTGGGTCGAACGCTATGCTATCACCTGGGTAAGCTTTGTGCCGACGGTTGTTGCCATGTTATTAGAGACGGATTGCCCGGCGTTCCTCCCCGGCGCGCTGCGTTTTATGCGTACCGGCTCAGCGCCGCTTCCGCCATCGGATATGCTCGCTTTTGAAGCGCGCTTTGGTATTCCGGTGATCGAGACCTATGGTTTATCAGAAGCGGCCAGCCAAATCGTCGCTAATCCCATCCCGCCTGGAGTACGTAAGCCGGGATCGGCTGGTTTACCCAGCGGTGTGGCGCTGCGGATATGTTATCCACGATCAGGGGAAAAAGGCGAAGAGCTGCGTGAAGTGGAACCTGGGGAAACCGGTGAAATATGCGTCGCGGGTCCAGGCATTATCGACGCTTATTACGAGAACGAGGGCAAAGAGTCGTTTCAAGACGGCTGGTTTCGTACTGGCGACCTGGGCTACCTCGACGCGGATGGCTATCTGTTTATCAAGGGTCGCCAGCGCGAGGTGATCAATCGCGGAGGGGAAAATATTGCGCCGCGTGAAATCGAAGAGGCTCTGCTTACCTATCCTGCTGTACAAGAAGCCGCGGCGGTGGGAAGACCAGACCCGATCTATGGTGAGCAACCGGTCGCCTATCTCGTGGTGCGCGCGGATTGGGATGAGCAGGCCGCTCAGGCGCTGCGCCAGCATGTAGCCCATCTTCTCAGCTCGCAGAAGGTTCCAGTTGACTTCATTGTTGTAGAGGAGTTGCCCAAGAATCGCACCGGGAAAATTCAACGGCGTCTTCTGCACATGCGCGAGCAGGCTCAGGTTTCTCAACTCAGCCATCACATGGCTTGATATTGATAGATAGACATTGAAAAATTGAGGAAATAGGTGGCGAAAGAACAAACAAGGCGTCCACACGTCTACGAAATAGATCCTCTCCGCGCTTTTACGGCGCTCAGCGTGGTTGGCGTGCATGTTCTCACGAATACAACTTTTCTTGATAAGGCCACGTCAGAGGTTCAGATTCAATACGCGCTCGCTGTCGCGCTGCATTATACCAGAGAGGTTTTCATCTTCATCACGGCTTTTGCTCTGGCCTATGTCTATTTTGGCAGATCTTTCTCGCTGAAGCAGTTCTGGTTGAAACGCGGCCTGGGAGTCTTGCTTCCCTATATCATCTGGAGCCTGATCTATGTCTGGGCCGATCATCCAGGGATATCGTGGGGGACATTTCTCCAGCAATCGCTCATTGATATTCCCACCGGTCAAGCATCATATCAGTTATATTATATTCTGCTCTCGATCGAATTTTATCTGCTCTTACCAGTGTTTCTGCTCTTTTTACACTCCTGCAAGCATCATCCCTGGATCGTCCTCAGCATCAGCGGCATCCTGCAACTTGCCATGTACTACGCGGATTTTCATCTGTTACAGTCGCCGCAAGGGGGGCCAACGTCCGGCTTCTGGCATTTTGTGGCGAAATATCAAGACAGCTTTATTCTGGCCTACCAGTTCTATTTCATCCTGGGCGGCTTTGTCGCCCTCTATTTTCAGCAAGTACGATCTTTTTTGCTGCGGCATGGAAAGCTCATCGCGGGCGGGTTCCTGCTCGTGCTGATCGCCGTATTCCTGCACAATACGCTCCAGGTCAATGTCTATCACGAAAACATCGGATACGCTCAGTCCGTTTTGCAGCCAATCATGGTATTTTACAGCACGGCTTTCATTTTGTTTGTTCTCTGGCTAACCTCGCGCTGGGCCAATCAGGTAAACCAGGATCAGCGCCCCCGCGGCTACCTCTTCTGGCATACCTTAGCCGACGCCTCATTTGGTATCTATCTTGTCCATGTCCTCATCTTGAATGAAGTACTGAAATATTTCGTACTCACCCTGCCAAAAACCTGGTTCATAGCTATTCGTGTTCTCATCGTGTATGTATTAACGGCTGGTGGAGCTACCGTGGTCAGCATTCTCCTCTTGCATATCCCCATCGCGAGCCGCCTGGTGGGCCACGCAGAGAAGCGGCTAAACTTTCCCTTCGCGCACAAAGTGACCGTGCTTCTGATTCCCAACCAGAGGCTTCTACGCAGTCTCCTGCGTTGGCCGCGTCCCGACCGAAAGTGTTCTGTGTCCCAAGTCCAAGATGACCTTCGCTGACGCCGTATCTCGATCCAGTTCGCACCCGCATTCGCAGGAATGCCACCGTTCGTTGAGTGTCTTTTTGCGCACTGCTCCGCAATTGGGGCAGGTTTGTGATGTCATGGATGGATTGACAAAGACAACCGTGCGTCCGGCCCATGCTGCCTTGACGCTGACTATCCTTGTAAACATGCCCCATCCGGCATCGAGAATACTTTTGTTTAATCCGGCTTTGGCCGCCGCTCCATTCGGAAGATAGTTCCCGGTTTCATCTTGCCTCGGTGCAGGTGCTTTTGTCAAATTTTTGACCTGTAAATCTTCAAATATAATGACCTGATAGCGATTGACCAGCGTGCGCGCAGCTTTGTGCTGAAAGTCTTTGCGCTGGTTAGCAATTTTCCGATGAAGCCTTGCCACGTGTTGAACCGCTTTGGTGCGCCGGTGACTGCCGCGCTTCTTTTGTGCAAGGGCTTGCTGTGCTTTGGCAAGTTTCTTTTCGGCTTGACGGAAATAGCGGGGATGATTGATGAACTCTCCATTCGAGAGCGCCGCAAAGTGAGTGACGCCCAGGTCAATCCCGACATCCTCATAGCTTACCGGCAAGGGTTCAGGTTTCCTAATCTCACACGTAAATATTGCGTACCAGTGTTCTCCTTCTCGCTTGATGGTGAGCGTTTTGATCGTCCCTTCAATACTCCGGTGCAGGTGCAGCTTGACTGTGCCGATTTTCGCCAGTTTCAAATTGACCTTGACTATGCCTTTTTTCTCTGCCGGGCGCTCTTTTGTTTCCAGTTTCCAGCCCGCACCGTCAGGATAACAGAACGAGTCATAGCGGTTCTTGCCCTGAAACCTGGGATATCCCGGTTCTTCGCCGTTTTGCACACGCCGGAAGAAATCGTCATACGCTCGTTTGAGACGCATCATCACATTTTGCAACACGTGCGATGCAATGTCCTGATATTCTGGTCGCACTTCTTTAATGGCTACCAGTTCGCGCTTCTGTTCGTAGTAGCCAATGGCAAGTTCACGGGTCAGTTGCTTACGAGTTTCCTCATCGTAGTAGCCAGGATGGCGTTTCACATGCATCTCGTAGGCATCACGGCGCTCTTGCAGACCGGCATTGTAGAGTTCCCGACACCGATCCAGCGTCCATTGCAGATGTTCCGTTGTCTGTTTGTTCGCGTAGATGCGATACTTGTAGGCTTTGATGCTCATGGTTTACCTGTTTTGGGTAAGGGACGGGCTGCTTCCCGTCCCTTACCATATGAAACTTATACACTCTACAAAGCTATTCCGGCACGGCTTGCCGGTTCCGGTAAAATCATGTACGATCCGCTTGCTTTAGTTCCCCTGTTCCACGACCAGCACATGAATGCGTGCCGGATCGGCGGGGAGTGTGCCGCTTGTTCCGACTTCCACTTGACTGACGCCCGGTGTACGCAGGAGGATGGTAGTTGCTTGCGCCGCGCTCTTGCCTGCTACGACCCGTGCCATCTGTTCAATCTGCTGCTCACCAAACTGATACGCCCAGGTTCCGGTTCCCTTCACCGTCAGCAATTGCGTGTTCGGTTTGCCCGGTGCCGGAATCGCGTTCAGGATGGTGGGGGTGATGCTTCCCACCAGCGCATAGGCTTGACCTAACTCTTGACGGGCGCGTGCTATCAGTTGGCTCGTCACCAGGGTTGTCAACTCCTGGGTCTGATACGCTATCGTCGTACAGGTGTCCGTCAGCATGAGCGTCAAGGACATGGCTTCGTCTCCAATGCCTGCCGATCCTTCCACGTCTTCTCGGCAGGCAAACGGTGTCACTAACGACTCCCCTGGGGCAAGATCGGTCAGAAACGCCGCTTTGAGGTTAGCGATCAGTTGTGGATGTAAGATGCCTTCTACTTTCGCCACATCCTGATACGAGACCATCGGATAGGTACGCGCGTTCTGTCCACCGGTGAAAGCTGCCGTGTTCTGGACAAAGACATCTTCTCGACAACACGCCCCGTAGAGGTCTGCTGCCGTGATATTGCCAGAAGGTCCCACGTTCACCGCATGGGCTTCTACGCTGATCTGCCCATCGGTGGGGAAGGTTGCCGCCGGGATCACCGCATCCACATCGGTCACGATCTCTACCCGTCTTTCCCCGTGAGCAACGTCCCTGCTGGGATCACCTGCACCGATGGAGCAGCATTGTAAAACGTGACCATGCCATACCCTGGTTCGGCCTGCTGATGGCCGATGCCCGTGGTGGGAACCGTTAAGGTTTCCGAGAGACTGAGCATCGGCAACGTTCGGCCTGTCAGCGATCCAGGCGTGGGATGGCTTCCGGTTGAAAGCGTGACCTGCATCGTGGTGGTGATCACCTGTGACGAGGGGATGATCGTCACCGTGACGGGAGCGGCCAGGATGAGCGGAGACACGATGAGCAGGATTGCGAGCAACGCCAGCGTGGCGCTTGCACCAATGCCGATCCACAAGACGAGCCGCCGCCGTGACGGGCGGGTAATCGGGGGCAAGGGTGATACTGGTGTGTCGTCACCCGGTGCAGCGTCCAGATCGCCCGTCGTTGGAGGCGCATCTGTCTGCTCGTGATTGGGCGCAAGCGTACTCTCGACCACCGGCGCGCTTGTTTCTGGTTCTGATTCGTTCATAATCACGATGTGCAAGACGTCTGGCCCAGGCATGGGAGGAATGCCTTCGGGCGGTGTTTGCGGTTCCCCGGATGCCTGCTCGTTCTCTTTCACTGCTGCCGCCGTGCGGGCAAGATTGGACGCATACAAGACAAAATCATCGGAGAAAGGATGCGCCTTGTTCCCATCGTTCTCTTTCATCGGATCGTGGTCGCGTTTCGTCCAGTCCCACATCATGTTACCAGCCTTTCCAGGCGCCGAAGCACTCGATGCCCACAATGAGCAAGAAGATCAACGCCACGAATAACAATTCTTCAAGCATTCCAGGTTCCTTCCTTTGGGAGATCGGCGCGGGGATTGTTCTCCTCCCCGCGCCATAGCACATGCTACGAGTTGGGGACGCTCACATGATCAGCAGGGGTTGCCGGGCGGAACGCTGTTCCGGTGTTGATGAACACGAACTGCCCGCCCTGGACGTGAATGATCAGATCAAGTTTGCCATCCTTGTTCACATCGGCAAACGACAACGTGACGGGAGCAAGATCAGGGTTCGTCCCGATGAGCGATGGCCCCACGTAGATTTTGGCTTGCGAGGCATCCTCCGCCGGAAACTCGATCACCTCAACGCGCCCGTGCAGATTCAGGGCAATGAAGTGCGTGGGGTTGGCCGCGCTGTCATGGTTATGGCCCACCACGGCGTCACACTGATACGTCCTCGGATAGCCGTACTGCCATTGCTGCTGCGTGGTCGTCCACCAGTTCGCTATGAGGGTGAACAGCACCCATCCTCCGATCATGACGAAGAGCGCGATCCCCACGAACAACAGGGGGTGCAGGCGGAACCGTGGACGAGGTAGCTCTTCCGTTTGCTGCTCGCGCAAGGCGGAGGCCCGCGCAGGAATGCGGTGCTTCTTCGTGACCACCAGCGTGTGCGACGCCTTTGGGGCCACGCTCCGGCTCATGGGCATGTCACGAGGATCGTCCCTGGTGTCCCGCAGCCGTAATGCGCTTTTGGGCATCTTCGGATACCACTCGTCTTCCTCGTCAGCCACCGTCAGATCAGAAGCCATCTCCTCATCTTCATCAGGCATATCTTCCGGGTGCAGCCCGGCGTAGTGTCCGGCACGGGCAGGCGATGCCGGAGGAATCGTCCGGTTATGTGCCTCCCTGACAGCCCGCCGTGTTTCATACTGGCGAGTATACGAACTGCCAACCTCGTCACGCATGAGCTTCCTCCTTCGGACGGCGCATGGCACAGACATGCAGCACGAATGTGGTATCGGGCAGCTGCGGCACGCACACCGGACACACCGCACGCTTACCACAGTCAAGACAGACCACATGTCCCGGTGTCCAGGTGGGATGGTAGCGGTGACGGCCCGCCAGACAATCCGTCACCATGCGCGTAAAGGCAGCTTGCAGACGGGAACTCATGGTGTCACCTCCAGATGAGCGACCTGTAGCTGTCCGATCAACACGCGCAGAGAGGGATCGAGGGTGGTCTGCACCAGCCGCACCGACAAGCAAGCGACATACAGGAGATGGTGATAGCTATCGGCCAATAGCTGGAGAACAGCCTGTTCGTCCTGCTCTTCCTCAGCAGGAAGCACCACACGAACATACTCCTCCAGGCGATCAAGGGCCGAAAGCCAGGAGGAGGCAGCCTCCGTGAGATGGCTAAGAGAGGCCATCAGCGCATCCTGCACCGATGCGGGCCATGCTTCGGTGTGAGCTTCAGCATAGACGCGCCGTGCGGCAGTTTCGTGTTCCAGAGCGGTGAAGGCCAGACTGGCCGTGGCAAAGGCCCATTGCTGGGTGCTATGGGAGGCAAAGGTGGCCCACTGCTGGGCAAGGCCATCCAGCGGCATCCATTCGACAACAGGAACAGGGTTGGTCTGAGTCATGGGGATCACTCCTTTCTGCTCGCTGGCTCAGGAATTGGCCTGACGGCCCTGCACAATGCGACTGGCTTCTAAGGAAGACAAGACCCCTTGCTCGACCTGGGATGCGACGAAAGCGATCAGCTCTGGGTCTTCGCGACAGGGACACGTCGGATCATCGGTTGCGCAGAAGTAATACGGGGGCAAATGCACGGGGTCATCTTCCAGAATGACCGGAAAGGTGACGATGGGAAAGGGATCGTATACAGTTGTTGGTTGTTGGTTGGACATAAGAAACTGTTCCTTTCAGCTTGACATTGTGAGTCTGTTGTGGCATAACTCAAGCAAAGGACTCACATCGGGCTTGATTACAAAAGGGGTCGCGTGTGTGTTCTCATGGGCTTCCCTGTTGATGAGGTCAGCAGGGAAGCCTGCGTTCACCTCTCTTTCTCTCGTTGCTCGAGCTTGCGATGTAGCTGTGTCCACCGTTCGAGCAGGGCATGGGCCGCAGCCCCATCTTCCCCATTTTCCCGATCCACGGCTTCTGACACGGAGAGCAGGATGATCAACCCCACGCGGCAGAACGAACAGGTGGAGAGATGCTCGTCCATTGCCTGCTGCTCGCTGGCATCGGGATACCACGTTCCGCTCAACAGGTCGAAGAGCCGGGCCAGCAGGTGCGGCGGAACAAGCAGATCGGGAGCGTCTATGAGATCGTCTGGCAGATCGTTATCATGCAT